>Ga0105340_1000355_pt1 | contig 22304 bp, 26 predicted proteins | sample EasRivMeERMLT700_FD_89676 | JGI IMG/M metagenome (GOLD analysis project Ga0105340, IMG submission 89676) | Soil microbial communities from meander-bound floodplain in the East River, Colorado, USA - East River MetaG ERMLT700 | ecosystem: Environmental > Terrestrial > Soil > Floodplain | place...
AGAATCGGCGCTGACTTTGTCGGGCGGCTTGGCCATATACGACATATGCCCTGCGCCGTCCTTCGCGTCATCACCGATTTTGGCTCGCAACGCACGCGTGTTTCATTGTGTTAGGGGCTCTTAATGCTTGTGCTGGAACTGCGCCTCGATCGGGCGCGCCGCTCCTGGCCGGGTGATCTTGACGGTGATCGTGTAGGGATTCTTGCTCGTCATCCGGAAGTAGTGGCCGTAGCTCTTCATGTTGCCGAGCGTCACCAGCTCGAGCTTCTTCGTTTCGCCTCCCGTGGCTTCCCGCACGCTCGCTTCGACCTGCGCATCCGTGATTGCAGCGCGCGTCTTGCTGTCGAACAACGAGATGTTCAGGTGGTAATAGCCCTTGCCGGTCGGGACGCCCCCGTGCATCGAGCTTTCCGGGCTTCCCTTCGGGTACTGGTCGCGGATCGCTACCGCCGACACGATGCCCAGATAGATCTCCGTGTCGCCAACGATCTTGTGGTTCGCGTCGGAAGCCGTCGGCAGCGCCGCGGCGGGCCCCTTCGCCGGGGTCGGGCTCGGGTTGAACATATAGAGGATCGCGCCGCGCAATTCGGAATCCGTGAGATCGGCCATGCCGCCACGGGGAGGCATCGGCCCGTGCCCGTTGATCGCGGAGCGCACCAGGTAGTCGACGCCGCGCTTCAGCCGCGGCGTCCAGGCCTCGCGGTCGCCGATCTTCGGGGCGCCGCTGACCCCGGTCTGGTGGCATTTCGCGCACTGGGCCTTGACGATCTGCTCGCCCCTGCGCTCGACGGCCGGCGTCAACCCGCTGACGGGCTCGGCCCACTTGCCGCCCGACTGGTTCACCATGTAGGTGATCGCGCGCTCGATCTCGATGTCGGTGAGTCCCTTTGCGCCCCCGTGCGCCGGCATCATGCGCACGCCGTTCAGCGCGCTCTGGGTCAGGCTGCCGAGCCCGTGCTCGGCCAGCCTCGACCAGGCCTTCCTGTCGCCGATCCGCGGCGCGCCTTTCGCGCCGGACTGGTGACAGGCCGCGCACACGGAATCCACGACTTCCTTGCCGCTGCGCTCGCGCGGCTGCGCGCCGGATATTTGTGGCGCAATGAGCCCAGCGAGGACTACGACAGCTGCCGCCACAATGTTCATGGAGGAGGTCCTCACGAGATCAAAGTCCAATTCTAATACGGACCGCAGCGGTCACGGTCCGGACCTCGATCATTGGTACAAAAAAAGCTGGCCGCGGCCAGCTTTTCTTGTCGACGTGAGGTGTAATCCAAAATTCATTTCGTGGACAGCACGTGCTGTACCGCCGCCTTGATCTCCGCGTCCGACGCGGCCGCTTTCGGGTGGCCCTTGCCGTCCTTCAGCTTGGCAATGATATCGGCTTCCGCGCCCTTGCGGCTGGCCGCGATATCCTTGAACGAGGGCCCCACCTTCTTCTTGTCGACCTCGTGGCAGTTCATGCATCCCTTGGTCTTCACGACGTCCGCGCCCGATTGAGCGAACCCGAGACCCGCCGCCAGCACGCCGGCGGCCGCCGCAACCACGACTATTGCCTTCACGATCTCTCCTTTCATGTGCGAGTCAATAAATACGCTAACGCGGCAGCGTGCGGCGCCGTTGACCCGCCTCAGAACTTGTAGGTCCCCATCGCGTAGAAGATATTCGCGGTGTAGGGCTGGAATGCGTACTGCCCGGTCATGTATGAAGTGCTAGGACCGGCGGCACCTGCCACGTAGCGGAAGCCATCATAGCCGATGTCGCTGTACTTGTATTTCTCGTAGGCGTAGCCTCCGGTCAGCTCCCAGTTCCGGGTCAGGCGGTAAATACCCTTCAGATTGAACGAGATCCGGGTCGTGTCATCGACGTGCGCGATCGGCAGGAACGTCAGTGGATTCACGACCGGCGCCACGCCCCCGCTCGGCTGCGCCGCGAAATCGACGCTGCCGTCGGTTTCCGCGTAGATTGCCGACGCCTTGAGCGTGAGCCTGGGCACCACGACCCAGTCGGTTCCGATCCCCACCATCCAGCTCATGTCCTTGTTTTTGGCCGTCCAGTTGTAGGTCGTCGATGTCGCCGGCGGCGCTGGTTCGGGCGGCGCCGATGGGTTCGCAGTCCCCCCGCCTACCCGGTGGTCGGAATTGAATTCCACGAACTCGATGTCGCCGAAGACGATGAATCGGAATTTCTTGGGATCGCCGAAGGCAAAGCTCAGATAGTATTCCTGGCGCAGGTCGTCGGTGCGGCCGAGCTGCGTGTCCTTGTAGTCGTTTTTCTTATAGAGGGCCTCGAAGCCGAAGTCGAGGAACGGGCGCGGGGAGAAGTCGAACGTGAGTTTGACCAGGTTCTGGTCCACGTTCGCGAGGTCGAAGCGGCGCACGTAGTCGTCGATGATCGGGGCGCGCGCCGGCGGCGCAGGCGGCGCCGCGGGCCTCCACGTCGAGTCGCGGGTCATGAACTGGTACTTGAGCCGCGTGTCGAGCATGTCAAAGGCGCTGTTCTTCCACTCGACGAAATATTTCCAGTCGGTGCTTTCAGTGAAATCGATCCGCTCGCGCTCCGCGTCCAGCCAGTCGATGCCGCCCGAAAGCTTGTTCTGCCGGCTAAAGCGGTAGCCTGCTTCCGCGCCGAAATTGTTCTTCGTGTAGGTATACGGCTCTGGCGTACACGCGCCGGCCACGCCCGCGAAGTCGGCGCACTGGAGGTTGGTCCCGCCCGCCGGGTTGAACGTGATTTGCGTGGAGTTGTTGTCCTCCTTCGCCCAGTTGTAATAGACCCGCGTATCGAGCGCCCGCGCGGGGTTAGAAGAGAAGGAAAGCGATGCGGTGCTCTTCACGATCTCGCCGTCGAACGTCGGGGTGCTCGAGGCCGTCGCGGGATTGGTGGACCCCGTGCTCAGCATGGTGGGCTGCACCGCGACGTTGTCGGTCAGCTTGCTGTAGGTCGCGCGCCCGGACAGTACCGAGCTCCCCGGCAGCTGCCGCAGGTTGCCGTTGACGGCGAGCCTTATGAGCTCGTTGTCGGGCGGCAATACGGTCGTATCGCGATTGAGCGCATTCGCCGGCGACAGGTTGCCGTTCGACCAATTGAGCAATTCGTTGTCGTTGTAGAACTTGCTGTAGTGTGCGCTGACTGCGAAATGGCCGCGCTTCGACGAATAGCCGCCCTCGAGAGTGGAGTTGTGGGTCGTGTAGTCGATTGGCGCGGGCAGGTCCACGAAGCCGCCGCCCGGGTTCGTGCCCTGGGCGCCGGCGAACACGTTGATGCCCTTGCGCTTGACCTCGTTCACGTCCGCGCGGACGTACCAGGGCGAGCCCCCGGAAAACTCGATGTTGCCCCCGGTGTCCCGCCGCTTGTAGGAGTGATCGAACCCGTTCCAGGTGCCCACATTGACGTTCGGGAACGTCGCCGTCAGCGTGGGCGAGCCAGCGCCCGAATAGGGCGTGAGGGCGCCCGGGCCCGAGCCGAAATTGTGCCGGAGCTCGTTGTCGTAAATCTGGTATTTCAGCCACCCATAGCGTCCGCCGCGCAGATCGACGTATTGGTCGTCGCGCCCGAGGTTCTCGCCGAAGGCGTCCCAGTACCACTGGTAACCGCGGCCTCTCAGCTCGAAATTGATGAGACCGGCATTGTCGAGGTCGCGGTATTCATTGAGTTTGGAGGGGTCCTGTGAATGGTTGTTGACGTACTGACCACCCGCGCTTACCGAGCCGGAGTAGGTCATGTCACCTTCGGCAGCGACGGCGGGCAGCGCGGCGCTGAACAGGTTGGCAACCAGTACCGCCAGCAGTCTTGGTTTCATGTTGTGCCTCTTACCGGAGGAAGTACTTCCCGCGATTGGCCGGGGCGTTGCTGCCATGAATGTGGAAATGGCAGTTCACGCATCCGCGTGCGATGAGCCGGGTGTTCGGCGTGCCGCCCGGCGGGATCGTATTCCACCCGCCGCCGCCGCCGTAGACCGTCCCGGGATGCTTCGCGGCGTCATGGCAGTCCTGGCACACGTTGGGCGCCTTCTCCGCCAGCAGCCGCGCGTGGTTGGAGCCGTGAGAGTTGTGGCAGGTCAGGCAGTTCTCCTCGACCGGGGGGTGCCCCCAGATGAAGGGGCCGCGCTTTTCCGCGTGGCAGCTCGTGCACAGCTGCACCACCGACTCGCTCTTCACCATCGCGTGCGAGAGCGCGCCGTGCGGGTTGTGGCAGTCGGTGCACGTGATCCGCCCTTCGACGATCGGGTGGTGCGAGGGTCTCAGCAGCTGCGAGCGGATCTGTCGGTGACACGAGGTGCAGGTCTCGTACTGCAGCTGGCGTACGGTGGTTTCGTAGGGCGCGACCAGCGGATCCGGCGCGACCAGGGCGATTGTGGAGCCTTTGCCCGGCGTGCCGTGCAGGGTGTGGCAGTTGTTGCAGGAAACGTCGTTCTTCCGGTGCTTGCCTGCGTCCCAGAAGGCAAGGTGGCGGTTGCCTTCGTGGCACGACAAGCAGACACCGGCTTTTCGATCGGCGGAAATCGTCTTGTTGCTGAATCCGAGGACGCCGCCGACCCCGCGCCCGCCCCCGGCCTTGACATGCGCTTCAGCATTGCCGTGACAGGTCTGGCAGTCCGGGCCCCTTACATTGCCCGCCTGGCCGTGCCGGTGGGCGAGGTAGCTCTGGACGTAGTCGGCATGGCAACCCTTGCAGACCTCTACGACGTCGCGGCCCGCGGGGAGTTGTGCTTCGGCGATTCGCAGCGAGATGACGCCGGCGGCCGACAGGATCAGGGCAGCTATCGAGAGAAGAAGGTAGCGCTTCCGTGACGAGCGGCCGTGCGAACTGGATTGCATGCTGCACCCCCCTTGGATCCGCCTTCCGGACCTGTGGAGCAACATACCAAGTGCCCCACTCGATTTCTTTGATGTGAATCACAATCCGAAGGCGTGTCCATTTTAGAGCGCCGCCCCGCTACGGAGTCAACCCGTTCTTAGGATCAATCGCGCCTGGTTATGCTGCGGTGCACGGAAAAACTTGATCTGCATCAATACGTGGGCGCCCTAACAGCAAATAATCAGGGCGGTTGAGAGCTATACAGGCGCCCGAAATCGACTATGGATACCGCAGCGCTACCCCTGCACAGTATGTTGCCCAAACTGCCTCTATTCGATGGCATGGCGGTTGCCGCGCTCGAGCGGCTGGTATCAGGCGCCATCTACGTGAATGCGCCCGCCCGGACGGTCATATTCAAGTGCGGCGACGCCAGCCGGGGCGTCTACATCGTGGTCTCAGGCCAGGTCAAGCTGGCATTGCAGGGCGCCCAAGGCGCGGAGCAGGTCGTCGAGCTGGTGGGTCCGGGGGGCGTCTTTGGAGAAATCGCGGTTTTCCTGAATGGCCCGCATGTCGTGATGGCCGAATCCCTCGCCGATACCCAGCTGGTGCTCATCGCGAAGGCGAACGTGCTGGCGGAGCTGGAGCGTACCCCGGAATTCATGCGCGGCATGGTCGCGATTCTCAGCCGCCGGCTTCAGCACCTGCTCGGGGCGCTGGAAGACTGCACGCTGCGCTCGGGCACCGAGCGCGTGATCGGCTACCTGCTGAACCGGCTTCCGACGGGAGCGGTCAACGGTCATGCGATGCTCACGCTGCCCGCAAAAAAGGGCATCATTGCCTCGCAACTGAACCTCACGCACGAGCACTTTTCACGGCTCCTGCACGAGCTGGTGACCGAGGCGTTGATCGAGGTCGAGGGGCGCCGCGTTCGAATCCTGGACGTTGACCGGCTGCGCGCCTACGGCTTCGACTGAAGGCCGGCCTTCCACTCCTGTTTCACCTGCATGCGGTCGCCTGTGATGGCGGCGGTGCCGACGATCGTGTCTCCGGCCACACGACCCGTTAGCACGTGGCGCGCGGAGCGGCCATCGATGTCCGCAGTGAACTCGATGGCAATGCGGTCGCCCTCCAACCTGAGTTTCTCGAGCCTGCCTTCCTTGCCGTCCACCCGCAGCACGCCCGAAAGCATCTGAAACTGCTGGGAGGCCGCGAGCTCGTAGTCGACCGTCTTGCTGCCGGCGGCCAGCTTCCAGCGCCAGTTGCCCGCGACTCTGGCGGGAACGATCCAGAAATGGATGTAGGTCTTGACCGGCGCGTCGGGACGCACCCGGTCCTTGACATCGAGCAGCTCGAAATGGTCGGCCTTCCATTCGTCCATCGAGCCGGCGTGCGACACGATGCGCGTGCCGGGCTTGAGCGCGAGCAGGCGGTCGCGCAGCTTGATCGTCGAACGCCGCAGCAAGTACATCGTGACGACCGTTGCCCGGGAGAGGTCGGCCGCGAACAGGTCGCCCTCGATGAAGCTCACGCGGTCGCTCACGCCAGCCGCGCGCGCGTTGGCGATCGCCTGGGCGACCAGCTGCGGATCGATCTCGATCCCGTGTCCGCGGGCGCCGAAATTCTTCGCGGCCGTGATGTTGATGCGTCCGTCGCCCGAGCCGAGATCAATGACGTAATCGTCGCGTCCGACCCGGGCGATTTCAAGCATGCGCTCAACCACCGACGGCGCTGTCGGCACGTACGGCGCGGCAATCTCAACACCTTGCGTGCTCCCGGCCGCCGCCAGCAAGGCGGTCACCGCCACGAGGCGGGCAAGGGCGCGCGGGCCGAGTCCTTCGAAAGTCAATCCGCTCCGCTTAGCCAGAGCAAACGGTCCTGAAGCTCGAACCAGGGTTCCTGCGGGTTCGTGGCGCATCCCGCGAGACCGGCTATCACGATGAGCGCCGCGACCGACCTGCAGAATCTCGATTTCACGGTGTGTCTCCTTTCGCTGGAGTGGGGTCTGCATGCAGTGAACACGCATCCGTCGCGTCTTATTTCACGGGGCGGCTAGAGCGACACGCGGCGCCGGCGGAGTGCGTTGGTCACTACCGATACCGAGCTCATCCTGCAGCGCAAGGATCAGCAGGAAAGCGACCAGGAAATACCAGATCGAGAACTGCTGCTTGGGTTCCACGCTGGCTATTGTTCCTGGTACCGCCCTCTGCCCAGGCGCGGGAAGAAGGCCGGCGTCCGGCTCACATAGCGAATATACACGTCTCCGAACTCCGAGACGGCATCCTGTTCCTCGCGGCGGGCAAGGCGCACGTACATGTAGACGAGGATCGGAAACATGGTCAGGGTGAGCAGAGTCGGCCATTGGAGGAGGAAGCCGAACATGATCATGATGAACCCCAGGTACTGGGGATGACGGACGTAGGCGTAAGGCCCGCTCGCTGCGATCTCATGACGGCGCTGCGCCTCGTACAGGATTCCCCAGGACTTGGCGAGCAGGACGAAGCCGGCGAAGATCAGCACGTAGGACGCGATGTGAAACGGCCCGAGATGCGGGTCCACCTGCCAGCCGAAGAGCGACTGCAGCAGCACCTCGAGAAGATGGCCCGCGTCGTGGGAGAGGAAATCAATCCCGGGGTAACGGCTGCTCAGCCACCCCGAAAACAGATAGATCGTGAGGGGGAAACCGTACATCTCGGTAAACAGCGCGACGATGAACGCAGAAAACGCCCCGAACGAGCGCCAGTCGCGCGAGGATCTGGGCTTCGCAAAGCTGAACGCGAAGATGATGAAGACCAGCGAGTTGATCGCGGCCAGCGACCACAGGCCGTAGGCGGAGGCGGCTTCGTTCATCTCCGGTCTCCCTTCTCCGCATCGTGCCGATGCCCGTGGTCCGCGTGACTGCCGTGTCCGCCGTGCATGAACAGATGCAGGAGCGGGCAGGCGAGCACCAAGAGCAGCGGCCAGTACTGCATGTAGCCGGACAAATGCGCCTTGTGCTCGGTGATCAGGAAATAGGCGGCGATTAGGGCGAACCCGATGAACACCCATTTGGCCTTGGATTTCATCCCATCGCGGTCCGGTTCGTACCGGTGGTCGTGGTCCATAAAACCCTCCTTGCCGTCCATAGCTCCTTTACGCCTCTTCCGCTGGTACCGAATGGTGCCAGTTGATGTGCTCGTACAAGCCGGTCCAGAACAGACCGAAGCCGAAACCGAACAGAAGCTCTTCGAGTGGCAGGCCGAACGGCGCCAGACCGCTCAATGCGGGCAGGTTCCACACCTTTGCGATGTATCCCGGGGCGATCCACTCCAGGCCGATCAGGAAGACCGTGTAGAAGCCCAGGAACAGAACACCGCCGAGCAGCGTGTTCGGAAGAAGATCCGGGCGGCATAGCACCGCCGCGATACCGCCCGCGAACATCGCCACGATCGCGGGATAGATTGGGTTCCACGGCAGGAAATAGAGAACCGGAAACAGTACGAAAGGGAGCGCGACGGCGAACTTGTGGAAGCGATGGCGTCGATCGTGGCGCTCGTGCGCCGGGATCAGCGCGAGCCTGCGGCGCATGACGAGGTTGTACAGCACCGCGCCGATCCCGCCGATGGCGAAACTGAAAATGATGCTCTCGACGTCAAAGCCGGTGCGTTGCGCCAGATCGAACAGGCTCGGCGGATTCCAGTATTCGGGGACGAACAGCGGCTCGGTGAGTCCAAACGGCGCCATGAAGAGACTCGTCTTCCACATCACCGTGCGGTGTTCCGGGACAGCGACGTAGAGAACCGTCCAGGGACAGAGGAATCCCACCGACCAGACCAGCCAAACGTAGTGGTAGTCATGCATCACAACTTTGTGCGACGCAGTCTCAGTGCGTTGGTGACGACCGACACGGAGCTCGCAGCCATCGCCGCGCTTGCGAAGATGGGAGAGAGCAGCAGGCCCAAGAAGGGGTAAAGCACGCCCGCCGCGATCGGGACACCGAGCGCGTTGTAGATGAAGGCGAAGAACAGGTTCTGCTTGACGTTGCGCATGGTCGCGTGCGACAGCCGGATCGCCTTGACGATGCCGCGAAGGTCACCCTTCACCAGCGTGACGCCTGCGCTCTCGATCGCGACGTCGGTGCCGGTGCCCATGGCAACACCCACGTGCGCCTGCGCGAGCGCCGGCGCGTCGTTGATCCCGTCGCCTGCCATAGCGACCACGCTCCCGCGGGCCTGCAACGACTTGATGGTGTCTACCTTCTGCTCGGGCAGCACCTCGGCAATCACTTCCTCGATGCCGAGCTGCCGGCCGACCGCTTCCGCTGTCTTGCGCGAATCGCCGGAGAGCATGACGACGCGCACGCGCTCGGCCTTGAGCGCGTGGATCGCGTCATGTGTCGTCTCTTTGATGGGATCGGCGACCGCGATCACCGCGGCGACGCGGCCGTCGATCGCCGCGTACATGGCGGTCTTGCCCTGCGCCCGGAGCGTATCCGCCTTGTCGGCGAGAGACCGTGGCAGGGCGCCGAATGTCTCCATGAGCCGCTGGTTGCCTACCGCCACCTTGCGACCGGAAATCTCGCCGTGCACGCCCTGGCCTGTTACCGATTCGAAATTCCGGACCGGTTGCAGTCCCAGGCCCCTGTCTTCGGCGCCATTCACGATCGCTTGCGCGAGGGGGTGCTCGCTCGCGCGCTCGAGGCTGGCAATGAGCACGAGCGCGTCGCCCTCGGCAATGCCTTCGACCACGATGTCCACGAGCTGTGGTTTGCCGAGCGTGAGAGTGCCGGTCTTGTCCACGACCAGCGTGTTGACCTCGCGCAGCTTTTCCACCGCCTCGGCGTTGCGGAAGAGGATGCCGTTCAGCGCGCCCTGTCCCATGGCGACGGTGATCGAGATTGGCGTCGCGAGGCCTAACGCGCAGGGGCAGGCGATGATGAGCACCGCCACGGCGTTGACCATTGCGTAGACGAGCCGGGGCTCGGGCCCGTAGAACCACCAGACGAGAGCGGTCACGATAGCGATGGCGACGACCGCCTGCACGAACCAACCGGCGACGAGGTCCGCGAGACGCTGTACCGGGGCGCGGGTGCGCTGCGCCTGCGCCACCATGTGCACGATCTGCGAGAGCAGGGTATCGGCACCGACGCGCTCGGCACGGATGATGAGCGAGCCTTTTCCGTTGATCGTCGCGCCGGTCACCCTGTCGCCAGCCTTTTTTGAAACGGGAACCGGCTCGCCGGTGATCATGGATTCGTCCACGTTGGACGAGCCCTCGATGCACGTGCCGTCCACCGGCACTTTCTCGCCGGGACGCACGCGCAGCTTGTCTCCTACCTGGACCTGGTCGAGTTGGACTTCGATCTCGCGTCCGTCGGCCTCGACACGCAGCGCGGTGTTGGGTGCGAGCGCGAGAAGCTTCCGAATTGCCTGGCTGGTCTGCCCGATTGCGCGCAACTGCATGACCTCACCCAGCAGGATGAGCGTCACGATCACCGCAGCCGCCTCGAAATAGACGCCCACCGTGCCGCCATGCTCCCGGAATTCGTGCGGGAAAAGGCCTGGCGCGAGGACCCCTACGACGCTGAAGAGATAGGCAAGGGCGACACCGAGCCCGATCAGGGTGTACATGTTCGGGCTGCGGTTCAGGAACGAGAGCCAGAACTTGTGGAAAAACGGCCAGCCGCCCCACAGCACGACCGGCGTCGCGAGCGCGAGCTGTGCCAGCACGCCCCAGCGCTGTGCCGCGGGCGTGTAAACGTGCCCGCCGAGTTGCGGCAGCACCATCGCGAGCAAGACGATCGGCACACTGAGCGCGAGGCTCACCCAGAACCGGCGCGTCATGTCGCGCAGTTCCGAGTCGTCCTCCTGTGCCCCCGCGACCGGGACGAGCGCCATACCGCACTTCGGGCAGTTGCCGGGCTTTGGGCTACGCACCTCCGGATGCATCGGGCAGGTGTACTCGGCGGCGGACGGCGCGGCCGGCACTATCGGCACCAGCGCCATGCCGCACTTGGGGCAGGAACCGGGGCCGTCCTGAACGATTTCGGGATGCATGGGGCACGTGTACTGGCCGGCCTTTGGCGCGGCGGGCGCCGCGGGCTTTATCAGATACTTCGCCGGATCCGCCTTGAACGCGGAAAGGCAGTGCTTGCTGCAGAAATAGTAGTCCACTCCGCCGTGCTCAAACGTGCCCGCCGCGGATTGCGGGTCCACCCGCATGCCGCAAACCGGATCTGTCATCTGATCGGCGTGTTGGACGTGATCTTGACCGTGGTGCGCGTGTGATGGCGTCGAGTTCGTCCGGTTCATTTGGTCTCGCAAGTGTAGTTTGTGTCAGTTGCCATCCTATTACTTTGAGTCCTGTCCCAGCAAAACATTGCGCATCGTCGCGTAGACCACGCCGAGAATGTAAGCCCATACCGCGAACACGATGAGCACGTAGACGAACGTGCCGACCGAGAAGGGGGCGGCCGCGAAGATCTTGCGGAAATCCATGCCGTGAAAGAGCCCGTTGATGAGATCGAGCGACGGGCCGGGGAAGGCGTACCAGAAGATCGTGCACAGGACGTAGTTGATCAGCACGGTCAACGACAGTACGGCGCCGAATATCCAGGGATTGAGCTTTTCCATGTGGGCCTCCTTCGGGTAGAAAACATCCTCGAGTACCGGGGACTTTCTCCGGCTGTCATGGCAACTTCCAACGGAACGAGCGCGGGTTCGCTTCCCCCGCGCGCCTGAGTTGCAGCTCGATCGCCGCCGGCAAGGGTGAAACGGATTTGAACTTCAGCACGCCCTCGCGATGGTGGCCGCCGGGTCCGGGTCCGTCCCATTGGACGGGGACATGCCGTCCCCCCTTGTCGTCGAGCAGCGCGGCGGTCTTGACGAGGTCGTCATTCAGGTCCCCCGCGTGCGTGTCGAGCACCACCTTGAAGTCCCAGGTGCCGGCGCCGGCGGAAAGGTTCCGGGGGGTGACTTCAACGGTCACGCCGCGGTCGGTGCTCTTCTGTGTGGTCTGCTCCGCGGCTGCCGCGGGCCATCCAGCGGCCGCCGCAAGGAGAAACGCGACAAGTGCGGATTTCAGGCTGCGCATGGCTGTGCTCCCGGTGTTCGTTATTTGGCCGGCGCCGGCTGCATCATCTGCTGATGCTGCATCATCTGCTCCATCATCATCTGCATCATGTCCATGCGGTGCCCCATCATTTCCTGCTGATTCTTCGGGTCCATGCCCGCCATCGGCCCGCCGCCCATGCCGCGCATCATTTTCATGTTCGCCTGCATTGCCTGCATGTGTTCCTGCATGAGCTTCTGGCGTTCCTTCGGATCCTTCGTATTGCGGATCGTGTCCATCTGCGCCTGCATCGCCTTCATTCTTGCCTGCATCTGGCTCATGTGCTTTTCCATGTCCATGCTCATCGCCGGCTTGGCGGCAGCGGATTGATCCTGCGCTGATACGACAGGCGCCGGCGTGGTACAGGCCGCCAGCAAGCCACAGACAGCGATTGCGGAAATCAGTGTTGAGGTTTTCATAGGGGTCTTTCCTTTAGGGTCAAATATATTCATGTTTCTGTTACGGACGACTGCGGGTAGCCAAGGCTTGCCGTGTGCGCAAGGCAACGGTTCAGCCAATAAACTGACCGTCAACCGGCGCAGCAACGCACCGGTCTAACGTGCCAATGTGACGCAGGGTTAAATCAGCAAGCGCTGAGTGCGCAGGTAGAGGCGAAGCGAAGGCGGGGGGCCGGCTCGCGCGAGCGCGAGGTTTGCAGAGTGACTCACTGCTGTAAGACTTGTGGCAACAGGCGCATCGACTGCGATCCCCTCCAGGGGGGGACGATCAGTTGTCAGTACTTCATACTCCCCGACGAGTGGTGGTCCCGAAATCAGGTTGTAGCCGCAAGGCGAGTCCGGACTCTGGTGCAAGGGTTCGGAACGCGTAGCGTCGGAGGGGTGCAGCGGCGGTGCGGCGGAGGTTGATCGCGACCCGTTGTCGGCGTGCCCGCCCAAAACACCGGCGGCCACTTCACCGCACGGAAACAGTGCAGTGTTGAGCCAGAACACGACCCATCCCATCACCAGCCCCACGCGCGCGAACCCGCGCAGACCCCGTGGCCGTCTGGCCTCTGACATCCTGGGTCCTTACCTTACTTCTTTCCGGAGATGACCGAGAAAAGAACGACGCCTAGCACGACGACCAGCAAGGTAGGCAGCCACATCCAGCTGATTCCGCCCATGCTCCCGCTCCCCATCATCCCGCCACTCATCGTCGCCCCGGTCATCATTCCGCCACCGAAGAGCAGCAACAGCACGGCTACGACGACAAACGCGATGACAAGGGCTGTCTTGGTTGTAGAGTCCATGGTCCGAGTTTCTTTTGAGAGTGCAAATTTGAACCTGCGAGGATATCTGCAAACTTTTTCACCGTCTGTGCGCTGCCGAACAGAATGCGGTTACGGCCTGGTGTTGCGCCAGGTTCGGGGAGTCCCAAGCGGATACTAGAGGAGCCGGGCCGGGTCATATTGATCTATATCAAGCGTGAAGGGCCCTGTTGCCAGGAGGGCGCGGTTACCATGAATGCGGGCGGCCTGCCTGGAGTTTGCTCATCGCCGCTTATAATCGCGGTTCACCTCAGTTTGAGCTTTCCGGATCTTCTCTGGCCAGGAGTTCTTGATGTAGGCCAATACCGCCCAGATCTCGTCGTCGGAGAGCATGCCGCCGAAGCCGGGCATGTCGCTCTTGTATTTCGGCGGAGCGTACTTGCCCGGAACCAAGCCGAGCTTGGTGATGCCGAACAGCACCGAGTCCGGGTGGTGCCAAGAATGCCCGGACGCATCGTGCGGCGGCGCCGGCATGCGGCCCGTCGGCAGCTTGTCCTGCCAATTGGGCTGGCCTTCGAGCTTCGCGCCGTGACAGGAAGCGCAATGCCGGTCGTAGACCGGCTTTCCACGGGCGACCTGTTCCGGATCGTCGGGATTGGCAGGCGACTTCGATTCGGACAACAGCGCGACTGCAATCGCGGCGGTGAGAAACGCCACGGCGACGGCAAAGAAGCCGACGCCGATGCGATTACGCAGATTGCGCAAAGCGTCGTTTGACGGCAGGTCCATCCCGCCCGACCCCGGGTTGATTCACCGAGTTGAATCAGCGGTAGCTCTTATATACGGTCGTCTTGCCGTCGCTCCCGACCAGCAGCACGTCGTAGGGAACGCTGCGGCCGCCCTCCATGCCGGGCGATCCCGCCGGCATTCCAGGCACCGCGAGACCGCGCGCCTTCGGCCGCTCGGCGAGCAGACGCTTGATTTCGCGCGCTGGCACGTGGCCCTCAATCGCGTAGCCTCCGACAATCGCGGTGTGGCACGCCCCGAGCGCGCGAGGTATGCCGAAGCGCGCGCGGTAGGCCTCGGGATCGCTTACATCCTGGGGCTTCACCCGGAAGCCGTTCGCCCGTAGATGGTCGATCCACGAGCTGCAGCACCCTCAGCCCGGGTCTTTGTAGACCGTGATGGTCTCCGCGGCGCCAACAACTACGGGGTGGAACATCAGCGCCGCAGCCAGCACGATCGCTTGCAGGAGGGGTTTCATGTGTTGCTCACTTTATGTCAGGATCCGGCGGGCTGGAAGACCAGGAAGTATTGGTTCGGCAGGAACGCGTGTTCCTGCGTCAGCGCATAACCCGCGCGCTTGAGCTCGGCCTTCACCCGATCTGGCGCGATGCGGGCGCTCTGCGGAGGGCCGACCGGCGAGTCCATGCGAAAGTCGATCACGGCCACGCGCCCTCCTGGCTTGAGTGATTTCTGGAGGTTGCGGAAATAGCGCTCGCGGTCCTCGACGTGGTGATACACGTCCACCAGCACCACAAGGTCTGCCTTCTCGGGCAGGCGAGGGTCGGCCGGCTTCCCGGCAACGGCCGTCACGTTCTTCAGCCCCTCGCGTTTCGCGCGGTCGGACAGATACTTCACCATGTCGGGTTCGATGTCCACGCCGTACACACGCCCTTGCGGGAGCATGTGGGCAAAGCGCATCGAGAAATAGCCGGTGCCGGCACCGATGTCGGCCACGATCGCGTCAGGCTTCAACGCCAGCGCCTGGATCACGTCGTGCGGCTTCTGCCACGCGTCGCGTTCCGGGTCATCGAAGACCTTTGCCCACTTTTCCGCGCCGCCGAAGCTGTGCTGGTGCGATTGCGGTGCCTGTGCCGTGGAGGGCACGGGCAGCAGCCCTGCGACTGCGGAAAGGAGCAGGGCCGCTGTGAAAGATGAAACCTTTTTCATTCCGGTGTCTCCGTTGCGCATTGCGCCCCTCAGTGTAATGCGGATCCCCTGGCCATGCGGGTCATCATTCCACGCCGCATCGCGACCATGCCTTCCTGCACGAGCTCGGTCACTTCCGTCGCGTGGCCCTGGAGTGCGGCGACCACCTTCGGGTCAGTGGAAGTCCGCGTCACGATGGAACCCCTCTCGGTCACTTCGACGACGGACTGGATCTTGTCCCGGTTCTCGAACAGCACCGGAAGCGTCGTGCTGAAAATGTTGAACTCGCGTCCGTCCTTCAGGCGCTGCGACATGCTCGCGACGTGAGCCTTGATCGATTGCGCCACCTGCGGGTCGTCGGACTCGGTGACCGTCTTGATGCCATTCGGAAGGTTGGTCACCGTGCGTTTGATCTTGGTGTGATTCATCACCAGGTCGTGTACCAGGCCCATGTCAGCAGACGATCCGGCATCCTGCCGCGTGAGCATGCCGACCGCGCCTGCCATCGGACCATGGCCACCAGGTGCCGCGCCGTGATCCATGCCGTGCATCATCCCCATCCCGTGCATCATCCCAGGCCCCATTCCGTGGGACTGCGCAAGGGCCACGCCGGATGCCAACCCGAGCGTCGCAATCATTCCAAGGGCCCACTTGTTCGAACGCTTCATCTCTTGACTCCTCTCAAATCAGTACGCGGTTGGGGCGGGTTTCCCCGCCCCGGTTTCGGACAGCAATCCGATTAGTTCGTCGCCGGCGCCTGAGGCCCTGTGCCGGTGCGCGGGCCGAAGCCAGCGTGCGGGCCGCGATGCTCAGGCAGCGTGATGCCCTTTTCCTGGGCGCGCTTCTGCATCTCCGTGCGGTTCTCCTCGGCGATCTTCTGCCGTTCCTCGGGTGTCCTGGCATTGCGCATCTTCTCGATCATGGCGCTGCGCTCTTCCTGCGTCAGGAGCTCCGGGCTGGCGCCATACCCCGCTGCGCCGCCGCTCATTCCGCCGTGGCCCCTGCCGCCTGCCATCGCGTGCTGAGCACCGCCCCTGGCACCGTGCTGCATGCCCGCCATCGCGCCATGTTGCGTGCCACCCTGCATGTGCGGGCCCATGCCGCTGCCCATCTGCCCCGGCTGCGCGTAGGCTGCAGCGACGGCAAGACCGAGACCCAGCGACGCGATGACACTTGCTGCGAATTTGTGAGACTGTTTCATGGTCGTATCCTTTCAGTGGTTGGAAGTCGTAACCTCAACCGCCTGCTTGCGCCGGCGAGTTCCGGCAGAAAGAGCGGTTTCAGCACGCTCCATTCAACCACCAAGTTGTAAGCAGTCGATGTCAGGAAGCGGGCGATTTGTATCGCAGCCTTGCAGCCGGCGCTCCTGTTACATTGCGTTACAATTTTTTCGCCGCCTGCCGATTGCCTGCGGTATACAGCCGCCATGACGAAGCAGGACCACATCCTGGTTGTTGACGACGACGCGGAGCTTCGCGGACTCCTGCGCGAGTATCTTCAGAAGCACGGCTACCGCGCGACGGTCGTCGGCGACGGGAAGGGGATGCACGCCGCATTGGCGACCGCGCGGCCGGACCTCGTCGTGCTCGACCTGATGCTGCCGGGCGAGGACGGATTCAGCCTGTGCCGCGCGTTGCGTGCCCACTCGGACCTGCCGGTCATCATGCTGACCGCGCGCGGCGAGGAAACCGACCGCATCGTCGGCCTCGAAATGGGCGCGGACGATTACTTGCCCAAGCCCTTCAACCCGCGGGAGTTGCTGGCGCGGATCCGGAGCGTGCTGAGACGCGCGCGGTCGCTGCCCGAGAATCTCGCGCCGGAGACGGTCAGCGCGTTCCGATTCGGGGGCTGGACGCTCGATGCCGCCACGCGCAATCTCACCGCGCCGGACGGCGTGATCGTTCCCCTGAGCGGCACGGAGTACAAGCTTCTCCGGATTTTCCTCTCGCACCCCAATCGCATCCTGACGCGCGACCAGTTGATCGACCTCATGAGCTCGCGCGACGCCGCGGCATTCGACCGCGCGATCGACGTGCAGGTGAGCCGCTTGCGCCACCGGCTGCGCGAGGATGCGCGCGAGCCTGCGATCATCAAGACTGTGCGCAGCCAGGGCTACGTTTTCGCGGCGCACGTGGAGATCATTAACTGATGCGCTTCGCGCCGCGCTCCCTGTTCAGCCGCCTGGTGATGGTGCTGCTCGCCGGGCTCGTCGCCGCGCAGCTCGTCAGCTTCGCGATCCACATGCACGAGCGCGGCGAGCTGCTGTCGCAGGCGAGCGGGATGCAATCGGCGCAGCGCATCGCGGATATCGCCCGTTTACTGGATTCACTCGACGCGAAGGAGCGTCGAGCCATCGTCCAGGTCCTCAGCGCACCCCCGCTGACGATCAGCCTCGACCGGGGTCCGCTCGCGGCGGGCGCCGGAGATGCGGAGAGGGGGGCACTTGGCGTGCTGTTCGGGGCCATGTTGCGCCGGTTCATGGGCGAAGGCTTGCAGTTGGTGGCGACGGCGATCGAGACGCGCGCCACGGCATTCGAGCCGGGCATGTTGCATGGCTTCAAGGGCAGCAAGATGTCGGGTGAGTGGCCGGCCTCCAAGGCCGCGATGCACGCATCGGTGCAGCCCGGCAATTCGTTCATGGCTCAAATCCGCCTGCGTGACGGGACCCTCGTGACATTCGATTCGCGGCAGCCGGCGCAGACCGAGGGCTGGCCCTATCGGCTGTTGCTGAGCCTGGCGGTACTCCTCGCCGCCGTGGTCGGGCTTTCTCTCCTCGCGGTGCGCTGGGCGACGCGGCCCCTGAACGCGCTCGCGGATGCCGCCGACGAGCTGGGCCGGAACATCGACCGTCCGCCCATGGAAGAGAAGGGCCCGCGCGAGGTAACGCGCGCCGCGCGGGCGTTCAATACCATGCAGGCACGGCTCGCGGCGTACATCCACGACCGCACCCGGGTGCTGGCCGCGATGTCGCACGATCTGAAGACGCCGATCACGCGCCTGCGTCTGCGGGCCGAGCTGCTCGCCGATCCGCAGGCACGGGAAAAATTCACCAAAGATCTCGACGAGATGGAGACCATGGTCGGCGCGAGCCTCGATTTCCTGCGCGGCCAGGAGAGCGGCGAGCGGGTGCAGCCGGTCGACGTGTCGGCATTACTGGAAAGTCTCCAGGCGGATATGGTGGAAATGCGCGGTCCGGTGAGGATCGAAGGCAGCGCGAAGACACCGTACCCGGGCAGGCCGCAGGCGCTGAAGCGTTGCCTTGCAAATTTGCTCGAAAACGCCGTCAAGTACGGACAATCAGCCCAAGTGATCGTCGATGACGACGAAACCCGGCTGGAGATGCGGATCCAGGACGAAGGCCCCGGGCTTCCAGAGACGGAGCTGGAGAAGGTCTTCGAGCCCTTCTACCGCGTGGAAGGCTCCCGCAGCCGGGAAACAGGCGGTTCCGGACTTGGCCTGACCATCGCGAAGAGCATCGCCGAAGCCCACGGCGGGCGATTGAGCCTGAAAAACCGTGTTGGGGGCGGACTCGAGGTCAGGTTGACGCTGCCCCGATCCTGACATGCGATCTGAAAGCAGGCGTTCCGCAAGTCTCGTGAAAGTTCCTGCGTGAGGTTCGGTCTCTTCGCCTGGAGTCCGCGAAGGCGGATGAACTGGCTGGTGCTCGCCGCAGGCGCCGCCGCGCTCGTCGTGGGCTGCTCGTCGGACCGCTACGACGTCCCGCGGCCCGTCTCTCACGCGATCGATCGCCCGGAGGAGACGTTCCTCGGGCGCACCTTCGCTTCGCAACTCGCGGCGACGCCCGGCCTGTCCGGGTTTCATTTGCTCGTCTCGGGGCAAGAGGCCTTTCTCGCTCGGGCGGCCCTGGCGGAGTCGGCAGAGCGTACGCTCGACCTTCAGTACTACATCATCGCGGAGGACGCGACCGCCACGCTGTTGCTTTACCGGGCGCTGCGCGCAGCGCAGCACGGCGTGCGCGTGCGCCTGCTGATCGACGATCTGTACGCCGTCGGCCGCGATTTCGACCTTGCGACCTTTGCGGCGCATCCGAACGTCCAGGTGAGAGTGTTCAACCCCTTTCTGCGCCGTGGCCCGCTGGGCATCTCCCGTCTGCTGGAATACCTCGGCGATAGCGCCCGCCTCAACCGCCGCATGCACAACAAGCTGTGGATCGCCGACAACGCCGCCGCCATCGTGGGCGGGCGCAATCTCAGCGACGCCTATTTCAACGTGGGCGGGGAGAGCGATTTTGCGGACCTCGACGTGCTTGCCGCCGGGCCGGTCGTGGCGGAGGTTTCGCGTAGTTTTGATGACTACTGGAACAGCGAATGGGCGGTGCCAATCGCGGCGTTCCTGGGACAGCCGCCGAAGACTGACCAACTGGAGCTCGTCCTGACACAGATGGCGGCGGGAGCCGAGCGCTTCCGCGAGACGGAGTACGCGCGGACGTTGCGTGCGACGGAGCTCGGGCCCCTGGTGCGCGATGGCCGTATCCCACTGGTCCCGGCGCACGCCAGCGCCATTTACGAGCGACCCGCCAGTCCGGGAGCGGCAATCGCCGAAGGGGAGGCGCAGATCATGTCGGTCCTGCGCAAGTCCGTCGAGGCGGCACAGCGGGAGGTGATTCTGATTTCGCCCTGGCTGATCCCGAGCGAGCACGGCGTGGGTGTGCTGTGCACACTCGCCCGGCGCGGGGTGCGCGTAAGGGTGCTCACCAATTCTCTGGCGTCCACCGATGTCCCGGTCGTGCACGCGGGCTACGCGCGATACCGGCCTCGGCTGCTCGCCTGCGGCGTGGAAGTGCACGAGCGCCGGCCGAGCGCAACCCAATCCGGCGGCGCGCGCCTGGGGTTTTCTTCCGGGTCGAGCCTGTCTTCGGGGTCCACCCTGCACGCGAAGGCGGTCGTGGTGGACCGAAGGGGCGTTCTCGCCGGTTCGATGAACCTCGATCCGCGTTCACGGTTGTCGAATACCGAAGTCGCCGTGTTGATCGAGAGCGCTGTGCTGGGTGAACAGCTCGGCACGCTGTTTGACGAAGCCGCGTCGCTCGATCAGGCGTTTCGCGTCGAGCTGACCGAGCCTGGCAACGAAAATGCGCCGCTTACGTGGACCGGCCGCGAGGAGGGCAAGCTGGTGCGATACACCAGCGAACCGTTGGCGAGCGGGTGGCAGCGCTTCATTTCCATCGTGCTCGGCGCGCTGGCGCCGGAAGAAATGCTTTGATTCCCCGGGCTCGCCTGCACGGCCATTCGTCCGCCCTGGTCGACCTACGTCAAGGTCGGAGTAGCCCGCGGTGCCGGCACAGTTCAATGCAGTGATGGTGAAGGCGGCGGATCGGTTGTTTCCTAATCTGCAACGGCAACATCCAGCCGTGACCCAAATGCAGCCGGCGGTCGTCGTGCGCCGCCGGGAGCAGGCGTCATCAATACCGGCGCGAAGCCTCCTCCCGCAGTGCGAAAATTGGTGGTCTGGCCCTGGTAGATACGCGCTGCCAGCAGCTGCACCTGCCCGGCGTAGACATAGTTGCGCACGTCGGACTTCATGCCTGACTCGGGCCCGGTCCGTCGCACGCCGGGCGGCACAAGCTCCTGTGCGACGTACTGCCCGTCGAGGATTTCCGTCCATACGCGTCGGGTGAGCTTGTCGCCGCGGTACGCGGCTTTGCTGCCGTAACCTGTGGCCGGTTTGAAGAACAGACCTCGCCGGGCAGCCCACATGCGGTCGGATTCCGGCGCGTTAACCATTTCGGTGCGGGCGATGCCACGCAGCAATCTATCCAGCGTGGTCTCGTCCACGCCCCACGAGCGCAGGCGCGCGGCGTCGGTCAGGAGGCTCAGGTTGCGCTTGTCGGCGTAGATTGCGTGGGCCCTCGGGTGGGGTGTCACCACGGCCGCGCGCGCGAGGTAGGCGTCGCGCAGCGCTGCGTGAGTGGGTGCTTTCAGCGAAAAATCAGTGAGGCGGTTGTACACCAGGTCGATTGGTCCGCGGGCGTCGCGCAGTACGCCGCCTTCAAATGAAAGCTCCGTGGGATCGAGTACCGCGGCCCTGACTCCGAAGCGGTGAAAAAGTTGCGCGAACAGCAGGAATTCCGGGTAGAGAAACTGCTGCTCCGGGGCGTCGTCCACGATGGCGATGCGTTTGGGCAAGCCGCTGCGCCCGGCGCTTTGCCATTCCGCTTTGAACATGTCGAAGTACGTCCGCTCCAAGTCCGCGGCCGGCACGGGGCCGGTGACGAAAGATTCAATTTTCTCGCAGCACGCGCGTTGGGCGCGGGCAAGGATCGTGTTGAGGAGCGCCCCGCCGGCATTGGTGTTGATTTCGATCAGCCGCGGCCCATCGGCGCCGAGGTGGAAGTCGTAGCCCATGAAAGCGCCGGCCGTGCCGGGATCGAAGCGCGCGATCACAGGCGCCCACTGGAGCGCGGCCTCGCGGTAGGCGGGGAGAGCGGCCACCGACTCCACTGCACGAATGACGCCCGCCATCGCGTCCGCGTGCCGGCGCGAAACGAAGACCGGAAGCGCCGCGAACAGGTGCGGACAGCGCTCCTCGATTAGCCGGTGCAGCCCGCGCGCTGCGGGGTCGGCCTCGATCGCCCGGCGTAGCGCGTCCGGGTCGAGGCTCACGCAGAAACAGTCCCGGTTGAGCGTCTCGATCATCGAGCGCCTCTCTCGTACCACGACTGCGTTGCATTGACGATGGCCACTACCGAAAGCATGACGGGGACCTCCACCAGCACTCCTACGACGGTGGCGAGCGCCGCACCCGATTTGAAGCCGAACAGGCTGATTGCGGCCGCCACCGCAAGCTCGAAGAAATTGCTTGCGCCAATAAGCGCCGACGGGCCCGCGACGCTATGGGCGACCCGAAGCCGGCGGTTGAGCAGATACGCAAGCGCCGAATTGAAGTAGACCTGGATCACGATCGGCACCGCGAGCATCGCGATGATCAGCGGTTGCGCGAGGATTTGCTCGCCCTGGAAGGCGAACAGCAGCACCAGTGTCGCGAGCAACGCCACGACCGAAAACGGCTGGATGCGGGCGAGGGCGGCGTCAAGCTTGGGCTGGCCTCCCTGGAGCAGCATCTTGCGCCACGCCTGGGCGATGATGACCGGAACCACGATGTACAGGCCCACCGACACGAACAACGTGTCCCAGGGCACCGTGATAGCCGACAGCCCGAGCAGCAGGCCGACGATCGGCGCAAACGCAACAATCATGATGGCGTCGTTGAGCGCCACCTGGCTCAGCGTGAAGTAGGGGTCGCCGCGCATGAGCTGGCTCCA
>Ga0105340_1000356_pt1 | contig 22277 bp, 20 predicted proteins | sample EasRivMeERMLT700_FD_89676 | JGI IMG/M metagenome (GOLD analysis project Ga0105340, IMG submission 89676) | Soil microbial communities from meander-bound floodplain in the East River, Colorado, USA - East River MetaG ERMLT700 | ecosystem: Environmental > Terrestrial > Soil > Floodplain | place...
CGGTGCACGCCAAGCTCCTCGAGATCTACGCCAAGCGCCAGGACACCAAGGCTTTCGAGCAGAGCGCGCTCAAGCTCAAGAACCTGACCAACGGCGCCGGCCCGGAATGGGAAAAAGCCGCCGCGCTCGGCAAGTCCCTCGACCCGACCAACGGCCTCTACGCCGGTGCGAGAGGCGCCGTTGCTGCGGCCCCGGCCGCCGCCGCAGTGGCTGCCGGGCCCGCGCCGACGCTCGACTTCGACATCGGCGGCGCGACGCAAGGCGTCTCGGCCTCCGCGCCCGATCTCACGCTCGAGATGGCGCCGAAGTCCGCCGACGGCGGGCTCGACTTCGACGTCAGCGGGGCCAGCGACAAGAAGGACACGTCGGCCGAGGAAACCCTGGTGGCGCCGCGCCCGCAGGACGAGGACGCGGGCCTCGATTTCGATCTCGACCTCGGCACTGCGGCGCCCGAGGCGAAGCCCGCACCGGCCGCGGCCGCGCCGGCCGCTGCTGCGGATCCCGGGCTGACCTTCGATCTCAATCTCGACCTCGGCATGGAGAAGAAAACCGAGCCGGTGTCCGCTGCGCCCGATCTCTCGACCATCAGCCTGGATCTCGGCTCTTCGGACGCGGGCGCCTCCGCCCCTGCCGGCACCGACCCGAAGTGGCAGGAAATCGCCACCAAGCTCGACCTGGCCAAGGCCTACGAGGAGATGGGCGACAAGGACGGCGCGCGCGAGCTGCTGAACGAGGTGATGAAGGATGGCGACGCCGCGCAGAAAGGCCAGGCGCAGCAGCTGCTCGCCAAGCTGGGTTAAGTCTCATCGGCAGGATCGCTCTAGGACTGGAATACGACGGCAGTCGCTTCCTCGGCTGGCAGACCCAGCCCGGCGGCGGCACGGTCCAGGATGCGCTCGAGGCGGCCCTCGCCTCGATCGCCGGCACACAGGTCTCCACCACTGCGGCCGGCCGCACCGACCGCGGCGTCCATGCGCGCCTGCAGGTGGCGCACTTCGATACCGATGCGCAGCGTCCGGAGTCGGCCTGGGTCCGCGGCGTAAACGCGCTCCTCCCCGACGCGATGGCCGTGCTCTGGTCGCAGGAAGTGAAGCCCGATTTCCATGCGCGCTACAGCGCTCTCTCGCGCACCTACCGGTACGAGCTTCTCAACCGGCCGGTGCGCGCGGCGCTTTCGGCGCATTACGTCGGCTGGTTCCACCTGCCGCTGGACGTGGAAAAAATGCGCGAGGCCGCCGCGCTGCTCGTGGGCGAACATGACTTTTCGGCTTTCCGCTCTTCCGAATGCCAGGCCAAGACGCCGGTGCGCAATATCCACTCATTTGAAATTCAACAGACAGGGAAAGGCATCGACTTCTTGGTGCGTGCCAACGCGTTCCTCCACCACATGGTGCGCAACCTCGTCGGCACGCTGGTGTACGTCGGCAAAGGCAAGCACCCACCGCAGTGGGTCGAGGAGGTCCTGCGATCCGGGGACCGCGCGCGCGCCGCGCCGACTTTCGGCCCGGAAGGCCTTTACCTTGAGAGAATCGAGTACGAGCCCAAGTGGGGACTGCCGGTTTGAGAACGCGAGTGAAGATCTGCGGCATTACGCGGGCGGCTGACGCGAAAGCAGCAGCCGACGCCGGCGCGGACGCGATCGGGCTCGTGTTCTATCCGCCGAGCCCGCGCTTTCTCTCGGTCGAGCGTGCGCGCGAGATCCGCGACGCGCTGCCGCCGTTCGTGCAGACGGTGGCGCTGTTCGTCAACGCCGACGCCGCCCAGGTGTCCCAGGTGATCGGCCGCGTGCATCCGGCGCTGCTGCAGTTCCACGGCGACGAATCGCCCGACTTCTGCGCGCAGTTCGGCCTGCCTTTCGTCAAGGCATATAGGGTGAGAAGCGGAGTTACGCAAGGGGGCGCTGCGCTAGAATACCTGCGCCCATTTTCAAGCGCGGCGGCGTGGCTCTTCGACAGCCATGTTCCGGAGTACGGCGGCGTCGGCGAGAGCTTCGACTGGTCTCTGGTTCCCGTGACCGACAAACCCGTGATCCTGTCCGGCGGGCTCTCCCAGAGGAACGTGGCGGCGGCGATCCGGCGCGTCAAACCCTGGGGCGTAGACGTGTCGAGCGGCGTCGAGTCGGCGAAAAGCATCAAGGACGCGGCGAAGATCGCCGCCTTCATAGCAGAGGTACGCAATGCGGATGTATGACTTGCCCGACGCGCGCGGCCACTTCGGCCCCTACGGCGGCGTGTTCGTCGCCGAGACCCTCACGGCGGCGCTCGACGAGCTGCGTCTCGCTTACGAGCGCGCGCGCAAGGATCCCGCGTTCGAAGCCGAGTTCCGCTACGAGCTGAAGCACTACGTCGGCCGGCCAAGCCCCGTCTACCACGCAAAGCGTCTCTCCGCGCGCTGCGGCGGCGCGCAGATCTACATCAAGCGCGAGGATCTGAACCACACCGGCGCGCACAAGATCAACAACACCATCGGCCAGGCGCTGCTCGCGCGCGACATGAAGAAAGCGCGAGTGATCGCCGAGACCGGCGCCGGCATGCACGGCGTCGCCACCGCGACGGTGGCCGCGCGCTACGGCATGGAGTGCGTGGTGTACATGGGCTCGGAGGACATCAAGCGCCAGGCCGCCAACGTTCACCGCATGGGCGTGCTGGGCGCGAAAGTGGTGCCGGTCGAGTCGGGTTCCAAGACCTTGAAGGACGCGCTCAACGAGGCGATGCGCGACTGGGTCACCAACGTGGAGAGCACCTTCTACATCATCGGCACCGTCGCCGGCCCGCACCCCTATCCGATGATGGTGCGCGACTTCCAGTCGGTGATCGGCGAGGAATGCCTCGTGCAGATGCCCGAGCTCGCCGGCCGGCAGCCCGACGCGATCGTCGCCTGCGTCGGTGGCGGCTCGAATGCCATGGGGATTTTTTACCCGTATCTCTCCAACACGAAAGTGAAGCTGATCGGGGTCGAGGCGGCAGGCGAAGGCCTTGCCACCGGCAGGCACGCGGCTTCGCTGTGCGCTGGCAAGCCGGGCGTGCTGCACGGTAACCGCACCTATCTCCTGCAGGACGCGAACGGCCAGATCACCGAGACGCACTCGATCTCCGCCGGCCTGGACTACCCCGGCGTCGGGCCCGAGCACGCGTGGCTCAAGGACAGCAAGCGCGCGCAATACGTCGCAGTGAGCGACGACGACGCGCTGAAAGCGTTCCATGACCTGTGCCGCGACGAGGGCATCATCCCGGCGCTGGAGTCGGCCCACGCCGTGGCGCACGCGATGAAGATCGCGCCCTCGATGCCCAGGGACGCGATTCTTCTGGTGAACCTGTCCGGGCGTGGCGACAAGGACATGCATACCGTCGCCGAGCGCATGGGGATGAAGTTCTGACGATGTCGCGCATCCAGGGGCGCTTCCAGGCGCTTGCCGGCGACAAACGCAAGGCGCTCATTCCCTACATCACCGCCGGTGATCCGCATCCGTCGCTCACCGTGCCGCTGATGCGCGCCCTGGTCGAGGCGGGCGCCGACATCCTCGAGCTCGGCGTGCCGTTCTCGGACCCGATGGCCGACGGCCCGGTGATCCAGCGCGCCGGCGAGCGCGCGCTGAAGCATGGCGTTGGTCTCTCCGATGTTCTCCGGCTGGTGGCGGATTTCCGGAAGAGCGACAAGACAACCCCGATCGTGCTCATGGGCTACGCAAACCCGATCGAAGCGATGGGGGTGGAGAAATTCGTCGGCGCCGCCAAGGCCGCGGACATCGACGGCGTGATCGTGGTGGACTACCCGCCCGAGGAATGCGAGCAGTTCGCCGCGCTGGCGAAGAAGCACGGCATCGATCCCGTCTTTCTGCTTGCGCCAACGTCGACCGACAAGCGTATCGAGCAGGTGGCGCGTGTCGGCAGCGGTTACCTCTATTACGTGTCACTGCGCGGCATCACTGGCGCCTCCCACCTCGATTTCTCGGAAGTAAGCTCCAAAATTCCCAGGATCCGGGCCGCCACCAAGCTGCCGATCGGCGTCGGCTTCGGCATCCGCGACGCCGAGTCGGCGCGCCGCGTCGCCCAGACTGCCGACGCGGTGGTCATCGGCAGCCGTATCATCCAGGAGATCGAAGCCGCAGGAGCCGATCAGGCCGTGGCCCGAGTCAAACAACTATTGATTCCAATTCGAAAAGCGCTTGACGCATGAGCTGGCTCCAAAAGCTGCTGCCGCCGAAGATCCAGCGCACCGGCACGGGCGCGCGCAAGACCGTGCCGGAGGGCCTGTGGACCAAGTGCGCGGCGTGCGACGCGGTGCTCTACAGCACCGACCTCGAGAAGAACCTCAACGTCTGCCCGAAGTGCGGCCACCACGAGCGCCTCGGCGCGCGGCCGCGGCTCGACGCGCTGCTCGACCCCGACGGCCGCTTCGAGATCGGCTCGGAGGTGCTGCCGGTCGACCCGCTCAAGTTCAAGGACTCGCGCCGCTACGCCGAGCGGCTGTCGGAAGCCCAGGAGGAGACCGCCGAAGGCGACGCCCTCGTGGTGATGCAGGGCTCGATCAAGGCGCTCGGCATGGTGTGCGCGGCGTTCGAGTTCGACTTCATGGGCGGCTCGATGGGCTCGGTGGTCGGCGAGCGCTTCGTGCGCGGCGTGCGCGTGGCGATCGAGCAGAAGCTGCCTTTCGTCTGCGTCACCGCCTCGGGCGGCGCGCGCATGCAGGAGGGCGCGCTGTCGCTCATGCAGATGGCGAAGACCACCGCCGCGCTCACCGATCTCGCCGAGCGCGGCCTGCCGTTCGTCACGGTGCTGACCGACCCGACGATGGGCGGGGTGTCGGCGAGCTTCGCCATGATCGGCGACGTGGTGATCGCCGAGCCGAAGGCGCTCATCGGCTTCGCGGGGCCGCGCGTTATCGAGCAGACCGTGCGCCAGAAGCTGCCCGAGGGCTTCCAGCGCGCCGAGTTCCTGCTGGAGAAGGGCGCGATCGACATGATCGTCGACCGCCGCCAGCTGCGCGACAAGCTGCACGCCGTGCTTTCGCTCCTGCAAGGGCTGCCCGCCGAAACAGTGGCGTGACCCTGCTCGTCGACGTCGTGTGCGCCTCCGCCGCGGTGGCGGCGACGTCGAGCCGGCTCGCGAAAATAAGAGTGATCGCGGACTGCCTGCGCGCCCTCGAACCCGGCGAGATCGAGATCGCGCTGCCCTACCTGAGCGGCGACGTCCGCCAGGGCAGGCTCGCCCTCGGCTATTCGAGCCTCAAGTCGGCAATGGGAGGCGCGGCCGCCGCTCCCAGTCTCACCCTCACGGAGGTCGACGCCGCATTCGAGGAGCTCAAGACCGTCAAAGGCAAGGGCGCCTCCGGCCGCCGTGCCTCCCTGCTCAGAAATCTCTTCTCTAGGGCAACGGCAGAAGAACAGGACTTCCTCCTGCGCCTCATCGTCGGCGAGCTGCGGCAGGGCGCGCTCGAGGGCGTGATGCTCGAGGCGGTCGCCGCGGCTGCGGGCCTGCCCGCGGCCGAAATTCGTCGTGCCGCCACCGTCGCCGGCGGCATTGCGCAGGTCGCGCGCGCAGCGCTCGGCGGCGGGCGGGAGGCGCTCGCACCCTTCTCCGTGCGCCTGATGCAGCCGGTGCTGCCGATGCTCGCCCAGCCTGCCGAGGACCTCGCCGCAGCGCTCGCGCAGCTCGGCGAAGCTCTTCTGGAGTGGAAGCTCGACGGCGCGCGCATCCAGGTGCACAAGTCGGGCGGCGAGGTCCGCGTGTTCACCCGCAACCTGAACGACGTCACCGCGCGCGTTCCCGAGGTTGTTTCTGCCCTGAAGAGCATCGATGCCGATCTGATTCTCGACGGCGAAGCGATCGCGCTGCGCCCCGACGGGCGGCCGCACCCGTTCCAGATCACGATGCGGCGCTTCGGCCGCAAGCTCGACGTCGAAGCGCTGCGCGGCGAGCTGCCGCTCTCAGTGTTCTTTTTCGACTGCCTGCTGCGCGACGGCGAACCCCTGGTCGACCGCGGTGCGCGCGAGCGGCACGACATCCTGCGGGCGGTGTTGCCCCCTCAGGCGGTTACTCCGTCCCTCATCACCAAGGAACTCGAAAAGGCAGAAGCCTTCCAGGCCGACGCTCTGGCGCGCGGCCACGAAGGCCTGATGGCCAAGGCCCTCGGCGCGCCCTACGAAGCGGGGCGCCGCGGCGCCGGCTGGCTGAAGATCAAGAGCGCGCACACGCTCGACCTGGTGGTCCTCGCCGCGGAGTGGGGCAGCGGGCGCCGGCGCGGCTGGCTCTCCAACCTGCACCTCGGGGCGCGCGATCCGCAGACCGGCGGCTTCGTGATGCTCGGCAAGACCTTCAAGGGCCTCACGGATGAAATGCTCGAGTGGCAGACCCGCGAGTTCCTCGCGCGCGAAGTGAGCCGCGACGAGTGGACCGTGCACGTGCGGCCCGAGCTGGTGGTGGAGATCGCGTTCAACGACGTCCAGCAGAGCTCGCAGTACCCGGGAGGCATGGCGTTGCGCTTCGCGCGCGTCAAGGGCTACCGGCCCGACAAGCGCGCCGAGGAAGCCGATACCATCGACACGGTGCGCAGCATCTACGAGCGGAGCACGGGCCCTTCGGGTGACTAGAGTACTGGCGAGTGCAGGATCGCCAGCGCGAGCTACGCTTCGCTCGTGGAACCGTGCATGACAAGAGCGCTGCCCGTTGCCCTCGTTCTGATGTTCGCCGCCATTGCCGCCGCGGCCCAAGCGCCCCGCGACTCGCTGATCGCGCGCGCCAAAGCGCAGGAGCTCGACACGCCGTACGTGCCGCCGCCCGGCGACGTCCAGGAGCACCATGCCTCCGGCTATGCCAAAGTCATGTGCTCGGCGGTGTTCATCACCGGCCTCGATCCTGATTTCGCGCGCGAGAACGTCGGCTTTTTTACCGGCCCGTACCCGGAGCGCGCCAAGGTCGCAAAGCCGGTCATCGATCGCGCCGCCAAGGCCGTTCACATTACCTTGTCGAATGGCGTGAGGCGCACCGCTCGGTACCTCGGCGACCAGGGGTGCGTGACGCTTCCGGTGGGCAAGAACTCGGTGGAGTTCAAGCCGGTCAAGGTCGAGAGGCGGCTGCCCGATCCGGCGACACAGCCCTGGCCCATGGGGGATGTCCTGCCCAAGGGCCCTTTACCCGCGGGGGTCGACATGGCCAAGGTGAAGCAGGCGGTGAACGCCGCTTTCGGGCAGCCCTCGGCAATGACCGCCGCCTTCGTGGTGACTTGGAAACGGCGCCTCATCGCGGAGCGCTACGCGGAAGGCATCACGATGCACACGCCCCTGGAGAGCTGGTCGATGGGCAAGAGCGTGACGGCCACGCTGATGGGCATCCTCATCGGGCAGGGCGCCTACACCCTCTCGCAGCCTGCGCCGATCCCGGAGTGGCAGGGCGCGGGCGACCCGCGCGCGAAGATCCGGATCTCGGATCTTCTGCGCATGTCGAGCGGCTTGCGCATCCGGGCGCCGCAGGATCCGGATTACGATCCGTCGGGTCCGTACTCCGACCACGTGTACCTGTATACGGGCAGCGGCAACGCCTTCCGCTACGCGGCCACTCGGCCGCTCCAGTGGCCGCCCGGCAGCATGGGCCGCTATCGCAACACCGACCCGGTTCTCATCAACTATCTCGTGCGGCTCGCGGTCGAAAAGCGCGGCGAGGAATACCTGTCGTTCCCGCAGCGGGCGCTCTTCGATGCCATTGGCATCCGCACGATGGTGCTGGAAACCGATCCTTACGGAAACTTTCTCCTGCAGGGGTACGAACTCGCGTCGGCGCGCGACTGGGCGCGCCTCGGCAACCTCTATCTCCAGGACGGGGTGTGGAACGGCAAGCGGATCCTTCCCGAGGGCTACGTCGAGTTTGTGAGCAGCGTGGCGCCCGCGTGGCACGCCGACGGCCGCCCCATCTACGGCGGCTTTTTCTGGATCAACGCCGAAGGCGGCTTTCCAGTGCCGCGCGACGCGTACTACATGGCCGGCTCGGGTACGCAAATCGCGCTGATCATTCCTTCGCACGACCTTGTCGTGGTCCGCATGGGACATTACCGGGGCGGCAGTCCCGGGTTCCAGAGTCTCAACGAGGCGCTCGCACTCCTGATGGAGGCGGTGCCGGCGAGAAAGTAACGTTTAGGCTAGCGTTGAGGCGCTGCAGCACTCGTAGGTCTTGGCGCCTTACGTCTCAGACATTGCTCTGATCAGACCGCCGGCCGACTCAGCCTTGGTCCGGTTGCGGCTGATGCTGTCCACGACCTGATTTCCTTCCTGAGGTTGAGCTGCAGGTCGCGATTGTCCGGAGCCGCGGCTGCGGATTCCCCCCGGCAACGGGGGATGGGGAAAGGTGTCTATCATCCCGCGGTGCGGCGCTCGCTTCCCTACTGGCTTGAGTTCATCGAGCGACAGCATCCGCAGCCCATTGCCCTGGGGCTGGACCGGGTAAGGAACGTCCTGGGACGAATGAACGTCCGCCTGCAATGCCCGGTGATCACGGTCGGCGGTACCAACGGCAAGGGCTCGACCTGCGCGATGCTCGAGTCGATCCTGCGCGCCGGCGGCTACCGCACCGGGCTCTACACCTCTCCTCATCTCGTGCATTACAACGAGCGCGTGCGGATAGCGGGGGTCGAGCTGGAAGACGCTCCCCTGTGCGAGGCGTTCGGGGAGGTGGAGCAGGCGCGCGCCGGAATCCCGCTGACCTACTTCGAGTTCGGCACGCTTGCAGCGCTTTGGCTCTTTAGCAAAGCGAAGATTGAGACTGCGGTGCTGGAGGTCGGTCTGGGCGGCAGGCTGGACGCGGTGAACGTGCTCGACGCCGACTGCGCGGTGCTGACGAGCGTCGGTATCGACCACGTGGACTACCTCGGCCCGGACCGCGAGTCGATCGGCCGCGAGAAAGCGGGGATCTTCCGCGCCGGCCGGCCGGCGGTGATCGCGGAGCCGGACCCGCCACAGTCGGTCATGCGCGCCGCGGGAGAGAAGCTGCTGCTCGGGAAGGACTTCGGGTTTACCCGGCAGGAAAACCAGTGGACCTATTGGGGTCCGCGCGGGCAGCGGCCCGGGCTTGCCCACCCGGCGCTGCGCGGCAGCATCCAGCTGCGTAACGCCGCGGCGGCGCTGTGCGCGCTCGACGTGCTCGGGATGCCGCTCTCGATGCAGGACGTGCGCCGCGGGCTAGCCGAAGTCACGCTGCCTGCGCGGTTCCAGGTGCTGCCCGGCCGGCCGCAGGTGATCCTCGATGTCGCGCACAACGTCGAGGCGGCGCGCATCCTGGCCGACAATCTGGCCGCCTCGGGCTTCGCGCCGGAGACGATCGCGGTTTGCGGCATGCTGCGCGACAAGGACATCGCGGGCGTGCTGCGCGAGCTTGCACCGCGCATCACGCGCTGGCACTTCGCCTCGCTGCCCGGGCCGCGCGGCGCCTCCGCCGACGAATTGGAAAAAGCTCTGGGACGAAGCGATGAAAAGCACGAATCTGCGCAAAGTGCGTTCGCCTCGGCGCTCGAGCGCGCAGGCGAGGGTGATAAGATCGTCGTGTTCGGTTCCTTCCTCACGGTCGGCGAAGTGATGGCATGGCTGAAGAAAAACAAGACGTCGAAACGCTGAAGCGCAGGGGACGCAGGCGGCTCGTCGGCGCGGTCGCGCTGGTGCTCGCCGCGGTGATCGTTCTGCCGATGGTGTTCGACCCGGAGCCGCGCGGTACCGCGTCCTCGGTCAGCGTGCGGATTCCCGGCGAGGATGACACGCCGTTCGCGCCGAAATTGCCGCCCAAGAAGAAAGCCGAGGCGGCTCCAAAAGAAGAATTCGTCGTGCAGGTCGGCGCCTTTGCCAGCCCGCAGGGCGCGATTGCCAAGCTCGAGTCGGCGAAGGTGCCGTACTACACCGAGGCGATGCAGGGCAACTTGACGCGCGTGCGCGCCGGGCCGTTCGCCACGCGGGAAGCGGCCGAAAAGGCGCTGGAGCAGCTCAAATCGCTGGGCTTCGAACCCGGCGCCGTGGCCGTGAGCCAGAAGTCCTCGTGACCTGCGGATGACCTGGCTCGACTACGGCGTCATCGCGGTGCTGCTGCTCTCGGTTGCCTGGGGCGCGTGGCGCGGTCTGGTGCACGAGGTGCTTTCGCTCGCCGGCTGGATCATGGCGTTCCTCGCCGCCAATCTGCTCGCCGCGCCGCTCTCGGAGACCTTTCCGGCGAACATGCGGCCGGAGTTTCGCGTGGTCGGGGCGTTCTTGCTGGTCTTTGTCGGGACGCTCGTGCTGACTACTCTGCTGACGGCGTTGGTGACCAAATTCATCAGGGTGTCCGTACTGCAAAGCCTGGACCGCTGGCTCGGCGCGCTGTTCGGGCTGCTGCGCGGCCTGGTGCTGGTCGTCGTTTTCGCCGTGGCCGCGGGCCTCACCGCGCTGCCGACCCTGCCGGTCTGGAAGGAGTCGGCGACCGGCTATTCGCTAGCTCAGACTGTCCTCCAGCTCAGGCCCTGGCTGCCCCCGGCACTCGCCAATCGCTTGAAATATAATTAGTCCTTAACCACACCCGGGAAGCACTTCCCATGTGCGGGATCCTCGGAATCGTCGCCCGTTCGCCCGTCAACCAGCTGCTCTACGACGGGCTCCTGCTCCTCCAGCATCGCGGCCAGGACGCCGCAGGCATCGTCACGGCCGAGCGCAACCGCATCCACCTGTACAAGGCGCCGGGGACGGTGCGCGACGTGTTCCGCACCCGCGACATGCGCTCGCTCTCCGGGAACATGGGCATCGCACACTGCCGCTACCCCACTGCGGGGTCCGCCTTCAGCTCGGCCGAGGCGCAACCGTTCTACGTCAACTCGCCCTTCGGCATCGTGCTCGGCCACAACGGCAACCTGACGAATTCCGATCAGCTGAAGGAAGAGATGTTCCGCACCGACCTGCGGCACATCAACACCGGCTCGGACTCCGAGGTGCTGCTCAACGTGCTCGCGCACGAGCTGGAACAGGCGTCGGCGACGCTGCGCCTCGACCCGAAGACCATCTTTACCGCGGTGGCCAATGTGCACCGCCGCGTGCGCGGCGCCTACGCGGTGGTGGCGATGATCGCCGGCTACGGCGTGCTCGCCTTCCGCGATCCCTTCGGCATCCGCCCGGCGGTGATCGGCTACAACGAGACCAATTCCGGCACCGAGTACATGGTCGCCTCCGAGTCGGTGGCGGTGGACGCGAACGGGTTCCGGGTTTTGCGGGACATCGGGCCCGGCGAGGCGGTGTTCTTCGACGAAGAGGGCCGGTTCCACCACCAGCAGTGCGCCCCGCACGCGAGCCTGAACCCGTGCATCTTCGAGTACGTGTACCTTGCACGCCCTGATTCGCTGATCGACGGCGCCTCGGTGTACGAGTCGCGGCTCAACATGGGCGAAAAGCTCGCCGAGAAGATCCGGCGCCAGTACCGCAATCTTCAAGTGGACGTGGTGATCCCGATCCCCGACTCGAGCCGGCCTTCGGCGCTGCAGCTCGCCGCCGGCCTGGGCGTGCCCTACCGCGAGGGCTTCGTCAAGAACCGCTACATCGGCCGCACCTTCATCATGCCCGGCCAGGCGGTGCGCACGCGATCGGTACGCCAGAAGCTGAACCCGATGGCGATGGAGTTCAGCGGCAAGAACGTGCTGCTGGTCGACGATTCCATCGTGCGCGGCACCACCAGCCGCGAGATCGTGCAGATGGCGCGCGAGTCGGGGGCGCGCAAGGTGTTCTTCGCCTCCGCCGCCCCGCCGGTGCGCTTTCCCAACGTCTACGGCATCGACATGCCGACGCGCGCCGAGCTGATCGCCGCGCACCGCAGCGAGGAGGAAGTGGCGCGCGAGATCGGCGCCGATGCGCTCGTGTACCAGGATCTCGACGCCCTGAAGGACGCGGTGCGGCGCTGCAACCCCAAGCTCACCAGCTTCGAGACCTCCTGCTTCGACGGCATCTACATCACCGGCGACATCACCACCGACTACCTGCGATCGATCGAGATCCGCCGCGATGCCAGGCGCGATTCGAGCGAAGATGAAGCCCCTCAGCTAGACCTTAATCTCGCCGCCTGATATAGTTCATTCTTTCGCGCCGATTTGAGGGGCCACAGCTTGCGGGCGCGTAATAAATCCAGCTAAAGCGTGCCGAGGAGAACCCGGTCCGCTGCACAGAGGCCCGGGTTTTTTTATGGCTAAGAGCTACGAGCTGGCAACCAAGGGCGTGCGCGCCGGAACGGCGCGCAGCGAGTTCCAGGAGCACTCCGAGGCGCTGTTCCTCACCTCGAGCTTCGTCTTCAAGAACGCCAAGCAGGCCGCGGCGCGCTTCGCCGGCGAAGACGAGGGGATGGTGTACACCCGCTACACCAACCCGACCGTCGCGATGTTCCAGGACCGGCTGGCGGCGCTCGAAGGCGCCGAGAGCTGCGTCGGCACAGCCTCGGGCATGGCGGCGATTCTCGCCACGGCGATGGTGCACCTCAGGAACGGCGACCACGTGGTGTGCTCCAACGCGGTGTTCGGCGCCACCATCCAGCTCTTCAACGCGATCCTGTCGCGCTTCGGCATCGAGACGACTTATGTCTCTCCGACAAAGGTGGAGGAGTGGCAGCGCGCCACGCGTCCCAACACCAAATTATTCTTTCTCGAAACTCCGTCAAACCCGCTCACCGAGATCTCCGATATCCCGGCGCTTGCCAAGGTTGCGAAAAAGGCGGGCGCGCTGCTCGCGGTCGACAACGTGTTCTGCACCCCGGCGCTGCAGCGGCCGCTCGAGCTCGGCGCCGATCTGGTCATCCACTCGGCGACCAAGTACCTCGACGGGCAGGGCCGGGTGATCGCCGGTGCGGTGGCCGGGCCGAAGGCGCTGGTCGGCGATCCGATGACGATCTTCCTGCGCACCGCCGGCCCGACGCTCTCGCCGTTCAACGCCTGGGTGGTGCTGAAGGGCCTCGAGACTCTCGAGCTGAGGATGCTCGCGCAATCGGCCGCGGCGCTGGAGCTTGCGCGCTGGCTGGAAAGCCATCCCAAAGTGTCGCGCGTGCATTACCCGGGACTTGAGTCCCACCCCCAGCACCAGCTGGCGAAGCGGCAGCAGCGCGCCAGCGGATCGGTGGTCTCTTTCGAGGTCAAAGGAGAAAGGCAGGGCTTACGCGCCGCTGCTTGGCGCGTCATCGATTCGACGCGCCTCCTGTCGCTGACCGCCAACCTCGGGGACGTGAAGACCACCATCATTCATCCGGCGAGCACCACCCACGGCAGGATCTCGCCCGAAGCGCGCGCCGCCGCGGGAATCACCGAGGGGCTGATCCGCGTCGCGGTCGGCCTCGAGGCGGTGGCCGACCTGAAGGCCGATCTTTCGAGGGGCCTGGAGGCCGAATAGCCTACGCCGCGAAGCTGGCGCCGCAGTTTCTCCCGCAGTTACTCCTCGTGGCGGCCGCCTACTTCGGCGCGGCGAAGCTCTCGCTGCTGGCGGCGATTCCGCCGGGATACGCGACCGGCATCTGGCCGCCGTCGGGCATCGCCGTGGCGGCGCTGCTGCTGGGCGGGGGACGTCTGTGGCCGGCGATCTGGGCGGGGAGCTTCGCCGCCAACATCACGATCGACTGGGCCTACGTCGCCTCGACGATCATCGCCACGGGGAGCACGCTGCAAGCCCTGGCGATCGCCGGCCTGGTGCGCGAGCACATCGGGGTGCTGCATCGCTTCGAGACGGTCGAGCACGTCGTCAGGTTCGTGCTGATTGCCGCGCTCGGCTGCACCATCGCCCCGACCTTCGCGTTGCTGCCGCTCGGCGCGTTCTACCAGATGTCCGCGGTCGAGCTGGCGGGCAACTGGGCGACCTGGTGGCAGGGCGACGCCAGCGGGGTGCTGACCTTCGCGCCGCTGATCCTGGGCTGGCTCGCGCCGAGCACCATGGCCTGGACGCCCCGCAAGGTCCTGGAGGCGGGGTTGTTCGCCGTCGTCCTGCTCGGCGCCAGCCACTTCGTGCTGGGTGCCGGCTTCGCGCGCGCCTTCCTCATCGTGCCGTTCATCGTCTGGGCCGCGTTCCGCTTCGGGCAGCGGGAGGTCACCACCGCGACTGCGGCGGTGTGCGCGATGGCGCTCTGGTCCATGCCGCAGGAGTCGTTCGCGCTGCTGCCGCTCTTCGTCGGCACGCTGGTGTTCACCGGGCTCGTCCTGAGCGTGGTTCTGGGCCAGCTCGATCGCGCCATGAGCGAGCTGGAATCGCGCGTCCGGCAGCGCACCGCGGAGCTCGAGGAAGCCAAGCTGACCGCGGAGAGGGCGAACGAAGCGAAGTCGCAGTTCCTCGCCAACATGTCGCACGAGCTGCGCACCCCGCTCAACAGCCTGCTGATCCTCGCGCGCCTCCTCGCCGACAACCCCGGCGGCAAGCTCGATCCCAAGCAGGTGAAATTCGCCCAGACCATCCACGCCTCCGGCCTCGATCTTCTTTCGCTGATCAACGACCTGCTCGACCTGGCGAAGATCGAGTCCGGCGCCGTCACCGCGTTGCACATCGCGCCGACCCGATTCGACGACCTGCGCGCGGAGCTCGAGCGCACTTTCCGCCAGGTGGCGCAGGACAAGGGCATCGGCTTCTCGATCCACATCGATCCGGCGCTGCCGCCTACGCTGCGCACCGACGCCGGGCGGCTGAAGCAGGTGCTGAAAAACCTGCTCGCCAACGCTTTCAAGTTCACCAACCGCGGCAGCGTCGCCCTGCGGATCGCGCCCGGCGCGCCGGGCACCGTCGCGTTCGCGGTCGTCGACACCGGGATCGGCATCGCCCCGGACAAGCGGGAGCTCATTTTCGAGGCGTTCCGCCAGGCCGACGGCACGACCAGCCGCCTGTACGGCGGCACCGGGCTCGGCCTATCGATCAGCCGCGAGCTGACGCGGCTCCTCGGCGGCGAGCTCGGGCTGGCGAGCGTGCCTGGCGAAGGCAGCACCTTTACGCTGGTTCTGCCGCTTTCGGACCCGCGCACGACGATATCGGCCTGATTGCGGGCCTGACGCGGCGAAGCCGACGGCCAGCGCCGCGTAGACCGCGAACATCGCACGCGGCGACAGGCACGTCTCGAAGCCCGGCCGGAAGCGCTTGGAGACGACGTAGTAGTCCACCACGTACGCGATCGCCGAGAGCGCCGAGGCGGTCGCGAGCCTTTGCGGACGCGGTTGCGCGGCGAGCGCCGCTTCGAAAAATGCCGCCCACCAGACCGAAGCTGCGGTATGGATGCCCAGGCCCAGGAGTGTGTTGCGGCCGCCTCGGCCGTTGTGCTTCGGCGGCTCACCGCCGTCAACGATGTGGACGATGGCGTTCATCGGCCGCGCGGCGTGGCCGTTCTCCACCCGGCTCGCGACCGCGGCGGCAGCAGCGGAGGCGAGGGCTCCCAGGATTCCGCTCGTGAGGATCTTCTTGAGAAGCAGCATGGGTTGGCCTTCCTTGCTGAGCAAACTACGTGCCTAGAAACGCACGAGCCGCGGGCCGCGCCGGTCCACCTCGACGTATCCGCCGCGGCCGTACCAGTCCGGCAGGACCCAGCGCTCGCAGCGCTCGCCGTCGACCTCGAGGGAGTGGCGGCCCGGGCGGTGGGTATGGCCGTGGATCAGGCGGCGCACGCCATGGCGGCGCAGCGCCTCGCGCACCGCGTCGTCGTTGACGTCCATGATCTCGGCGGACTTTCCCTGTACCACCTGCTTGCTTTTCTCCCGCATCTCCACGATCGCGCGCCGGCGCTCGGCGAGCGGCTTCGCCAGGAACTCCGCCTGGAAGGCGGGATCGCGGGCCTTGCGCCGCCAGGCCTGGTACTCGACGTCGTCGGTGCACAGCGTGTCGCCGTGCACAAGCAGCGTTTTCACTCCGCCGACTTCATGAATGGTGGGATCGTCGAGAAGCCTCGCCCCGGTTGCGGCGCAGAACTGCTCGCCGATGAGGAAATCGCGGTTGCCGTGCATGAGATACACCAGAATACCCCGGCGCGTGAGGTCGGCGAGCAGGCCGGCGATGACGGCGTTGAAGGGCTCGCCGAGGTCATCGTCGCCGATCCAGTACTCGAAGAAGTCGCCGAGGATGTAAAGCGTCTCGGCCGCGCGCGCTTTTTCCTCCAGGAAGGCGATGAAGCGCTCGTTCGCCTCCGGCCGCTCCTCGGTGAGGTGCAGGTCGGAGATGAACAGCGCGGGCACTACAGCTCGTGACCTACTTCTTCGGCTCGGGCACCAGCGTCATCGATTCGATGACGATCGCCTGGCGGGGAACATCGTTGGCGCCCTTGGGCGTCTTGGCGATCTTCGTCACGACGTCCATCCCGGACAGCACCTTGCCGAAGGCCGCGTAGCCGTTGCCGTCGCCGCGCGGGTCGCCCCAGTTGAGGAACGAGTTGTCGGCGACGTTGATGAAGAACTGCGCGGTGGCGGAATTCGGATCTGCGGTGCGCGCCATCGCGATCGTGCCGACCTCGTTCTTCAGCCCGGCCTTGATCCCGCCCTGCGCCTCGTTGACGACCGGCTTGCGGGTCGCCTTCTGCTGCATGCTCGCCGTCATGCCGCCACCCTGGATCATGAAGCCGTCGATGACGCGGTGGAAAACCGTGCCGTTGTAGTGGCCGTCGCGCACGTACTGCAGGAAGTTCTCCACCGTCTTCGGCGCCTTGGCCGGGTAGAGCTCGAGGCGAATGGTCCCGGCGCTCGTCGTCACGTCCACTTGCGGGTCGGCGGCGAGCGCGCCCGGAGCGACCGCCGCCGCCGAAAGGATGAAGAGGTGTTTGAGGTTCATCCTGCTCCCTCGTAGATGATCTTCCACTGCGCGCCTTCCTTGACCCAGTACTGGCGCTTGCGCATGACGTTCGACAGGCCGTCGGAGCGGTAATCCTGGTTGAACGTCACCACCACGAAGTCGCGCTCGCGCGGGTAGCGGAACATCGCCACGCGCGACACGCCGACCTTGATCCAGCGCTTCGCGCTGTTCACCTTGCGCTTGTGCGCGGACCACGCGGCAAGGTCCTGTCCCGGCGAAGCGAAGCGGCCCGAGTAGTGGGCGAGATAGCGCTCGGTATCGCGGCTTTGCCAGTCGGCGCGCCATTGCTCGAACGCGCCGGCGAGCGCCGCGCGCTCGGCGGCGATGGTGGCGGCGTCGCTCCACTCGATCTCGTCGGCGATGATCACCGGCGTGAGGCCCACCTGCACGTGGCGGCCCACCGACTCGAGGTCCGGGTTGGCGAGCACGATGCAACCGTCGCTCGCGCGCGGCGGGCGGCTGTAGACGTCGGAGGGCACGCCGTGCAGCCAGATGCCGTACCCGCCGCGGCCCTGCCGGCGGTCCCACTCGTTCGGGTAGTTGATGGGGAAGGCGCCCGCGCCGTAGAAATCGGTGAGCTTCTTGCGCGGCAGGTTGGCCGTGACGTGATAGACCCCCACGGGCGTCTTCTGGTCGCCTTCGCGGGTCTTTTCGATGCCGTTCTTGCCCAGGGTCACGTAATAGTCGGCGACCAGCCGCGGCGTGCCTTTGTCGTTGCCGAAGACATAGAGCCGCGAGCGGCGCGAATCCACCACCAGCACGTGCTTCTGCTCGGCGTGAAGCTGCAGCACGTAGCGCGGCAGGCGGTCGTCCCCCGGGCGCTGGCGTTGCGCGCGCAGGCGCGCGAGCGCCTCTTCGCGCAGCCCGTCGATCTTTTCGCCCGGCACGGTCTTCGCGACGTTGCCGAAGGTCTGCAGCGGGCGGGCGCGCGCGAGCAGCAGGTCGCCGCGCACGAGATGCGCCAGGCGGAAGTTCGGGTATTCGCGGATCAGCGCATCCACGCGCTGCAACGCCTCGTCGAGCCGGTTGGCTTCGATCGACTGGAATACGGTCGATAGCCGGTCCTCCGGCGTTGCGCTTGCCGCAACCGCGGCCCAGCACAGCAGAACCGAAAAGACCACCGCGCGCATCAGCCGCTTTTCTCTTCCAGGATTTTCCAGCCGCCGTCCGCCCGGATCAGAGTGAGCGTCTTGCGGCTGTTGGACTTGAGCACGTCCGACTTGTAATTCTGCTGGAAGGTGACCGTCGCGCGGTCGGCGCCGTTCATGGTCACTTTGGGCGATGCAAGGCTCACCGAGATCGACTTGGGCGCGCTGACGCGGGCGCGCCGGGTCTTCTCCCAGCTGTCGCGCGCCTCGCCGCCGGGGATCTTGAAGTCCTTGGCGTAGTAGGCGAGGTAGCCATCGGCGTCCTTCTTGGACCACGCCTGCGCCCAGCCGTTTACGGCCTTCAGCACCTCGTCCGAGGGGTCGGCCGCCGCGGGAGCGGGCTTTTCCGGCGCCGGTTTGGGCTTTTCAGCTACGACGACCGGCCGCTTCGCCGGTTCCTTCGGCGCGACGGCCACCGCCGCCGCGGCCGGCCGGCCGACCAGCTCCCGCACCAGCGAGAGCTTGTTCTTCGCCGCGGCGTTGGACGAGTCGATCTGCAGGGCCTTGTCATAGGCCTGGCTCGCGAGCTTGGCGTAGACATCGCCCAGGTTCTCGTAAGCGGTGGCGTAGCTCGGGTGGGTGCGGATCGACTGCTCGAGCGCGGCGCGCGCCTTGTCGTACTGGCCCTGCGAGGCGTAGATGACGGCGAGGTTGTTGTACGGCTCGGGCAATTCCGGGTAATCCTGCGTGAGCTTGGTGAAGATCTCGATGGCTTCCTTGCTGTTGCCTTGCTCGGTGAGGATCAGTCCCTTGAGGAAGCGCGCCTGCGGATCGCGCGGCTTGGCCTTGAGCGCCTTGTTCACCAGCTCGAGCGCCTGTTTGTGCTGCCCGGCCTTCAGCAGCTTCGCGGCGTCCTGCACGTCGTCGGCGCGCGCCGGCAGCGCTACCGCAAGCGCCATCAGGATGCAACCCAGGCAGGTGGCCAGACTCAGCATTGTGCTAATATTTTCAAGGCCCTACGAAAGCATCGGCATTCTAGACTAATCCTGAAGATCTTCAACTCCCTCGGCAGGGCAAAACAGGAATTCGTCCCGTTGCGCGCCGGCGAAGTGCGCATGTACGTCTGCGGCATCACGGTCTACGACTACTGCCACCTCGGGCATGCCCGCATGCTGCTGGTTTTCGACCTGGTGCAGCGCTGGCTGCGCGCGAGCGGCTATCGCGTGACTTATGTGCGCAATATCACGGATATCGAGGACAAGATCATCCGCCGCGCGCAGGAGAACGGCGAGACCATCGAGGCCCTGACGTCGCGCTTCATCCGCGCCATGGACGAAGATGCTGCCTCGCTCGGCGTGCAGAAGCCCGACCACGAGCCGCGCGCAACGCAATACGTGACCGAAATGCTGCGAATCATCGGGTCCTTGCAGGAAAAGCAGCTCGCTTATCAGGCCGCCAGCGGAGACGTGAACTACGCGGTGCGGCGCTTCCCCGGCTACGGCAAGCTCTCGGGGAAGTCGCTCGATGAGCTGCGCGCCGGCGAGCGCGTCGAGGTCGACGCGTCCAAGCAGGACCCGCTCGATTTCGTGCTCTGGAAGCGCTCCAAGCCCGACGAGCCCAAATGGCCCTCGCCCTGGGGCGAAGGCCGGCCAGGCTGGCACATCGAGTGCTCCGCCATGAGCTCGAAGCTGCTCGGCGAGCATTTCGACATCCACGGCGGCGGCGAAGACCTGCAGTTTCCACACCACGAGAACGAGATCGCGCAATCCGAGGGTGCGAGCGGCGGGAAGTTCGTCAACTACTGGATGCACAACGCGTTCGTGCGCGTCGACGAGGAGAAGATGTCCAAGTCGCTCGGCAACTTCTTCACCGTGCGCGACATCCTGAAGAAGTACGACCCCGAGGTAGTGCGTTTCTTCATCCTGCGCGCTCACTACCGCAGCCCGATCAGCTACTCGGACGCTCACCTCGACGATGCGAAGAGTGCTTTGACCCGGCTTTATACGGCCCTGAAAGACTTTTCAGGCAAGGATGTTTCCGTCGACTGGACCGAGGCGCACGCCAAGCGCTTCAAGGAAGCGATGGACGACGATTTCGGCACTCCCGAGGCCGTCGCCGTGCTCTTCGAGCTCGCCAACCGCGTCAACAGCGGTGAAAAGCGCCTTTCCAGCCAGCTCAAGGCGCTCGGCGGCGTGCTCGGCCTGCTCGAGCGCGATCCCGACAGTTTCCTGAAGAGCCGGCCCGCGGGCGTCTCCGAGCAGTGGATCGCGGAGAAAATCGCCGAGCGCGAAGCGGCGCGCAAGCGCAAGGACTATGCCGCGGCCGACCGCATCCGCAAGGAGCTCCTCGACCAGGGCATCGTGCTCGAGGACAAGGGCGGCAAGACCAACTGGCGGCGCCAATAGAATAACCGCCGATGGCCCCGTTCGAGCTGGCTCAACCCGGCGACCTGCAGGAGGCGATCGCGCTGCTCGACGCCGAGGACACGCGCGCGCTCTCCGGCGGTACCGCGCTGATGCTGATGATGAAGGCCGGCGTGCTGCGGCCCCGTCGCCTCGTGAGCCTGCGAAGGCTCGGTCTCGAACGCATCGAGGCAAACGGCGTTTTGCAGATCGGGGCGATGACGACTCTTGGCGCCCTCGAGCGCTCTTCGATCGTCAAAAAAGCGTGGCCGGTCATCACGCGAGCGCTGCGCACGCTGTCCAACGTCCGTGTGCGCAACGTGGCCACCGTCGGCGGCGCACTCGCGCACGCGGATCCGCACATGGACCTGCCGCCGCTGCTGGCCGCCCTTGGTGCGCGCGTGAGGATCAACGGGAAGAACGGCGAGCGCACGGTGGCGGTCGAAGAGCTCTACGCCGGCTACCTGGAAAACACATTGAAGAGAAGTGAAATCATCACGCGGGTGGAGATTCCGCCGCTCGGCAAGCGTCGCGCCGCCTATCTCAAATGCACCACGCGCTCCGCGGATGACTGGCCGGCGCTCGGCATCGCGGTCGTGTCCGATTTCCAAGAGGACATCCGGATCTTCCTCAGCGCCGCGACCGACAAGCCCACACGATTGACGGCGGCAGAAGCGGTTTTAACGAAAAGCAATTTCGATGCAAGGCAGGCGGCCGAAGCCGCGCTTTCGCAGGTCCATATCGAGAGCGACCTGCACGGCTCCGCCGACTACAAGAAGCAGCTGCTCCGTGTTTATCTCGGGCGGGCGATCCATGAAGCGCGCAGCGCAGTCCACTGAGACGCCGCAGGTCGGCCGCTCGGTGCCGCGGCTCGAGTCGTGGCTCAAGGTCACGGGCCGCGCCGAGTACGTGCACAACCTGCGCCTGCCCGGGATGCTCTACGGCAAGATCTTCCGCAGCACCGTCGCGCACGGCCGCATCAAGCGCATCGACGTGACCACGGCACGGGAGCTGGGCGGGGTTTACCGCGTGATCACTGCTGCGGACGTGAAAGAGCTGATCCCGGAACCGTATTACGGCCCCGCGTTCCACGACCAGCCGATCCTCGCCGTGGACAAGGTGCGCTACGTCGGCGAGCCGGTCGCGGTGGTGCTGGCGGCCGATCCACACGTCGCCGAGGAAGCGGTGCATCTGATCTCGGCCGAGTACGAGGAGCTGCCGGCGGTCTTCGACGAAGTCGAGGCGATGACCTCGAAAGCGATCGTGCACGACGCGCTCAAGCCGGCCGGCACCTTTCCCGATCTGAAGCATTTGAAGGGCCGGTCGAACACCAACGTCGCGCTCGATTTTCATCTTCGCCGTGGCGACACGGCTGAGGCAATGAAGAAGGCGGAACGCGTCTTCGAGCACCGCTTCCGCACGCAGCAGGTGATGCACACGCCGCTCGAGCCGCTGGTCTCGGTCGCCGAGTCGACCGACAGCTCGCTCACGATCCACACCGCTTCGCAGAGCCCCTCGTTCGTGCGCATCGAGATCGCGCGCCTGCTCGGCTGGCCGGAAAACCGGGTGCGGGTGCGCGTGCCGTTCCTCGGCGGCGGCTTCGGCGCCAAGCTCTACATCAAGCTCGAGGCGCTCGTCAGCGTCCTTTCCCTTCTCACCAGACGTCCCGTCAAGATATCGCTGACGATGGAAGAGCAGTTCTTCACCATCACCAAGCACGCGAGCACCTTCCGCATCAGGAGCGGCGTCGGCCGCGACGGGCGCATCGTGGCGCGCGAATGCGAGGTTTGGTGGAACGGCGGCGCCTATGCCGACATCGGCCCGCGCGTGACGCAGAAGTCGGGCTTCACCGCGCCGGGGCCCTACGACATCGAGCACGTCGCGGTCGACTCCTACGCCCTGTACACCAACCTGCCGCCGGCGGGCGCGCTGCGCGGCTTCGGCATCCCGCAGCTCGTCTGGGCCTACGAAAGCCACACCGACATGATGGCGCGCGAGCTCGACATCGATCCGGTC
>Ga0105340_1000360_pt1 | contig 22233 bp, 25 predicted proteins | sample EasRivMeERMLT700_FD_89676 | JGI IMG/M metagenome (GOLD analysis project Ga0105340, IMG submission 89676) | Soil microbial communities from meander-bound floodplain in the East River, Colorado, USA - East River MetaG ERMLT700 | ecosystem: Environmental > Terrestrial > Soil > Floodplain | place...
CCCAGATCCTAGACCGAGGCAGCTCCGCGACGCACAGCAGTCATGCCGCTACCCAACGCGCGAATATCAGCTTGATCGACCGTCGCTACAGATGGCCCCGCCGCGTTCCCTATCTGGCAATCGCGCATTGCACTTCACCCACCGCGGCACTGTGGGCAGGATCAACTCGCCTCCGTTGACAACGAAAGCCATATCAACGTCCGCAGCCAGCGGCGCGCGCGCAGGGACCTTCGCAGAGCACGCTGCTTGTGCGCGCGTCCGCCTGGGATGCGCTGTTATGCCGCAGATGCAAGGTGATCCTCCCAGCCTGGGAAAACCAAGATCGCTGGATGACATTTGAGCGCTCGAGCGAGCACCTTGGCGCGCTCAACACCAAGGCGGACACGGTCGTTTTCGATGGCCGACAAAGTCGCCTGTGGAATGCGCGTGCGCTCCGCGAGCTGGTTCTGGCTCAGGCCTTGCAATTCGCGAACAATACGCACGGATTCCCCGACCGACACAGCGATGCGTTTTTTCGCGGGGCGAAACTCTTTCATTTACGGTCTCCGGTAGTCGTGCGGGGTGATCGAGGCGACCTGAAATAGCTGCTGATCGGGCGCGGTTCGGTAGATGACCCGCCATTGCAGCCCGAGACGAGAGGACCGATAGCCTTGCCACTTCCCGGAAAGAGCTTCGTCGTTGAAGCCCTTGATCAGACGCAAGCCGGGTGGTCCAGAAAGCATGGCGATGTCCTTCCACTTCTCGTAACGCTTGAGGATCTCTCGCGGCGCCGATGCGAGCTCCTTATCGACGCGGCGATGCTCCTCGATGCGCCACATGCCATATTGTGACTATACCATATATGGCATGTCAAGGCGCGGATTGTGCTGCGGCATAACGTTCAATCATCAGAAAGCGCGTCCGCGTCCTCATGGGGCCGCACGGCGCGCGCGTCGAGCACGCCTAGAGCGGGATGGCGAGCAGCGTGTCGAAGCGCCGGCTGTCGCAGACCACGACGCGCTCTTCGTAGAGCATCTCGGGCAGGGTGATACGGTCGAGGTAGCGGCCGCTCGCGAAAAGCAGCGTCGCGCCGTCTTGCATGATCCGGATGACAAGGAAATTGGCCGTCGATCTCACGAGGCGGTCGGAGTCTTTTTCAATGAGGACGCCTGAGACGAGATGCCGGTAGCGCTGCGGCTCGTAGATGTTGGCGTGGCGCAGCGATGCGACGCGGTCGCGCAGCATGGCGCGGCCCTCGGCGTAGAGGACGGGGAGGGGAAGGCCGCGCTCCTCGTTCTCCGCGGTGGCGATGCGGTAGCGGCCTTTCTCGGTGAAGAACTCCGGCCACTCTTCCAGCCGGTCGGCGTCGAGGGCGTGCGCGTATCGGGCGTGGAGCTGCTCGACGGCGAGCTGCAGCTCGAGCTCCATCAAACCTGCATGTAGTGACGCCAGGCTTTCCAGAGACCCCGCACCGCGGTCTCGGTGATGCGCGAGTCGCCCGAGGCGATGGTCGAGCCGCCCATCTCGATCACCGAGGCGCGCTCGGGCGAGCCGGCGACGCCGCGCTGCACGAAGCCGGTGGCGGCGCCGTCCTCCATCGAGATGTAGCCGGCCGGGCCGACGAGGTTCGCCTGAAGGATGCGCCGCCGCGTCATGGCCTCGTCGTCGTCGGCGAAGCCGAAGAGGGTCCAGTGCAGCTCGGTGCGGTCGATGCCCTTCGGCACCACCTGGCGCGCGGCGAGCGAGTTGCGGATCTGGTGCAGCACGAAGCCGGGAAACAGCGACAGGATCTGGATCGCCACGCCGTCGCCGAGCTCGTCGACCTGGTCGAGCACTTCGGGGTCCTCGAGGCGGAACTCCTGCGAGCCCGCGGAGCGCATGCCGTCCTTCTCGTAGGCGTCGCCGCGGTCCTCGACCATCTCGGTGTAGGTGCAGTGGTGCGCGCCGTCGGGCGAGACGAACACGCCGCCCTTCTGCGTCAGGCGGTTGATGCGAAAGCGCGTGAAGAAGAGGTGCAGGAGGCTCGCGTGGTAGGTGTCCTTGACGTTGTCCATGTAGAGCTTCCAGTTGTTCGGCAGCACCTGGGTGTACGAGCCGAGCACCTTGAGCGGCTTGACGAGGACCCGCTTCAGCCGCGGAAGGATCTCGGGGCCGATGTAGGTTTCCAGGGAGGCCACTTCATTCGAGAGCGTGCCGAACACGAGGCCGTGGATCGACTCGACCCGCAGCTGCTTCGGCGCCTGCGACTCGGGCCTGGCGTCGGCGGGCATCCCGCCCTTGCCGGCGATGCCGCGGCGGAACGCGACGCTGGTCAGGTTGCCAGCGTGATCGTAGGTCCAGTTGTGGTAGATGCAGGTGAAGCGCTCGGCGCTGCCGCGCGGCTGCATGCACACCAGCGCGCCGCGGTGCGCGCAGCGGTTCTCCCAGGCGTGCAGCGCGCCCTTCGGGTCGCGCGTGACGACCACCGGCATGTCGCCGACGAAGGTGGTGACGAAGCTCTTCGGCTCGGGCAGCTCGGCCTCGAGGCACAGGTAACTCCACGTCGCGCCCCTGAAGATCTTCGCCTGCTCCTCGCGGTAGATCTCTTCGTCCTGGTAGACCCAGTACGGAACGCGCGTGACCCCCTCGGCGGGCCAGCTTTTCTCGAGCATCGGGTCATTATAATGAGGCGATGCGGGCGTTCTTCCTAGGGATTGTTTTTCTGGCAACGACAGTCTCGGCGCAGGAATGGCCCACAAGAACCGTGCGCATCATCGTCCCGTTCCCGGCGGGCGGCAGCGCGGACCTGCTGCCGCGCGTGATCGGCGAGAGCCTGCAGAAGCAGTGGGGCCAGCCGGTGATCGTCGACAACCGGCCGGGCGCGGCGGGCAACATCGGGGCGACCGCGGTGTTCCAGGCGGAGCCCAACGGCTACACGCTGCTCTCCGCGCCGCCGCCGCCGCTGGTCATCAATCGCCTCCTCTATCCGAAGCTGCCGTACGACTCGACGCAGTTCGTGCCGATGACGGTGATCGCGGCGATCCCGAACGTGCTCCTCGTGCATCCGAAGGTGGCCGCCGCCTCGGTGTCGGAGCTGGTCTCGCTCGCGAAAAGCAATCCCGGGAAGCTGAACTACGCCTCGCAGGGCAGCGGCGCGACCTCGCATCTCACCGCCGAGCTTTTCAAGTCGATGGCGGGCGGGTCGGGGGGGCCACTGAGCATCACGCACGTCCCTTATAAGGGCTCCGCGCCCGCGCTCGCCGATCTGCTGGCCGGGCAGGTGGACATGATGTTCGACAACCTCGGCGTCTCGCTGCCGCACGTCAAGTCCGGAAAGCTCCGCGCGCTCGCGGTGGCGAGCACCCGGCGCTTTCGCTCGCTGCCCGACGTCCCCGCGCTGGCCGAAACGCTGCCCGGCTTCGAATCGGTGGCGTGGTTCGGCATCGTCGGCCCGCCGAAAACACCGGGCGCGATCGCAGAGAAAGTCGCCGCGGGCGTCGCCGAGGCGCTGCGCAACCCCGAGGTGCTGCGGCGGCTCTCCGACCTGTCGGCGGACCCGCTCGGCATGAGCCCCGCGGAAACTGCCGCGTTCATGAAGCAGGAGACCGAGCGCTGGGGCGCGGTGATCCGGTCGGCCGGGGTGAAGCTGGAATAGAAAAGGGGTCAGGACCCTTTTTTCGCACGTAGCTACGCGAAGGAGCGAAAAAAGGGTCCTGACCCCTTTTCTAGAGCCAGGGCATGAGCGAAGCGTGGATCACGTCGGGCACGCCCATGCCCCCGACCGACTTGATCGCCAGGTCCACGTCCTTCAGCGCGAAGCGATGCGTGGTGACTTTCTCCAGCGGGAAGCGCTTCGAGGCGAGCTGGGCGAGGGCGAGCTCGCACGCCTTGTAGCTGTGCCCGCGCGCGCTCTTGATGGTGATCGCCTTCGTCGTCACGCGCTCGAGCGGGAAGTTCGGGAACTCCTTGAGCTCGCCCTGCACCACGATCGTGCCAGCCTTTCGCTTCAAGGCTTCTAGTCCCAAAAGTATTGGAATCGTCCCCGCGCCCGCGGTGCAGTCGAGCACCACGTCCACGCCCTTGCCGCCGGTGATCGCCTTGATGCGGGCGAGCGGGTCTTCCGCATTCACGTCGATGGCGTGGTCCGCGCCCAGAGCTTTCGCAGTCTCCAATCTCTTTTTGTCTTTGGCCGTACCGGTAACGATGATGAGCGAGGCGCCCGCCTGCTTGCAGATCACGGTCTGCGACAGGCCCTGCTGGCCGGGCCCCTGGATCAGCACGCTCGAGTCGTAGCCGACGCCGCCGTCGAACAGCGACCATTCCACGCCGTTCGCCATCGGCGTGACGAGACCGGCGAGCTCGGCGCTCACGCCCTTCGGCACGGGGTGCACGACCGCGTTCCACGGCAGGTACACGTACTGGGCAAAGCCGCCCCAGAGGTGCGGCGCACGCTCCGCCGAGGTATAGCCGTAGCGGATGCCCTCGGGGTTGGTGCGCCAGTCGGTGTTCTCGCAATGGCGGTACTGGCCGGCGTGGCACCACTCGCACTTGCCGCACATCACGTAGTGCTCGACGAAGACGAGGTCGCCTTCCTTGAAGCCCTTGCGCCGCGTGAACTCGCGCCCGGCCTTCGCGATCACCCCGATGTTCTCGTGGCCCATGATCACCGGCGCGTTCGAGGGCGGGGTCTTGTACAGCTTGACGTCGGTGCCGCAGATCCCGGCGACCTCCATCTTCATGAGGGCGCTGTCTTCCGGGATCTCCGGCATCGGGAACTCGCGGAACTCGGTCTTGCTCGGTCCGGTGCGGACCGCGGCCAGGACTTTCTCGCTCATAATCGCTTCAGTCTAATGGAACGCGAACGAGCCGACGCCGCCAGCCGGGTCAAGGCCTGGACGCGCAGCCGCTTCGGCGACGTCACGGTCCTGGTGACGGAACTGGAAAGCGCCGTCCCCGGCTTCCCGCCGCTGCATACCGTGGTCGCGTTCTGGACCGCGGAACGCAAGCACTATCACTTCAAGGTGTTCAAGCCGCTCGAGGAGGTGGCGGAGCAGGACGTGCCGCCCGCGTGGTACCGGGACGCGCTCGCCGTGACGCCGGGCACAGACTGCGGCTGCTGCTAGCGCTACACTTCTCGCCGGAGGGGGGTCCCCATGAAACGTCGCTGGTTCGTCACGCTCGCTATTGTTGCGGGCTTTGGCATTCAGGCATGCGCGCAGTTGCCGTCCGATCTGGCCCAGCTGGGAGGCTGGACCACGCTGATCGACGGAGAGAAGGGCCTGGAGAACTGGAACCGCGTCGGCGACGCGAACTGGCGGCCCGAGGACGGCGCCATCGTCGCCTACCGCGGCAAGGGCGGGTTCCTGGTGTCCAAGAGCTCCTACAAGGATTTCCAGCTCAGGGCCGAGTTCTGGGCCGACCCGACGACGAACAGCGGCGTCTTCATCCGCCTTTCCAATCCGAAGCGGATCGGGGCGGATAACTCGTACGAAGTGAACATCTTCGACCAGCCGCCGGACCCGGCCTACGGCACCGGCGCGATCGTGAACTTCGCCAAGGTGTCGCCGATGCCCAAGGCGGGCGGCAAGTGGAACACCCTCGAGATCACCGCCAAGGGCGCGCAGCTCACGGTGCTGTTGAACGGCGTGCAGACCGTCGACATCAAGCACGCCAAGTTCGCCCAGGGACCGCTTGCGCTGCAGTACGGCCTCGGCGCCAAGAATGCCGAGGGCGGGCCCATCAAGTGGCGCCGGGTGCAGGTGAAGCCGCTCGAGGATAAAGCAGCGACCGCGGCTGCTGCCAAGCCCGCGTCAGGAGGCGGCGGGGGGACCGCGCAGTAAATCGCGCGTTTGAAATACACTGTCGGCACCACAGAGGAGGAGGAGCTATGAAACGTAGAACGCTGCTCGCAAGTCTTGCTTTCGGCTTCACCATCATCGGCTGCTCGGAGATGCCTTCGATGCCCGCCTGGGTGCCCGGGAGCGGCTGGACCACGCTCATCGACGGCGAGAAGGGCCTGGAGAACTTCAACCGCGTCGGCGACGCCAACTGGCGCGCCGAGGGAGGCGCCATCGTCGCCGACAAGGGCAAGGGCGGCCACCTGGTGACGAAGAACTCCTACAAGGACTTTCAGGTCCGCGCCGAGTTCTGGGCTGACCACAACACGAACAGCGGCGTCTGGATACGCCTGAGCGATCCCAAGAACATCACCACCAAGAATTCCTACGAGGTGAACATCTACGACGCGCGGCCGGAGCCGAAGTACGGCACCGGCGCCATCGTCGACGTCGCCGCCGTGGCGCCGATGCCCAAGGCCGGCGGCAAGTGGAATGTCTACGAGATCACGGCGAAGGGCGACCAGATCACCGTCGTGTTGAATGGCGCGAAGACCGTCGAGGCGAAGAACAGCCAGTCTGCGCAGGGCCCGATCAGTTTGCAGTTCGGCAACCACGGCAAGGTGCCCGGCGGCGTCATCAAGTGGCGCAAGGTGCAGGTCAAGGAACTCTAGAAGGAGAAACGCAATGGCGGTGGAAGCCCGGACGAAGCCCCAGGTCGCGGTCATGAACGCGGTTCACGACCTGCCGGTGCTGGTCGCGCGCGACGAGGGCTACTTCAAGGACGAGGGGCTCGACCTCGAGTTCGTGACCACGCCGGGCATGGCGCAGGCCAGCACCTCGCACTACGTCAAGTTCGACTCGGTGTTCGACCGGCCGCTCGACTCGGTCTACAACGACGGCGGCATCGATCAGTACCGCATGTGCGAGTGGGGCATCATGAAGCGCGCGGTGGAAGCCGAGAGCCAGAGCCTGCGCGGCCGCAAGATCGTGGCGCTCGGCGCCTCGATGTCGAAGTTCGCCATCGTGGTGTCGAACGAGTCGAAGATCTACGAGCCCGAGATGCTGAAGGACAAGCCGATCGCAGTAACTCCGAACAACGGCTCGGACTTCACCACGCTGAAGATGATGGAAGGCTTCCTCGAGCAGGCGCACGTCAAGCGCACCAACGTCGGCTCCATGCTCAAGCGTCTTGAAGCGGTGCGCGACGGCCGCGTCGCCGCCGCGAGCCTGATGGAGCCGTGGATCAGCGTGGCGCAGAAGTGGGGCCTGCGCATCCTCATCGAGTCGCACTCGACGCGCGCCGAGGCCGCGGGCGACGAGCTCGACGGGCCCACGCTCAAGAAAATGTTCAGCGCGCAGGCGCGCGCGGTCGAGGCGATCGAGAAGGACCCGCAGAAATACGCGCACTACCTCGCGCGCGAGACCGGCGGCCTGCTCAAGCCCGAGGAGCTGCAGACCTGGCGCCTGCTGCACGCCGCGCCGCAGCCCTACACGCGCGAGCGCTTCGACGACACCTACAACTGGACCGTCAAGTGGGACATGACGGTTCCGGGCGCCACCTACGAGAACACCGTCGACAACCGCGCCTGGAAGTAGGGTGATGCAGTGAAGCGGCGGGAGGCAATCCTTGCGATTGCCGTTCTCGCCGCCGCGCCCGGCGCCACGGCGCAGCAGGCCCGCAAGATCCCGCGCGTCGGCGTTCTAAGCCCGGGAACTTCGAAAGAAGCGGCGTCGGTACAGCGCGAACATTTCGAGCGCGGGCTGCGGGAACTCGGTTGGATACCCGGCTCGACGATCCTTGTCGACTACCGGTTTGCTGAAGGAAGCGCCACGCGGCTGGCGGAACTCGCTGCCGAGATCGCTCGGTCAGGCGTGGACGTCATCGTGGCACGCAGCCCGGTTGCCATCCACGCCGCTCGTAAGGCCACCACGACGATCCCGATTGTCATGTCCGGGGGCACCGATGACCCGGTGGCCGATGGTCTAGTGAAGAACCTGTCGCGACCGGGCGGGAACATCACGGGCCTGGTCTCCCCGGTATTCGACCTTGACGGCAAGCGTCTCGAGTTGCTGAAGGAGACGCTTCCAAAGCTAGCCCGTGTGGGTGTCTTGTCAAATCCCAAGACCGAAGCTCAGCTGTATGAACAGCGCAACGCAGTGCTTCAAGCGAGCGCTCGTTCGATAAAGTTACAGATTCAATTACTGGAGGTAACGCGGGCGGAAGACATCGCAACAGCGCTTGCGACCGCAGACCAGGGCCGGATCGAGGCACTGCTTGTCCGCGCCGACCGATTCGTTCTCGATTCACGTTGGAGCGAGATTGCGGCAATGGCAGCGCGCCATCGGCTGCCTGCAATCGGTGCGTTTCGCTTTTTTGTCGATGGAGGCGGGTTGATGTCCTATGCGCCAAGTCTTACGGCGTTGCACTATCGCTCGGCGACTTACGTCAACCGCATCCTTCGTGGCGCACAGCCCGGCGACCTGGCTATCGAGCAGCCGACGAAATTCGAGCTCATCGTCAACCTCAAAGCGGCGAAAGCGCTCGGTATCGAAATTCCAACGACGGTGCTATTTCGCGCCGACGAGGTGATTCAGTAACCCGAAGTCACCGCGCTTCGTCGAGGAACTGAAGCAGGCGCGGGGCGGCCGCGGCTTCGGTCTGCGCCTCGGGCGGCGCATCCCAGTATTCGGATTTGGCCAGGCACTCCTGGAGATAGCGCGCGGCGGACGTGGCGTGCGATTCGTCGCGGCCGGGGACGACGAGCGCCGGGATGGCGAGCGTGAAGAGATCCTCCGGCGATGCGCCCGGCGAGGTGTCGCGGTCGAACAGCGCGTCGCGCATGCCTTTCACGATGGTCGTGTAGACCCCGCGATTCATGTTCGGGAAGGAAGCGGCAAACGCGCGATCGCTGCGCATCGGCGATGCCCACGGCCCGCCGCGCGCGTCGGCGTTGAACGGCTTGGCATCCGTTTGCACCAGCGACGCGGCGGCCTGCAGGCCGTGCTCGCGGACGAAGGCCACGTGATCAGTGAAGCGCGCGCGCGACTTGATGCGGTACTTGGCGCCGCCGACCGGCCACCACAGGATCATGCTTTGCGTCGCCGCGGGATAGGCGGCCGCGAAGGCGATCACGCAGGAGCAGCCCATGCAGCCGCCGATGAGGTGCGCGCGCTCAATTCCGAGGTGCTCGAGAAGCGCTTTGCCGTGGTCGGCGTAATGGCGCCAGGTGATGAGCTCGACGCGGCCGCCCGACTGTCCGCACTCGCGGCGGTCGAAGGCGATGCAGCGGTATTTCTTCGGCAGGTGCTCGAGGAGCTTGATGCGCTCGTACACGCCTTGCGCGCGCCACTTCTCGATCGTCGCGTCGAAGCCGCCGGGCGCGTACATCAGCAGCGGCGGCCCGTCCCCCAGGATTTCGTAGCGCGTGGCGATGCCGTCGAGGACAACGCTTCTAGGCACGTTGTCCCTTGATCTGCCGCGCAGCGCGGACATCGTCGGCGTAGGCGGTGAGGGCGTCGAAGGTGATTTGCGCGACGTTGGCGTACTGGTCGGTGGGCTTTCCCAGGTTGGAGAATCCATAGCCGATCGCGGCGTGAACCATGCGCAGGCGGCCGTCGAGCCACGGGCCGCCGCCGAGCCCGCCGATCACCGGAATGCTCACCGCGCGCGCCACCGCCTCGCCGGCGATCGGTCCCGAGTGCCTGAAATCGAGCAGCGACGCGCCCGCGTCCACCAGGCGCCGGGCGTGGTCCACGAGCGTGGCGGTCTCGTCCTTGCCGCCGTGAATCTCGGCGAACACCGGGACGCCGGCGCGCACCACCGTGCGCACCAGGTCGGCCGAGCCGAGCAGCTTCACCAAGTCGGCGCCGCATTCCTTCAGGCGAAGGGCGGCTTCGGCGTTCTGCTCGTGCGCCGGGAGGTCGACGCTGACGACCGCGCGCTTCACCCCGCGGCGCACCCCCCTGCACACGACGAGCATTTCCTCGATCGTGATCTCCTCCGGGGCCTGGCCCCAGAGGTTGACGCCGACGCTGTCGCCCACCGAAACCAGGTCGACGCCCGCGCCGTCGGCGATCTGCGCGATCTGGTAGTCCCACGCGACCACGCCGACGATCTTGCGGCTCTCCTTCTTCATCCTTTGAAGATCGGCGATCACGGTGAATGCTAGCATTCCGCTGCGATGATCATTGATATCCACGGGCACTACACGACCGAGCCGCAGGCGCTGCTCGCGTTCCGCGACAAGCAGCTCGCCGGCCTCGCCGATCCCATGCGCAGACCGACGACCACGGAATTGAATATCTCAGATCAGGAACTCGTGCGTAGCGTCGAGCCGCAGTTGAAGCTGCAGAAGGACCGCGGCTCGGATCTCACCATTTTTTCGCCGCGCGCCGCCGGCATGGCGCACCACGTCGGCACCGAGGCGACCGGCATCGAATGGTCGCGGCTATCGAACGATTTGATCGGAAGAATCTGCACGCTGCTGCCGGACAATTTCGCGCCGGTGGGCCAGCTGCCGCAGCACCCAGGCGTGCCGCCCAAGAACTGCATCCCCGAGCTCGAGCGCCTGGCGGGCCTGGGCTTCGTCGGCGTGAACCTGAATCCCGACCCCGCCGGCGGCTACTGGACCGACCCGCCGCTCACCGACAAGTGGTGGTACCCGCTGTACGAGAAGCTCTGCGAGCTGGAGATGACGGCGATGATCCACGTCACGTCGTCGTGCAATCCCGCGTTCCACTACACCGGCGCGCACTACATCAACGGCGACACCACCGCGTTCATGCAGCTCCTCCAGGGCAACCTGTTCAAGGATTTCCCGGCGCTGCGGTTCGTCATCCCCCACGGCGGCGGCGCGGTGCCGTTCCACTGGGGGAGATATAGGGGCCTGGCGCAGGAGATGAAGAAGCCGCTGCTCAAGGACCACCTGCTCGGGAACGTGTTCTTCGACACCTGCGTCTACCACCTGCCGGGCATCGAGCTGATGGCGAAGGTGATCCCGGTCGACAACATCCTGTTCGCGTCAGAGATGCTTGGCGCAGTGAAGGGCGTCGACCCGGAGACCGGCCAAAACTACGACGACACGAAGCGCTACGTCGACAAGCTCGACTTGAGCACTTCGGACAAGCAGAAAATCTTCGAAGGCAATGCGCGGCGCGTTTACCCGCGCCTGAACTCCTTATTGAAAAGAAGGTAAAAATAGCAATCGCGATCGGCGATCCCGGCGGCATCGGGCCGGAGGTTTCGCTCAAGGCGGCGCTCGATCCGAAGGTGCGCGCGCTCTGCCATCCGGTGGTGATCGGCAGCGGCGCGGCAATCAAGGCGCACGCGAAGGCTTGCGGTTTGCCTTTGCGGAACGTCGACGTGCTGGAGCTCGGGCCGGGTGAATTCACGATCGGCGAAATCCATCCGGCGCACGGCCGCGCCGCCATCGCCGCCGCGCAGAGGGCGATTCGCGGCGCGGTGGCCGGCGACTACGCCGCGGTGGTCGCCGCGCCGCACAGCGAGACCGCGATCCACGCCGCGGGCATCGAGTTCGACGGCTATACCTCGCTCGTGGCGCGCACCCTGGGCCTCGCGCCCGAGGAGGCGATCCTGATGCTCTGCTTCGAGCACGAGGGCCGCGACGTGCGCATCGCGCATGTGACGCTGCATTCCAGTGTTTTGACTTCATTGAAACTGATTACGAAAATGCGGGTCCTGCGCACGATCCGCGCGGTCCACGAAGCGCTCAGGCGACTCTCCTACAGCAAGCCGAGAATCGCCGTCAGCGGAGTCAACCCGCATGCCGGGGAGGGCGCCCTGTTCGGCGACGAGGAGACGACGGCCGTGACGCCGGCCATCGAGGCGGCCCGCGGCGAAGGAATCGCGGTCGACGGCCCGATCGGCGCCGATACCCTGATCCAGCGTGCCGGGTACGACGCCTACGTGGTCATGCTCCACGACCAGGGGCACGTCGCGGCGAAGCTGCTCGCGCCCAACCGCACTGCCGCCCTTACTATCGGCACGCCGGTTCTTTTTTCTTCGGTGGCGCACGGCGCCGCGTTCGACATCGCGGGGCGCAATCGCGCCGATCCCGCCGCAATGGTGGAAGCAATTACACAGTTAGTGACTCGACGACGTCGTAGCCCGCAGACCGGAAGAAGCTCTTGAAAACAAGGCGTTGCTAGAGTAGCCGGCAATCGGGTCCCGGCAGCCCGACGCGCCGGGGGTGTTCCGCGATCCCCTGAGGTGTTCTAACTCCTTGTCGCATTGGGAACTCGCGGCGTTGGCACGCGGCTTGCACGGAGCCCTCACTACAACAAGTGCCCGCCTCTAATCGAGTCACCCCATGAAACAGAACCTCCGCCGGGAGCGAACCGTATTCCTGCTGTTCCTCGGCGCGAGCTTCGTCGCGTTGATGGCGGCGTTGCCGATCGTGACCGCGCAGCAAACGCAGCAGAAGGAAGAGATTCAGAAGCCGTCGGCGGCGGGTGGGTCGACTGCCGCTGCTTCCACCGCCGAGCCAGACTTCGACCAGGCCGACCGCAACAAGGACGGATTCGTCGACAAGTCGGAAGCGGGCGTGATCCCGGGCCTGTCGGCCAACTTCGAGCGCGCCGATCGCAGCAAGGACGGAAGACTCGACCGGGAAGAATTCGCGAAGGGCCTCCAGATCCTGCAGGTGCGGCGCTAGATGTCCTTCGATCTGCGCCTGGTCAAGACCGCGACCGACGCCGAGGCGGCTCGGCGCCTCGCGCGCGAGGCGCTCTGGCTGCGCGAGCTCGCCGGTGTGCGCAGCCTCGAAGGCCAGCTGCCGCAGCTGATCGAGGAGGGCACCGACGCCGCGGGATGGCCGTACCTGGTGATCCGCATTCCGCCCGGGGCGGGTGAGACGCGGGCATTCACGAAGGAGCACGCGCGCTTCCTGGCCCATCTCGGCAAGGCGCGCTTCCGCACCGCCGATTTCGAGCACGCGAGCAAGTGCCAGTGGATCCAGCGCTCGATAGCGTCTGTACCGCGCGATCACGCGCCGCTTCTTGAGGGCGCGTACTACGACTGCGAGAAGGCGCTGCTGTACTGGAACGGGCCCTACGTGCTCTCCCAGGGCGACTTCGCGCCCTGGAACATCCGCACCTTCGGCTCGCAGCTCTTCGTCTTCGACTGGGGCAGCGCGCACGCCGACGCGAGCCCGCTGGACGACGTGCTGCACTACCTGATGATCCAGCGCCGGCTGAAGACCGTGCCGCTTTTGCGCCGGGCGATGGGCCGCGCGCGCGAGTTCGCCGTCGCCGCGTACCCTGAGTGGTCCTGGCGGCCGAAGGTCATCGGCGCGCTCACGCTCGTGTACCTGCTCGGCGTGATCCTGCACCGCGAGGCGAAGCGCAGCGATCCGGTCGTCGACGCGTACTGGAAGCTTCTCGAAAAACGATCAGCTTGGATGAAGGAGAACTGAGAAATGTCGGCAGCAGCCACCGCCGCGGGTTACCTCTACGCATCCGGCCGTTTGCGCGGCCGCGCCGCGCGCGAGCAGGAAGAGAATGAGCAGAGGCCGCCGCAGAAGGAGCAGCGGCCGGGAAAGCCGAGGAAGGCGATCCGCGTGGCGGTCATGCCAACCCGCGAAGTCGTACCAACCCGCGAGGAGCCGACGCCCGCCGCCCCGAAGAAAACGCCCAAGATCGAGTACCGTACGCGCCGGCGCTGGTCGGCGGAATGAGCGCTCGTTCCGGAGGCTTGTTCGTCGGTCGGCTGGTGGCGGAAAACGGCATCGGCACGCTCGCCGAGGCGCTCGACCTGTATCCCGGCGCGCGCATCGAGGTGATCGGCACCGGACTGGACGAGGGGCGCCTCGCCGGCCATCCGTGCATTCGCGTGCTCGGGCGGGTCGACCCGGCCGAGGTGCAGGAGCGCATGCGCGCCGCCGCCTACCTGGTGCTGCCCAGCCTCTCCTACGAGGCGCTGCCGCGGCCGCTGGTCGAGGCTTTCGCCAACGCGCTGCCGGTGATCGCGAGCCGCATCGGCCGGCTCGCCGAGATCGTCGAGCCGGGACGCAACGGGCTCCTGTTCGAGCCGGGCTCGGCGCGCGACCTGGCGCGGCGCCTGGCGTGGGCGGAAGCCTTCCCGGAGAAGATGCGCCAGATGGGGGAGTGCGCCAAGGCAGACTACCAGGCGCGTTTCCTCGCAGACTGGAGCTATCAGAGACTTTTCGGCGAACGGCGACGCGCAGCCCGCGTCTAGAAAACCAGAAAAGTGATTCAACCCGTCATCCTGTGCGGTGGCTCCGGCACGCGCCTGTGGCCGCTGTCGCGCGAGCATCACCCGAAGCCGCTGCACGCGATCAACGGCGAGCGCACGCTGCTGCAGGAAACCGCGCTGCGCTGCACCAGCGAGCCGCTCGTGGTGTGCAATGAAACCCACCGCTTCCTCGTCCAGGCCCAGCTGAAGCGTGCGGGCGCGCGGCCGAAGGCGATCATCCTCGAATCGAAGGGGCGCGGCACCGCGCCCGCCCTCACACTTGCGGCTGTGCACGCGGTGACCGCGGACGACCCGGTGCTGCTCGCGATGCCGTCGGACCATTTCATCCCGCAACGCGAGGCGTTCCAGCGCGCGGTGGAGCGCGGCGCGGCGCTCGCGCGCAAAGGCAGAATCGTCGCGTTCGGCGTGCCGCCCGTGGCCGCCGAGACGGGGTATGGGTACATCCGGGCGAACGGCGAGTATGTCGAGGAATTCGTGGAAAAACCGGACGCGGCGAAAGCGGCGGAATACGTCGCATCCGGCCAGTACCTGTGGAACGCCGGCATCTTCGCGGTGCGCGCCTCGGTCTGGATCGACGCCATCGGCAATTTCCGGCCCGAGATCCTCAAGGCCTCCGAGCGCGCCTATCGCCAGGGCAAGCGCGACGGCGGCTTCCTGCGCGTCGATCCGGCGGCGTTCGCCGACTGTCCCGCGGACTCGATCGACTACGCCGTGATGGAGAACATCCCCGACGCGATGGTGGTCCGGCTGGAAGCCGGCTGGTCGGACGTCGGCGCCTGGGACGCGCTCTGGGGGCTCGAGGCGAAGGACGCCGACGGCAACGTGATCCACGGCGACGTGCACGCCGCCGATACGCGCAACGCGCTGCTCATCTCGCAGCACCGCCTGCTCGCCTGCGTCGGGCTCGACGATGTCGTGGTGGTCGAGACGGCCGACGCGGTGATGGTCGCGCGCAAGGACAAGGCCCAGGCGATCGGCGCCATGGTGGCGAGCCTCAAGGCCGCCGGGCGCGCCGAATGCCTGGCGCACCGCAAGGTCCAGCGCCCGTGGGGCAGCTACGACGGCATCGAGAACGGCGAGCGCTTCCAGGTGAAGCGCATCGTCGTCGATCCCGGCGCCGCGCTATCGCTGCAGATGCACTACCACCGCGCCGAGCACTGGATCGTGGTGCGCGGCACGGCCCGGGTGACGCGCGGCGACGAGACCTTCCTCCTCACCGAGAACGAATCGACCTACATCCCGCCGGGCACGCGGCATCGCCTGGAGAACCCCGGCAAGCTGCCGCTCGAGCTGATCGAAGTCCAGTCCGGCGCGTACCTCGGCGAGGACGACATCGTCAGGTTCGACGACCAGTACGGCCGGGCGGACGGGAAAAGGGGTCAGGACCCTTTTTCTGGCGAGCCACGCGCAGCTCCAGAAAAAGGGTCCTGACCCCTTTTCCTTAGAACACGAAGCGGGCGTTGAGCATCACCTGCTGGTAGTCGTAATCGCGCCCGACCTGGTTCGAGCTGCGGTCGCCGATGTCCCAGGCCGCGCCGAGCTGCCAGTGGCGCACCGGTTCCCAGCCGACGCCGAAGCGCCAGACGTGCACCGTCTCGTCGCGCGGCGGGATGCCGAGCACTTCGACCGCGATATTGCCCGCGTTCAGGCGGCGCTCGTTCAGGTAGCGCGCGGTGAAGACGAGCTTGAAGGTCGCCGCCCAGCTCGCCGAGAACACGGTGCCGGTGCGGATCACGTGGCTCGCGTCGATGTCGATGATCGACGCCGGCTCGCGGTAGGCCTCGAAGCCGAAGATGATTTTTTGGGTGGGTAGCCACTCGACCAGCCCGCGGTAAGTGGTGCCGCTGAAGTTGCGCCCCTCGAGATCGTCGTAAGTGCGCTCGGTGTGGCCGAGGCGGCCGCTGACGCGCAGCTGCGCGCCGAGGCCGTAGGCGAGGGTGAGGGCGATCTCGGTCTCGTCGAAGTCGTTGGTGAAGGCGATCCCGGTCACCACCTCCGTGACCCGCGCATCGCCGCGCGTCTGTCTCGCCTCGACGCCGATGGCGTTGCCCAGGGGGGTGCGATAGGTGAGATTGCCGCGAAAGGTCGTGGCGTCCAGGTCGCCCGCCTCGTCGATGTCGCGCTCCGAGCGCGTGTGCTCCGCCGCGCCGAACAGGCGCCAGTTCGCGGCGAACTGGTAGCCGCCGTCGACGAACCAGCGGTCACTGGTGATCATGACCTTGCGCTCGATCCGGAACTCGCCGAGATCCCCGTGCCGGTGCCGGCGCGAGTAGCCGGCGGCGCCGTTGACCTGGTTGCCGGCCTCCCACAGCACCTCGCCGCGCAGGCCGTAGCCGAAGTGGTCGATTTCGCTGAAGTGGTCGTAGTCGTAGTACTCGCCGAACCCTTCCAGCAGGAGAAACTGGCGGCCGACGACCCGGGTCAGCATGCGCCCGCCCGCACCGACGCGGGCGACGATGTCCGATTGCTCGTCGACGTCCCGCCGGAACGCGTTGCTGTCGTACATCAGTCCGCCGTAGGCGAACAGCGTCCAGGGTCCCACCGGGTCGGGGCGCCAGGCGGGGAAAGCCCCGCCCGACGGGTAGGGAAGGTCGTCGACGGTCTCGAACGCGAGCGCGGCGGCCGGCCCGAGGGCGAGCCATGCCGCGAGGATCCAGCGCTTCATCATGGGGGCTTTCTTCCTTTTGTTCGTGAGTCGGCGCCGATTCTAGGCACGGCCTTTTTGCGTGTCTGCCGTGCCTCAACTACAAACGGACTGTCGGGGCACGGCGACAACGGAGTGCCCTGCCTATCGACTAACTAATTGATTTTGCATGAAGTGTAGATCTGGCACGCGCATTGCTCGTAATGTCGCCCCTATGCTGCAGTCACTTTGGCGTCCGGTCGCGCTCCTGTTCATTGCGGGGCTCGCGGCTGCGTGGGCGGCGAGCAGCCTCGCGCCGCGGCAGTACCTCGCCACCGGGGGAGTGCTCGTGCCCGCCGGGATGATGAAGGTCCGCTATCAGGGCGAGGACCCGCGGGCGGCCGCCGCCGTGGTGCAGGGATTCATCGAGAAGCACAAGGACGCGCTGCTGGTCGACCCACCGCTGGTGACGCCGATCCCGCCGAGCCTCGCGGGCAACCTTGCGCTCGGCGCCATCGCGGCCCTGGTCGTGAGCCTGTTCGTGCTCGGCCGCCGCCGGCCGCGCGCGGTCCGCTCCGAGGGCGAGCTGATCGAAGCTCTCGGCGAGCCGCTGCTCGCCGCGCGGCCGCTCGCGCCGCAGCATCTCTCGCGCCAGCTCCTCGCGCACTGGTTCGCGCACGGCCGCCGCGTGCTCGCCGTGGTCAGCCCGCACGAGGGGGACGGCCGCACGCGCGTCGCCGCCGAGCTCGCGCGCGCGTTCGCGCAGACGGGCGAGCCGACGCTCCTCATCGACGCCGATTTCCGCGCGCCGGCGCTGCACCGCGCATTCGGCCTGCGCAACCGCGCCGGGCTCGCCGACTTCCTCGAAGGCCGCAGCACGCAGATCGCGCACTGCGCCGAGAACCTCTCGGTACTGGTCGCCGGACGCTCGAGCGCCGATCCGCTCGAGCTCCTGAGCCGGGGGCGGATGCTCGAGCTCCTCGCCGCCGCGGCCGGGCGCTACCGCGTGATCCTGGTCGACACGCCGGCGGCAGCGCGCGGCCCGGATATGCAGATCTTCGCCGCGTTCGCCGGCGGAGCCCTCGTCGTAGCAAAGCGGGGAAGCGAAGCCGCTGCATTGACGCGCCTGCGGGACCTGCTCGCCTTTTGCAAGGCCCGCGTCGTAGGCACGGTGCTTAGCCAGGCTTGATGGACGACCGCGGCTACGTCGCCCAGGCGCTGTTCGACCGCTTGAGCGACGATGAGGTGCGCTGGCGTTTGCTCGGCGACAGCCAGGGCTATCCGGAGCGCGCGCCCCCCGAAGTGCAGATCGCGGTGCCGGTGGCCGAGCTTGGCGGGATGCCGCGCGCGGTGGCGCGCTTCTGCCACGACCTCGACCTGCAGCTGGTACAGCTCGCGCCCGAGGACAGCCGGGCGTGGCGCTGCGTGCTCGCGTGGAGCGACGAAGTCGGCCGGCCGCGCTTCATGAGCGTGCGGATCTGCAGCGATTACTGCAGGGGCGCGCGCTGCTATCTGCGCGCCGAGGAGCTGCTGGTCGGCGCGCCCGAGACGCTCTTCAGCCACGGCCTGGTCGACGCGGTCGAAAGCGGCGAGCTCACCGCCGAGCGCGCCGCCTGGCTGTCCACGCTCTGGAACGACGATCCGCGCGGCGCCCTGGAGCGCATCGAGCGCTTCTGGCCCGACCGGGCGCAGACCCGCCTCGTCGCGCAGGCGGCGCGGCACGGCGAGTGGGCCGCGGTGCGCGCGGGCCTGGCCCCGCTGCGCCGCGGGCTGCGCCGCGCCCACCTGCCGGATCCGGCCGACATCGTCGCGCGGCTCGCCGTGGCTGCGCGCAACCTGCTCGAGCCGGCGCGCGCCGCGATCGCTTTCGTGGGGCGCGAAAGCGCGATCCGCGGCGAGGTCATGGCCCAGGTGGCGAGGGATCTCGCGCCGCTCGGATTGACCTTGCTCGAAGGCACGACGCGGGCGGACGTGCGCGTGATCTTCGACCCGCCGGGAGATTTCGCGGGCGACGACCTCGTGGTGCACGCCGGGCGCGGCCTCGCCGCCAATGTGGTCGAGCTCGAGCGCGCGATCCTGCGCTGGCTCGAATGCCGCGTCGAGCGCCGTTACCCGCGCGCGCTGGTCGGCGAGAACCCGCTCGCGGCCCGCGTATTGCAGTTCGCGGTTCGACACCGGATTCCCGGGGTGCAGCTCTTCCTCAACTGCGACATCCGCAGCCGCCTGGGCTCGCCGGTGCTGATGCCGTATCCCTTCGGCATCGTGATCGAGCGCGGTACCCGCATCGGCAGCCGGGTAACGCTGATGCACCAGGTAACGATCCTCGGCGCGGTGGAAATCGAGGACAACGTCACCATCGGCCCCGGCGCGAAAGTGATCGGTCCGCTGCGCATCGGGCGCGGGGCGACGATCGGGCCGAACGCGGTCGTCACCGACGACGTTCCCTCCCACGACACGGTCGTCGTGGAAAAGCGACGCGAGGTTCGCAGAAGCGTCGTGAACGTGTGACATTGGCTCCGGTCCAATGTCGTGGAAAACTCACATTGTGATTTTTTACCCGCGCTCGTTCCTCGCACTGTTGCTCGCAGGCTTCACGCTGGTGATCCTGCCGCTCGTCGGCGCGCTCGCGTACTCGGCGTGGAACACCGAGCGCCTCGCGGGCAAGAGCCGCACCGCGGTGTTCAACGCCTCGCAGGCCGCGCGCGCCAGCCGCTCGCTGGTCGACCGCATCGCCGCGATCGAGCGCGTCGCGCAGCAGATGACGCTGCTCAACGATCCGGAGCTCGCGATCGACTACGCGCGCGTGCATCGCAGCTTCAAGCAGCTCGCCGCCGAGATCGCCCAGCTGCCGCTCGACGACGCGCAGGCGCAGGCGCTCAACGTGACGGTGGAGCACGAGCAGGGCCTGTATGACCTTCTTACGAATTCTTCTAAGCCCCGGCTGGACGCGCGGCAGGTCGGTACGCACATCGATGCGCTGATCGACAGCGCGCGCGACGTGCTAGCGATCAACAACCGCGTCGTCGACCGCGAGGTCGAGCGCCTGCGCGTGAGCGCCGAGATGGTGCAGCGGAACATCATCCTGCTCCTCATCTTCAGCACCGCGGTCGCGCTCGCCATCGCGCTCGCGCTGACCCGCTACATCGCGCGCCCGATCATCGAGATCGACGCCGCCATCCGCCAGCTCGGCGGCGCCGATTTCTCGCAGCCGATCGCGGTGCGCGGCCCCGAGGACCTGCGCTACCTGGGACGCCGCCTCGACTGGCTGCGGCGGCGGCTGGACGAGTTCGAGACGCAGAAGAACCGCTTCCTGCGCCACGTGTCGCACGAGCTCAAGACGCCGCTCACCGCGCTGCGCGAGGGCGCGGAGCTGCTCAACGACCAGGTCGCCGGGCCGCTCGCGCCGCCGCAGCGCCAGGTGGTCGGCATCATGCGCGACAACAGCATCAAGCTGCAGCGCCTGATCGAGGAGCTGCTCGACTACCAGCGCGCGCTGCACGCCGCCGCCTCGCTGGAGGTCAAGCCGGTTTCCCTGGAGCTTTTAGTGCGCGAAGCCGCGCATCCGCACGAGCTCGCCGCGCGGGCCAAGGGGCTGCGCCTGGTGATCGACTCGGAATCGGCGATGGTCGAGGCCGACCCGGAGAAGCTGCGCTCGATCGTCGACAACCTGATCTCGAACGCGGTGAAGTTCACGCCCACCGGCGGGGTCGTCTCGGTCTTCGCGCGCGCGGTGGCGGGCGAAGCGATCATCGAAGTGCTGGACACCGGGCCGGGCGTGCCAGCCGAGGAGCGCGAGTCGATCTTCAATCTGTTCTTCCGCGGCCGCAGGACGGAGCACGCCATTGCCGACGGCGGCACTGTCCGGGTCAAGGGCAGCGGCCTGGGCCTCGCCATCGCGCGCGAGCTGGTCGAGGCGCACGGCGGCCAGATCGCGGTGGTCGCCGGGGGGGCCGGCGGTCATTTTCGTGTAACGCTTCCGCGCCGTTCGGCGCGTGCGCTGGCAGACGCCGTGTAAAGATGCATCGCAACAATCAGTGCCTTCGCGGAAAGAAGAGGTGAGGGTGATGGCCAACGACAACCCCCGGGTCCTGCTGGTCGACGACGACAAGGACCTGTTGCAGCTGATTGCGATGCGGCTTTCGGCCACGGGCTACGCCGTGACCGCGGTCGAATCGGGCGAGGCGGCGCTCGCCGCCCTTGCCGTCTCGCGCCCGCAGGTGGTGGTCACCGACCTTCGCATGCAGGGCATGGACGGGATGGCGCTGTTCGATGCCATCCACCGCGACTCGCCCTCGCTGCCGGTACTGATTCTGACCGCCCACGGGACCATTCCCGAGGCCGTGACCGCGACTCGCCGCGGGGTCTTCAGCTTCTTGACCAAACCGTTTGAACCGAAAGTCCTGCTCGACACCGTAGCCGAAGCCATGCGGCTCTCCAGCCCGCCGGCATCGGGCGCGCTCGAGTCCTGGCGCGCGGAGCTCATCACTCGCTCCTCGCCCATGGAAGATCTCCTGTCTCAGGCGCGCCGCGTGGCGGCCTCGGACGCCAGCGTATGCATCTTCGGCGCGAGCGGCACGGGTAAGGAGCTGCTGGCGCGCGCCATCCACCGCGCGAGCCCCCGGGTAGAGGCGCCCTTTGTCGCGGTGAACTGCGGCGCAATCCCGGAGGGTCTGCTCGAATCGGAGCTCTTCGGGCACAAGAAAGGTTCCTTTACCGGGGCCGTGTCCGACCGCCGCGGACTGTTCCAGGCCGCGCAGGGCGGCACGCTCTTTCTCGACGAGATCGGGGACATGCCTTTGCCCCTCCAGGTCAAATTGCTGAGGGCGCTGGAAGAAAGAAAAATCCGCCCGGTCGGTTCGCACGAGCAATACGACGTGGACGTTCGCGTGGTCGCGGCCACCCACCGGAAGCTGGAAGAGCGGATCGCTTCGGGTGAATTCAGGGAAGACCTCTACTACCGGCTGAACGTGGTGAAGCTCTATATCCCCACGCTCGCCGAGCGGCGCGAGGACATCCCGCTCCTCGCCAACCATTTCCTCACCCGCCTCGCCGAGCGCTATCGGCGCGGCCGGCTTACGCTCTCGCCCGAGGCGACGCAGATCCTGGTCTCGGCCTCGTGGCCGGGCAACGTGCGCCAGCTCCTGAACGTGATCGAGCAGGCCGTGGCGCTCGCCGCGACCGAGGTGATCCCGGAGTCGCTGGTCCGGCAGGCGCTGGACGCCGGCGACACGTCGCTCACGCCGCTGGATGAGGCGCGGCGTGCATTCGAGCGCGACTATCTCGTGCGCATCCTCAAGATCACCGGCGGCAACGTCACCAAGGCGGCGCGCCTTGCGGGGCGCAACCGCACCGAGTTCTACCGCCTGCTCGAGCGCCACTCCCTCGAGCCGGGGATGTTCAAGGGTAATATCAAAGGGGATAAAGACCACAAGGAGCGCGCCGCCGCATGAACCTTTTTCGCCTCTTGATAGTTTGCTTTTTCTTGAGTACCCCGGTATTTGCGCAGGATCTCGGCCCCGAGGATCTCGTCAAGAAGATGACCCAGGAGGTGCTCGAGGCGATCAAGGGCGACAAGCAGCTCG
>Ga0105340_1000364_pt1 | contig 22177 bp, 44 predicted proteins | sample EasRivMeERMLT700_FD_89676 | JGI IMG/M metagenome (GOLD analysis project Ga0105340, IMG submission 89676) | Soil microbial communities from meander-bound floodplain in the East River, Colorado, USA - East River MetaG ERMLT700 | ecosystem: Environmental > Terrestrial > Soil > Floodplain | place...
GAAGCGGCACAGGCTGCGACCGAAGCCGCACTGGCCGCGGCCTTCCCGGTGCAAACTGCGAACATCGGTGACTTGCAGGTTACGACCGGGAAGATAGCTGCGAACGCTGTGACAGCGGCGAAGCTGGCCACGAGTTCGGTATCGTCCGGGGTGAACCTCGTCAACGGAACGCTCAGCGTGACCGTGGCGGCGAACGCTATCACGATAGCCGTTAAGACCCTTGCGGGCGCGGACCCCTCCGCGTCGGACCCAGTCTACGTCGTGTTCAGGAACGTGACCGCGACCACAGGGAATTACGTCGTTCGGACCCTGACTGCGGCCCTCACCATGACAGTGAGTTCCGGATCGACAATGGGCTTTGCCAGTGGCATTGCAGGGCGCATCTGGATCGTGGCCTTCGACGACGCGGGGACAGTAAGACTGGGCGCGATCAACTGCCGAAGCACCGGCAATATCTACCCGCTCGGTGGGGTTCAGATTGCATCGTCCACGGCTGAAGGTGGTGCCGGTGCGGCTGACTCGGCCCATGTGTTCTACACTGGTACGGCGGTCACGAGCAAGGCGTATACGATACTGGGGTATGGTACTTGGGACACCGGCCCAGCCACTGCGGGAACGTGGGCGACTGCACCGACGCAGGTTCAGTTGCTGAACATGAACGTCACCCTTCCGGGGAAAGAAATTCAAGAGGCTATGAACGCCACGGGCGCGGTCAACTCGGGGACCACGGTAATCCCCTCGGACGATACGATCCCTCAGATCACCGAAGGCGTGGAGTTTATGACGCAAGCGATTGTGCCTTCGTCGGCGGCGAACCTCCTTGATATCGAGGCGCAACTGTTCTTGGCTTCATCCGCGAGCAGTCAGCATATGGCAGCAGCACTGTTCCAAGATGCTGCGGTTAACGCACTCGCGACAGCAGCAGCGGGCTTGCCAACAAACAGCAATGAGTTGACCCTTCGGGTACTGCATCGAATGGTGGCGGGGACTTTGGTCTCCACGACCCTGCGGTGTCGGGCTGGAGGTAGCGCGGCGGGCACCACCTCCTTCAACGGTGTCGCCGCCGCTCGGAAATATGGCGGCGTAGCGAACTCGTTCCTTAGAGTGAAGGAGATCATGGCATGAGCGACTGGTATCTTTGTAAAAGCTTGGAAATCCTCCGGGATCAGATCAATAAGAAATGGCCTGACCGGGATAAGTCCAGCGATGGAACTATCGGTGACGCTGCTCATGCGGCGCGGAAGTCCGAACATAATCCGGACCCTGAGGATGGGGCCGTGCGGGCGCTTGACATTACCAACGACCCCGCTCACGGGCTATCGTCCGAGGACGTTGCGAACTGCCTTCGAGTGACGAGAGATTACCGTACGCTGTATATCATCTCGAACAAGAAGATCGCAAGCGCGGAAGATAACTGGGCGTGGCGTCCCTACACAGGGACCAACCCCCACACGCAACACTTTCATATCTCCGTGGCGAAGCCTACGAAGAACGACACGGGCCTGTGGAACCTTACCCAAGCGGATACGCTCCCGCCAGTGGCGACCTTCCAGCCCGCACCGAAGATGCCCTTGCTTAAGTTCGGCGTGAGGGGCCTGTCGGTGAAGGTGCTGGAGCGGTGCCTTGGGTTAATCGAGGTCGGGACTTTCGATCTATCTCTCGAAGATGCAGTTAAGAAGTTCCAGAAGGAACACGGACTCGTGGACGATGGGATTGTGGGGTCTTATACTTGGGGCGAGATAATGGAGAATGACAATGTCTGACTTCAATCCGGCTAATTGGAACTGGGCAATGGCCAAGGCGGCAGGGCGACACGCTGCCACCTATGTCGCTGGCGGGGTTACGGTGGCAGTTGCTTTCCATGTTCTCACCCCTTCACAAGGGGCAGAGATTTCTGAGAACATCAATCTTGTCCTTGACGGGTTTACCAAACTTGCCACTGGCATAGCTGGTATAGCGGGGGTTATGCTCCCAGTCTATACCGCTTGGCGGGCGGCGCACTCGGCCTCTCCATCGGAGCAAGTCAAGTCCGTTGTGACCCAGCTCTCCGCACCGGAGATAACCCAAGCGGCCAACGCACTGGCCGATCCATCATCTCGACGTAATCTCATCGAGGCGGTGGCTGAAATGCCTGAGGTTAAAAAGGTAGTGCCGTTCGATCCGGCGGTAGCTGAGGAAATTCCAAGTGAGAAGGTGACAAAGTCATGAAGAAAGTTCTTATCGCGTGTGTGCTGGCATTTGCCTTAACGGGCTGCGCCGGTCAGTTCGGGAAGATTCAAGACGTTATCGCTGTCACTACGACAAGCGTTCAAAACCCAGTTACGAAGAAGTCTCTATACCAGTTCGAGAACGCAATGGTTGTGGCCTTCGTGGGGTTGAACTCCTACAAGCGGGCGTGTGTGGCCAAGGCCATTCCGCAGTCTTGCAAGACTACCATTGCGAAGCTGCAAGTCTACACAAGGAAAATCCCCGGAGTGCTTCGGCAGGTCCGGGCCTTCGTGAAGAACAACGATCAGGTGAATGCAATCACCGCCTTCAATACGGCCAAGGCTCTCTTGGCTGAGTTCAAATCCGTGGCTGCGGCCAACAACGTGAAGGTGCAATAATGGATTATCTGGCAATCTTAGCACTGGTACAGAAGGGGATCACAGTGGCCCAAGCGCTGATGGAGGTGAGTAAGGATGCTTCACCGGCGCTCACCGCGATTAAGAATATGCTCAGCGGGTTACCTGAGAATGATATCACCGACGAACAGATGCTCGCGGTGGAAGAACTGCTCGACGCTCAGATCGCGGAGTTCAATCTCGAAATCGAGGACTGACCGTGGAAGGCAACATAGAACTTGTAATCAAGCTTGCAGAGTTGTTTGCGCTGATAGGTGGGGGCGGTATCTTCATCTTCAAAATGGGGAGAGCTGTGTCGAAGTTTGAGGAAGTAGGGAAGAACCAGCACGAGGATATATCAGAGATTAAATCTGAAATGAAAGCCATGACTAAGATCATGACGAAGCAAGCATTGATTGACGAGCGGATCGCTGCACTATCCTCGCGGATAACCTTGCTCGACAAATCGGTTGACGAGCTTCGTCATGGCGAGGGCTTCATCTACCCGCTTGGTAGTAAGCTTACGCCTTAGGTGCTGGTTTGTAGAACATGAGTCCCTTATCTATGCTCGGGATAAGAAGCTGTGAGCGAACCATTATCTCTATGATCTTAGTCACAGCATGGGAAGGGACTCGGTCCTTCAGGAAGGACACGACGCGGTGCTCACCGATGGGGTGCTTCTCTTTTTGGTAGAGCTGGTACACGAAGAACCAAGTGTCCTCGATGGCGCGGGCGTCCCCGGAGACTCCCATTGATTTGAAGATATCGGGGATCAGGGCCTCGATGTGGAGCAGCCAGTTCTGTGCCATTTGAAAATCCTCCAGTGTAATCATCATCTCTGCTGATCGAGAGACGGATGCGATCATGCAGAGCTTGATGCAATGGGCCAGCCTGCGGCTGTTGTAATGGGCCAGCTTGCCATGCTCCGGTACAGGCGGAAGCCCGGCTTTATCCCAGGCTGTGATCTGTGCCGCCGCCTCTGGCGTCCAATTCAATCTCCCAAACTGCAACGCGATCAGCTTGAGGTCATGGAGCAGGTCAATGTACAGATGCTCCAGTAGTTCGTACTCTTCTTCATGGTCGGGAAAGAGAGGAACGTGGACAGACTCCCCACAGAAAACGAATAGCGTTCGGGAAGTGAACCCTTGATCCCATGCCCCCTCCGGCAGAAATGAATTGAGATAACTTGGTGTCGTGCCCCCGATGATCGAGAGGTTTGGTGATTCAACCTTGACATGGTTTACCTTTCCAGTTCTGCGCCGTTCTTCGTAGGACTCTTTGTCGTATAGTTTTTGAAGGGTGTTCATGAATGAAGCGTCGTAAGAGGGGAGGAACACTCCGAGTTCGGATGCGATGACCTGAAGGGAATTGAAAAAGACTGCATGAGCTGGCAGGGCTCGGGTTGAGAGAACGAGAGTGTCGATCATCGAGGCGGTGGTTAGGCTTGAGGGGGCCACGTGTAAGTCTGGGACGTTGCGAAGTATCCGCTCGGCAGGAGCGAGGATGGCTGACTTACCAACTCCCGGTGGGCCTACGAGAATGACATAGGTGTTCGGGTACAGGTTAGACCCTTTGGTCCTCACCCATATCTTCTGCTCCATCACCGCGGAGAGTATCCCGATGCCAGCCCACTTGCGGAAGATTGCAGGTGACGCAAGGACTCCTGTATAGTTAAGCCAAGAGTCTAGCCAGTTGGGAAGTCTGCGGTTGTTCGGTGCGCTTACGGCTATCGCCACCTTTGTAAACCTTTAGTCCGTCGGGATTTTCGGCAGAGGCTTTGGCCCAGTTCCATCCGGTGAGGGCTTCTGAGGGAATGACCAAAGTGCGATTGTGAGCGAGCTGGATTGGAACCAATATCTCTTTGAGGAGCACAGGCAGGATTTCGTTCTCTTGATCTTCGGGAAACTGAACCAGTATCGCATCATGGATTTGAAGGAGGAGTTGGACCTTACCGAGTCTCCACACTTTAAGCATACCCTGATTGAGGATATCCCCAACTGAACCTTGCGGGTCATAGGCTATAGCCTCCCGTACAGTAGTGTCATCATTACGCCTACCAAAAAACCAGCGGCGACGGCCCGTAAGAGTGTCCAGTTTACCGAACTGGAGGAGGTCGGAAGCCACTCGATTGTGCCAGCGCTGATGTGCGGGGAAGGCGGTGAAGTATTTGGCTTGGAACTCTGCGATAATTTTCGCATCCAGTTTTGTGTGCTTTGCCATGGTATAGGGTTTACCGTTATAGTTTGTTCCGTGCCCGAGGACCTTGGCCATATGGCGATAACTATGTTGGCGGTAGAAGGGTTGTTCAGCCAGTTCTTTATTCCGTCTTGGATCACTGGTCCAAGGCAGATTTTCCCATGCGAGTCTACATACAGTTGTGTGAAGATCGCCTGATTCGCAAGCATCAAGGTATTTACCGTCATGGAATAGGTTCCACTCTATAGCGCCGACGAGTCTGCTCTCGGCTTGTTCGAGGTCGATGTATGCAAACTTGTATCCGGGGTCGGAGACGAACACAGACCGGAGCAAGTCCTCAATGTTTTGCAGGTTTGTTCCAGTTCCGAAATCACTGAGAGAAGAACTGAACCTACCAGTTGACGTTCCAGCAATGTTAAAGCTGGTTCGCATCCGTCCGTCAGGGTCAATACCTGTGCGAAGGACTCCGACTTTCTTCGCAATGTCCCGGAGTCCGAGAATATGAGAGATAATAGGCTGCGCAATGAAGTAAACTTCGAGCCGCTCAAGTGCATCTCGGTTGGTGGTGGGGGTGTAGGCTCCCTTTGCGTTTCGCTTCTTGATGGGTGGAAGTCCGAGAGTCCCATACAAAAGTTCTTGTAGTTGCGCAGGGCTTCGCCAGTTGATGCTTCGTCCGATGCCCTCGCTGAGAATAGTTGACAGATTGCTTTGAATGACATTGAGCTGCTCCTCGTATTTCTTGATGGCGATGCCGCGCCGGTGCTGGTCAACGAGCACCCCGCGGAGTTTCATTTCCAACACGGGGGCCTGTAAGGATTTCGAGAACTCATAGGTGGCGCGGGTCTGGTTGTCCAACTGCGGCTGCAGCACGTTGAAGATTTCATCGGTGAGGCAGCAATCCAACCCGTTGTAGATATACAACAACTCCGTCTGGCTCATCATTGCCATGGAGGCGGGGGTCAGGGTATGGGTCTTGATCGCTTTCATTGGTAGGGTCCAAGGAGAACTGGTGGGTTCGTAAGCTGGTCAACTATATCCAGTTTAATTTTATCGGGAATATCTGTCCCCAAGAGTTTATACTTTTGCTCATTCATCTGAGCAAGGTCATTAAGAGTAACGCGCTTCCATCGCCACAATTCTTTCCACTTCTCACGAGAGATTGTCCGAGGAATCTTCGTTATGTCAAAGAGAAGCTTCATCCGACTTCCTTCCTCGTATCCCTAATCCAGCGGAACTTAACCTCTTTCCCTTCTCTAAACGCCGCCCTTATCCCATGCGCCATACCAAGAGTAATTCCAAGATCACAATAGACAGCAACATAATCGCAAACTTGAAGCCATCCAAGCGCGGCAGCGATACCCCGCTGACGCTCCTCCGGAACCTTGTCATCAAGGATGCCTTTCTGAGTGTATAGCAAGTGCGAGGCGAAAGGACTCTCGCCCCTATCGAGGCAGTCCCGAATAGCTTCTCTCGAATACTTGACATTGGCGAAGCCTCCAGCGAAAGGGGATTCAACGATGACTCTCATAGTACTCGTCCAAGAGTAATGTTGCACACAGGTTTAACTTCGTAGTTTGGGAAGGTCCATATCTCCCCATCCTGAGTAAAGCACACCCACATAAGATCGGCCTCGGGTCCGTAGTCAATCAGGAACCTTGCCGTCGCCAGTCCCTTCGGGGTCTGAAGCCAGATCAGTTGCTTGATTTCCAGCATCATCGATTTCAGCCTTTGCTTCCAGTATAGTGTTAACTAACCCGTGCCGCTGATCGTTGGCGTCGGGCGCTCCATCGTAATCCTCATGGCAGTACTCGTATTGATAGCCATGAGTGGGAAAGAGGTCAGCGATGTAGATGCGATAGCCCTTGTAACGGATAGGGTTATCCCAACATGAGCCGGGGACTCGGTCGTTCATGATATCCTCACATACATATAGTCGAGCACATCGGGTGCCGAACTGGGGATGACTTCGATCAGTTCATAACCGAAGGTTCTGAGGTAATCTTCGATCTCGTCATTGGTGCCCTCGATACAGATAAGGGGCTCGTACTCTTTGATGATCCGCTGTGCGCCCATCAGCGCATGGTACTCGCCACCTTCAAGGTCGAGTTGGATAACATCCACATGGTAGCAGATGAAATTGTCAAGGGCTATCATGGGGGTGGAGCCTCCCCAACCGGCGACCCTGCCGAGGCCGACGTTGAAGTCTTTCGGTGGCACCCAGCCTACCATGCCTATGGTCTGGCCGACAGCGGCTTGGACCTTGATGATGTTCTGACCTTGGCAGTTCTCAACGAGGTAGTTAAAGTTGTTCGGGTCCGGCTCGAAGGTGATGACCTGCTCAAACATATTGGAGAACAGGCGCGGGTACATTCCGCAGCACCCACCCGCTTGGATGATCCGCTTGAAACCGGGGGAGTGCTTGAGCACAGCCTCCTTAATCTTCGGCCAATGATCCGCTGGATGGGACCACCCCCAGTAGTCTTTCTCGGGCCACGCCCAAGGGCCGGTGTCGTCGATGTATTCCTGTACGGTTCTCATGGCTTCCTCCCTGTATAAAGAGATTGGACGGCGCGGGCGGCTTCTTCGCTTATCTTTGTTAGATTTACACCCGGCCATGACAGCCGTTCGCCGTAGATAACCATGTCGCCGTTGAGGGTGTGAACGCAGCGATCCGGCATCAAGTCACCGATGGTGCGCTCGATCACCCTCTCTATCTCCTCCTCTGTAGGTCCCTGTGAGGGAGGGGGCTTCACCACCTCGACATGCTGATCGTGGTTGCCTTGCGCGACTGGCGCGGCGTTGAGAACCCGCTTAATCCATGTGCGAGCCTCGTCCAACTCACACTGCGCGAAGTAAGCCACCATATTGATCCATTCCTCTGTCGGCTCTACTGGTACTATGCGAGTGTCAGTCATTCGTCCCTCTTAATGGTTGTCTTACCTCTGGTACGCATGATCTTCCAAGACGCCTCATTCGTATACACACTTCCAAGAAAGCCGAGGCCCTTCTCGCACTCCGGTTGCAGCGCATGATGCATGAGCATGGTGTCCTCTTCGAAGTTAACCACTGGTATCCCGTAGGATTTCCAGAGGAACGTAACATCATAGAGTCCGTTCTGTGCTATCTTCGGCTGAGGTAATGCAAGTACCCTTCGAACGTAGTCCCACGCCAAGAGTTCTTCTTCAAGTGTAGAATAAAAGGAAGCCTGTGGTTTTCGGGGATCGTAAAATGGAACACAGAGGGCGATATCTGGCGAGGGAGCGAAGCCGATGCAAGTAATCTGATTGCCCATTGTCTCGATATCGAAGGAGATTTCTTTTGCGGGGATGAGGTGTTCATTGAGAAACCACTCCATATCGGACAGCGAGGGCTCGATGTAAACGGTACGCTCGGGGCGTCTTATCTCAGGGAACGCCGCCTCGCGCTTAGCTTTGGCAAGGTCGAGCACTGTAACGTGACGTAAGGACCACTCACGGAGGACGGCGGCAGGGTGGTAAGTGGGGAGGATTTTGGCACCCGGAATACCGACAGTCGCTTGCGTGACTGTCCCTCTGACCTTTGTGATCCCTCCACTACCAGTGAATGCCCAGGTGGCAGTTCCACCAAGAAGGAGAACGATGTTAGGTTTGATACTTCGTACTTCACCATACATTCGTTCAAGTTCGGGATAGTAGTCAGGCTTGAGATACTTTCCCTTCTTGAGTGGGGGGAGTTTCGTTTTCTCGCTTTGGCAGAGGTTCTCGATATCATTGGATGGCCTCGGTCGAAGGTTGAAACAGTTGGTTAAGTGACAGTCGGCCCGATGGATACCGGCTTCGGATAGCATCTGAGTGAGATGCCAACCGGATGGGCCTACGAATGGGGCGCGAGCGATCTCTTCCTGCTCACCCCAAGCCTCACCGACTATCACGATGCTCGGCATTATGCTTTGGTCTGGCTGGAGTAGAACTCGATTGCGAGGTCGAGCAGGTGGCGGGCTTTCTTCAGGTCGCCAATGCCACCCTTCTTCCTCCACCGTGCCATGTACTCAGTGACCCGCCCCTCGATTGCACCGAGGTCGTTCATGAGAATGTAGAACATCGGTTGAAGGTTCATGGACTTGTAGTGGTCGCCACCTTCCTGTGCCTCGAACGCGGATACAGCTGATGCAGCCGCGACAGCTGGTACACGCCTTGTATACTTCCGTTTCTTTCTCGCCATCTTACTTCTCCGTTTTGAGCGCAAGCCGCGCTCGGTTGCAGAACTCTGGATTGATTTCTAACCCAAGCACGCGCGAAGCACCACCTGATTTAGCCGCGCGCAGCGCACCAGCAGACCCACAGGTTGGATCAAGGAGTGATGTACTGTTATCCACGAACATTCGGAAGAAGTGCGCGAGCATACCTTCTGGCTTAATGGACATATGCTCGTCTCTTTGACTAGGGTGTGCAATGGCATTGGATACTGGGCGTACAATTTTGCGATCCCCTCGCGAGCCGAATAGAGCGGTCTCGTAAATACGTCGAGGTCCTCGTTCCGGGTCAGGTAGGATGCCGATGTTGTCGGACTTAATCCAAACCAAAGGGAAGCGATCCATACGGAAATCGCTATTCCGCTCAAAGAAATCAAGAGTGGGAGCATAATAGTGCATTGAGAACCAGAACATGATATGGCACTGTTCGCTACCCAAGCTGTCAATGTGACGAAGCAGACAAGTGAGCAACTCCCAATAAGTATCTTCCGAATCATCATAGCCTCCGTGCGATGCAGCCGAACCTTGGTTGAACTTGTCAGCGCCGATCCCATATGGGAAGTCGCAATGGATGAAGTTGAACTTCGGGCCCTTGTAGGCCGGTGCCCACTCGAGGAAGTTCTCATTGAGGATGACCTCGGGTTCCTTCAGTGAGGGCGATTGCGCCAGCTCCTTGATAGCAAGAACATCCGTCTGTACTGCACGAGACTGCGCGCGCTCAATGATACCTCTGGCGGTGGAGAATCTTGGCGCAGCAGCGACCAGCGTGTTGCCGCTGAGAATGGCGTTTGCGACATTAACCCTTTCCCGAACGTGTGTCTCGGAATACCCCAGCTCGCTCCCTGTTTTGGCATAGCTCTGTTCGCCTTCTTCAGCCTTCCTGAACTCGTGGTACTCCTTCACGGCACGGCACTCGTCCTGCCATGTGAGTCCAACGCGTTTGATGTTCTCCTCGAGTTCGATTGCGTGGAGTTCGTGGGGGTCCAGTTCGTCAGTGAACTTCGCCTCGATATGGGTCCAGCCTAAGGCTTTGGCCGCAGCCAATCGGCGCTCGCCAGCCACAAGGACATGGGAAGTGGTGACAACGATGTTCTGGATTTGGCCCCGCCGCTTCAGCGAGTCCATCATCTCCTCGATGTTGGTGAGTTCGCGGCGCTGGCGGGTGGTTCGGTCAACAGTGATCTTGGAGATTTCAACGGCAGTCATCTAAGCCTCCAGTAAATCGATATTATACTCTAATATTTCTTTTAGTTGCTGAATGGAATACATATCAGTGTTCCGTATGGTCCCCGCGCGGATAGCGCCATGCATATGTTTAACTGGGGTCCCCGGAGGTCGGGAGTCAATCAACCTCCGGGGTCCATTCAAGCGTGGAGTGTCGCGTTCTCCTCCGCTTAAACCTTAGCAGTTCCCTTTACGTCCATGAACACCTGCTGTCCATCATCGGAAGCGCGGTGGCCGATGGTCAGCATAACCTGCTTACCCATGGACTCCGGTATGCACTCGCCCAGTCCACGGCTACCGATCTCGATACCGAGGTGTTCGAGGAACTGCTTCAACCGCCAGACCGCGTCATCGGTGACAAACAGGCGGTGCTTCAGCTTGCGATCCTGCAATGACTTGCCGTTGAGGTTTTCCAGCAGCGCTTGCTGGTCAACGTCGGGACCGGCTTGCAGGAACTTCAGTGGGAACTCGAAACAATCAGTGTTGTTCTTTCCCATCTGTTTGTGCTCGGGCTGGCCTTCCACCAGCACGACGTAGGTGCCGACAGGCAAAGGCTTTGGGGCCTCGATCTGATCGGCAGGTTTATTAAGAATGTCTTGGAAGTTAGCCATCGGTATACACTCCTCATTTTGTGATATGCTTGACCGCCCACATGACGGCCTCTTCGATCTTCGTCTTGGCGAGAGAAAGCTCCCTTGACTCGCCAATATCAGAGAGCTGGTTATGGAAGTTTAGACCAGCGTCTTTGATCTCTTTCATCTGAGCCTTTTCAAGGTCAGACAGAACTCTGTACTCGTGCCGCATCACGTTGTTCTTGGTGCGGTCGTCGGAAGTTGAGTCAACTGTTTCAGGCATTTCAACTCCTTAAGGTTTTGAAGAAATCAGCGAGCCCACTTTCGATCGGTAGCGGTGCTGACATTCGAGTCCCGACAGGGGTTTTCAAATCAACCATTGCAGTCGGGATGAACTTGATATTCCGCCTACCGGCGGTCGTCTCACACTGGGCCATGTTGTCAAAGTACGCAGGGATGGTAGGCCCAAGTGCCTTCCCAACGGAAGAAGGGTAGCCCTTCATCGTGCCATCTGGCCGGTCTATCCAAGATACGTGAGAAATCACGATCAGATTGGTATTGAAGGTCGATGCAGTCAGAAGGGCTAGTGCGTTCTCAACGCCTTGCTGTGCAGTGTAGAACCATTGGCGCGGGTCTTTCGCGGAAGGGTTCATTGACTTAGCCCAGTTGAAGGCGGCGTCGGAGAAAAAGGTTAAGCTGTCTAGAACGAAGATGTGCTGCGGTCCCCATTGAGCGGGGATGGTTCCGTCGGTCCACTTGTCCAAGAGGGACAGGGCTTTCGGGAAGGCGGTGGCGAGGCCGTCGAGGATCGGGCCAAGGGGTGAGCCCTTCAGCTTGTCTCGGCACGCCTCGTAGTCGATGTTCGCCATGGCCTTGGGATCATCCTTCAAGATGATCGGAAGGATGCCAGTGGTGACCTTGTTATCCATGTCGAGGATGTGGATACGGTATCCGGCTTTGGCCAAGCTGGCCAGTGCCCCGGTCTTACCCGTTCCGCTGTCCCCCAGTAGGAGCATCTTTGTTATCGTCGTGGCCTGTGGGGGTTGAAGCATGGGCATCTTCGACAGTTCCTTCAAGTATGAGGTTGACATGGTCGCCAGCTTTGAACAAGGGTTTCTCGTGGCCGACGTAGAAGTTATCACCGCCAAGGAGATAGACAAACCATCCCTTGCTGACGGTGCGAAAGATAGCGTCTGCTCCAGAGCCGGAGACGTGCTGGCGGTCGAGCCATTCCTTGACGGAGACGACCTTCCGACGTTGGAGATATTTAACTTTCATCTGTGCCATTAGAGCAGGCCTTCGATATCAGCGAGGATAGAATTGTGGACGCTCCCAGCGTAGTCCCCAGGGTGGGGAAGGGACGAAGGCTGATAGGTTACCTCAGTCATCTTGTTACCGATGTTGCGAAGGAGCTTACGGTTGCCGAAGCCTAAGGTTAGCCACCACGAGGGGTTCCAGATACAGCGAGCCTGTAAGATATTCGAGGTATAGCCGACATTGGCACCGTAGTTCGATGGTTGGATACCGAAGCAGTACTCGATCTTACGAGAGGATACCGCTTTATAATAGTACTGACACGCGAGGACAGCGGTGGAAGCACCGAGAGAAGTCCCGCCGATTATAAGCAGTTCTCCGGGGTCACGGGCTTGCATTAGCTGACAGGCTTCTATGTACTCGTAGTGTTGGAGAATTTCTACCTCGATATCAAGAGCCTCGATCTTCTTCGCGAGGGCTAGAGTTCCTTGACAGGTGAGGCGACCGCCTTGACCAAGCATGATGATGCAAAACATTAGCGCGGCTCCAATGGGTTCCACTCACGCTTCTCGAAGTCGGACTCGAGGAACTTCTGTCGGACCTCGGGGGATTTCGAGCAGATTTTTCTAAAGGTACAGCCACCGTACTTATGGCAGGACTTATCATTCATTGGCCAGTACCCTTCGGTGGCGTATTGCTCTGCGAGGCGGAGCCAGCGCTCAACGTCGGACAGCCACTCGTCGGTCTGAGTAGGAGTGCGGTAAGTGAAGCCACGACCGAAGCGGGTGAAGCCCACCATGATTTGGGCTGCATCGATGATGACTCCCTTGACAGGTGTTTGGTAGATGACCTGTGCGGCCATTGAGTAGAGGGACATTTGATTGTCGGGGTCGTACTGGTCGAAGTAGTTCGAGCCCAAGGCAGAGCCGGTGGTCTTGCGATCCATGACATAGGTGCCACCGGCAAAGTTAACCACTCGGTCGAGATGGCCGCAGAGGATGTAGGGTTGGATGGCCTTGGTGTTGATCACTTCTCCCGGATACGAAGCGGAGACAGGTCCGTCAACCATAACCGATTGCGCTGGTCCCCAGTCCAACTCCATCTTAAACGAGAGTTCGACAGCGGGTTTTCCATTGGCGAGAACAACCGTCTCGGCAGGGTCGTCCACGCCGAACTGTTCGAGGTACCAGATCAACGATCTGATCAAGGTCTCACGGGTCTTGGAGGTATGGTCGGGGGTCCAGGGTTTGCCACCGCCAGCCAGCTGGTTAGGCGCGTTCTGCTCCGTATCGACAGGATACTCCCAAGTATCGTATAGCGCCTTGCTGACGACCTCGTTAAGAGCATCGTCATGCGAGAGAGACTGGCACCGGAGCTTGTCATAGAGTTCGAGTCCTGAATGGTAGAGTTGACCGTACTTCAAATGTATCCGCTCGCCCTTAGGCGACCAGCCTTCGATCATGTAGTACTGGTAAAGGCGAGGACATTCCTTAAACCAACCTAAGCTGGTGGAGTCCCACGCGAACTGGATTTTGGTTCCCGGCAGGAAGGGGGAAGTCATCCTAGCTTGTCTCCCTTTACGAGTCCTAAGAGTTCATTTACATCTGTGATCTTGGGGCCAGCCATCTTCTTAGTCGCCCCGGCTGTCTTGTCACCGAGATTAAACTGCGCGCGGCGCTCGCGGTAGTACTTGACAATCTCCCCGATGTTGTCCTTTGTGAGGGACAGAGGATCGGTTGCGAATAGAGTAGCTATGTCACTCATCAACTGTCTCCAGTTCGAGTTTAAGTTCGACACGATCTATGTGGGCGATGACGAGTTCGCGGATGACACGACCAGCCCCAAGGCGGGGATGAAGTTCTTGCAGTTTAATCATGTCCCCTTTGCGGAGATTGATTGACTGCTTTTCAAGTTCATAGGGGGCTTTGCGTTTCATCGGACTTCCTTTTGACTATCCAAAGCTCCGAAGTCGGGGCCGTGGGCGAGGTGACGATTGAGAGTTCGTAGAGGTCTTGATCGCCCGCCTCCTTGCGTAGATGGTAGAGCCTCTGCTTCACCTTCTCGGGGTCACTGGTTTGAACAATGACCCCGAAAGGAGAACCCAGTGCGGCGTACCACAGTTCGAGAGACACCGCACTGGGCATTGGTTACGCTTCGGCAGGCTTGAGGGTGAGCCCGGCGAGCAGGTCCGACAGATCGCCAGTCGCGATGGCGCGAGAACGGGATACGTTCTCCTTGGCCAGCTCGACGATGGTGGGGTCGCGCTCGATGAGTACCTTCGCAGCTGCGTTGAGAGCGGAAGCTTCGACGTCGCTGACCTTGCGGCCCGCAGCTTTCAGCCCTTCGCCAATCTTCAGCTTGGCAATCTTCATGGCCTCGGACATGACCGGGTCACGAGAGACGCCACCGCCTGAGCGGACACCGAAGTTGTATTCGGCAGCGTACTTGTCCACGACTTCCTGAGTGAGCGTGCCGTCCTTCTGCTGCTTCGCGAGATTGTTACGGATGTTCTCGTGGAAGGTTTGGTTGAGGGCGGAAGCCTCACCGGCAGTCAGTTCGTGGCCTTCTTCGTATCTGAGCGGGACGTTGTAAGTGCCGCCAGCAATCGTAATCTGTTCCATGTGGAACTCCTGTTGCGTTGCGTTGCTTCGGGCAGAGTTCGCCCGATGGTGAATGGTACATACGTTTGGCCCAAAAGTCAATACCACTGGCGAAGATATTTGCATTACTCCCAAACTTTCTTCAGCGATTGGTAATGACCGTGTGGCTCTATAACTCCACTACATTGATACCTTCATTAGACCGAGGCAAAAGGTCTACAGTTTTATCCTCCCTTCCGATCAGAAGAACATCGTAGGCCGAGGCCATATGCATCGAATGTCCTTCAGGGTATAGCTTCGCATTGGCCTTGCGATCAACCGCGCGGAAGCTGTTAGCACGGCTGACCCAGCGGATTGCGGCATTGGCAGAGTCGAAGTTTATCCGCAGGCCCTTCGGTGCAAGGAGGGCTCTCTCAAGCAACTCCTTGATATCGTTGTAAGAGAGTGGGGAGGTGGAGTTGGGCATCAGCTTCTTCCCATTAAAGAACAGTAACCAGTGACATTTCCAGTTGACTCCCAAGCCATGCACTTTTCAGTTATACAAGTGCAATGCCTCTGTTTCTGGCTGTCCATTTCATTGAAGCGATTGCTTGCAGCGTTTCCATACCGAGAGAACGGGCACCATTGTTTCTCTGCATCTTCTTTGCTAAGTGGCATATCAAATCTCCTTGTCCAACGTGTCGAGGTTAACGAAGTTCAGCCGGTCCTTCGACCGAGTGGTGATGACGTATCTCAGGTTTTCTTCTTGCTCGAGTTCCTCTGGCGTGATGGCGTAGGTAGAGGGGACACGCCACGGGTCGAGATGATACACAGTCTCCCACTCGAGTCCTTTAGCCTTATGTCCGCTGAGAAGCTGGATCGGTCCTCGGACCTTAAATAGATTCTCGGCGTATGCGATAGCAGCAGCAAGAGATGATCCAGTAGCAGCGAACACTCGTAAGCAGTCAGCTTTATCAGCAACGGACGCTTGCGACCGGGTTTTCTTAAGACGTTCCGACTCCCAGCTATCAATGGCGGTGAGGGTTTCTTCACGGTTCATAATCTCCGGTCCGAGTTTCTTCAGGGTTTTAATGAGGCCGGGACCAATATCGGAGCCGACCAGTTGAACGCCGCGACCAGCCCTGAGTAAGCGAAGAGCGCAAGAAAACAAAGGAGCGTTATTCCGACAAATAATGGCAGCATCGTCGGGTATGGAGGCACTGGCCCATGCTTCCGGGTAGTGGACTGAGCCGGTCTTTGCCCACTCCGGCCATTGCATTTGAGGCGCGCGGGATCGTGCGAGTTTAACAACTTCGATGGGGCAGCGGAAAGAGATCGACAAAGTCCTCTCGACCATATTGAACCGATCCTTGAGCGATGCCATGCCTCCAAAGACCGCACCTCGGAAGCCGTATATGGACTGGTAGGGGTCTCCGACAGCGGTGAAGCGTCCGGTGACGAGCTTGTAGACCATTGCGTGGTTGATGCTGGAGAGGTCTTGAGTCTCGTCACACATGACTTCTGGGAAGCGCGGGAATGAGCCTCCAAAAAGCGTTGGCATATAGATTTGGTCATCGAAGTCTATCAGTCCTTTGTATGCTTGAGCGATTGACTCGTTCATCACCCCGTCAACGAAGTCCATGATGAACTCGGAGGGCTCCTCTTCCTGTGCACCCCAAAAGGCCTCGGAGTTGATCAGGCGCTTGCCCATTGGGAACTTCCCATCTGGGATATAGCCGAGCTGCTTGGCGGATTGCACAGCGGATTTGATATCGCCATAGCAGTCCCAAGCTTCGCTTCGATCATCTCGTTTGAGGTTGTCGATCTTTGACTTGATTATGTCGTAGGACTTTGTCGATTTGAGTAGAAGCTTGCTCGAGCAGGTTGTGCTCCAGACTCGGTGACCGACGGAGTTCAGCGTTTGGCATTTCGTATTGCCAGGTAGGCGCTTCTCCATTTCCAACTGGATGCGTTTGTTGAAGGCGAGGCAGAGGATGGGCGTAGACGCTGGCAGCGCCGCACAGATCATCTCGATGGTGGTGGTCTTGGCCGCACCGGCGAGGGCGTTGACAAGGATATTGTCGGATGATGTTCGAGCGAGGTCGATGATATCGGCCTGCTCTTCGGTTGGTTCGTGCTTACTCATTGTGCTTTCTCCCCTGCGAGGCGGTAACACGCCTCTTTGACAACTCCCCAAGCCTCGGCCAGTTTCTCCCAGGCCTTCGCCTGATCGGGTCTGGCTTTGGCCATGAGCATGGCTCCGTCGATGGCTTGCTGTGCGCCATCGGTGAGGCGCTTGAACGCCTCGTACTCGTCAAGTATTCCCATTGGACTTCTCCTTGAACCATTTGGCCTCTTGCCCGCAACCGTTATACCAGCGGTTGCTGTCGCAAGGAAGGGGGCGGATATCGCCAGTGACAATGTCGGTTAGGTAAGTGCAGATGTGGTAAAGGTCTGGAAAGAATCGGCTGGCCCGCTGCGAGTAGTGGTAAGCGCAGTCGACGCAGAGCTTGTGCTTAACCCGCTCACTCATTCTCTTTCCTTTCTTGGCTGTGCAGTCGCATAAACCTCTCGTCCATGGTTTCGTATTTGCCTTCGTGCCACCCGTACGCAGCCGTCGTGCCCGCCGACTTGAAAGTGGCCACGATCCTGATTGCACCATCCGGCACCTGAGACCAATCCCAATGACTTAGCATAGGAATCAGTTCCAGCTGGAAACGGCGCAATGACTCGTCCTCTGGAAGTTTGGTTGATATCGATGGCCTTGCCGCATGGATGCATACCGCCTGACCAGCATTTACCAGCGCGGATACCACCCATGAACCTGATTCGATATCCTCTTGCGTCCAGCCAGTCCACAAGTAATTGGAACTTGCTCGCGTATGCGGAAGAGACGGAAGCGGTGGCCCCGGACTTACTTCGAATGGTTTCACCACTGGATTGGCTCCCCAAGGCCAGTAAGATCGCCATTGTCATCGCTGTCGTTCTCATGGTTGTTCCCCTTGTTGAAAATGCGAGTGATAGCCTTTGCGAGTGCGTCCCCTTTCTCATTGTCCTCGAACCAAAGGTTAATCTCTACTTCCTCATGATCCCCAAGGATTTGGAGAACGACGAAGCGGCGGGAGGCGTTTGTCGCAGGCTGGTTGTGTTCAACCGTTATCCTGCGGACGCCATGGAAGCCAATATCAACAGTGCTCACAGTCCAATACTCCTTAAGAGGTCCTCGGCAGATGTGATCTTCGACTGGACCTTTGGCCGAGGATCGGGATGGGTGGCAAGCCACTGAGCGGATTTGTGGGCTCGAAGCGGCTGCAGGATATGAAAAGCGATAGCCCAGACGATTTCTAAGTCGTCTGGGCTGGTCGTGAAGTTAGGGAGAGAGTTGACAGCCACCTTGAGCGGGCGAAGATCGCCAAGTGATCCGGCACGGGCCAACTCAAGGCAGTTGTCAAGAGCGTCACTCATTGTTCCATGTCTTTCTTGAACGAGTCACCGTCTTGATATCCGCCACGAATATCTTGCTCGCGCTCGTGGCGTCTTACATCGTCGATGAAGCTCATTGCCTTTTCCTCAGTTGGGAAGGAAAAGACGGCCTTGTTGGTCTGCCAAGTGATGACACCATTGTCAACCTTGCGGATTGTGTATCCTCGATAGATCATGGCAGGTTCTCCACTTTGCAAATGGCCTCGATGGCCGTGCGCAGACGAAAGCCACGGCCAGTTTGCCATGACCTAAACTCTGGGTCAAGTTGTCCAGCGATACGTTCGGCAAGGGCCTCTGCGGGAAGGCCCACGACCTTTGTGGCACCACCATGCAGGAGAAGCCCTTTCGGATTGGACTTGGAACGGGTGTTCACCCAGACCTGACACGTTACCGTCAGACCGAACGCCCCCGCGATTGCCTTGCAAGCATCTTCACTGACAAAGCAATGGTCGAGTTCGTGGAGTTCTTGGATGGCCTCTTCTTTGGTCATGTCGCTGTCTCCCATTTCTGTTCCACTTCGCAGATCAGCGCCTCGTTACCATCGTACTCCTGAATACGATATCGCGTTCCCGCTGGAATGTCGAGTATTTCGATCTGAGAATGATCGCCCCAAGCAGCACTTCCCATTTCTTCGAGAACTTGGATAAGGGCTGGATCGCTCCGTTCCATATCATAGTGGGAAATGCAATTGGTCTGGCCCACATCGAGCCAGTGTATCGTATCGTAATGGCCTTTCTCAGGGAATGTCTTAATCCCCTTGATCTCAAGATACCGAGTCATCCCGGCATCACTGAGTCCGAACCCGCCGAAGCAGGTGTTAATTGCGAGTTTCATTTCACGCTCCGATACTTGTTGAGCAAAAGGTCAGCGATATATCGATCGATGTGAGGACTGTAGTATTCTGAACCCTCTTCACCATACCGGACGCCGCAGTCATGCCAACCACTCGGTTGTGGCAGAATGTAAGCGTCCAGCTTCTCGCCGCGTTCGCGAAGCCACCGATTGAGTTGTCGCTCTGGATCGTATGGGTCCAAGCAGGCGGAGAGTTCTTTTAGGTCTGGCAGATAGACTATATGGTCTGCCCACGGATTGAAGTTGTGCCAATGTGTCATGACTCGTACTCCTTCGGTGCCACGACCTCGATTGGGCCGAACTCAGCGACATTCGCGTCGTATTCGGCCTTAGTCCAGACGAGTGCGTCGTGTTTCCAAGTCTTGATGATTGCTAACCGATGCAGTTTGGCATCGGATAGACTGGGGTATGGCCCCACAACTGTCGAGTCATACGGCCCAAGCAGGAAAAGATAATACATCAGATCGCTCCTGTCATTAGCGCTGCGACCATGATGATGAAAGAGAGGAAGATCGAGATGCAAATGATCTCGATTAGTGTGATGAGTATTGACATGGTTTGACTCCCATATGATTCACCCTTGAACGAATCCCCGGCAGGTCGGGGGTGAGAAACAACCTGCCGGGGTCGAAACGCGCCCTTGCTACGCAACACCAATCTGGGCGCGAATTACCATTGTGCTGGCATTAGAACACGGTCACTGAGATCGATCGATGGACAGTGTTCTTCGAGCCATTCGATATGACTGTTGTATTGAAGCACCAACTCGTGCGGGCGATGATCCTGCACCGCATCGATTTCCTTGCAAAGCCGATTGGCCTCGTTGATGTGTTCGATTACAGTATCGACCGCGATTTGCCGCAGCGCTGTATCGACGTTATCATCATCTAGATAAGCGTAGAGGTGGCCGGTAAGGATCGGCGCTCGCCAAAGGATATTCCACCGCTGGCGCATTGTAGTACTGGGAAGAAAGCCACCAACAGCGTTGATAGCCTCTTTCAGCTCGGCGTAATGTTCGGGCTTCATTTTCATGGTTGCACCTCTGTTGGGATAGTGCTGAGCATTGTTTCTTTCCAGACGCGAATATCTTCGATGGCCTGTGGCCATTCCGTTCGCTTGTACTTTCGCCCGGAATAGGCGCTGGCCGCTGCAAGGGCCTTTGTCATGGTCCATCCCCTGCGGGGGATAATGCCCTTGGAAAGCAATTTGATGCCTGTCATAAGCACCGCAGCGTCCCACACGGATATGGCTTCATGACCAACAAAGCTGGTGGCATGGCCGTTCTTGTCATATGTGATACAGGGTTCAGTCATATTTCACCGCCCCAAAATCCACGATGACCCAAGCATATATAATCATGCCAATGGTCCTCCAATCGATGATGGTGCAAGCACCCTGTTGTGCAACCCAGTTATTCAAGTCCTTTCGGCACCTGAATTTCCGATACCCCTTCGCGGGGATGCGTCGATATCTTGTCATAATCCCATCGCCAGTTGTTTGAGAAGGGCTTCACCCTCTTCTCGGTTAAGAATCTTGGGTTCACGCTTTAGCAGTGTACGCGTACCACGCCCACCTTCCGCAACCCATTTCTGGTATTTTTCATCATTCGCCGCTGCCGTTTCAAGCGAGTGCTTAACTGGCGAACCGGCGAAGCCGATTTTATTTTCTTCCGGCGCTGCAGTTTCACGCCGCCGCAGGGTCTCGATAAGGATTGCGAAGCCGCGCTGGTGCGCCTTGGGCTGGCCGGTCATGCCGATATCCGGCTGGCATTTATCCAAGGGGATAAGAACCGTGTGGCCATCGACTCGGAGAAATAGGTTCTCGCCGACGGTCCAGATGGTGGCCGCGTTGGCCGGTGCTGTGTGATCGCCCATCACAGCACCCGGTATGATGTAATAAGGACTGGCCAACCCGCGTCCATCATTTCCTGTATCCACAGGCAGACTGCGGTGGCATTGGCGAAGCGCGTTGAACCCGAGCAATAACCCGGACCAAACGCTGACTTTGAATTGTATGTAACTTCAATCATTTCATTCACCCCTGAATGTTGGGCCGAAGCCCTGTTTCTGTCTACCGACTGATAGACATTGTGAACCCGCTCCCGGTTATTAGTGGCTAAGCCACACGCCAAACACGCCAGCCATTCGGCGTGGTACGCACAGTGATCTTAATACCGGCGTGCTTGGCACCGGTATGTGCGCCCTTGTAAAAAGAATGTTCGGACAGGGGAACAAGAAACGAGTCCCCAATATCCAATTCCTTCCAAGGGTACTTTGGCCGTTCCCATTTCTGGGGCGGCACGGGAATGCCCTTCTCGACGATCATGACTTCACCTCACGATTAATTTCAATCGTGATCTTGGCCCAATCATCAGCGTCGAAGCAATGATCGAACTCAAACAAGAGTTTCTCCTTGGTTGCGTCGATCGCCGCAGCGACCATGCCCACGGAATGAACCTCGAACAAAAGTTCACCGCGCTTGTCAAAGCATTTTCCAATCGCTTCGGGCATTAGATCACCTCCAATTCGGAAGCGATGCCGCGCTTGCTAACCAAGATGACTGACGAACCATCGGGCATCTTGATCGTGTAGACGATCTCGTCATACTTACGAACGAGTCCATCGTCGGACAAATCCTGCCCGACAACCGCGTCCATAAACACTGACTCGGGCCACATAATGTCCAGTACATCCAACGCATTTTCAGGGTTAATCCGAACGTGCGTCTTAACGTATGACACAATGGCCTTGATTTGCGCGTATCCGGGACCAGCCTCAACGTGGCCGTCATCCCACAGTGCGCGCATAACGTGGTCAAACAAGATTGCGTTTTCCATTATTCCATCCTTGATTTGGCACCGCACAAGCGGGTCCATGTGTGGCCGGTCCAGTATTGGCACGGCCATGGATGGGAGCGGGTTTACAATGTCAAACAGCGGGTGGGCCGGTACAGCAGACGAAATCCGACTCACAAAACAAGTATACCATATCCTTGATTAAATGTCAATACCGCTGGGGTATCTTTCTTCAGCGAATGGTATGGATGATTTCTCATATCGCGTCATGGTGCCTGATGGGGTCTCATTTCCTCATTCTATCGATGGTGCATACGAGTCACTTCTTTCTTTTAAAGAAAAAAAAAAAAAAAAAATTAGTAAACGTGGCACACAAAACAAAAAAAGAA
>Ga0105340_1000366_pt1 | contig 22082 bp, 16 predicted proteins | sample EasRivMeERMLT700_FD_89676 | JGI IMG/M metagenome (GOLD analysis project Ga0105340, IMG submission 89676) | Soil microbial communities from meander-bound floodplain in the East River, Colorado, USA - East River MetaG ERMLT700 | ecosystem: Environmental > Terrestrial > Soil > Floodplain | place...
GGCGGCGGCGGCGGCGCAGCTACTGGCGGCGGAGCCGGAGGCGGCGGCGCGGGCGGCGGTATTTTCTTCGCACATCCCGTCAGCACAATCACCATCGTGAGGACGATGGCTGTTAAAAAAGATATGCGGGGCGAACTCATAGAGGCGCTCTCCTGAGTGGGTGGTGCGTTGGGGGTGCCGCGAGGAGCTTACAGGCCGATCCTCGGAGTGTCAATCAAGGCGAGACAGGAGTGACGCGAAAATCGAAGATACGCAAGCCGAGATGGCGCGTGTCGGCGGTGCCTTCAGCCGGGCCTGGAAGGTAAACGCGATCGGTTTCGATCGCGACCGCGCCGCCGGATCGCGCCAGCTCCTCCGCCGGCACGGTAACAGTCCATTCGAAGTCGGCGTCGGGCTGAAACTGCGCGATGGTGGCACCACCCGCGGTCACTTTCACGGTCGGGGGCGCATCGAGATAGCGCAGCGGCGACTCGCCGCTGAGCGTCAGCTGAACGGGCTGCGACGGACCCTTGATCTGAACGACAGACCGCTCGCTCGTCCATCGCCACTTCAGGCCCGTCTCAACGGTGAACTCCTCCTCGTGCCACCCTTCACCGTAGCCGTAAATCATCTGCGCGGCGGGCTGGATGTCGAATTGACGGATGGCGACGGGCGCAGGTTGCGCCGGGTTGAGGCTGCGTGACGAGATCGTGAGGCTCGCGAATGTTCCTGGTCCGGCAATGCCCTGCGGCAAGTCTATGAACCGAAGGAAGTTGCGATCCTCGAACGGCAGCGTCCAGCGATCGACACGCGCGCCATCGACGGCGAGCTCGAGCTCCGCGTCCGCATCGCCTTCATTGCCCAGGTGCCGTCCACCCACGACGAGATGAAAGGCGCCGGGACGCCGCCGCACAAATGCCTCGATCGGACGATGGTCCGGTCCCATCGCCGTCGCTTGGGTGATGCCACCCGTCTCCGGGGTCAGTGACCATCCCTGCCCCGTAAACCACCCGGGCACAGGCAACCTGTACCAGTCGACGCCAAGAGGACGCGTCCCGCTCAGCTCGGGACGCTGTTCCACGGTCCACCGGTAGCGGACGACGTCGTGACGGCTCTGCGGGTCGATGAGCGCCAGATCAGTGCGGCGCTCGTCGGCGAAAAACCAGACCGGGGCGGTGCCGCCGCCTCGCCAGTAGTCCACAAGACCCAGCCACTCGTACTTGGTCCTGGGCTCGACAATGTGTAGCGGGCCGGTATCGGCGGCCTGCAGCGGACGTCGTACGCCGTAGTGGCTGTAAACGGCAGCGGGAGGTTGCACCCGCGCACGTTGAACGGCATCGGCAATGGCGCGAAACGCCGGGTGCGGATCGCGGCCGTAAGCGGCGGCGCCCGGAACCGCAACTATCAGCGCGGATACGACGAACGGGACTGCCACGACCGCGGTGAATCGACCCGCCAGCGCGATGCCCCGCGCCGCCAGCCACGCGATCGCGGGCAGCACGGGCAACGCGTAGCGGACGGTAATGGTCTCCTGGAATAGCAGGTGGAACGCGAGATACGGGACAAACGCGATGACGAGCAACAGCAGCGCACGCCATTCGCGCAACAGCATGACCAACGCACCGATCGCGGCAGCCAGCGTCACAGCCACCGCGAGCGGGATCGATGCCCACGGGAGCACCAGCGTCTGATAGAGCGCGCTGGCGAAATGCCGCGGCGTCGGAGTCGCCCAGAGCATGTCGACCCACGCGAAGTCCTCGCCAGCCTGCGAATGGAGTGCGGCCAAGTAGGCATCAATGCCGCCACTGGCGACCACAAGCGGGACGCCCCACGCGAGACAGCCCGCGGCAAATGCCGCGACCGGCCGCCACCACGTCTTGAGGTCCCGCTGTTCCAGCAATACGAACGCGAGCACGGGGACCGTCAGCACCGCGGTCTGCACGCGAATGCCCGCCGCAATCGCGGCCAACAGGGCGCCCTGGATGAGGCGCGCTTGGATCGCGGAGCGTCCACCTTCGCTCTCCGAGCTTCGGCGGCCACGAGAAGGTCCGCGGCGCAGGAGCAGTGCCTGAGCACCGATCGCGAGCGCAAGACCAGGCAGATCGCTCATCGGCCGCAGGCCGGACATCCAAAATAGCGGCGACGCCGCAAGCAGGAGCGTCGCCCACATCACCGCCCGACCCGCCTCATGCGCGTCAATTCCCAACTTCCAACTCCCAACTCCCAAGGACCCTGATGCCGCGACATCCCGGCTTCTTGAGAGTTGGGAGTTCGAGGTTGGAAGTTGACCGGATCGTTCGGCCAACGCGGCAAAGAAAAACCACGCGGCAATAATGCAGCCCGCTCCTCCTATCGCCGACCACACGGCAAGCGAGACCGCTTCCGCGCTGACGCGGGTCATCGACGAAACGCGTTCGACGATCGCGAGAGATATGTGGCCCATAACCATATACACCGGGTATCCGGGAGGGTGCGGCTGGTGCAACGCGGGGTTGAATTCGCGCAAGCCGAGCGCGAAGTTGATGGAGTCGATGTCTTCGAGGGAAGGCGCGAGAAATGGAATATGTAGCGCGAGGTAGATCACCGCGACGAGCCACGGAGTCACGGAGGCACGGAGAATCCTTTTGGGCTCCGTGTCTTCGTGTCTCCGTGGCCCGTAATCGTCAGGCTGGGCGGAGGACGACACCTTCATTCAGGCTGCCCATCCGGTACCCGCGCGGGTCGATCGTGACCTCGTCATAGCCAAGTGCGCGTACTTCGCGCACGATCCGCTCGCTGGTTTCCGCTTCCAGCGCGCGCGGGAGCTCGTCGCGCCCGATCTCGATCCGCGCCTCCTCGTCATGGTGACGCACGCGGCACACGCGGAAGCCGAGGTCACGCAGCACGCTCTCCGCGCGCTCGATCATGCGCAGTTTCTCGCTCGTGACTTCGGAGTGGTAGGGAATCCGGGACGACAGGCACGCGGATGCAGGTTCGTCCCACGTCGGCAATCCCGCGCGCCGCGACAGCGCGCGGATGTCTGCCTTCGTCAACTCCGCGTCATCGAGCGGACTGCGGACGGCGAACTCACGCGCTGCCTGGCGCCCCGGACGGTAGTCGCCGCGGTCGTCGGCGTTCGCGCCATCGACGATCGTCTGGAAGCCCCGCGACGCCGCGACGCCACTCAGCGCGGTGTAGAGCTCGTGCTTGCAGAAGTAACAGCGATTCGTCGGATTCGCGCGGTAGTCGAGCCGCTCCACTTCGCCGGTGTGGATGATCTCGTGGTGAAGACCGAACTCACGTGCGACCGACAGCGCAAGCTGCCGGTGGCGATCGGGATAGCTGGGACTGTCGGCCGTGATGCAGAGAGCGCGGTCGCGGCCAAGCACTTCAGTGGCCGCCCACGCCAGGAACGCGCTATCGACGCCGCCGCTGAACGCGACGATGACCGAATCGAAGCCCGCGAGGATGTCAAAGAGGCGCCGATGATCGGGCGCCTGGCTCACTCGTCGACGTCCTCGTCGACAGCTTCCTCGTCGTCATCGATATCGTCTTCGTCGTCGACGTCGTCTTCGTCCTCATCCTCGTCGTCCTCGTCGTCGTCCAGGTCTTCGTCCTCGTCGTCGGCGATTTCGACTTCGTCGGCGCCCAGCAGCATGAGGTTCTTCCCGCACTCCGGGCAACTGAACGTGTCGCCCTCTTCGTAGTCTGCGGTCTCGATCTCGTCGAATTCACACTCGGGGCAGGTCGCCATACGGGCTCCATACGGCGGAAAGCCGCCGTCAGCAGGTCGGAAAAACGCCGCATCCTCAGGCGGATTCAGCATTTCCCTGTAGAACGTCGGATTATAGCGAGATCATCACGATGTCCGCAACGAAGCCTAAGGTCGCGAACTTGCCATACCGATACTCAGAGACGTGAGTACCACTGCAGCCGTCGCTGCCAAAATCGTCATCGTCGCCGACGATACGGCCTTTGTTCGCGACCGCTTCAAGTCGGTGCTCGAAGGGGCGGGCCACCGCGCCGTGACCGTCTCCAATGGGAACGAGCTCATCGCGCGCGTGAAGTTGGAGCTGGACAAAATCGACCTGATCGTCGTCGATTTGCGTCTCCCGCAGGCGCAGGGTGTCGATCTGGTCAGGCGACTGCGGAAGCTGGACCCGGTCAAACCACCGATCGTGGTCTTCAGCGGCACAATCGCGAACGCCGGAGAGGTCCGCGAGCTGGCAGCGCTCAACGTCTCGGGTTACGTCAATGAGTACACGGCGCTCCAGCATATTTTGCCGTCACTTTCACCGCACCTCTTCCCAGGCCACTTCAACCGCCGCACCGGGCCGCGCGTCGTCCTGGGGATTCCCATCGCTTACCGCTTCGGCAACAACATTGCCGCGGCGGTCACGCTGAACATCAGCAGAGGTGGCGTGGCCGTGCGGACGACGAGCCCGCTCGAAATGGGCCTTGTCGTGAAGGCGCGATTCCGCCTGCCGATGGGCAAGCGGGATATCGACGTGGAATCCAAGATCGCATGGAGCGACCGGCGCGTCGGCATGGGCTTCGAGTTCATGAACCTCAACGCCGACGACCAGGCAGCGATCGCCGATTACGTCGATTCGCATTTCTTCTCTAATCGAAAAGCCTGACGCTCGCCACGAAGACGAATTAGCCACAAAGGGCACAAAGAACTCAAAGGGTTTTTCCTTTTGTGAACTTTGTGTTCTTTGTGGCCAATTCGTCTTCGTGCTCTTCGTGGCTACCGTGCGCGGAGCAGCCGCAGCGCATTTGCCACGACGATGACGGTGGCGCCGGTGTCGGCGAGGACCGCCATCCAAAGCGTCGCGACGCCGGTGATCGCCAGCGCGAGGAACGCGGCCTTCAACAGCAGAGAGATGGCCACATTGGTCCTGATGTTCCGCATCGACGCGCGCGCAAGGCGGATCGCATAGGGCAGCTTCAGCAACTCGTCGGACATCAGCGCCACGTCCGCGGTCTCGAGCGCGACGTCGGACCCCGCGGCGCCCATCGCCACACCGACGTCGGCGGCAGCCAGCGCGGGCGCATCGTTCACGCCGTCTCCGACCATCAGCAAAGCGCCGTGTGCGGCGCGTAGCGACTCGACCATCGCCTGCTTCTGTTCGGGCAGCAGCGCGGCGTGATACTCGTCGACCTTGAGCTCGCGGGCGATGGCGGCCGCTGTTTCCTCGTGATCGCCGGTGAGCATCGCGATCACCGAGACGTGCTGCTCCCGAAGCATCTCGATGGCCTCGCGGGCGTTCTCGCGCGGGCGGTCGGCCACGGCAATCGCGCCGAGCGCCACACCGTCCGCGGCGATAAAGACCAGCGACTTCCCGTTCGCGCGCAGCCGATCAGCATCCGGCCATGTCGTTGGCAGTGGAATGTGCTGGGACTCGAAGAAGCGCTCGTTCCCGATCGCGACATGGCGGCCGTCGACGTCGCCTTCGGCGCCCATACCCGGCACAGACGTGAATCGCTGGACCGAGGGCAGACTCGGGAGAAGCACCTGGGTATGTCGCGCTATCGCGGCTGCGACCGGATGCGCTGAGCGCGATTCGACGGCAGCGGCCAGACGCATCACATCGAGCGGCGCGACACCGTCGAGCGGAGCGACGTCGGTGACCTTCAACTCGCCTTTGGTCAGCGTGCCGGTCTTGTCGAAGGCGACTATCCGGATGCCGGCGAGGCGCTCGAGATAGGCGCCACCCTTGATCAGCACCCCGTTCCGAGCCGCCGCTGAAAGAGCCGCGACGATCGATACGGGCGTCGAGATTACGAGCGCGCACGGACACGCGATGACGAGCAGGACGAGGGCTCGATACAGCCACACCGAGAGGGGCGCCGCCCCCGCGAGCGGCGGCACCACCGCGACGACCACCGCTAACGCCAGTACGATTGGCGTGTAAACGCGCGCGAATCGATCGACGAAGGACTGAACGGGCGCACGCCGTGCCTGCGCTGTTTCAACCAGATGAATGATGTGCGAGAGACGGCTGTCGCGCCCCAGGCGGATGACGCGCACCTCCATCGCGCCGCGGCCGTTGATCGTCCCGGCAAAGACCTCGGTGCCTGGACTTTTGTCGATGGGCCGGGATTCGCCGGTGAGCGGCGCCTCGTTGACGTCGCTGTGGCCGGTCAGCACGACGCCGTCGAGTGGAATCTTCTCGCCCGGCCGGACGACGATCTCATCGCCGGGCGCAATCGCGTCCACCGCGACGCGCTCGTCGCGGCCGTTGCGCCTGACCAGCGCATCGCGAGGCGCGAGATCGATCAGCGCCCGAATCGCCTGGCGCGCCCGCTCCATCGTCCGGACTTCAAGCCACTGCGCAGTCGAGAACAGAAAGACGACCGTCGTCGCTTCGAGCCAGTCGCCCAGCGCCATCGCACCTACCACGGCAACGACCATCAGCACGTTGATGTCGAGCATGCGTGACCGAGCGGCGGTGATCGCGCGACGGATCGGATAGACAATGCCGGCGGCGGCACCAGCCAGGTAAAGCGGCAGTGACGCGCGCGGGAACCCGGCGGCGCCCGACAGCGCTCCGGCGCCCAGAAGCAGGCCACACGCGATCATCAGCTTCCACCGCCACTCGAGCGCACCGCCGTGCGCCATCGGCTCCTCGTGCTCGAGCCACATGCGCATGCCGGTCTCACCCACCGCGTCGACCATTGCCGACGTCGTCAGCTTTGCGGCGTCGTACTTGACGTGCAGCCGCTGCCCGATCACATCCGCGGAGACGGCTTCGAGACCGGCGAGCGGCTTCAGCCGTCGCTCGAGGATCACGACTTCCTCGTTGCAGTCCATTCCCTCGACGCGGAAGATCGCTTCAGCGTGAAGCTCACAGACGGTGCACGTGACGGTCTCAGTTGCCATCCCCTAGTCCCTGTCCCCTAACCCCTGTCCCCTGTCCCCTAACCCCTGTCCCCTGTCCCCTAACCCCCTGTCCCCTAACCTCTGTCCCCTTCCCCCTTCCCCCTAACCCCTGTTCCTGAAGACTCTCTTCCTATCTTCCCGGATCCCGGCCGATTAACGCCTTCCGACGTCCGAAAGGCGGGTCCAAAAGGGCGTCCAAACGGGCGACCGGGCCCTTCGGGACCCGGCGTACGTATAATCGGCTGTTAAACAACCGGATTTTCTACCGGTTGACGAGCAGGACACCGGAGGCACTCAATTGATCGAGGTTCAACACCTCACGAAGCGGTACGGCCCCGTGACCGCGGTGAACGACGTGAGCTTTACGGTCGAGCGGGGCGAGATTCTCGGCTTTCTCGGCCCGAACGGGGCCGGCAAGACGACGACGATGCGCGTGCTGACCGGCTACATGCCGCCGAGCGAGGGCAAGGCGATCGTGGCCGGTTACGACGTGCTTGAACAACCAATCGAAGCCAAGCGCCGCACCGGCTACCTCCCGGAAACACCTCCGCTCTATCCCGACATGACGGTGCGCGAATACCTGACGTTCGTGGCGAAGATCAAGGGTGTGCCGCGGAAAGAGTCCAAGTCGCGCATCGGCGAGATGATGCGGAAGACGCGGATCGACGACGTGGCGGATCGCCATTGCGGGAAGCTGTCAAAGGGGTATCGTCAGCGTGTCGGACTTGCGCAGGCGATGCTCCACAACCCTGATGTCCTCATCCTCGACGAGCCGACCGCCGGCCTCGACCCGAAACAGATCATCGAGACGCGGCAGCTCATCAAGGGGCTCGCCGGCGACCACACGATCATTCTCAGCACGCACATCCTGCCGGAAGTCAGCCAGACCTGTCAGCGAGTCGTCATCATCAACAAAGGCAAGGTCGTCGCCGTCGACACGCCTGACAACCTCACGTCGCGGCTGCGTGGTTCCGAGACGATGTACCTCCAGGTGGACGCGCAGGGCGCCGATGCGGCGGGGATCCTGCAGCGCGTAGCGGGCGTGACGCGTGTGGCCGTCGCGGACACAAAACAACAGGTCGTGGGCTTCGAGATCGACAGCGAGACGGGGCACGATGTCCGGCGCGAGCTCGCGGCGGCGGTTGTCGGCCGCGGCTGGGGGCTGCTCGAAATGCGCCCGATGCGCATGAGCCTCGAGGAGATCTTCCTGCACGTGACGACCGAAGACGTGGCCGCGCCGCCGGCCGTTGCGGAGGCTTCGCATGAGTAACATCCTGGCGCTCGCGCACAAAGAGGTGAAGTCCGCCTTCTCCACGCCGATTGCCTACGTCGTGATTGGCTTCTTTGCGCTGCTCTGGGGCTGGTTCTTCTGGGTCAGCCTTATTTACTTCAACCAGCAGAGTCTGCAGTTCGCCGGGCCGGAGGGAGGGGGCGCGAATATCAACCAGCAGCTGATACGCCCGCTGTTTCTGAACGCCAGCGTCATCCTGCTGTTCGTGCTTCCGCTGATCACCATGCGGACCTACTCCGAGGAAAAGCGCTCGGGCACGATCGAGCTGCTCCTCACGTCGCCGCTGACCGATTTCCAGATCATCACGGGCAAGTTTCTTGGCGCGATGGTGCTGTACGCCGCCATGCTGGCCGTCACGATAATCCACATGGCGCTACTGTTCAGCTATAGCACCCCCAGGCCCGAATGGCGCCCGGTGATGACCGGCTACCTCGGGCTGCTGCTGATGGGGGGGTGCTTCGTCTCCGTGGGACTGCTCATCTCGAGCCTCACGAAAAACCAGATTGTGTCCGGGATGGTGACCTTCGCGGTATTCCTGTTCCTGTGGGTGATCAACTGGCCCGCGTCGATGTCCGGACCGACGACACAGAGCGTGCTGAACTACCTGTCGATTACCGAGCATTTCGACGACTTCACAAAAGGGATCCTCGATACAAAGCACCTGATCTACTACTTCAGCGTCATCTCGTTCGGGCTGTTCCTGACGGCTCGATCGGTCGACACGGAACGCTGGAAGGGCTGAGGCAATGGTCAAGAACGTTCTCAATATCGTTGGCTGGCTTGGCACGGCGCTCGTTGTCGGTGCCGTAGCGGTGCGCATGCTGAGGCCAGAGTGGGATCAATACGCGGTATACGCCGCGTGGGGTGGCCTCGCGTGCGTGGTGCTTTACACACTCGGACAATGGCGCGAGATCGTCGACTATTTCCGGCGCCGCAACGCGCGTTACGGTGCGATTGCCAGCATCAGCGTGCTGATCTTTGTCGCGATCCTCGTCGCGGTGAATTACCTCTCGTTCCGGCAGAACAAGCGGTGGGACCTGACGCAGAACCAGCAGTTCACACTGTCGGACCAGACGGTCAAGCTGTTGAAGGACCTCGATGCGCCGGTGAAGTTCCTCGTGTTCGACAAGCCGAGCGGCTTCGACCCGTTCCGCAGCAGCCTCGAGGAATACAAGTACCAGTCTCCGTCGAACGTCGACGTCCAGTACATCGACGCGGACAAGAGGCCGGGCGACGCGAAGCAGTACCAGGTGACGACCTACGGCACCGTGGTGCTCGAATACAAGGGCCGCGTCGAGCGCGTGAACTCGTCCGGGGAACAGGAACTGACCAATGCGCTCGTGAAGGTGCTGACGGGCGAGAAGAAGAAGGTCTATTTCGTCCAGGGCCACGGTGAGAGGGACCCGGACAGCACTGAGCCCCTCGGCGGCTACAGCGGCGCCAAGACGGCGCTCGAGGGCGACAACTACGAGGTCGCCAAGACCGTGCTTGCACAGGAAATGGACGTCCCGGCCGACGCGGCAGTCGTCATCGTCGCGGGGCCGAAAACGGATCTCCTGCAGCCGGAAGCCGACATGCTCGAGCGGTTCCTGAAGAAGGGCGGCCACGTGCTCGTGCTGACCGATCCGCCCGGGGAAAAGGATCCTCCAACGCCTGTCACGGACGCGCTGCTGAAGGACTGGGATTTCCAGGCCGGCAAGGATGTGGTTGTCGATGCGAGCGGGATCGGGCAACTGATCGGCACCGACGCGTCGGTGCCCGTTGTGGCGAGCTATCCCTCACATCCGATCACGGATCGATTCAACAACGTCCTCACGGCGTATCCACTCGCGCGATCGATCACCCCGATTCTTCCCGCCACGAACGGTCGCGCGGCGGTCACCATTCTTCAGACGAGCCCGCGCAGCTGGGCGGAAGCGGACATGAGTCAGATCAAGTCCGGCAAGGTGGAGCTGAATACGGACAAGGGCGACAAGCAGGGGCCGGTCTCGATCGGCGCGGTGACCGCGACCAACGCGGTCGATGCGCCGAAACCGGATCCGGCGAAAGCGGCAGCGGGCGATCAGCCGCGCACGCCCGAGTCACGGTTCGTCACGATCGGCGACTCCGACTTCGCCGCCAACAATGCGCTCCGCATTCAGGGCAACCAGGATCTGTTCCTCAACACGATCAACTGGCTGGCGCAGCAGGAGAACCTGATCTCGATCCGTGCGAAACCGCCGAACGACAGTCGCCTCACGATGACGGCGCGGCAGTCGATGGCGACATTGTGGATGTCTCTGCTCGTGATCCCGGCGATTGTCTTCGGCACGGGCGTCTATACCTGGTGGAGGAAACGCTGACGTGCGGGGACTGAAATCCACGGTTGCGCTCGCGGTCGTGCTGCTCGGGCTCGTCGGGTACATCTACTTCGTCGACTCGACGAAGCCGGCCTCAGGGGCGGCAGAGACCAAGGCGAAAGCGTTCACCGTCGAGGCGGATCAGATCGAGGAGATCCAGATCAAGCCGGCGGCGGCCGAGAGCTCGCGGGCCGAGAAGACGAACGGCACGTGGCAGCTCGTCGAGCCCGAAAAGACCGATGCCGACCAGGGACAGCTCACGAGTACGGCCACGAACATCGCTTCTCTCGAGGTCAACGGCGTCGTCGACGACAACCCGACGGACCTCGCGCAATACGGCCTGAACCCGGCGAAGCTCGATGTCGCCTTCCGCGTCAAGGGCGAGAAAGACCTTCGGCATCTGCTCGTCGGCGAGAAGACCGCCGCCGGCGGAGACCTCTATGCGAAGAGGGCGGACGAGAAGCGCGTCATCCTGATCTCGTCCTATCTCGAGGGCACATTCAATCGGACGCCGTTCGATCTGCGCGACAAGACGTTGTTGAAGTTCGACCACGACAAAGTGGACGGCCTCGAGATCGCGCGCGGAGGGACCATCACTCAGCTTGCCAAGAGCAACGGGGAATGGGCGATCGTGAAGCCGTACAACGCGCGAGCCGATTTCGGCACGGCGGAAGCGGCAGTCTCGTCGCTGTCATCGACACAGATGCAGAAAATTGTGTCGCCCAGCGCGGTCGATCTCCAGGCGTATGGCCTCGACCGGCCGGCGGTGACGACAACTGTGATATCGGGCAGCGCCCGCGCAACCCTGGCGATCGGAAAGGTCGAGGGCGATTCCACGTACGCGCGCGACGTGTCGCGGCCGATGGTGTTCACCATTCCGCAGGCGACGGCGGTGGATCTCCAGAAAGACGCCGGCATGTTCCGTCGCAAGGACATGTTCGATGGACGATCCTTCAACGCCTCGCGCGTGGAGCTGCATCGTGGCGCGGAAACACTGACTTTCGCGCGATCGAAGGATAAAGACGGCAAGGACGTCTGGAAGAACGCGGCCGGCACGGTGGTCGACACCGCGAAGGTCGAGGACATGCTGACGAAGCTGTCGAACATCCGCGCGCAGCTCTTCCAGGAGCGCGTTGACCCGGCGCTGAAGATGCCGACGCTCGTGGCGACCGTGTCGATGGACAACGGAAAAACCGAGACTGTCACGTTCGCGCGACAGGGAGACGCTGTGATCGCCAATCGCGCCGACGAGGGGGGCAGCGCCACCGTTGAAGCGGTCGCCCTCAATGACGCGATGATGGCGATCGACGCCTTGAAGTGACTCTGTAATTCAAGATGCAAAATGCAAAATGCAAACACTGCGTTGTTTGCAGGACCGGGGTGGAGGTCGCCGCGCCTTCCACCCCGTTTTTGCGTACGCGTGTGGGATTTGCATTTTGCATTTTGAATTTTGCATTACTGGTATCGCTCGGCTGCGCCAAGTCACCTCCCCAGCTCCCATCAGCTCCTCAGATCGATCCGACGAGGCAACTGGCAACCGACATTGCCGCCGCAACCCAGATGCCGGGTGTGCAACGGGCTACGTGGGGGATCGCGATACAGTCGCTGGCGAACAACGAGCGCCTGTTCGATCTGAATGCCCGTACGCTGATGGTGCCCGCGTCGGTGGCGAAGATCGTCAGCGTTGCGACGGCAGTGGATGCCGTTGGATGGGATTACCGGTTCCAGACGACGCTTCGTGCCGTCGGTGCGGTGTCGGATGGTGTGCTGCAGGGTGAGCTGCTCATTGTCGGCTCCGGCGATCCGGCGATCGCCGGGCGGGGCGGTGACGATCTCTCCACCTGGGTGGCCGCATTGAAGGCGACCGGCATCCGACGTGTCGACGGCCGGATCATCGGCGTCGACGACGCGTTCGAGGAGCCGAGGCCCGGTTTCGCGTGGTCGTGGGACGACCTCGGTTACTCGACGGGCGCGTTCTTCGGCGCGCTGAATCTGGCGGAGAACAGGCTGACGGTGACCGTCACGCCAGGAGTCGTTGCTGGTTCGCCAACCCTGGTCAGCGTCGACCCGGACGCGCAGGACGTCCCGCTCGTGAATCGCAGCGTCACCGGCGCCGCCGGGAGCCAGCAATTGTTGTGGCCCGAGATTCGACCTGGTGAGACGACGCTGACGATTGCAGGTGCGATTCCTGTCGGAGCGAAGCCCGCAACGCTGGCGGTCGCTGCGGGAAATCCGACCGTGTGGTTCGCTCGCGTGCTGCGCCGAAGACTCATCGACGCCGGCATCGAAGTCACCGGCAGTGCCGTGGACGCCGACGACATCGACGTGGGGGCCGGCTTCCGGCCCAATCCAGACTCCGGCGCGATCCTCTACACGTACCGCTCGCATCCCCTATCGGAGATCGTGCAGCCGCTGCTCAAGGAAAGCATCAACCTGTACGGCGAGGCCGTGCAGCGGCTCAACGCTTCCGGACCACTTCCGCACACGAACGACCAGGCGCTCGAGGGGATGAAGCAGCGGCTGCTGCTGTGGGGCGTCCCCGCAGACGGATCTCAGCTCGTTGACGGATCGGGATTATCGCGACGCGACGTGCTCGCGGCCGATACGTTGCTCACCGTCCTGGTGCGGATGTACGACCCCGCCGGAATGTCGCCGTGGATGACGGCGTTGCCGATTGCGGGCGTCGACGGCACGCTGGCGGCGCGGATGAGGGGAACTCCCGCGGAAAACAACGTGCGGGCAAAGACAGGAACGATGTCGAACGTACGCTCTCTCACGGGCTACGTTCGGGCGCGCGACGGCGAAACGCTTGCCTTTGCGATCATGGTGAACAACTTCGAAGGCACGGGCGCGCAGGCAATCGCCGCCATCGACGCCATCGCCGTCCGGCTCGCGTCGTTCAGCCGGACAAATCCTTAGATTGCGCTGGAACTGCGGTGCGGGCGCCGCAAGGTTAATATCCTTCGCGTGCCCAGCGCTATCGTCGTACGCGAACTGAACGAGGCAGATCTTCCGTCCGCCGTCGGAATCGTCGCGCGCGGGATGCGAGACAACCCGCTGCACATCGCGGCACTCGGCGCCGATGCGGAGGTTCGCGGCAATCGATTGATCCGCATGTTCAGCGTGGCGCTGCCATTGATCCTCTCCAAGGGCGTTCTGCTCGGCGGGTTTCAGGACGACACGCTCGTCGGAATTGCCGGCATGGTGCCGCCCGGGAAATGCCAGCCATCGATGAAGGAGAAGGTCACCCTCGTCCCACGCATATTCCCTGCGGTCGGCGGAGGCGCGTTCGCGCGCGTGGGGCGATGGATGGGGACGTGGGCGCAACACGACCCCGCGGAGCCCCATTGGCACCTGGGACCGGTTGCAGTCGATGCGCATTTGCAGCGGCGAGGCATCGGGAGCGTGCTCATGAGCGAGTATTGCGCGCGCCTGGATCGCGCGCGCGCCGTCGGCTATCTCGAAACGGACACGCCGACGAACGTGACTTTTTACGAACGGTTTGGATTCGAGACGATCGGCTCGGCGCCCGTGCTGAACACACCGAACTGGTTCATGCGGCGCGCGGCGTACGCCGAAAATCCCAAACCCCAAGCGTGACTTCAGTCGGGATCGTTGGGATTTGGATCTTGGGATTTGGGATTTGGGATTTACCCTACTGACTGAGAGGCGCCAGTCGAGGTGCCGTGGCGGGTCCCCGGGACCCGGGCATGATCGTGAGCTCGGTGGTCTCACCGTTCTTCACTTCAACCGATTGCCTTCGCTCGCCGAAGGCCGCATCCTTGACGACCACTTCACGCGTGCCGATCGTGACGGGCATGGCATCGAGCGGCGCGACGCCGGCACGCTCTCCTTCAATCCACACTTCCGCTCCCGGCGATGTCGTCACGCGCACCCGGCCTGACGGCAGCGCAAGGGTGTGGGCCGTGACCTGCCCGGGACGAATCGTCAGCGTGACGGTCGATCGGAAGTTGAATCGCTGGCTGACAAACTCGATTTTGTGACTGCCGGCGCTGAGCAGGAGCTGCCCGTCTTCGGTGGTACCGATACGGCGGCCGTCGGCGAACAGGTCCATCGGGATTCGCGAGAACGCCAGAAGAAAGCCGCCCACGGCTGCGCTCGGCGCCTGGGCACCGGGACCGGAGGTGGTGGCGGGACGATTCGTGGTCGCTGAGCTCTGGCGACGCGCCGCGCGCTCTGCCGTGACCAGCGCGTTCTTGACGGCCGGCGCCGCGGCAACAGCAACATCGGCGGCCTTCGTCGCCGCCTCGCCCGCCGTACCAGCCCACTCGGAGGAGGTCTTCACGGTGGATGAAAACATGCGGGGCAGCCAGATCACAGCGGCGCCGATGATGATCGCGATGACGGCCGCACCAGCGACCAGATCCCACCGGACGCGATCCCACTGGATGTGCGGAATACGCGACATGAAGGACGGGGCAGCCGGCTGCTCCGGTGCCTCTGTGTCGACCTGATCCGGCTCGCTCGCCTGTCGGCTCTCCGCCTCGGCTCGGAGCATGGCCACTTCCGCTGCAAGTCGTAGGTTTGCCTGGCCGCGAATGCGATCGGTTTCAGACGCGAGTGCCTTTTCCGCGGCGACTCGAGCGGTTTCGGCCGCCTCGATCCGGATCCGATTCACGTCGAGCTCGAGCTGCTGGTGCGCGTGGCGGGCCTGTTCTGCTTCACCGCGAGCGCTGGCGAGCTCCGCCTCGAGGCGGGCCTCGGTCTCGGACTGTGTCCGGGACCCGCGTGTCACCTTCACATCGCTCTCAGCACGGGCGCGCGCGACAGCAGCCTTGATCTGCGCGTCGGTGTCGGCTTTGACGCGCGCAATCTCGACCTTGAGGTCCAGCGCCGCTTGCGCTTCGGCGGCAAGGCGCGCTTCTGCGACCGCTGCGGCGCGCGCCACGTCGGCTTCGGCTTTGACCCGCGCGATCTCCGCTTCGCGCGTATCCGCCGCCCCCAACTCGGCCGTCAGGAGCGCTTCCTCGATGGCCGCTGCCCGTGCAGCCTCGGCCTCGGTCTTCATACGCGCGATCTTGTTCTCTGCGTCTCGTGCCCGCGCGACGGCGGCTTCCGTCGGTTTTTGAGCCTCTTTGACTGCGGCGGTGCGCAACGCAGCGGCTTCGGTGCGCGCGAGTGCGACCGCGGCCTGGACCTGCGCCTCGGTATCAGCCTTGACGCGCGCAATCTCGGTTTCGAACACGCGTCTCGCGTCCCCTTCAGCGGAAAGGCGCGCTTCTTCGACTGCGGCCACCCTATCCGCATCGGCTTCAGCGTGCGTGCGTGCGACCGCGGCCTGGACCTGCGCCTCGGTGTCGGCCTTGACGCGCGCAATCTCGGTTTCGAGAATGCGCCTCGCTTTTCCTTCAGCGGCAAGGCGCGCTTCGTCGACTGCCGCCGCGCGAACCGCGTCGGCCTCGGCAAGCGCGCGTGTGACCGCGGCCTGGACCTGCACCTCGGCGTCGGCCTTGACGCGCGCAATCTCGGCTTCAAGAACGCGCATCGCTTCCGTTTCACCGGCAAGGCGCGCTTCGTCGACCGCGGCCGCGCGAACCGCGTCAGCCTCGGCGTGCGCGCGTGCGACCGCAGCCTGGACCCGCACGTCGGCGTCGGTCTTGACGTGCGCAATCTCCGCCTCGAGAACGCGCCTCGCGTCCCCTTCGGCGGCAAGCCGCGCTTCTTCGACTGCGGCCACCCGAACCGCATCGGCTTCGGCGTGCGTGCGTGCAATCGCAGCCTGGACCTGTACCTCGGCGTCGGCCTTGACGCGCGCAATCTTGGTCTCGAGAACGCGCGTCGCTTCCGTTTCAGCGACACGGCGCGCGTCGTCGACTGCCGCCGCGCGAATCGCGTCGGCCTCGGCATGCGCGCGTGCAACCGCAGCCTGGACCTGCACGTCGGCGTCGGCCTTGACGCGCGCAATCTCGGCCTCGAGAACGCGCGTCGCTTCCGTTTCAGCGACACGGCGCGCGTCGTCGACTGCCGCCGCGCGAACCGCGTCAGCCTCGGCGTGCGCGCGTGCGACCGCAGCCTGGACCTGCGCCTCGGCGTCGGCCTTGACGCGCGCAACTTCGGATTCGAGAACGCGCATCGCTTCCGTTTCACCGGCAAGGCGCGCTTCATCGACCGCCGCCCAGCGCGCTGCGTCGGCTTCGGCTCTGACTCGCGCGATCTCCGCTTCGCGCGAACGCATCACTTCCAACTGGGTCGTCGTGCGCGCGTCCTCGATGGCCGCCCGCATAGCATCGGCCTCGGCCTTGATCCGGACGATCGCGGCTTCTGCTTCTCGCGCCCGCGCTTCGGCGGCTTCCGCCGCCTTCTGCGCCTCTTCGACCGCGGCGGTGAGTGATGCATCGGCTTCGGTGCGCGCGCGCGCCAGCCGCTCGTCTCCATCACGCTCGGCCTGCGCCTGCGTCTCTCCGAGCTTCGCGGTCAGCGCTTCCTCCGCTTCGGTGCGCACGCGTGCGACTTCCGATGCGAGCTGTTGCTCCGCGTCTTTTCGTACCCGTTCGAGCTCCGCGGCCAGCGCCTCGCGTGCCGCGGCTTCTGCTCCGGCGCGCGCATCGCTCACCGCCGATTCGCGCTGCGTCGCAGCCTCACTTTCGATCCGCGCGAGGTCTTGCTTGCGCTGCTCCTCGGCTTCGTCGGCCATGCGCGCAAGCTCGCGTACCCGTTGAAGTGCGCCTTCCGCCTGTACCCGCTCGAGCTCGGTCTTCAGTCGGAATTCGACCTCGGCCTCGATGAGCGAGACATCGGCCGAACGCATGCCGGCGTCGGCGGGGGCAACCGGGGGGGCTTCCGCGACCCGCTTCTTCCGCGCGTTGTCTGCCGCGATGAGCAACGTGTCGATCGTCCTTTCGAACGACGCCACCTCGCTGCCGGTGTTTCCGGCACCCTTCCTTCGAAACGGATTCGGAAAGCCGGATTTCTGCGGTGGTGTCGCGCCCGCCAGTGACGGGATGTCGAGCGTGCGGACCTGTGACGAGTCCGCGAGGGAGCGCAAGTGCGTGCCGATCTTGACCCGCTGGTCCTGCGGGACCTCTCGGCCGAACAGGACAAGGTCAGGGACGCGCTGATTCATCGCCACGATCGCCGCATAAGCGGACGTGACAATGACGAGCTCCGCGCCGAGTTTCGTGTGAACGACGGAACCGAGCGGATCCGCGTGGGCGGAATCCGGCTCGATCGCCAGCACTAGGTTCATATTGCGGAACATTGAGCGGGGCAATTGACGTGCCGCCTGGTTCTGCGGCGAAACGGCACAGTAGACGGTTTTTGCTGACGATTTCCGTACGGATATGACGGATCTGAAACACGCACGCTCGTGTCCGGACGTCCGGCTGCCCGCCTACGCGCTTCGCGCTACGGCGAGGTCTCGCCGAAGCCTAGGCGAAGGCGGAAAGCCGGGACGCTACCGCGGAGATGCTTCAAGCAGCTCCTGTGCTGCCCGGCGTATCTCAGCCGCATCTCCGGTCAGACCGCCTCCTTGTGCAAGGTCTGGCTTCCCGCCACCCCGGCCTCCGAATCGCTCGGTAAGCGCCCGCAGGATGGCGCTCGCGTCGACCGGGACGTCTGCCGACGTGGCGATGACGACTGCGAACGGCGACGTCGTCGAGAACAACGCAGCCGCCACGCGGCTACCGGCGGTGATCGCGGACGCAATCGCTTTGAGTCCGTTCGCATCCCAGCCTTCGAGCGCTTCGACGACAACGCGGGCACTGGCAGGTCCATCCGCTTTCGCATTTCGAGCTTGGTCGGACAAGGCAGGACCCGCCAACAGCCGAGCCGCTTCGTGGCCCGCAAGCGTCTCCTGAAATCTCTTGATCGTCTTGCGGAGATCCCTGGCGTCCACGTGCATCCGTTCAATCGCTGCTGGGAGTTCTTGGGGCAGGACCGAGAGGGCGCGCACGCTGCCGGCCACCGATTCTCGAAGCGTTCTGAGCAGACGAAGCGCACGGCCACCGCACGCAAACGTGATGCGCGTGCCGCCCTTGAACTTCTCCGCGCCGGCGACAGTGATCATCCCTATCGCTCCCGTCCGCGCCACGTGCGTACCGCCGCACGCCGAGAGGTCAAAGCCAGTCACCTCGATCAGCCGCAGAACGCCCTCGCGCGCCGGCTCCTTCCGGAGCTGTAAGGGCGGGTCTGCGGGGCCGTGCCTGGCGGGGTCAACAAACCGGATCGACACCTCGCGGTTCTCCCACACCACGTGGTTCGCTTCGTCTTCGGCCCGCGAGATCTGCTCCGTGGATGTCTCGCGCAGCAGATCGATCGTCGCCGTGTCTGCGCCCATGTGGAAGCTCATGGTTCTGTTATCGAAGAGACGGTCGAACGCGGCAGACAACAGGTGCTGTCCCGTGTGTTGCTGCATGTGATCGAAGCGCCGGTCCCAATCGATTTCTCCACTCACGGTGGTGCCTTCGCCGATTGGCGCCGACAGCACATGCACCACGTGGTCGTCACCGTCCACCGTCTCGACGACATCGATGGCTCCAAGTTGCGTGGCGGGCACGGAGGGTCCGCCGAGCTCGTGAGGAAGAAGGTGTCCAGTGTCGAACGGCTGTCCGCCAGACGAGGGATAGAACGCAGTCCGATCGAGCAGGGCCGCGGGGCGGCCATCGTGCTCGAACGCCTTGGTCACGACCGCCTCGAAACGACGGCAGTACGGGTCGGTGTAATAGATGCGGGCGGTCACGCCGCTTCGGCGGAGGCCGATGGAAGGTCGAAGTAGAAGATGGCGCCGCCGGCCGGTGCGTTCCGGTAGCCGATGCGTCCGCCCAGCGAATCGATGATTCCGTAGCTTATCGACAACCCCAGGCCGGTACCCTGGCCGACGGGTTTCGTCGTGAAGAACGGCTGGAACAACTTGGCCTCGTTGTCCGGCGGGAGGCCGGGCCCGGTGTCCTCGACCTCGAGCACCACGCGGCCGCTGTCGTCGCGCGAGCGGATCGTGATGCGCCCCGGCAGCCGGCCGGACATCAGGATCGATTGCTCGGCGTTGATGACAAAGTTCAACAGCACCTGCTGCAGCTCGGTAAGCACCGCCGAGACGAACTGCGTCGATCGGTCTTCGACCCGCAGCTCGATATCTTCGGACTCGAGGCGCCGCTGCCGCAGTTCCGCGACCGACGCGATGACGTCGGTGAGGCGCACGGGAGCGGCCTCACCCGGCTGCTGCCGGGCGAACATCGCGAGGTTCCGGATGATGTTGCAGGCGCGCGCGCTTTCCTTCTGAATCAATTTCAGGTCGGTCTTGACCGAGTCGGGCACGTCGCCCTGCATCTGCAGCAGTTCCGCGAACCCGAGAATCGCCTGAAGCGGATTGTTGATCTCGTGCGCGACGCCGGAGACCAGCTGTCCGACCGCGGCGAGACGCTCCTGCCGAATGACCTGGCGCTGCAGGGACTGGAGCTCTTCGCGGATCCGCCGCTCTTCGCCCATCTGTTCGTCGATCTCGGTGCGTGTCTTGTTGAAGCGCTGCAACATCGAATCGAATGCGTCCTGCAGTTTGGCGAACTCCCGCGTCGGCATCGGCTTCCGCTCGACGGGCCTGAAGTCTCCGGACGCGATGCGCTGTGCGGCGACCTCGAGGTGCCTGAGCGAGGTGGCCAGCCGGCGGGACAGGACGAACGCGACGATCAGCCATCCAGCAAGGCCGAGCGCCAAGATCGCGACGGTGCGCGCCAAGAACGTGGTCACGCCCGACCCGACAGCGACGAAAACGGCCACGAAAAGCAGGCCGATCGCGATTGCGAGCATACGCTGAAGGGGTAAGGACCAGAAAGACCGCACGTTCCTACCTTTATCGGCCAAACAGCGGGTCGGCCACACCGGCCTGCGTAAAGCCGGCCGCACGAAGTGTGCAACTGTCACAACGGCCGCACGGATGTCCCTCGGGGCCGGGATCGTAGCAGCTGTGGGTAAGCCCGTAATCCAGACCCAGCTCTCGGCCCCTCCGAATGATGTCCGCCTTGGTAAACGCCTGCAGCGGAGCGTGGATGCGAAATGTCGCGCCCTGCACGCCCTGAGCGGTCGCCAGCGACGCCAGCCGCTCGAACGCGGCGATGTATTCGGGGCGGCAATCGGGATATCCGGAGTAATCGAGCGCGTTGACGCCAATGAAGATATCGCGCGCGCCGAGCACCTCAGCCCATCCGAGCGCCAGGGACAGAAAGACGGTGTTGCGTGCGGGAACGTAGGTCGAAGGGATTTCGTCCAGGCCGATTGGACGATCCTTGGGCACCGGCGTATCGGTCGTGAGGGACGAGCCACCGAACGCGGAGAGGTCCACGTCCAGCTCGATGTGCCTGGCCACCCCGAGCGCGCGCGCGACGGCGCGCGCGGCCTCGAGCTCGTGGGCATGGCGCTGACCGTATCGAATCGTCAACGCGAAGAGCCTGAAGCCATCCGCGTGCGCCATTGCCGCCGCGGTATAGGAGTCAAGGCCGCCGCTCAACAACACCACGGCAGGTATTGGTGATTTGTGATTGGTGATTGGTGATTGCCGATCGCTCATTTGGAATCACAAATCGCCAATCGCAAATCATGAATCGTCATACGCCCCGAGTTCCGGGATCCCAGATGTACTTGTGAAGCTGAAGCTGGACGCGCACCGCAAGGCTGTCCGCCAGAACCCATTCTGAGAGCGTGCGCGGGTCCAGCACACCGTGAACGGGCGAGACGTGGACAGCGGCGGCACGACGCGCCAGGTGGTGGCGCGCAATCACATCGCGAGCGTATTCGTAGTCGGCGCGATCCTTGATGACGAACTTCACCTCGTCATGCGGCCGGAGACGATCGACATTCGTCCAGTCGTTGTGCTCCTCCTCTCCGCTGCCGGGGCATTTCACGTCGAGAATCGTGATGACCCCTTCGGGAACGCGCGCGGTGCTGCGATGGCCGCCCGTCTCGAGCAGCACCGTCCGGCCGCGATCCAGCAATCCCTGCATCAGCGGATACACGTCGTCCTGCAGTAGAGGCTCGCCCCCAGTGACCTCGACGAGCGGGCAAGCAATCTGATCGACCTCGGCGAGAACGGTCTCCACCGGCCTCTTCTGCCCTTCGTGAAACGCGTACGGGGTATCGCACCAGGAACAACGCAGGTCGCACGCGGTCAGCCTGACGAAGACACACGGGCGCCCGGCATAGGTGGACTCACCCTGGACCGAGTAGAAGATCTCGTTGATGGTAAGCATCTGTTCCGGGATTCGGGATTCGGGACTCGGGACTCGAGGCTTGACCTGGGGGATTCGAATCCCCAATCCCGAATCTCCAATCCCGAATCCCCAATCCCGATTGTAAGATGCCCCGGTGGGTGAGGTGCGCATCGGCACGTCGGGCTGGAGCTACCCGTCTGGAAAAGGCACGTGGAACGGTCTCTTCTACCCAGCCACGCGATCGAAACGCGCCGGCACCGATCAATTTGATGAGCTAAGGTTCTATGCTGAGCATTTCGACACTGTCGAGGTAAACACGACGTTTTACGGCCAGCCGAGGGCCGAGGTGACTCGTGCCTGGGGCGCGCGGACTCCGCCGGGCTTCGATTTCTCACTCAAGCTCTATCAGAAGTTCACGCATCCCAAGATGTTCAAGGAGGCAGCGCTCA
>Ga0105340_1000370_pt1 | contig 22007 bp, 15 predicted proteins | sample EasRivMeERMLT700_FD_89676 | JGI IMG/M metagenome (GOLD analysis project Ga0105340, IMG submission 89676) | Soil microbial communities from meander-bound floodplain in the East River, Colorado, USA - East River MetaG ERMLT700 | ecosystem: Environmental > Terrestrial > Soil > Floodplain | place...
CAGGTGCCGGGCCGGCCGGACTCCTCGGCCATGGAGTGGTTCGCGGCGCGCGGCTTCGACACCTGGTGCATGGACCACGAGGGCTACGGCCGCTCGGACAAGTCGCGCCCGATCAACTGCGATATCGCCAACGGCGCCGACGATCTGGCCGCAGGAAGTGAATACGTTCTCAAGCATTCTCTCCACAAGAAACTGCTTGTTTACGGCATCTCCTCTGGCGCGTTGCGCGCGGCTCTGTTCGCCGAGCGCCATCCCGAGCGCGTGGCGCGGCTCGCGCTCGACGCCTTCGTGTGGACCGGCAAGGGCAGCCCGACGCTCGCCGAGCGCACGAAGAAGCTGCCTGAGTTCCGCTCGAAGAACCGCCGGCCGATCGATCGGGCGTTCGTGCGCAGCATCTTCACGCGCGACCACCCTGGCACGGCGAACGACGCCACGATCGAGGCTTTTGCGAGCGCGATCCTCGAGCTCGACGACTCGGTGCCGACCGGGACCTATGTCGACATGTGCTCGAAGCTGCCGGTCAACGACCCGGCGAAGATCACCGCGCCCACGATCATCATGCGCGGCGAGTTCGATGGCATCGCGGGCCTCGAGGACCTGATCGACTTTTGGCGGTTATTGCCGAACCCGGACAAGCAGTTCGTGGTGATGGCGGGCATCTCGCACGCAAGCTTCCAGCAGAAGAACTACCTGACCGCCTACCACGTCCTGCATTCGTTCTTCACCACCCCCGACCCGGTCTACCGCGGATGATCCGACTTCTATTTTTCTTGATCGCCACCGGGCTCGCCCTTCCGGCGGACGCACAGACCTATCCCTCGCGTCCCGTGCGCATCGTGGTTCCGCTCTCTCCGGGCGGCTTCGCCGACACGCCGGCGCGCCTGCTCGCGCCGCGCCTCTCGGAGCAGCTCGGGCGGCAGTTTTTCGTCGAGAACCGGCCGGGCGCGGGCGGCACGATCGGCTGGGACTTCACGGCGAAATCCGCGCCCGACGGCCATACGCTCGCCGTCACGGGCAGCACCCAGCTCGTGAGCGCACACCTGTACAAGAGCCTGGCGTACGACGTTTTCAAGGATTTCACGCACATCGCCATGCTGGCCTCGGGCCCGTACGTGCTGGTGGTCAATCCGCAGAAGGTGGCCGCCGGCTCCGTGCGCGAGCTGATCGCGCTGGCGAAGTCCAAGCCGGGACAGATCGACTACGCCAGCTCGGGCAATGGCAGCTCGCAGCACCTGGTCGGAGCGCTTTTCATCTCCATGACCGGCGCACAGCTCAACCATGTCCCGTACAAGGGCAGCGGCCCGGCGATGCAGGACCTGCTCGGTGCACAGGTCGGCGTCTCGTTTGCCGGCGTGCCGAACGTACTGTCTCACGTGAAGTCGGGCCGCCTGAAGGCGCTGGGGGTGACGACCGCGACGCGCTGGAGCGAGCTCCCCGACGTGCCGACGCTCGCGGAGGCCGGTGTGCCGGGCTACGAGGCGACCGTCTGGCTCAGCATCTCCGGGCCGGCCGGCATGCCGGCCGACATCGTGCAGCGGCTGAACACCGAAATCGCCAAGGCACTGCGCGATCCGGAGCTGCAGTCCAACTTGCGCGCCGCCGGCGTCGAGCCGGTCTCGATGACCCCGCAGGAGCTGCTCACCTACACGCGCGCCGAGTACGAGAAGTGGGGACGGGTGGTGCGCGAAACCGGCGCGACGATTAATTAAGAATCACCTGCTCCGGCATTGCCTTCTGGGTTGCCTGACTGCCCTGGCCGCGGCGGCCGGGCCGTCCGCGGCACAGGAAGCGAGTCCCCCAGAGCGCGTTCCGAGCTTCGCCGAGCTCGAGGCCGCGGGGGCGCGCGTCGGGGAGATCCGGGTCCTGACCCAGGACGTCTTCGACCTCGACGACCCGAAGGAGAACAACGCGCTCTATCGCCTGGTGAACAAGATCCACATCAATACCCGCCCGGAGGTCATCCGGCGGCTGCTGCTGTTCCACACCGGGGATCCGGTCTCGGTGCGCCTCATCGAGGAGACCGAGCGGCTGCTGCGCGGGAAGCACTATCTCTACGAGGTGCGCATCCGGCCGATCGCCTACTACCACGGCGTGGCGGACATCGAAGTCATCACGCGCGATACCTGGTCGCTGGACATCGGCATAGGCGTGAGCCGGGAAGGCGGCGAGAACAAGGGTCGAGTGTCGATCAAGGAGGAGAACATTCTCGGCACCGGCATTCTGCTGGGGATCGCCTACAGCTCCGACGTCGACCGAAGCGGCACCACGTTCCAGATCTCCGACAGCAACGTCTTCGGCACGCGCGGCAGCGTCGCCTATTCCTACGCCAACTACGACGATGGCAACAACCAGTCGCTTTCGCTGCAGCGGCCCTTCTACGCCCTGGACGCGCGCTGGGCTGCCGGGTTCAACGCTACCGAGAGCGACGCCCTCAATTCGGTGTACAACGCGGGCAACAGCGTCGCGGAGTACCGCGAGCGGCGCCGGGCGGCCGAGGCCTTCGGGGGCTGGTCCGCCGGCCTGGTCGCCGGTTGGACGCGGCGCTATTCCCTCGGCATCGCCTACCAGGACGAAGACTACGACCTCGAGCCGGGAAAGCCCGCCCCGGAGCGCCTGCCGTCCGACCTCACGCTCGCCGGGCCGTTCGTGCGCTTCGAGGTCCTTGAGGATGCGTACCGCACCGACGTCAACCTGAACCTGATCGGACGCGTCGAGGACTTTGCGATGGGCCTGCAGGCGCAGCTGCAGCTCGGCCGCGCGCTCACCGAGATGGGCTCGACGCGCGATTCATGGATCTACAGCGCAAGCCTGGGCAACGGCTTCGACGTCACGAAGAACAGCTTCCTGCTCGCCAACGTCGGCACCTCCGGGCGCTACGCCGAGCATGGCGAGAATCAGTCGCTCGGCGCAGCGGCGCGCTATTACCACCGCATCGGCAGGCATCTGGTGTATTACGCCGCGCTCTCCGCCGATGCGGTCCACAATCCGGACGTCGTCGACCCGCTCCAGATCGGCGGCGACAGCGGGCTGCGCGGCTACCCGCTGCGCTACCAGAGCGGCGAGCGCCGTGTGCTCTTCACTCTCGAAGCGCGCGCCTATAGCGACTGGTATCCGTTTCGCCTGTTCCGCGTCGGCGGCGCCGTGTTCTACGATACCGGCCGCGCCTGGAAGGGCGAGAACCAGAACACCGTCAACGCAGGCTGGCTGAAGGACGTGGGCTTCGGGCTGCGCCTGCTCAGCGCGCGCACGTCCAAGGGCAACGTGCTGCACGCCGACGTTGCCATCCCGCTCGACCGGGACCCGAGCATCGAATCGGTGCAGTTCCTGGTGAAGACCAAGGTCGCGTTCTAGGAGCACAATCCCCCTGGAGAGGTCTACGCCTGTCCAAGATCCTCATCATCGATGACTCGGCCACCATCCGGGGCGCCCTGTCCGCCGCGGTGCGCGCGATGAAATTCGAGCCGCTCGTCGCCGAAAGCGGCGAGCAGGGACTCGAGGTATTCGCCGCCGAGTGGCCAAGCCTGGTCCTGCTGGACGTCAAGATGGCCGGAATGGACGGCTACGAGACCGCGCGGCGCATCCGCGCGATCCGGCCCGACGAGTGGGTGCCGATCATCTTTCTCTCCGCGAGCGAGTACGACCAGGATCTCGAGCGCGCCATCGAGTCCGGGGGCGACGATTACCTCGTGAAGCCCGTGAGCGCGGTCGTGCTGAGCGCCAAGATCCGCGCGCTGCAGCGGCTCGACCACATGCGCCGCAAGCTGCTCGACGTGTCAAGCGAGCTGACGGCCGCGAACCAGCGCCTCGAGACCCTCTCGCACCAGGACGGCCTGACGGGTATCGCCAATCGGCGCGCCTTCGACTTCCTCCTCGAGCGCCAGTTTGCCGAAGCCGCGAGGCGGCGCAGTCCCTTCTCCGTGGTGCTCTGCGACGTGGATCACTTCAAGGCCTACAACGACCATTACGGGCATGTCGCGGGCGACGAATGCCTGAGGAAGGTCGCCGCGGCATTCGCGCGCAGCTGCAAGCGGACCATCGATGTCGCCGCGCGCTACGGCGGCGAGGAATTCGCCCTGCTGCTTCCCGACACACCGAGCGCCGGCGCCCTGCACGTCGTGGAGGTAGCGCGGCACGAGGTCGCGCTGCTCGACATCGCGCACGCGAATTCGCCGACTTCGCCTCGGGTCACGTTCAGCGGCGGCATCGCGACGTACTCGCCCGACCGCGACAAGGCCTCGCGCGATCTCACCGCCCGCGCCGACGAGGCGCTGTACCGCGCGAAGGACCTTGGCCGCGACCGCACGGTCGCCGCGTAATCGTGGGCGACGTCCCACCTCGGCCGGCATTCGATTTCGTTGTATTCGTCCGGATCGAGGACTAGACTTTTCCGGCGGAGCAATCCCTTTCGCTCGGGAGGAAAACTATGGTTTCGGTCACGGTCAACGGCACCGCCCGCTCGTTCGACGGCGACGCCGACATGCCTCTCCTCTGGTATCTGCGCGACGTGCTGCAGGCGACCGGAACGAAATTCGGTTGCGGGCAGGCCTTGTGCGGCGCCTGTACGGTCCATCTCGACGGCGCCGCGGTGCGCGCCTGCGTAACGCCCATGAAGGCGGTGAGCGGCAGGTCGGTCACCACCATCGAGGGCCTGGACGGCAAAGGGCAGCATCCCGTGCAGGTGGCATGGCGCGAGCTCGGCGTGCCGCAGTGCGGCTATTGCCAGTCCGGGCAAATCATGCAGGCCGCGGCTCTCCTCAAGCAGAACGCTTCGCCGAGCGACGCCGACATCGATGCCGCGATGTCCGGGAACATCTGCCGCTGCGGAACCTATACGCGCATCAAGGCGGCGATCAAGCGCGCCGCGACGAAAGGAGCCTGACCATGGGTGCGAGCGAACTTTCGCGGCGCGAATTCCTCAAGGTCAGCGCGGCGGCCGGCGGTTTCGCGCTGTCGGCGGGCTGGACGCTGGCGCTTGCGCAGGAGAAGTATGGTCCCGACAGCATGCCGAACGGCGCGGTCGACAACCCGCTGGTGTTCGTTTCCATCGCCGCCAACGGCATCGTGACCATCACTTGCCACCGGGCGGAAATGGGCCAGGGCGTGCGCACCGGCATGCCGATGATCATCGCCGACGAGCTCGAGGCCGACTGGAGCAAGGTCCGCGTGGTGCAGGCGCCCGGCGACGAGCTGCGCTTCGGCAACCAGGATACCGACGGCTCGCGCTCGACCCGCCATTTCTTCATGCCGATGCGCCGCTGCGGCGCCGCGGCGCGGGCGATGCTCGAGGCGGCGGCGGCCGCGCGCTGGGGCGTGCCCGCGTCGGAGGTTGAAGCCCGGAACCACGAGCTCGTGCACCGCGCGAGCGGCCGCAAGCTCGGCTTTGGCGCGGTGGCCGCGGACGCCGCCAAGCTGCCGGTGCCCAAGGCCGACCAGCTGCGCCTCAAGAAGCCCGCGGATTTCCGATACATCGGCAAAGGACGCACGCGCATCGTCGACGCGATGGCGATGACGACCGGCCGCGCCGTGTACGGCCAGGACGTGGTCCTGCCCGACATGCACTTCGCGGTCGTGGCGCGCTCGCCGGTGTACGGCGGCAAGGTCGCTTCTTTCGACGCTTCGGCAGCGATGAAGGTGCCGGGCGTGGTCAAGGTGGTCGAGATCAAGGACACGCCGATTCCCTCGGCGTTCCAGCCGCTGGGGGGCGTGGCGGTGATCGCGCAGAACACCTGGGCGGCGATGAAAGGGCGCGAGGCGCTGAGCATCAAGTGGGACAACGGCGCCAACGGGAGCTATGCCTCCGACGCGTACCAGAAAGCCCTGACGGCGGCGGCCAACCAGCCGGGCAAGCAGATCCGCTCCGCCGGCGATGTCGACGCGGCGATGAAATCCGCGGCGAAGCAACTCAAGGCCGACTACTACGCGCCGCACCTCACGCAGGCGCCGATGGAGCCGCCGGCCGCGACCGCGCGCTTCCGGGGCGGGAAATGCGAAGTCTGGTCCTGCGTGCAAAGCCCCGAAGCAGCGCGCAACGACGTGGCGAAGCGCCTGGGCTTGAAGCGCGAGGACGTCACCATGCACGTCACGCTGCTCGGCGGCGGGTTCGGCCGCAAGTCGAAGGCCGATTTCGCGACCGAAGCGGCGCTGCTCGCCAAGGAGCTGCCCGGCAAGCCGGTGAAGGTCGTGTGGACGCGCACCGACGACCTGCAGCATTCGTACTATCACACGGTCTCCGCCGAGCACCTGGAAGCCGGACTCGACAAGGATGGCAAGCCCGTCGCGTGGCTGCACCGCAGCGTGGGGCCGACCTTGATGGCGCTGTTCGGGCCCGATAGCAAGCTCGAGTCGCCGATCGAGCTCGGCATGGGACTCACCAACGTGCCCTTCGCCGTGCCCAACCTGCGCATCGAGAACCCGGAGGCCGCCGCGCACACGCGCATCGGCTGGTACCGGGCGGTGTCGAACATTCCGCACGCGTTCGCGATCCAGTCGTTCGTCGCCGAGCTCGCGCACGCCGCGGGCAAGGATCCGAAGGACTATCTGCTCGAGCTGCTCGGCCCGCCGCGCCGAATCGATCCGCGGTCGGTGAACGACACCTGGAACCACGGCGAGGACCCGAAGCTCTACCCGGTGGACACCGGCCGCCTTCGCACCGTGACCGAAACGGCGGCGAAAGCCGCGCGCTGGGGACGCAAGCTGCCGAAGGGGCAGGGCCTCGGCATCGCAACTCACTACAGCTTCGTTACCTACGTGGCCGCCGTCGTGGAGGTCGCCGTCGACGCGAAAGGGCAGCTGCAGATCCCGCGGGTGGATATCGCCATCGACTGCGGCGCGCAAATCAATCCCGAGCGGGTGCGCGCGCAGATGGAGGGCGCGTGCATCATGGGACTGAGCAACGCGCTGCTCGGCGAGATCAGCTTCAAGGCCGGGCGCGTGGAGCAGACCAACTTCCACGACTACGAGGTGCTGCGCATGAATGCCGCGCCCAAGGCGATCCACGTGCACATGATTCCCGGGGACTACGACGCGCCGCTCGGCGGCGTGGGCGAGCCGGGCGTCCCGCCGATCGCTCCGGCGCTTTGCAACGCGATCTTCGCTGCGACCGGCAGGCGCATCCGCCGGCTCCCGATCAAGGGCCAGCTGACGGCGTAACGCGCAACTTTTTCGTTCTAGCCGCGCGCGTCCTGACCCTTGCTGGACTTCGGTTGGGCGGCGAGCACGACGAAGTCGGCCGTCCAGGCGCCAGCAGCGGGTCTGGACCCCGCCAGTGGCCCCGCGCCCCAGGCATTGGCCGTCCAATCGATCGTCATGGCCATGAGCGGCAGCGCGGCGCCATCCAACTCGCCCGACTTTTTATCGGTCGGCACGTCGGCCGCCCCGGCGTAGAACAGGTCGTCTCCGGCCGACCCCGTGAGCTTGTCCGCATTGCCGTCGTCGATGACGGTCAGGAATGCGTCGAGGGCCGTTGCCCGGTCCTCGTACGAGGCGAGGGGATCGGTCCACAGCACGACCGCGCTCGACAGCGCGCTGTCCTGATTGTGGTCGAACGTGGTCCGTCCGCCGATCAGGACGTCGTCGCCGCTGCCGCCCACCAGGCGATCGTTGCCGGAGCCGCCGATCAGGATGTCCCGCCCCGACTGACCGATGAGCGTGTCGTCTCCGCTGCCGCCGAGCAGCACTGCCGCACCTCCGCCGCCGTGCAGGTGGTCGTTGCCCGCATCGCCGTGGATGATCGCCGGCTTGGTCACGTTACCCGCGATCGTGAGGCGATCGTCGCCCTGGCACAGGTAGGAGATGATCTGGTCGACCTCGTCCGCGTCGAACTCGCGGAACGGCTCGGAGATGAAGGACGCGTGCACCTTGATGATCCCGCGGCCGGTCTGCTGGATGTGCGCCGTGTCGTCCTCGGCCGAGCCGATCACGTACAGCACGCCGTTATTGAGCCCCACGCCGGTGATGACCGCGAGCGTGCTCTTCTGGTGGCTGCCGGTGTCGTCGTCGGCAATCGTCAGCATGATCGTGTAGATGCCGCCGGCGGCGTACGCGTGGCTGCCCTGCACCGTGCCCCCTCCCGCGCCTTGGACCAGAGCCAGCGCCTCCACGGTTCCGTCGCCCCAGTCCACCATCGCGGAGTGCGTATCCAGCACGCCGACATCGGTGAAACTCCCGCTGACGTTGACCGGCTCGTCCTCCTGCCCCTTGTCGGCGAAGGTCGCGTCGCTCTCGAAATCCAGGATGACGGGATCGACGTTATGGACGATCAGGGCTGCGGAGATCTCGCTGTCCGTGCCCAGGTCGTCGTCGCTGATCTGGATGGTCACGGTGAAGAGGTCGAATGGCGTGCCCGTGCTCGGATGGTCGTCCGGGAACAGCCTCGACGTGCTGAACGTGCCGTCGGCGTTCACGATCAGCAGCGTCGCCACGCCGTCGCTCCAGATGGCGCTGCCCGTGAACGTCTCGGTGACCACGCCGAGCGCCGGATCGGAGAACGCGCCGGTCACCGTCACCGCATCGGCCTCGTCGATCTCAGGGGCGCTGAAGTCGATCGCCTCGATTTCCGGGGCCACGTTGTTGACGGTGACGTTCGCACCGGCCGTCCCGGAGCCGTCGTCCTGGTCGGTTACCGTCACCGAGATCATGTAGCCGTCCGCCGCGGTCCCCGAAGGGTTGTCGTCCCGGTAGAGGTGCGACGCCGCGAAGGCGCGCAGGCCTGCCACCAGGTTGAGGATCGTGTTGGCCGAGCCGTCGCCCCACGAGATGACCACCTGGTGCGCGTCGAGCGTGTCGATGTTCACGAAGCTGCCGCTCAGGTCGAGGGTGTCGCCTTCGTCCAGCGTGGCGCTACTGAGGGTCAGGGGGTTCACGACGATGGCGATGCCGTCGGCTTCGACGTCCTCGAACTCGGAGAACGTGATCGAGGCGCCGGCCGCGTAGCTCACCGTGCCGGCCTCGGCGCCACCGGGCGTATAGGTGCCGCTCAGCCCGCCGCTTTGCAGCGTGAGGAGGTCCTGGTCCGCCGTCGCGCTCACGCTGCTGTCGGCGCCCTCGCCGCCGCGCAGGCGGAAGGTCGCAACGATCGTCGCGTCGAGCTGCACCTCGTCGGCGTTGATGCTGGCGTCAACCAGGATCGTGCCGTCCGTGTCGTTCGCCAGGTCGATGGTGTAGGCCTCGCCCGCGCCGATCGCCGTCGTGCGTGCCTGGTTGTTGAACGGGTTCACGGCGACGTTCACGATCCCGCCGCCGCCGTCGGTGAGCCCGATCACATCGTTGGCGCCGGTCCCGGTCGCGTACGCCAGGTCGGGCGTGCCGTTACCGTTGTCGTCACGCAAGCCGATGTCGCCGTCGTTGGCGGCGAGCAGGTAGTTGTTGGGTTCCGGCACCGCCGCGCCCATGTGCTGCAGGTCGTAGCGTGTCACGATGAACGGATCTTCCCGGGTCACCGAGCCGCGACGGATCACGTCGCCGCTGGCAAGCAGCCGCTGATCGGCGCTGGCCTGCGGGTTGGGGGGCGCCTCGTCCGGGGTATGGACGTACGAAAAGGTGTGAAACGCCTCGTGGACCGCGGTATAGGCAAGCCGCTGCGCGAGGTTGGCGTTGAACGCGGCCGTGCCCTGCGTGCCCGTCGTCGAGCCGAAGACGCTGTCCGCGTAGGTGAGCGCCGCTTCGTCCGTATTGTTGCCGGTTTGGGCCCCAAGATCGACCACAGCGGCCTCGCCGAAGAGGCCCGTCGCGTTGCCCACGGAAAGGAAAGGGCCGCCGGCCGCGCCGTCGATTTCATCCGACGTCACGGTCATGACGTAGACATAGGCGTCGAACTCGCCCGTCGCGTCGCCTGCATTGGCGCCCACGGCCGCCGCGGCATCGGCGAGGAGATTCAAGGCGGAACCGACCACGATGTCGATGTCGAAGGGCTCGAGCGCTCTCTGCGCCAGCGGCACGACCGCGTTGGCCAGCGCGGTGAGGTCTGCGTTGTTGATGCTGCCATCGAGGTTGAAGTCGTAGTTGAGCGGCGTGAAGCGCAGGGTGCTGTTGCCGTCTACCAGGCCATCGTTGATCACATTCGTGCCGGTATTCGCCCCGAAGATGTCGCGGAATGCCGCCGCCGTGGTGTCGAAGGTGTTGCCCATGCCGACCGCGGCGCCGAAGTCCACGAACAAGGTCGTGGACAGCAGCAGCCGCTCTTCCAGCGGCTCCATGACGAGGCGGCGGCGGAACGGCGGGGCTTTGTGCTTCATTCCCCAATCGAGCGACTGCAAGCCCAGCGCGCCGAGCGACTTGATCAGCCCAAACATGGTGGCCTCCCTTGTGTTGTCCCGCCTCTTCAACACCGCCTCGCTGCGCGAGAAATGCTGCGCTTCCGGGTGACCGGTGTCAACGGATCGGACAACTCACCGGCAAGGAGAGCAGGCCTTCCTTATTACATGCTTGTTACATGCTGCGCCGGTACTGGCCGCCGACTTCGAACAGCGCGTGGGTGATCTGGCCGAGCGAGCAGACGCGCACCGCTTCCATCAGCACCGCGAAGACGTTCTCGTCCTTGATGACCGCCTGGCGCAGTCGCTCCAGCATTTCCCCGGATTGATCCCGGTTCTTTGCTTGAAACTCCCGCAGCCGCTTTAGCTGAGACTGCTTCTCGTCCTCGGTCGAGCGGATCAGCTCGAGCTTTTGCGGGATCGGTTCGCTGTGCGGGTTGCGGAACGTATTGACGCCCACGATCTCGTAGGAGCCGTCGTGTTTCTTGTGCTCGTAGGTGAGCGATTCTTCCTGGATCTTGCCGCGCTGGTAGCCGGTCTCCATGGCGCCGAGCACGCCGCCGCGGCTCGAGATCGCCTCGAACTCCTTCAGCACCGCCTCTTCCACCAGGTCGGTGAGCGCATCGACCACGAACGATCCCTGGTTCGGGTTCTCGTTCTTCGCGAGGCCCCATTCCTTGTTGATGATGAGCTGGATCGCCATCGCCCGCCGCACCGAGTCCTCGGTCGGCGTGGTGATCGCCTCGTCGTAGGCGTTGGTATGCAGCGAGTTGGTGTTGTCGTAGGTGGAAATGAGCGCTTGCAGCGTGGTGCGGATGTCGTTGAAGGCGATCTCCTGCGCGTGCAGCGAGCGGCCCGAGGTCTGCGAGTGGAACTTGAGCTTCTGGCTGCGCTCGTTGCCGCCGTAGCGCTCCTTCATCGCCACCGCCCAGATGCGCCGCGCCACGCGCCCGAGCACCGCGTATTCCGGGTCCATGCCGTACGAGAAGAAGAACGACAGATTGGGTGCGAACTCGTCGATCTTCATGCCGCGCGCGAGATAAGCCTCCACAAACGTGAAGCCGTTGGCGAGCGTGAACGCGAGCTGCGAGACCGGGTTCGCGCCCGCTTCCGCGATGTGGTAGCCCGAGATCGACACCGAATAGAAGTTCCTGACCTCGTTCTCGATGAAGTACTCCTGGATGTCGCCCATCACCTTGAGCGAGAACTCGGTGGAGAAGATGCAGGTGTTCTGCCCCTGGTCCTCCTTCAGGATGTCGGCCTGCACCGTGCCGCGGACGGCCGACAGGGTTTTCGCCTTGATGGCTTTCAGCTCCTCCGCGGTGGGTTCCCTGCCAAGCCTCTCGAGCTGCTGATCGATGGCGGTGTTGAAGAACATGGCGAGGATCGTCGGGGCGGGCCCGTTGATCGTCATCGACACCGAGGTCGACGGGTCGCACAGGTCGAAGCCCGAGTACAGCACTTTCATGTCCTCGAGCGTGGCGATGGAGACGCCGCTGTTGCCGACCTTGCCGTAGATGTCCGGTCGCTCGTCCGGATCGAATCCGTACAAGGTGACCGAATCGAAGGCCGTGGACAGGCGCTTGGCCGGCATGTCGCGCGACAGCAGGTGGAAGCGCTTGTTGGTGCGGAAGGGGTCGCCCTCGCCCGCGAACATGCGCGTCGGGTCCTCGTTCTCGCGCTTGAAGTGGAACACGCCGGCGGTGAACGGGAACTCGCCCGGCAGGTTCTCGCGCATGCGCCAGCGCAGCAGCTCGCCGTGGTCCTGGTAGCGCGGCAGGGCTACCTTGGGGATCTTGGTTCCGGAAAGAGACGTTTGCGTGAGCTTCGTGCGAAGTTCTTTGCTTCGGACCTTCACGACCTGCTCGTCGCCCGAGTAGGCCTTGACCACCCTGGGCCAGCCGTCGATCAGCTTCTGCGATTCGGACTGAAGGTTCTTTGACGCGAGCAACTCCTCCAGCTCGGGAACGCTCTTGCCGAGCATCGACTTCGTCGCCAGCAGTTGCTGGCGCTCCCTCGCCAGGCGTGATTGCTCTTCCGTGTGCTTGTGATAGCCGCGCACCGCCTCGGCGATCTCGGCGAGATAGCGCTGGCGCTGGGGCGGGACGACGACGTGGATCGCAGACGAGACCTTGCTTGCCGGCCGCGGCAGCTTGCCCGGTTTCAGCTTTAGCTTGTCCAGCACGGCGTGGTAAAGCGCGGTCACGCCGTCGTCGTTGAAGCGCGAGGCGATGGTGCCGAAGACCGGCATCTCTTCCGGGGCGGTCCTGAACGCCTCGCGGTTGCGCTGCACCTGCTTGCGCACGTCGCGCAGCGCGTCGTCGGCGCCGCGGCGGTCGAACTTGTTGATCGCGACGAAGTCGGCGAAGTCGAGCATGTCGATCTTCTCGAGCTGGCTCGCGGCGCCGAACTCGGGAGTCATGACGTACAGCGAGGCGTCGACGTGCGGCACGATCGCCGCGTCGCCCTGCCCGATGCCCGCAGTCTCCACCATGACGAGCCCGAAGCCCGCCGCGCGGCACGCGGCGATCGCGTCGCCGAGCGCGGCCGAGACTTCGCTTCCGGTGTCGCGCGTCGCGAGCGAGCGCATGAACACGCTCGGGCCGTGGATCGCGTTCATGCGGATGCGGTCGCCGAGCAGCGCGCCGCCGGTCTTGCGGCGCGTTGGGTCGACCGAAAGGATGGCGATCTTCGTCGCGTCGCCCTGGTCCAGCCGGAAGCGCCGCACCAGCTCGTCGGTGAGCGAGCTCTTGCCCGCGCCACCGGTGCCGGTGATGCCCAGGACCGGCGCAGGATTGCTTTTCGCCTGTTCAAGAACCTTCTTGCTGTCGAGAACGCCAAGCTCGAGCGCGGTAATGATCTGGGCAAGCGTCTTCGGTTCTTTGCGCGAGGGATCAAAATCGCAGCGCGCCAGCATGTCGTTGATCATGCCCTGCAGCCCCATGCGCTGGCCGTCCTCCGGCGAGTAGATGCGCGCCACGCCGTAGTCCTGCAGCTCCTTGATCTCGGAGGCGACAATCACGCCGCCGCCGCCGCCGAACACCTTGATGTGCTCGCCGCCCTGCGCTCGGAGCAGGTCCAGCATGTACTTGAAGTACTCGAGATGGCCGCCCTGGTAGGACGAGATGGCAACGCCCTGGACGTCTTCCTGCAGCGCGGCGCTCACCACCTCGTCGACCGAGCGGTTATGGCCGAGGTGGATCACCTCGGCGCCCGAGGCCTGCAGGATGCGCCGCATGATGTTGATCGACGCGTCGTGCCCGTCGAACAGGCTCGCCGCGGTAACAAAGCGGATCTTGTGCTTGGCCTTGTAGACGAGCTTCGACGAGTCCGACAGGTCCGTCATGGGCCTAGAGCGTAGTTGACGTTTACGTCAACGTCAATCTCGGCCTAGTTACGGTAAGACGGATCGAGCGCGTCCAGCTTGCGCTGCAGGGCGGCGAAGGTGTCGTCGCAGGTGCGCTTCTCGGCCGGGCCGCCCTCGCGCACCGTCTGCTCGAACACCTCGGAGCGGATGGGATGCAGCGCGCCGGCGCGGCTCGCCGTGATCTGCACGTCGCAGGCGCGCTGCAGGGTCCAGAGCACGAGGAACGCCTCGGGCACGCTCGATCCCCAGGCGAGCAGCCCGTGGTTGCGCAGGATCACCGCCGGCTTGTCGCCGATGTCGCGCACCAGCCGCTCCTTCTCGTCGTCCTCCACCGTGACGCCCTCGAACTCGTGGTACGCCACGCGCCCCACGAGCATCGCGCCGTAGAAGTTGTGGGGCGACAGGCCTTCCTGCAGGCAGGCGACGGCGATGCCGGTCGTGGTGTGCGTGTGCATCACGCAATGCGCCTGCGGGAGCGCGCCGTGGATCGCCGAGTGGATCACGAAGCCCGCGCGGTTCACCGGCCACTTGGTCTCGCGCACCGGGTTGCCGTCGATGTCGATCAGCACCAGGCTCGAGGCGGTGATCTCGCTGTAGTGCAGGCCGAACGGATTGATGAGAAACATCTTCTCCGGGCCCGGCACCCGCGCCGTGATGTGGTTGAAGATCATCTCGGTCCAGCCGAGCATGTCGAAGATGCGGTAGGCGGCGGCGAGCTCGACGCGCGCCTTGCGCTCGGCGTCGGTCATCGGCGTTGCCTCGACCGGCCGCTTTTCCGTCTTCAGGTAGATGCTCATGCGTCCAGTTTACTCTCGGCGGGGTGGCAGGCGCAGGCCTCCCCGTGCGCGGCGTGGATCAGCTCTTCCAGGATGCCGCAGTCCGCGACGCGGTGGCCGCTGGCGCACTGGGCGCTGAGCGTTGCAAGCTGCGTCTCGAGCGCCTCTAAAGCTTTTCTTTTTGCTTGAACCCGTTCGAGGTGGGCGCGGACCAGGCGGTCTACCTGCTCGCACGAAACCGCCTGGTCGCGGGAGAGATCGATGAGGCGCTTGATCTCCGCGAGCGGCATGTCGAGCGAGCGGCAGTGGCGCACAAAATTGAGCCGCTCAAGGTGCTCGGGGCCGTAGGCGCGATAGCCCGAGCCGGTGCGCGCCGGCGCCTCCAGCAGGCCTTCGCGCTCGTAGTAGCGGATCGTCTGCACATCCACGGCTGCCTTGCTCGCCAGTTCTCCGATACGCATACAGGGTTGACCTTATAGCGGCTACAGGGTTTCGAATGTGGGGATGGGCGAGGCTTGCTGCAACCCGACTCCGTCCCGCGACATATCGTACCGCCGCGTGCTGTGGATCGCCCTTTTCGCCAACGCGACCATGTTCTTCGTGGAGCTAGCGGCTGCAGTCTTTTCCGGCTCCTCCGCTCTCGCCGCGGATGCCGCCGACTTCCTCGGCGACTCGGCCAACTACGCGCTCAGCCTCGGCGCGCTCGCGATCGGCGGCGCCTGGATATCCCGGGTGGCGCTGCTGAAGGGCGCGGCGATGTCCCTGTACGGCATCGGTGTTCTCGCGTACGCCGCATGGCGCGCCTGGCTGGGTGTGCCGCCCGAAGCGGTCACCATGGGTGCAGTCGGCCTGCTCGCCCTGCTTGTCAACGTCGGCGTGGCGGCACTTCTCTACCGGTTCCGCGATGGCGACGCCAACATGAGATCGGTGTGGCTCTGCACGCGAAACGACGTCATCGCCAACCTCGCGGTTCTCATCGCAGCCGCCGGTGTCTTCGGCACCGGCACGGTATGGCCGGATGTCGCCGTCGCCGGCATGCTGGCCCTGCTCGGCTTGTCCTCCGGGCGCATCGTGATCCGGCAAGCGCGCGCAGAACTGGGTGCTTGACGAACGATCGTCGCCGCCGCCGCATGGCCACCGATCAGATGAGGAAACAGTCGGGGCAGCGTCCCGCAGCTTCAGCCCACTGAAAGACTGACCCATGATGGACGGCGCGATGGGATCAATGATGGCCTGGATGATGGGATTCGGGCTGCTGGCTTGGGTCGTGGTGATCGGCCTGCTGATCGCCATTCTTGTCGTGCTGATCCGGCTGCTCGGTCGCCAATCCGCGTCTCGCGAAATACAAGGACAAGGGGGGCAGGAAAAGCCACTGAAGGAGCGGTGAAACGCCGATGGCGAACTCGCCGAAGGCGAGCGTCGGCATCCGGTCAGAGTAAGTCCAGCTTCGCAGGACGGTGATGTTCATCCATTCGCTGAACACGGTATAGGCAAGCCCAAAGAGGACGGTAAGGGCAGCCACACTTCGCCAGCGCCAATACGCGAGCTGTCGCTCGCGTAAAACAATCAACGCCAGCAGAAGCGCCAGGCCGCCGATCAGCACGTCTCCCAGCGTGCAGTGCACGACCGAGAAAGCGATGTAAACAGGTTCCGCCTCTGTCCATAGTGTGTAGAGCCGCACCTGTCCGGCCTCCCATGTGAGATTGAGGAACGCGAACCACGGCAGATACCGGTACGCGATCAGCCGCCAAGCCTGACGGTCCCGGAACCAGAGCGCGCGGCTCACTTCGCCGTGCCGCGACCGGCGATCTGCTTTCTGAAAATCATCTCCGCCTCGCGTTTGCAATCATTTCTGCGCGCAGCTTGAGCACCTCGCCCGACCAGTGCGACGCGATGTAGGCGAGCACCGCGCGGATCTCGGCATCGCTCAGCGTGCCGGCGAATGCCGGCATGTCGCTCTGGTAACCGGGCGGCGCGTAAGGCGGCACGAGGCCGTGCTTGGTGATGCCGAACAGCACTTCCTCCGGATGGTGCCAAGTGTGCCCGCTGTCGTCGTGCGGCGGGGCCGGCATGCGGCCGTTCGGCAGCGGCTTGCGCCAGTCGGCCTGGCCTTCGAGCTTGGTTCCGTGGCACGCGGCGCAATGCTGCGCGTAGGTCTTCTGACCGAGAACCAGATCGGCGCGCTGCTCGCCGCAACCTGCCGTCAGCGCGGCCGCGCTAATGCCGGTGACGGTGATGCAAGTCCGGAAAATGCGCATGGCCGTGGCGCAGGGGCGCGTGCCAGTGGGCGTGCGAATGCGGCTCGGGTCCTTCGTCGCCGTCATGCGCGTGCTGGTGGTGCTCGTCGTGAACATGGCGGTGCTCGTGGTCTATCGCCTCGTGATCGTGCTCGTGGCCGTGCCGCTCGGTCAGCGCGAGCCAGGTCGCCGCGCCGGTGAGCACGAACGCCGCGCCCAGGGCTGCGTTCACCGGCTCACCGAGGAACGCCACGGCCAGCGCCGCGCCGAAGAAAGGCGCCGTGCCGAAATGCGCCGCGGTCCGCGCGGCCCCGAGGTGGCGCAGGGCGAGCACGTAGAGCACCAGGCTTGCGCCATAGCCGACGGCGCCCACCGCTAGCGCGCCGAGCCAGCGCATTTCGGGCACGGCGGGCGCGAGCGCAAGTCCCAACGCCGTGTTCACGCTGCCCGCCACCAGGCCCTTCCACATCGCGATCGCGAACGGATCGGCGAGCGAAATACGGCTGGTCAGGTTGTTGTCGAACCCCCAAAGCAGACACGCGGCAAGCACGGCGAGCGCGTGCAGCGACACTGGGACCGAGACGCCCGGCGTCCACGCCAGGATTCCCGCTGCGACAAGCATGAAAACCGCGGCCATCCAGACGCGTGCGGCAATCGCTTCGCGAAACAGCAGCGCGGCGACCAGCATCGTGAGCACGGCCTCCGACGCCAGCAGGAGCGACGCGGCCGAGGCCGCGAGGCCGCTCAAGCCCCAGACGAGCAGCACGGGCGCGACGAGCCCGCCCGCGGCGATGGCGCCGGCGAGCATCGGCAGGTCGCGGCGCTGCAGCCTCGCTTCATCCGTACGACGAAACGAGCGCGCGCAGGCGAGGCCGAGAAAGGAACCGAGGTAGAGGAGCCCGGCGAGCAGCACGGGGTGCATGGCCCCGGTAATGGGCTTGAGCGCGGGAGCCGCGGCGCCAAACAGCAGGGCCGACGCAAGCGCGAGCAGCGCGTAGCGCTGCATCACGCGACCCGCACCAGCGCCATCATCCCGGTCGCCTGGTGCTCCAGCACGTGGCAGTGAAGCATCCAGTCGCCCGGGTTGTCGGCGACGAACGCGATCTCGGCGCGGTTCTTCGGATCGAGCAGCACCGTGTCGCCCCACTCGCGCGCCTCCTTGCCGCCTCGGGAGATCACCTTGAAGACGTGGCCGTGCAGGTGGATCGGGTGATGCCAAGAGGTCTCGTTTACGAGCTCCCACAGGTATGAGCGGCCGCGCGCCAGTGTCAGCAACGGCTCGTGATGATGGACATGCTCGGGTACCGGCCTGCCGTTGATCGTCCAGAACAGGCCCTTGTGCTCGCGCTGGCTGGGCATCGCCCCCATCATGCCGCCGCCGAACACGATACGGCTGCGCTCGGCGCCTGCGAGGTCGGGCTGCGCCACCGGGTTGGCTGGCAGGCGCGGCGGCGGGGCAAACGCTTTCGGCAGCGGGCGCGCGTCGGTGTACCGAATCTTCAGCAGTTCGTACGCGCGCTGGCGGTAGAAGCCGTCGACGACGCGGTGGCTCGTCCCGGGCTCGCCGCGGCAGTCGAGGATCAGGTCGGCGCGCTGCGCCGGCCCGACGACGACCGGCTTGCCGGTGAGCTGCCGCGGCTCGACCGGCTGGCCGTCGAACGCGATTAGCCAGGGCGCGTGGCCCTCGAAGGTGAGGCCGTAGATGCGTGCGTTCGAGGCATTAACGAGCCTCAGGCGGATGCACGCGCCGGCGCGCACCTCGAACGCATCCGGGATGACGCCGTTCAAGGTGACGGTGTTACCGATGCGGCCGGCGTGGCTCGCGTCCATCGGGCTCACGAAGTCCGGCACGATTCGCGCCTCGCGATCGAGCCGCCAGTCCGACAGCACCCAGACCAGATCGCGATCGACCGCCGGCGGCTTGCGTTCCTCGACGATCAGAGCGCCGTACAGGCCGCGAGCCACCTGCTCGGGACTACCGAGGTGCGGGTGGTACCAGAAGGTGCCGGCATCAGGCAGGTCGAACTCGTAGACGAAGCGCCCGCCATTGGCGGCGATCGGTGGCTGCGTGACGCCCGGCACGCCGTCCATCGCGTTCGGCAGCCGCACGCCGTGCCAGTGCACCGTGGTGTCAACGCCGAGCACGTTCTCGACTTCGATGCGCAGCCGTTCGCCCTGCTTGAAGCGCAGCTCGGGCCCGGGAACGCGGCCGTTGTAGCTCCAGACCGCGGTGTCCGGATTTCCGGGCCCGACGAGCGCATGGCGGGTCGCTGCGAGGCGCAACAGCTTCGACGCCTGCTTCGACAGCCCGGCGGGCGCGTGCGCCAGTGCCACGCCCGCGGCGGAGGCGGCGAGCAAGCGACGCCGCACGCGGTCGATCATTCGATCGAGGTGATCACGAACTGCTGGCCTTGCTGCACGAACTCGAACTCGACCGTCTTGTCCTTCGCCACCTTGCCGAGCATCGCCTTGTCCTTGACCGTAAACGCCATGGTCATGGTCGGCCAGTTGAGGCTGGCAATCGGCTCATGCTTGATCGTCACCTTTTCTTTCTCGACCTTCGTGACCACGCCGGTGCCTTTGTGGACTTCGCCCGCCTTCTTGTCCGACTTCATGCCCTTCATGTCCATGTCCTTCATGTCCATGTCCTTCATGTCCATGCCCTTCATCTGCGCACTCGCCAGGGGCGCAGCGCCCAGGAAACACGCGGCAACGGCCAAAATTGCAAGCAAACGTTTCATTACGGTTCTCCGTGGTTAAAGAATGGATTGGGACTTACTCACAACGTCGTGCGCGCCGCCGGGTTGACTTCCAGCTTGCTCTCGCGCGAGCGGCGCTTCATCAGGTAATACGCCGCCGGGATCACGAACATCGACAGCAGCGGCGCGGTGATCATTCCGCCGATCATCGGCGCGGCGATGCGCTGCATCACTTCCGCGCCGGTGCCGTGGGACCACATGATGGGAATCAGGCCGGCGACGATCACGGCGACGGTCATGGCTTTGGGCCGCACGCGCTGCACGGCGCCCTCGTCGAGCGCCGCGAGCAGCTCGCCGGGCGCATGCCGCGCGATGGCTTGCTTGAGGTACAGCAGCATCACCACGCCGAACTCGGCCGCCACGCCCGCGAGCGCGATGAAGCCGATAACGCTCGCGACCGACAGGTTGTGGCCGAGCAGGTAGATGGTCCAGAAACCGCCCACCAGGGAGAACGGCAGCGACGCCATGATGAGCAGCGCCTCGCCAAAATCCCGGAACGTGAGGTAGAGCAGCACGAAGATGATGACCAGCACGAACGGGACGACGAGCGCGAGGCGCGTCTTCGCGCGCTCCAGGTATTCGAACTGTCCTGACCAGGAGAGCGATACGCCGGGCGGCAGCTTTACTTGGTCGCTCACCACGCGCTGCGCATCGGCGACGACCGAGCCGAGGTCGCGGCCGCGGATGTCGACGTAGATCCAGCCCGAGAGCCGCGCGTTCTCGGAGCGCAGCATCGGCGGGCCGTCGGTCACCGTCAGCTCGGCGAGCGCGGACAACGGAATCTGCGCGCCGCGCTCGGTGACGATCGGCAGCATGCGCAGCTTCTCGACCGAGTCGCGCGACTCGCGCGGATAGCGCACGTTGATCGGGAAGCGGCTGCGGCCCTCGATCGTCTCGCCGACGTTCTCGCCGCCGATCGCGGCCGACACCACCGATTGCACGTCCATGATGCTCAGCCCGTAGCGCGCGGCCGCCTGCCGGTTGATCGCCACCTCGATATAGCGCCCGCCGCTCACCCGTTCGGCGAGCGCGGACGACACGCCCGGCACCTCCTTGACCGTTCGTTCGATTTCTGCCGACACGTGCCCGATCTCTTCGAGGTTATTGCCAGAGACCTTGATGCCGAGGGGGCTCTTGATGCCGGTGGCGAGCATGTCGATGCGGTTGCGGATCGGCGGGATCCAGATGTTCGACAGCCCTGGCAGCCGCACGACGCGGTCGAGCTCCTCCACCAGCTTCTCCGGCGTCATGCCCGGGCGCCATTCCGATTGCGGCTTGAGCTGGATCACGGTCTCGACCATCTCGAGCGGCGCCGGGTCGGTCGCGGTCTCGGCGCGGCCGATCTTGCCGAACACGCTCTTCACTTCGGGCACGGTGGCGATCAGCTTGTCGGTCTGCTGCAGGATCTGGGCCGCCTTGCCGGCCGAAAGCCCGGGAAGCGCCGACGGCATGTAAAGCAGGTCTCCCTCGTAGAGCGGCGGCAGGAACTCGCTGCCGAGCCTATGCATCGGGATCCCCATGGAAAGCGCGAGCAGCGCCGCGACCGCGAGCGTGAGCCACGGCGCCCGCAGCACGCCGGCGAGCAGCGGCCGATAGCCGGCGATCAGCAGGCGGTTGATCGGATTGCTCCGCTCGTGCGGAATGCGGCCGCGAATCAGGTAGCCCATCAGCACCGGCACCAGGGTGACCGAAAGCCCGGCGGCGGCGGCCATCGCGTAGGTCTTGGTGTAGGCGAGCGGCGAGAACAACCGCCCTTCCTGCGCCTCGAGCGCGAACACCGGCACGAACGAAAGCGTGATGATCAGCAGCGAGAAGAAGAGCGCCGGCCCGACCTCGGCCGCGGCTTCGCCGATCAGCCGCCAGCGCTCCTCGCCTTCCACGTGCCTTCCTTCCAGCTTCTTGTGGGCGTTCTCGATCATCACCACCGCCGCGTCGACCATGGCGCCCACCGCGATCGCGATGCCGCCGAGCGACATGATGTTGGCGTTGACGCCCTGGTAGTACATGACGATAAAGGCAACCAGCACGCCCAGCGGCAGCGTGACGATCGCCACCAGCGAGCTGCGCAGGTGGATCAGGAACACGAGGCACACCAGCGCCACGACGATGAACTCCTCGACCAGCTTCTCTGCGAGGTGGCGCACCGAGCGCTCGATGAGCCCCGAGCGATCGTAGGTCTCGACCACTTCGACCCCCGGCGGCAGGCTCGCCTTCAGGTGCTGCATTTTTGCCTTTACGGCGCGAATGGTCTCGAGGGCATTCTTGCCGTGGCGCATGACCACGATCCCGCCGGCGACTTCGCCTTGGCCGTCGAGCTCGGCAATGCCGCGGCGCATCTCGGGGCCCACCTGGATGCGCGCCACGTCTTTCAGCATCACCGGCGTGCCGGACTCGGAAGTGACGAGTGGAATGGCACCGAAATCGTCGAGCGTCTTCAAGTAGCCGCTCGCCCGCACCATGTACTCGGCCTCGCCCAGCTCGAGCACCGAGCCGCTGGTTTCGCGGTTCGCTGCCTTCACCGCGGCGATCACCTTCGAATGCGGGATGCCGTAGGCCCGCAGCCGCTCGGGATAGAGGACGATCTGGTACTGGCGCACCATGCCGCCGACCGAGGCCAC
>Ga0105340_1000372_pt1 | contig 21995 bp, 16 predicted proteins | sample EasRivMeERMLT700_FD_89676 | JGI IMG/M metagenome (GOLD analysis project Ga0105340, IMG submission 89676) | Soil microbial communities from meander-bound floodplain in the East River, Colorado, USA - East River MetaG ERMLT700 | ecosystem: Environmental > Terrestrial > Soil > Floodplain | place...
GGTCCTTCCCCAAAAGCTATCGTCTGAACCCGGACCAACTCCGGCAGCTCAATCAAAAAGGCCGGGTTGTGTTAAGCCTGAAGGAGCTTGGCCTCATTGATGCCGGCGATGATAACGTCCGTCTCGCCGACCTGCGCACCCGAACGCTGAGGGCTCACCCTGTTGGGCCAGTCGGATCGCTGGCGCTCGTGCGCGTGAATTTCCAGCACGCCGGTGTTTCGCGGCTGACGTCCGCTGGTCGGACTTTCCTCTTTCGCCATTACCAGACGGAGGCCGTAAATCCGATTGTATGGAATGCGGTGTTTGACGCGAATACGGGCCAGACCGTGAACAGCACGCTCAGCGCCGCCCAGCAATCTCTCATCGGCGTGCTGCTCGCGCAGCAGCCCGTGCCCGTAACGAACCTTTTGTACTTCTCCCAGCCCGCGGCCGACGCGGAAATTCTCGTCACGAAAGATGTGTCCACAGACAATGGCACCGACTTCATTATCGACGACCTCCTTTTCGAGATACAGTACGACTTCAGTCCGACAAGCGACAACCTGCGCGAGCTCAACGTGCGGGTTAGCGATGACCTTAAGCCGGTCATCGTTGTAAGCCAGCAGGACATCAACACCCGACAGGATGGGCTGGGCGATTTCAATCGCGTGTTCCCAACTTCGGCGCTGGTGACGCTGGAAGCGCCGCCGACCTACGGCCGGTTTGTTTTCGATCAATGGCTGGTCAATAACCAGCCGCAAACCACCAACAGTTCCGCAGTCTCAGTTCTCCTCTCGGCCGACGCAAAAGTTGAGGCACGCTACCGGCTCGCGGTTGGTCCTGCTCTCACACTTGTGACGGCGCAACCGGGGCAGATCAGCTTTCGATTCCCTTCCGAGCCGGGCGGGAACTACACACTGGAGCAGAGCGAGCACCTGGCCGACCCGACATGGACGCCTGTGGAAACGCGCGCAGGCGACGGGACGACGATCCAATTCACACGACCCATTGGTACGGCGCCCACTTTCTTCCGCGTACGGCAGGAGTAGTCATGAGAACGAAACATAAACGGCAGCCACGCCTCCATCCGCAAAACGGACGAATCCGCTGCTCCCTCCCGAGGCACACTTATTCGTTCCGACGTCGCGCTCCATTGGTCGCCAGAGCTGCTGAACGCTACAAGGAATGGGACGTAAGTGCTACTGGCGTCGGGGAACTGCAACAACGCGGCACCAATCATACATGGTGCGGGGCGGCGTTTGACTGCGCCCGTGACTCGATAAGAAACGAAAGTGACGAAGACTTTGAACCATTGCCTGAAGAAATGATTCCTTACGCGAAAATCCCTGCTAATGCTTTTGGGCTGGCGCCGGACACCAGCACGCACGCAGCGCCAGAATGTCAGCCGTCGTCTTTGGAAGGTATCGCTCGAATTACTTCGTCCGTATCCGATCCGCGAACGACCGAGGGCCCGTTAATCTACGCGGTGGACGACGCGCCTGAGTTGACGGAGTTGTACACCATACTTCTGGAGGCGACGGGCTACATAGTAAGGGCCTTCAATGATCGTGCCAAAGCGCTGATCGCTTTGAAGGCGGAGAGGGCGAAACCGGATCTTCTGATCACGGACTGCGTGGGCCCGTCAATGTCTCTTGACCGGTTTTTGGAGTGTTGCCTCGTTGCTTATCCGAGCCTCCGAATCCTCATGGTCAGTGGCTACAGTCAAACAGACGTGCGATTTCCCCAGCCAGGATCGGACCGGTTCATCCAGAAGCCGTTCACTATTGAAGAGTTCCTGCGGCGAGTCCGAGCCACGTTGGCTGCCTGATGATTTTCCACTCATGAAATCCACCATTCACTACACCTGGGTGCTTCTTGTGACGTTGTCGTCTCTGTTGAGTTTTTCGAGCATCGCGACAGCCCAAAACTACTCCATCGACTGGTTTACCATAGATGGGGGCGGGGGCACGAGCGTCGGCGGGCCTTATTCGTTGAGCGGCACCATTGGCCAACCGGATGCGAATCAACAGGCGATGACCGGTGGGAGCTTTTCGCTTAGTGGCGGTTTCTGGAGCCTGGTTGCCGTGCAGACGCTCAATGCGCCTCCGCTCGCGATCCAATGGACCGCGACAAACACCGCGCGCATTTTCTGGCCCTCGTCTTCGGAGGGTTTCGTTCTTCAGCAGAACACTAACTTAAACAATGTAACCATTTCGGGTTGGGTTAGCGCTCCGCAAACCGTGACCGACAACGGCACGACAAAATCCGTCATCGTCAACCCGCCGACTGGCAATCGTTTCTATCGACTGTTCAAACCCTAAACACTCCGATCGAAAACCCATAACCAACTCATGAAGATTCGCCTAATACTCCTCCTCCTCCTCGGGTTGCTGTGTCATTGCATGATTGTTCCTCAACTCGCTGCCCAGGGCACCGCGTTCACTTATCAAGGCCGACTTAACGACGGCGCCGCGCCAGCCAATGGCTTATATGATATAAAGTTCTCGCTCTTCGATTCGATTAATCCCACCTCCGATTTCTTTGGATCGATTACGAACTCGGCGGTAAACGTCAGCAATGGGCTGTTCACGGTCGTGCTTGATTTCGGTGAAAGGCTTTTCACGGGTCATCCCAACTTCTATCTCGAAATATGGGTTCGACCAACCGGCGCCAGCACGGACTTTTTTACCCTGACTCCTCGTCAACACATTACTCCGACGCCGTACGCAATTCATGCCGGGACGGCCACATCTCTGCTTGACGGTTCTGTTAGCACGGTGAATGGCCTGGGTGGCGACGTGACGTTGATGCCAGGTCAGAACGTCGTCATTTTTACCAACGGGAACCGCGTGTTCATTTCTGTCCCGACCGGTGGCAACGGGCCTTGGGAAGCAGCCGAAACCAACATCTATTATCAAGGTGGCCACGTTGGCATCGGCACGGTTTTTCCAGATCGACCCTTGACGATCACCGGGTTCGGGCCCGCCAATGAATGGCTCAGCTTTAGGGTTGTTGGAGCTACGCGCTGGCATATCAACAACCGCAACTTCGGTTGGAACCTCGCGGAAACCGGCGCGGCGGATGGCCGCTTGTTTGTGGCTCCCGGCGGTAATGTTGGTATCGGGACGGATGCACCGCTTGGAACGCTCGACGTCCGCGGCCGCATCCGATTTGGTGTTAACAGCGAGTTTCGGGCTGTCAGCGCCACCGACACCCTGCACATCATTCGCGGCACTGTTAGTTCAGGCGGTGCGGTTCTCGATGGGACTGGCTTCACAGTGCTTCATGCGGGCACCGGTGACTACGGCATCACGTTCAATACCCCGTTTCTCACACGGCCGACGGTGACCGCGTCAGTCGAGTGGGAGTTCCCCGCCAGTGATCCAGGGCGAATTGCCATGGTCGACAACTTTACCACCGCCGGGGGCAACATCGTTGTTGTAACTTCGGCGTCACAGAGTTTGCTTAATGCAAGATTCAATTTCATCGCAATTGGAATCCGATGAGGGGGCGGAGGGTTAATGAAATCCAAAGACACTTCATGACATGAAAACCATCATTCACATTCAACGGATTGTTTTGGCGGTGGTTCTTTTGACCAGCTTCGTGGAATCGGCTTTGACTCAGGAGGTGTCCATTCCAGATTCCGGCCTAAACGCGGCCATTCGTGAAACGCTGCAAAAACCGAATGGCCCCTTGACTGAGCAGGATCTTCTCAGCCTGACGAACCTGGACGCCAGCCGTCGAAACGTGAGAAGCATCATCGGACTTGAAGCGGCTCGTAATTTGGAATTCCTGGAACTCCAGATCAATCACCTTACGAACTTTTCCCTTCCGAGCACACTTACCAATCTGGAGGTGCTCGACGTCAGTGCCAATGGGATGACCAGTTTTTCAATTCCGAACGCGCCGGCGAATCTGAGCGTGCTCACGCTCGCCGGAAATTCACTGACCAATCTCACTTTGCCCGCGGGTCTGACCCGGTTGAACGGTCTCATTCTTGAAAATAATCAATTCAGCAGTTTCAATGCGCTTTCGAACCTGACCGGCCTGATGACTCTCGATCTCAGTTTCAATTTGTTCACCAATTTCTCCCTTCCGAGCGGATTGACGAATCTGAACACGTTCCTTATGGAAGGGAATCCTCTCGCCGACATTACCTTGCCGCCCGGATTCGCGAGCTTGAATGAGCTTTACCTCGGGCAGAATCAGCTCACCCGTTTCACCTTGCCCGCGGGCATGACGAACCTGATCGCGCTTGGGCTCTTCTTCAATCAACTCACGAACCTGACGTTGCCCGATGATCTGAGAAGTTTGGGCTCGCTTGACCTTGATTTCAATGACTTTACCAGTCTTGAGTTGCCTTCGAATCTGATCCGCCTGGGCACTCTGCTCTTGCGCTCGAACCAACTAACAAACCTGCATTTGCCCGACGACGTGAGGCGGCTGAATTTTCTCGACGTCGGCGAAAATCAACTCGTCGATCTGACCTTGCCTGCGGGTTTAAATCGTCTCGAGTTTCTCCGTGCTTCCGGAAATAAACTCAGCAGTCTCGTCCTGCCTCCGGGCCTGACCAATTTGACCGGGGTTTTCCTTCGGTTCAATCAACTGACCAACCTGACGCTGCCGTCGGACCTCTTCAAGCTGGTCCAGATCGATGTCCTCGGGAATGAGCTCGCGAGTCTGAGCCTGCCTTCGGGCCTGACCAATTTGATGACCCTTGTTCTCTCTGGCAATCAACTGACCAACCTGACGTTGCCACCGGACATAATCAGGTTGTCCTCGCTCGTCCTGGAGGGAAATCCTTTCACGACGCTCGTTTTGTCCGAGCCGCTGGCAGCCACGACTCTGGCGGGAGACGTTGCCGCGTTGCGCAACCGAGGTGTCTCCGTGTTCACTTACCCCCTGGCAATCCAACTGGTCCGGCCACAAATGGTGAGTGGAGCTTTCCGGATTGGAATCACGGGCCCCCCGGGAATCTATACCGTTTTGGAGTCAACTGATCTTACGGCTTGGAACTTCCTGGGCATGGCGAACAACATACTGGGCAGTGTCAACTTCACGGATGTGACAGCCAACGCCTCTCCGCGGAAGTTTTATCGCGCGCTCCTGCAAAGCCCGCCCCCGCACATGGTGTTCATCGCGCCCAATACTTTTACCATGGGCAGCCCGATCAATGAGCTGCACCGTCAAACGAACGAAGGTCCGCAAACAATAGTCACCCTCATCCGTGGATTTTGGATCGGGAAATTTGAAGTGACCCAGACTGAATACCTGTCGATCATGAACACGAACCCGAGCTCCTTCCCGGAAGACCTGAGCCGACCGGTGTCCAGCGTGAGTTGGCCCGACGCGACCAATTACTGCTGGACACTGACGCAGCGGGAAATTGCGGCGGGGCGCATTCCCGTCGGCAGCCAATATCGTCTCCCAACGGAAGCTGAATGGGAATGCGCCGCGCGCGCCGGTACGACGACTCGGTTCAGTTACGGTGATGATCCGGACTACGCCAGCCTTACGAACTACGCGTGGCAAAACTTTGAGGACGGCCTTACTGTCCACCCGGTCGGCCAAAAACTTCCCAATCCGTGGGGATTGTACGATACGTACGGAAATGTCTTTGAGTGGTGTCAGGATTGGCTTGGACCCTTGCCGGGGGGAACTGTGACCGATCCGACGGGTCCTGATTCCAACCCCATCGGATGGAAAATCATGCGCGGAGGCGCTTTCGACTTTGGTGGGCCCGCCTGCCGATCGGCCAGCCGTTCGTTCTTTGGCAACCACCCGGCGCTCACCGATTGGAACCTGGGCTTCCGCGTGGTGCTCGTCATAGGATCGCAATGAGAGCCCCACATGGAACGACCATGAACACTTCTATCCTGATGCCGCGTCCAGTCCGACGCCATTTCTTCGAACTCGCCAAAGTGCCGATCCGGGTTTGGCAGAAGTCCTGGACGAAGAAAATTGTCGAAGCACAAGCTGGCCCATTCAGCGAAGCAAAAGCTCGGACCTTACGCCCAAAGGGACAGATAGCGTTTTCACGACGGTGTAGCTTTCGCACATCCACTCGACCGCCGGCGGCATTAACTTAGCAAACGAAAACCATGAAGCCTGTCAAACCATTCGCGTGTGTCTCGGATTCCAACGGAGGTAGGGCCCTGGCTGGCCCGTTAATCTACGTCGTGGACGACGCGAAGGGCCTGACTGAGCTGTACACCCTCTTTTTGAAGGGGACGGGGTGCATTGTGCGGGCCTATAATGATCGTGCGGACGCGCTGGTCGCCCTGATGAGGGACAGGACAAGGCCGGATCTCCTGATCACGGACTATCTTGGGGATTCAATGCCTGTCGACCGGTTTCTGCAGTATTGCCTCGTTGTTCATCCCTCTCTCCGAATCCTTATGGCCACCGAGTTGAGCCAAAGAGACGTAAGGTCTTCCTGCGTAAGGCCCGACCGGTTCATCCAGAAGCCGTTTACTGCTGACGAGTTCCTGCAGGAAGTTAAAGCTGCGTTGGAGTATTCCAACGTGCCTGGGAGACCCCCGTACCCTCGCAAGGTCTTTAATCGTATCCACGTACCGTAAATCAGTCAGTGCCCCGCCGCTTTTCTGGCAGGGCACTGAGTTGGTTGCAGTTCTCAAATCGTGGAACGGGCAATTGACCCGAACGCGCGAGACAGCTTAATAGCGATCGTCATCGTCGTCGTGGTCCTGGTCATCAGCCTCCTCGCTTTTTTGGATGACCCCAAACAACCCGTGCGTTTCACCGTTCGGACCGGCCGTGAAGTAGAGGTCGGTCGCGACGCCCGCAGTGCCAGCAGCGCCGAACGCAAGACCCCACAAACCGTCGATCGTCACCGGGCATTCTTCCGTGCCTTTGAGCAGGCCACGGAATCGGCCATGTGCGTCGAACGTCATGATCGTGCCGCTGCCAAAATTGCCAACCAGCAATTGGTCGGCATGAGAGCCGAAGCTGTCCGGCGCCAGGGCGATGCCCCAGGGTGCGTTCATTTCACGAACAGGTCCGCCGGCGGCCTTCCCGGTGGCAAAACGGCGGAATTTGCCGTTCGCAGGGTTTAAGGTGTCAATTAATCCGCGACCGCGACCCGGGAGAAGACCGTTTTTGGTTTCGTTCTGTTTGGCAAAGGTGACAAACACGGTGCCGGCAACATTCTGCACATTGTAGGGCGCATACCCGCGCGGCGCATGCGTGTCTGCGAATTGGCCAATGAGGTCCAGGGACGAGTCATACATATCAGTCGTGCCTTCGCTGAAGTTTGCCGCGAGCAGGAAGCGATTCGCGTTGTTGGTCACGAGGGTGATGCCCGTGTAAATCGCGCCGTTCCGGTTCGCCAGGACCTCGGCCGCATTTCCCAGGGCAGGCCGCCAGCCTGAGATCGTGCCGTCAGTGCTGACGAAGATGAACACGTCGGCATTGAAGTCCGTGGTGTTGTTGAAGACGCTACCGGTGACGCCGCCGTTGCCGGGGATCGCGACAACCAGCGCATTCCTGGTCACATGCGGCGCGCCGGAGGCATCGTTGGTCACGGCGTATATCGTGGCGTTGCCGCTGCCATTGGCACTAATCCAGATCGGTCCGTTTGGTCCGAAGGAAATGCCCCAGCCGTTCACCAGGTTCGTGTCCTGTATCTGTGCGACTCCGGGAATATCCGAGACCAGATTGATTTGTTTGTAGTGGGTTTCATCCTTACGCCGATCATGATTGTTAAAATAATCCGTTGCAAAGGCAGGCAGGCACGCCAGCGTTGCGACAGAGGTCGTCAGCAGCACGCGCAGTCCCCTCTTCGCGGCCGGGGCCCTGGTCGGTTCAGTCGTCTTGTTTTTCATATGCTGTTTTTGTTTTGTCGTTGAATTCCCGAATAGCTCTCGTGGTGCGATGGGGGCAGGAACAGGAGTTGGATAATCAACTTTCATTCGCTTCGCTGCCGCTCCTCGCCGTTGCCAACAAGCGATTCCATTCGAGTCGCATCTCTGAGCGGCGCGAACGGATTTAGTTCCCGGAAACGGGCGACAACGCGTTGGCACTTTCGTCCCATCGCGGATCCCACCTGCTCCTTAGTCCCATTGTGTCATCCCGCCTCCTGTGAGAAAGAATGGGTGTCTCAATTGAGACACCTCGGATCCGAACGAATAATGAATTCAACCGATCAATCTGAAGCGATTGTGAGCGAGCACTGCGAGCCCTTCAGGTGCGCGAAGAGCCGCGCGCGGGTCGAAGCGGATTGCCCTGACTACGGCATCCCGGGAAAACCAACCACACTTATGCATAACAAACAGAATCTGACCAAGCTGAAGAAAATGGACAGCCTTGCGCCGGAAGTAAGGAAGGCCTTCTGGGCATTCGACAAAGCAGCCGTCGCTGATGGATCAATTCCTGTAAAGTTCAAAGAGTTGATTGCCGTTGCGGTTGCGTTCACCACCCAATGCCCGTACTGCATCGACATCCACAGCGGCAACGCGCGCAAGGCAGGCGCAACCGACGCAGAAATGATCGAGGCCGCAATGATCGCCGCCGCCTTGCGAGCTGGAGCGGCAGTCACACACGCGACGCATGCTTTGCCGAGTTAAGAGGGACCAAACTGTTCGACTCCCGCTGAACTGAACCGGGCGTCGATCGCTTGTTTACGCGCATTCTAATGAAGCACGCCAAGGAATCCGAAATACCCTGGGTCGAGCGCCGTTCGCCGCGCGGGCGCTTTCACCTTTTCCGCCGGCACATCTCGCAGGCGCTCGGAGCGCCCTTTGACAAAGGAGTCTCAGGTGGCGGGCACCCTTTCGATGTCGAGCTTGCCCGGCTTCCCCCGGGGGCTACGAACTTCCCTTTCCATGCGCATGCCGCGCAGTGGGAACTTTACCTCATTCGCAACGGCTCTGGCCGGCTACGGACCAGTGAAACGACTGTTCCGATTATGGCTGGGGACGCAGTCGTTTGCGCGCCCGGTGATGCCCACCAGTTCAAGAACACAGGTTCCGAAGACCTCCTGTATTACGTCATTGCCGATCATCCTCAAGCCGATGTGGGGTTTTACCCGGACTCGAACAAGTGGTTCATCAAGCCACACGGCAAGTGGTTCAAACTTCAAGAGGCCGACTATTACGCCGACGAGGAATGAACCGAGCGGCGCAAACTTGCTTTTTCCGTCACACCGGCACACACCAAAAACGCCTATGCTTGAACTCCGACCGACCTGTGAGCAGTGCAACACGGCCTTGCCCCCCGATTCACTCAAAGCCCGCATCTGCAGCTATGAATGCACGTTTTGCGCAAGCTGCGTCGAAACAATTCTGTTCAACGTTTGCCCGAACTGTGGTGGCGGCTTTGTCCCGAGGCCAGTTCGTCCCACGACCAATTGGAAGGGCAACAATTGCCTCCGGAAAGACCCGGCGAGCAGCAAGGTCAGGTATCGCCCGATCGACTCCGCTGCGCACGCGGTGTTTGCAGCGGCCATCAGGCCCATCCCGCCCGAAGCGCGATAGTTTCGGTGATGTTCCCGACCATCTCGGTGCGAGTGATTGTGAGTCGCGGTTGTCCTGCGCGATGAGCCAGGTTCGACACTTGACGCGGCAATCGGGCGGAGGAAGATCGTTGAAGGCCCGCGCCACGGCTCTGCTTCTCATGAGCAGCAAACCGCTCCTGCGCGGCTTTCTGTTATGACTATCGACACACCCATCGTGCAAGAGTGGGACGAAAGTCCCAGTGCGGCTGAGCTGTCGCTCAAGAATAATTCCTCTATGTTCCAGCTCCTGTTCGAGCGGAGTGCGGATGCGATCTTTCTGTTGGATCCGAAGGAGGGCACCTTTGTGGACTGCAATCTGGCAGCCGTCGAACTCTTGCGGGCCGGCACCAAAGAAAGAATCCTGCGGGCGCGACCGGAAGATCTCTCGCCACCGCTTCAGCCCGACGGCACTCCAAGCAACGAAAAGACGACGGAGGTTATGGCATTGGTTGAAAAGCACGGCAGACACCGGTTTGAATGGGTGATGCGCCGCTTCGATGGGCAGGCGGTGCCATTGGAAGTATTAGTCACCCAGCTTCGCGCAGGTGACCGGGTTCTGAACGTGGCGGTTCCGCGCGACATAACCGAGCGCAAACGCACGGAGGCGGCGCTTCGCGAAAGCGAGCAGAAGTTTCGCGAACTCTTTGAGGCGAGTTCTGATGCCATTCAAATCCTCGACCCACAGGAGCGAAGGATTGTCGACTGTAACGCCGCCACGTTGAAAATGGTCGGCGGCGTGGACAAGAAGTGGTTCTTGTCGCAACCGCTGGAAAGCCTTGAGCCCGAGCGGCAGCCGGATGGGCGACCTTCCAGGGAAGCCGCCCGTGCCTGGGCTGAGCGCGCGCTCTTATACGGCCCGCAGCGGTTCGAGTGGACGGGCAGACGGCGCACGGGCGAGGAATTCCCGGCGGAGGTTTTGCTGACGCCGGTGCTGCTGGGCGGTCGCAGGATGATGGTTGCTGTTTCACGTGAGATTTCTGAACGGAAAAAAAACGAGCGGGAACTGCTGGAATTGAACCAATCGCTGGAACGGCGGGTTGCTGAACGCACCGCTGCGTTGACAACCAGCGAAGCGCGTTTCCGCGCCCTGGTCGAACATGCGCCCGAAGCGATTGTCGTTTTTGACGGCAAGACCGAGCGAATCCTGTTTGGGAACAAGCATGCGTGTGCGCTTTACGGGGTGCCGATGGAAAAACTGGCTGAGTTAAGACCCGAGGACGTCAGTCCTGAATTTCAGGGAGATGGCCGACGCTCCAGCGAACGGGTTCGCGAAATAATGGATGAGGCGCTGGCGGGAGGAAATCCAGTTTTTGAATGGATTCACCGGCAACCACATGGCCGTCTCATCCCGACCGAGGTCCGGTTGCTGCGCCTGCCCGCCGAGGGCCAAAATCTGATCCGCGCCAGCATCATCGACAATACGGAGCGAAAACGCGCCGAGCTTGCGCTGCGGGAATCGGAGGAAAAGTTCCGAGCGCTTTTTGAAGGATCCAGTCAGGGAATCGTGCTGCACGACGAGAACGAAATCCTTGAGGTGAATCCTGCGGCGGTCCGGATTATGGGCTGCCAAAGCCCAGAGGAACTCCTGGGGAAGCATCCGGGTGATACTTCGCCCCCTTTCCAGCCGAGTGGCGAAAGCTCCGCTGTGCTGGCTCGTAAACATATTCAGGAGTGCATGACTAATGGCAGCGCGCGCTTCGAATGGATGAGTTGCACGCCGCAAGGCGCCGAAATCCCGCTGGAGGTGACTTTAACCCGAATTCAATGGAGCGGACGCCAGGTCATACAGGCGTTGATCAACGATATCAGCGAGCGAAAGCAAGCGGAGGCTGGGCTGCGGGCCAGCGAGGCGCGATTGCGCGAGAGCGAAGCGCGCTTTAGTGCAGCCTTCGAGGCGAGCCCGGTCTTCATCATCATGATGCGGATGAGCGACGGGAAGTCCGTGCTCGCCAACGAAGCGCTCTTGAATTGGCTGGGATGTACCCGTGAGGAGGTGCTCGGCCGAAGCTGTGCCGAATTGGGCGTCTGGGAAGACCTCGGTGACCGCACGCTGGTATGGGAAAATCTCTGCGCGATTGGCTCCATTCGTCAAAGGGAGTGCCGCTGGCGTAATCGCCGCGGACATGTGTTCACGATCCTGTTGTCGGCTGAAACCATCAAACTGGATAACGTTCCTCACGTGCTGATCATGGCCCTGGACATCACCCAGCGCAAGCAGGCGGAAGTAGAAATGCTGAAAGCGCTGGGCCGGGAAAAGGAACTCAGCCAGCTCAAAAGCAATTTTGTTTCGATGGTGTCACACGAGTTCCGCACTCCGCTCGGCATCATCCAATCTTCGGCGGAACTGCTCCGTGATTTTTATCAAAAGATGCCGTCCAGCGAACGCGAAGAGCAGTTGGAGTCGATCGCTCGGAATACGCGCCGGATGGCGGGCATGATGGAAGCGATCCTTGTCCTCAGCCGCCTGGATGCCGGCAAACTGGACTTTCAGCCCGCCGGCCTCGACTTGAACGTATTTTGCCGGCGGGTGCTGAATGAGGTTCTCTCTGCGACGAACCGTCGATGCCACGTTGAATTGTTGCTGCGCGCCGTTCCAGCGCAAGCCCAGGCGGACGAGCGATTGCTCGGGCACATTTTTACAAATCTCCTGAGCAACGCAGTGAAATATTCGGAGCCAGGGGCCACGGTGCAATTCGTGGTTGAACGGGAAGGGCGTGACGCAGTGTGTACCGTTCGTGATCACGGGATCGGTATTTCGGAGGATGACCAGCAACACTTGTTCAAGGTCTTTCACCGCGGCAGCAACGTGGGAACGCGGCCCGGCACCGGGCTCGGCCTGCTTTTGGTGAGACGCTGTGTTGACCTGCACGGTGGGAAGTTGCAGTTGAACAGCAGGATTGGCGAAGGCACAACGGTGACGGTCAGGCTTCCCGTTTTTTGAGGGCACCATGAAGAAAATATTGATAGTTGAAGATGAACCGGAGATGCGCCGCAACATTGCGACTCTGCTCCGTTACTATGATTACGAGCCGATCGAGGCGGAAAATGGGCGCACCGGCGTGGCACTTGCGCAGCGGGAAAAGCCGGACCTGGTTCTCTGCGATGTCATGATGCCTGAACTGGACGGCCACGGCGTGTTGCAAGCGCTACAACAGAATCCCGACCTGGCACTCATTCCGTTCATCTTCCTCACAGCCAAGGGAGAAAAAGATGATCTTCGGAGCGGTATGAACCTCGGCGCGGATGATTATCTCACGAAGCCCGTGGCCAATGCGGACCTGGTTCGGGCGATCGAAGCGCGGTTGCGCCGCTCCCAACAACAGGTAAAGCGCGAATTCAAACCCGATTTCTCCTCGACCGAACCCCTGCTGAAGTTTGGTCTCACGGCACGCGCGACCGAAACGCTGCTTTGGCTCGCGCAAGGCAAGACGAACCCGGACATCGCGTCGATTCTCGGCATCACCGAATCGACGGTGAAAAAGCATGTGCAGGAAATATTTGAAAAACTCGGTGTTGAAACCCGGGGTGCCGCGACCGTTCGAGCACTGGAGGTGCTGAGTTCTCCGTCACAGCGGCTTCAGCAAAACAGTGCGTAAAGTCGTATAGGGCAGGGGCACGCTTGTCGATTACCGATGGGGATGCGGGAGTCGAGTGAGCGTGTAAACCCCGAGCACCAAACTCTGATACCCAGAGAATCTCCAGGTTCCAACGACAGCGGCGGCGATCGAGAGTAGGGGTAGATCGAGTCCGTCACAGGCAACTTTCCCAAGGGACGAAAACCACAGGAACTTTCCGGTGGAGGCGGTGCTGAGCGTCGAACTATCAAAATGCAGACCGCAAACGGGGAAACGCGGAACACGCGGGCGGCGCGTTGCATTTTAAAGGCAACTTTCGGTCAGGGGCGGTTTTTGCTATGTTGTTGGACTTGATGTCCGCGCAACTTGATCCAGATGCCGCCCTGATGCTGCGAGTGCGTGAGGGTGATCGGGATGCTTTTGCTTTGCTGGTCGACCGTTACAAACAGCCGGTGATGAACCTGGTCGCGCGCACCTTGCGGGATCTCACGGAAGCGGAGGACGTGGCGCAGCACGTCTTTTTGCAGGTCTACAAATCGGCACATCGCTACGAAGTGACCGCGAAGTTTTCCACGTGGATTTTCACGATCGCGCGCAATCTCTGTCTCAACGAAATTCGGCGGCGCTCGCGGCATCCTGCGGATTCTATCGACGCGACGCGGGAAGGGGACGACGAGCATCCGGCGCGACAGCTTGAGGACGCGCGCACTTTTTCGCCGCCGGACACGCTGCTCCAACACGAACTCGAAATCAAAGTGGACGAGGCGGTGAACGCGCTGCCCGAAAAGCAACGCACGGCGCTGCTGCTCTGCCGCCAGGAGGACGTGTCCTACGAGGAGATTGCGAAGGTATTGGGGTGTTCAGTGTCGGCGACGAAGTCGTTGATTCACCGGGGGCGAGAGACCTTGAAAGAGCAACTAAAACCATATTTGAAAACGGGGGTGTGGCATGACGCGGATTGACGGAAACTTTGGGCTATCAACGGGTTTGAAGAGAAAGGCAGCTTGATGAATGACGACCTTTACAATGATCTCCTTGAAGCGAGTTGGCAGCGCAAATTGACCGCCGAGGAAGAAGCGCAATTGCGCGGCTGGCTCGCGGCGCATCCCGAGAAACAGCCCAGGTGGGAAGAGGAACTCGCGCTGAATCAGCAGCTTGAGCGGTTGCCGAACGCACCGCTGGCATCGAACTTCACCGCGCAAGTGCTCGGGAAACTGGACCTCGAACTTCGGCGCGAAGAGCGCGAGCCCGCGCGCCCGGGGAAATTCACATCGTGGTGGCACGGCCTGGTGCCGCGGTTTGCATCGGTGCTGCTGCTGGGACTGCTTGCCGGCACGGCCATCGTGCAGTATCGCGAGCGCCAGCGTGAGGAAATGGCGGAGGGCATCATGCGCGTCACGCCAGTGGCGTCGGTGTTGCAGCCGGAGGTGTTGCAGAATTTTGATGCGATCCGCCATCTGAGCCACGTGCCCACGGTGTCGGACGAGGAATTGCTGGCCGCTTTGCAGTAACGCTATGATGTTGCGCAGTTTTTTAGTCGTGGTGAGCGTCGCTTCGGGTATGGCGCAGGTTGCCGAGCCGCCGACTGTGCGGCCGGCTGCCCCGGCGCAAAGCGCGAGAGTCCCGCAGCCGCCGCCGATGCCGCCGTCGCCGGTGCAGGTATTTCGCGACATGCTGGCGATGACAACCGAGCAGCGCGTGAAAGCAATGGAAGGCCGTCAGCCGAAAACACGCGAATTTTTGACGTCCAAGCTGAAGGAGTTTGAAGCGCTTAAGCCTGAGGAACGGGAGAATCGATTGCGCACCATGGAGCTGCGGTGGCAGTTGCTGCCGCTGATGAGCATGGCGCCTTCGAATCGCGTGCTGCGCATCCAGGGACTCCCCGAGAGTGACCGGCCACTGATCGAGGAACGGCTGCGCTTGTGGGACAAGCTTTCGCCCGAGCAACAGCGCGACGTGCTGGAGTGCGAGCCGGCGCTATCGGCCTTCGCCAGCCCCGGCACGCGCGTCCCGACGAGCAGTGTGGGGTTGCCGGTCTCAACAAATCTGCAGCAACGAATCAACAGCAGCACGACGTATCTGAACAACCTGCGGCCGGAAAAACGGGCCGAACTTTACCAGAATTTCCAGGAATTCTTTGAGCTTTCGGAGAAGGAAAAGGCGAAGGCGCTGGACTCGATCCACACGCTGAGCGACGCGGAACGGCGGCAAATGGAGCGGACACTCGCGACCTTCGACAGGCTGCCGCGGGCGCAACGAGAGCAATGCATTCACGGCTTCCAAAAATTCACGGCCCTGTCGCGCGAGGAACAGGGACAATTTCTCAGGAGCGCGGCGCGCTGGCAGGCGATGAGCCCGCGTGACCGGCAGATTTGGCGCAGCCTTGTTATGCAAAAAGCGGTACCACAGCCACCATTACCACCTGGCATTCCGAACGCAGGAATTGCCTTCCCGCAAAACAGCCTCGCTTTTACGAACCGTTAGCCCGCGACGATGCCGTCGCGAAGATAAGCCGGCGTTTTCTGCACGACCTTCTGCGCGAGCTTGTAACCCTTTGAGTCAGCGTTGTTGCCGAGGCCATCGAATTTAGCCTCGATGCGCAGGCGGGCGGTTTCGCAGAAATAATCCGCGAGTTGCAACGCTTCCTTTCCGTCGTCCGTGCCGCGCCTCGCAAGCTGATCCGCGCGCGAGCAGGTCGCCGCCATGGCGAACAGTTCCGTGCCTATGTCCACAAACCGTCCGAGCAGCACTTGCTGCTTCTCGAGTTTGGGGCCGAACCGCGCCATGGCGTGAAACAACTTTCGCGCGAGACGTCGCGACGTGCGCGCCACGAATCGAACATGCTTGCGCAAGGGTGGCGAGAGCCGGCCCGCTCCGCTGCCAAAGCCGATCCATTGCCGCGGATACCAACCGGCGTAGAAAAGTCCCGCCTTCATCGCGGCCTTCGCGCGCGCGCCCATCGGCAATTGAGAATTGAGAGCAGCCCCCGCGACTTTCAGGTGCGGGTCGAGCGCTTCGCGCGCGAGGAACAGTCGCATGATTTCGCTGGAGCCTTCGAAGATGGTGTTGATGCGGCAATCGCGCATGAAGCGTTCGATCGGCACGGGCTCTTCACCGCGGGCCTTGAGCGAGTCGGCCGTTTCGTAACCGCGCCCGCCGCGAATCTGCATCGTGTCATCGACGATCTGCCAGCCCATTTCCGTGCCCCACAATTTGCACATCGCGGCTTCGAGGCGAATGTCGGCTTTCTTGTCGCGGTCGACGAGGCTGGCCGCGAGCAGCGTCATCGATTCCATCGCAAAGGTGTTGGCGGCCATGCGGGCGATCTTGTCCGCAATGGCGGAATGCTTCGCGATCGGTGCGCCCCATTGCACACGTTTCGCCGCCCAATCCTTCGCGTATTGCAGGCACTTCTTCGACATGCCGACGCACGCGGCGGGCAATGTCAGCCGGCCCGTGTTCAACGTGGAGAGCGCGACCTTCAAACCCTTGCCCTCGGCGAGCAGGATGTTTTCGCGCGGCACCTTCACGTCGGTGAAGTGGACCACGCCATTATACAATGCGCGCAACCCCATGAAGCGGCAGCGCGTCACGACCTCAACACCCGGCGTGTTCATGTCCACGATGAACGCGGTAATCTGCTTTTTCTCCTTGCCGTTGATCTTTACCGACGGCGTGCGCGCCATGACGACAATCACGCCGGCTTTCACGCCGTTGGTACACCAAAGTTTCTCGCCGTTGATGACGAAATGCTTTCCATCGGGCGTGGGCTCCGCGCGCGTCTCCATCGTCGCGGGGTCCGAACCGACGCCGGATTCAGTGAGCGCGAACGCCGAGATCTCGCCCTTCGCGACGCGCGGGAGGTATTTGCGCTTTTGTTCCTCGGTGCCGAACATGATCAGCGGCTGCGGCACGCCGATCGATTGGTGCGCGGAGAGCAGAGCGGTAAGGTTGCCGTCGTAACTCGCGAGCAACATCGCCGCGCGGGAGTAATTTGTTTGCGACAGCCCCAGCCCGCCGTATTGCGGAGACACCTTGATGCCAAACGCGCCCATGCGCCCGAGTTCGTCGATCACGTCCTGTGGAATCTCGCCCGTGCGATCAATCGCATCCGGATCGACCTTCTCCTTCAGGAATTTTTCCAACTGTTGGAGAAAGGCGTCCCCCTGGTCGCGGTCCTCGGCCTTCTGTTCGGGGAACGGAAACACCGCATCGAGATCGAACCGGCCCATGAACAACCCGCTCGCGAGACTCGGCTTGGCGGCGGCTTCGTCGCGCGCGGCCTCGGTGAGTTCGAGGGCGGCGCGCTGGCCTTCCGACATCTTTGAAGTGTCGATCAATGGCGCGTTGTCGCGCGTCTTCGGTTCCTCAGGCATGGCAGGTGTGGTGCTCATATTGATTTTCCTTTTGGGGGATAGAACTTCTGTTGTAGCGGCGCCATTGTCTGCAACAACGCGCACGGGGCAAATTGCTGCTCGCCCTTGTTGGCGAGTTTATACATCTCTTCGACGAGCTGCGGAACGCCGACGGAATCGGCGTAGCGCAACGGCCCGCCGCGGAACGGCGCGAAGCCCGTGCCCATGACCATCCCGAAATCGACATCCGCGGCTTCGCCGACAATCCCTTCCTCCAGGCAACGCGCGGCTTCGTTGACCATGAGGTAAACCATCCGATTGCGCAGGTCCTCACGGCTCAAAGCGGCCGCCGAGGTGCCCTTCTTGAATCGCTCGGCATCGGTGTTCACTTCGGAACTCTTCGAGCGTTTATCGTGCAGGTAAAACCCGCGTCCGCTCTTACGGCCCAGGAGCTTGTCCTGCATCATCGCGCCAAGCAGGGCCGGTGTGCGCAAGCGCGACGCAAAATTTTGCGCGATCGTTTCGGCGACGTGATTGGCGACATCGACTCCCACTTCATCGATCAGTCGCAGCGGCCCCATGGGCATGCCGAATTCGAGCATCGCCTCGTCGATGTTCTCGATGCTCGCGCCGTTCTCGAACAGATGACCTGCCTCGATCAGATACGGCATCAGAATCCGGTTCACGAGAAAGCCGGGGCTGTCCTTGACCACGACGGGCAGCTTGCCGATCTGTTGCACGAAGCGAACGGCCCGATTCACGATTTCGGGTGAAGTCTGCCGCGCCACCACCACCTCGACCAACTGCATGCGATGCACGGGATTGAAAAAGTGAATGCCCACGACGCGGTCCGGGTGGCGTGTCGCGGCGGCCAATTCCGACACGGAGAGTGCGGACGTGTTGGTGGCCAAAATTGTGCGCGCACCGGCGAGGTCGTCGAGCCTTTTGAAAATCTGTTTCTTCAGATCCATCTTCTCGACGGCGGCCTCGATAACGATGTCGGCATTCTTAAGCGGCGCCTCGGAAGCGACTGGGCTGATGCGATCCATCGCTGCGCGAGCTTCAACCGGTGCGAACACTTTGCGCTTCGTGCCGTCGGCGAAAAGTTTGGCGATTGTCGCCATTCCCTTGGCGACTTGCTCGGCATTGATGTCGCGAAGCATCACGTGCACGTCGCGAGAGGCGGTCCATTGCGCGATGCCGGCGCCCATCACGCCCGCGCCGATGACGGCGACGCGCTTCGCGGCCCACTTCCCGGTGTCGGTGCCGGCGGTGAGTTTCTTCGCGCGTTCCTGGAGAAAGAAAAGCCGGATGAGATTGCGGCACGCTTCGGTTTCCGCAAGTTCAGCGATCGCGCGCCGCTCGAGATCGAGCGAGCCGGGAATCAAGCGGCCCAGTCCCTCTGTCACCACCTCCAGCGCCTTCGGCAGGGCGGGGTAGTGCCCGCCCGTTTTCCTCTGCAATTGCGGTCGCACGCGCTTCGCGATCAACCGCGCCGCGAGTCGCGTATTGACGAGCCGCGTCATGAGCGGCTTGCTTCGGCGCATTAGCTTGTTGCCTCGTTTGGTCAGCAGGCCTCGCGCGTAGTCGAGCAGATATTCCTTGTGGACCACTTCGTCCACCATTCCGAGTTTGAGCGCGTGCTTCGCGGCGACCGTTTTTCCGCCGAGAATGATGTCCAGCGCTTTCGGCAAGCCAATCAACCGCGGCAATCGTGTCGAGCCGCCCCACGCGGGCAGGATGCCAAGTTGCGTTTCCGGCAAGCCGATCTTTGTCGCACGATCCGAACTGGCGATGCGGTAATCGCACGCGAGGCAAATTTCATATCCACCGCCGACGCACGCGCCATGAATCGCGGCAATCGTCGGGATCGACAACGTCTCAAGCTGGTCGAACGTCTGTTGCCCGAGTCGAATGAGGTGATCGAGATCCGCAGGGTCGGTGAACTGGGACATCGAATGCAGGTCCGCGCCCGCGATGAAGATCGATCGTTTCGCACTCGCGAGGATCAGACCGCGCAGTGACGAATTCTTCGCGATAGCGTCGAGGTGCTGCCCCAGTTCTTCGAGCGTCGCGCGGTCGAAGATGTTCGCCGCCGAGTCGGGCCGATCAAAGGTGAGGATGCAGATTTGGTCTTCCGTGATCTCGCTCCGAATCGCCGCTGCCATACGCGCGGACTCTTTCACCGGCGCGGGAATTTCGCGAGCCACAGTTTTCGGTGCTTCTGATTGGTCCAGTGTCGTCATATCACGGTCGTTCCAGCCAAAGAGCGGCGCCCTGGCCTCCGCCGACGCATAGTGAGACCAGGGCGCGTTTTGCCTGCCTTCTTTCAAGTTCTTTCAAGCTCGTCAGCGCCAGCCGTGCGCCGGTCGCGCCCACGGGATGTCCGAGCGCGATTGCCCCGCCGTTCACGTTCAGCCGGTCCTTCGGCACTTTGCCGACAGGCCGCGAGCGCTTCAGGAATTTCACCGCAAATTCATCCGAGCGGAGGCACTTCAAAACGGCGAGGGCCTGCGCCGCGAACGCCTCGTTCAACTCGATCAAGTCGGCGTGTTCGAGCGTCAGCCCGGTTCTCTCCTCCGCTTTGGCGATGGCAAACACCGGACCCAGGCCCATGCGCACCGGATCACAACCCGCGTATGCGTATCCGCTCAGAATTCCGAGTGGCCGCATGTTCAACTCGGCGGCTTTCTGCTCGGTCATCACCAGCAACGCGACCGCGCCGTCGGTGATCTGCGATGAATTCCCCGCGGTCACCGTCCCGGTTTTCCTGTCGAATACCGGTCGCAGTTTCGCCAGCGCCTCCATCGACTGCTCTTTGCGCGGACCGTTATCGGACACGATCGGACCCGCCGATTTCGCGTGCATTCCCGGAGCGGGCAGCGTCGGATAAACGGGACAAATTTCCTGCGCGAGCTTCTCCTGCGCGGCGACGGCGCGCGCGTGCGATTCCAACGCAAACGAGTCCTGCAGCTCGCGGGTGATCTCGAACTCGCGTGCGAGCACTTCCGCCGTGTCGCCCATGTTCAGTCCGCACACCGGATCGGTCAGGCCGAGTTGCAGCCCAATGCGCGGCTGAAAATCGGACGGGCGAAATGCCGCCATCGCCGAAAGCCTCTGCCACATCGACTTTGATCGGGCGAGGCGGCTGAACTTCTGCGCCGCGCTGTGATTGTAGAGCAGGGGAACCTGCGACATGCTTTCGGCGCCGCCCACGACGAAAATCGAGCCGCGTCCGGCCAGCATTTTCTCGTGCGCCTGGGTAATGGCTTCGCAACCCGATGCGCAGTTGCGATGCACCGTGATCGCCGGCACGTGTTCGGGAATTCCAGCGCGCAGCGCGATTACCCGCGCGACGTTCGCAGCATCAGCCGGTTGCGCGACGCAGCCAAAGATCACTTCGTCAATCGTCGCCGGGTCCAGCCCGGTCTTCGCCAGCAACGCGCTTACCGCGATGCGCCCCAACTCATCGGCACCGAGGTGCGCCAGGTCCGTGCCCATCTTCGAGAACGGAGTGCGGACTCCGTCGACAATCACCAGTCGCGTTGCGCTCATTTTGCCACCTCTGTGCCTGCCACCACTTCCGGCTTGCCGTTCCCATTGCCGCTGATGGCGATCGGGGCGGTCGTCTTCGGCCGGTTGTCGATAATCTTCTGTTCTTTCAATTGCGTGCCCACGCCCTGCAGTTGCCGCAGTTCGTCGGCATCATGAAATACAATCCGATTCGGCTGAATCTCCGTGCGTTCGATAAACCGATTGTTGATTTCCCGGCAGAGCTTCTGGTCTTCGACCGTGCCGGTTTTGTGGACGTGCAGGACCAACTCGTCCAGCTCCATGGGATCATTGTTCCTCTTGCGAATCTCGAGCTGCCAGGCGCCGATGTGCGACGCGTCATCGAGCACGTGTTCCAACTGGTTGAAGTCGACCAGCGTGCCTTTGATCTTGTCGAGCTGCATCGACTTGACTTCAGAGCTGCGCGAAATCTTGCCGACAATCCGCGGCATGGTGCGTTTGCAATACGGACACCGCGAGTAAACGAGCCCGCCATCGACGCAATCGCCGGTGCGATACCGCAGCACCACGCTGCCGCGCGCGTCGAGCGGAGTGTAAACCAGCTCGCCGGGAGCGCCGGCCGGCTGCACAATGCCCGTCTTGGGATCGACCACTTCGAAAATCCCCATGTCAGGATAAATATGGTAACCCGACGGATCGTCGTTGTGCGGGTAAGGACATTCGGCCCACGCCATCTTGCTTTCGGTGAAGCCGTAGGTCGCGAGCACCTCCACGTTCGGCGAGCCGAGCTTGTGCGCGAGGATCCGCAACTTCCGGCGGATGCCTTCGGCTACTTTCTCACCGCCGAGCACGAGTTTCTTCAGCGACTCGATGCGCACGCCGGCTTCCACTGCCTGCTGGAGCACGTGGTATATAAATGTCGGCATTCCGATCAACACGTCCGGACGCACTTTCGTGATCAACCGCAGGTTGCCTTCGGTGCCGAGCACTTTGCCGCCGCCGGTGCTCAGGCAGAACAGTCCGTGAGCCGTTGCCGCGTAGTGCAAAAACCAAAAC
>Ga0105340_1000374_pt1 | contig 21955 bp, 36 predicted proteins | sample EasRivMeERMLT700_FD_89676 | JGI IMG/M metagenome (GOLD analysis project Ga0105340, IMG submission 89676) | Soil microbial communities from meander-bound floodplain in the East River, Colorado, USA - East River MetaG ERMLT700 | ecosystem: Environmental > Terrestrial > Soil > Floodplain | place...
AGCGCGGCATGAATAATCTCGGCAAGACCGATCAGCACGGCCGGCTGAACGTACTGGGCTATGGCAGGCAGTATCTGCGCAATCGCGGCGGTGCGCAGCCATCAGGAGATCCTGGCGAGGCGGGCGACGATCGCGGCTCCACGATGACGATCGACAGCGCGACCGGAGCGTCGCCAGAAGATAACCCGCCGACGCCGACAACCATCAAGCCAGCCCCGGCCATGGTGGGTGGCACGGGCTCGCGCGTCGTGAACAACACGCCGCCGTCACTGACCGAGGTGCCGCCGCAGACCGAAGAGATCATGGAGCCGCCAGGTCCGAAGCCGTTGCCGCCGAAGCGCGTGGATTTTTCCGAGCGTCAGCTAGAGATGCTCAAGATCATGCAGCACCGCGGCTCGAGCCCCTACGCGAAGGAAGTGGCGAAGCAATACTTCGACATGGACGAGAAGGTGCGCGGCGAACTGACGACGCAGCGCATGGAGGAGTACCGCAACGATCGCGAGGCGTGGGAAAAGCAGGATCTTGACTACAAAAAGCACGTCCGCGAGGCGCCCACTCGCCGGATCTCGATGCTGAAGGAACGTCTCGGCATCGAGACGAACCAGGCTGCGCTGGAAAAGACGCGCATCGAATTGGCAAAGCTGTACCACATGCGCGACGGCGGCGAATGGGACATCGCGCTGCAGAAGGCGCAGTCGGACCTCGATGAGCAGCGCCAGAAAGTCCAGGCCGGCCACGCTCCGCAAGTGACCAAGGTTGGCGACCAGGAGATGATCTGGGACCAGAAACTTGGGAAGTTCGTGCCGATCCCGCAGCCGCCGACGCAAGTCGATGAGACTGGCCGGCCGACCGGCAAGCTGAGTGCCGAGCAAGACAAGCTGCTCGACCATCACGGCAAGGCATCGCTCGCGCTCGATCAGTTCAACCGCGTTCCCGACGCCGACAACATCCTGGCGCAAGGACTGCGCGATGAGATTGCCGGCAAGCTACCGTTCGTCGGCAACGCGGCGCTCTCGAGCCGCTACCGCACCGTGCGCAACGCGGCGAACAACTTCCTCGTCGCACATCTGCGCAGAACCAGCGGTGCGGTGATCGGTCCAGAGGAAATGCTGCAGCATCATCGCGACCTCATCCCGATCTGGGGCGACGATGCGGCGACGGTCAAAAACAAGCGCGAGATGCGCGCCAACATTGTGGAGGGCATGTACACCTCGCTGGGCACCGCGCGTCCGCATGCAGATTATGTGACGAAGAAGCGCCAGCAATCCGATGCTGAAGAGCAAGCGAAGATGACGGAGGAGATGAAGGGTGTCGGCACGCCAGTGATTGGTAGGGTCTACAAAGATGGCAACAAGCGCCGCTACTGGACTGGCACGCGCTGGGAGGAAGATTGATGGCTTGGCAGGCCACTGACGAGACGGTCCCAGTCGCGTCTACCGGCAAATGGACCGCGACCGATCCGACTTCGGATTATCTGGCGCCTGGCGGCACGCAGTCGCCCGTCATGAGCATCCTGGCGCCGCAGGAGATGCGCGCCTCGCCGGATGACAAGTACAAGGCTGCGGCGATCGCGGATCGCGACAAGCTGATCAAGGCAGGCTTCACGCCGGCTGCGAGCTATTCCGAGCGCATGGCGATGGGCGCCGGCCTGGGCTGGCTGGACGAGCTCATGGCGGCCGGCAGCATCCCTTTCAAGATGGCGCAGCACCGCACGCTCAGTATCCCGGAGGCGTACCGTTACGGCAAAGCCGAGCAGGATCTGAACATCGATGCCACCAGGGCCAACACCAAGGGGGTTCTCGGCACCGCGGCCGAGCTCACGGGCGGCCTGGCCGCGGCCGGCGGCGTTCTGGGGGCGGGGCCTCGCGCAGCAGCGGTGACCACCCCGGCCATCCCCGGCATCATGGGCGCCAAGACCATCCCGGCCGGCGTCACCAACTTTGGCGCCAACTTTGCCAAGGGGGCCGGCTTTGGCGCAGCGGCGGGCGCTGGTGAGGCGCCTGACATCGCCGGCATCCCGAAGCACGCGATGCTTGGCGGCGTCCTGGGCGGCCTGGGCGGCGCTGTGGTGGCACCTGTGGCGGCCAAGGCCATCCAGCATACCGCTCGAGCCCTGCAGATGCCCCGGCTGCGGGATCCCGAGAACATCGCCATCGAACACGTCGCCGCGGCGGCTCGAGCCGGTGGCGTAACACCGCAGCAGATTGTCCAGCGGGTTACCGATGCCCAGGCATCCGGCCAGCCGTTCACCGTTGCCGATGCGATCGGCAAGGAGGGCCACCGCGCACTCGGCGGGGTTTACCGCGGTGGTGGGCCACACCGTGAGGAAATCACGCGGACACTCACCGACCGCGACCTGAACATGCCCAACCGGGTGATACCGCGCACTGACCAGGCGCTGGGCGCCCAGGGCACCGCAGAGCAGGCCTCCGAGGCCCTGGCGCAGCGCGCTGCCGCCGAGGCCGCGCCGCTCTACCGCCAGGCCGAGCAGCACCCATCCTGGAGCAACCGCCTGCAGGAGTTCCTCGACCACCCCGATATGCAGCAGGGACTGCGCCACGGCTACCGGCTCGAGGCGCGCGATGCTGTTGCCGAGGGCCGAAGGTTCAATCCGCACGATGCGATGATCACCGACTTCAACGCGGCGGGTGATCCGATCATCACGGGCGTGCCGAACGTGCGCACGCTCGACATGGCGAAGCGCGGCCTCGATCACATGATCGAGCAGTCCATGAAGGACGGCCGCGCGACTGTCGACACCCGCAGCCTGACCCGGTTCAAGAACTCGATGCTGGCCGAGCTCGACGCGATCAACCCGACCTATGGACGAGCTCGAGCCGCCTATGCCGATCCGATGCAGATCCGCGATGCCGTCCAGACCGGCCGCGAGATGGCAGCGCCAGGCCGGCGCTACCAGGACACGATCCAAGAGTTTCAGGGCATGCGCGGCGGTGAGCCAGGCGGCGTTGCACCGCATTTCTCCGAGCAGCAGGGCGCCCGCATCGGCTATGCCGACAAGATCGCAGAGCAGACCCAGGGCGGAATTATCTCGCCGCTGTTGCGCCCGAGAAATATCAAAGGCGAACAAGAGCTCGAGGCGCTGTCGCTCGAGCAGGGACCGCGGCGGGCTGGCGATGAGAGCATGCTGCGTCAATTCCTCAATCGGGAGGACACCATGAAGGCTGGCTCCAAGAAGGTGCTGGGCGGCAGTGATACGGCTGAGAAGATTGCCGACACCGTCGCCTCGCCTGGCGGCGCCGAGGCGCTCAATGCGGTCACGTCAGTCATCACCGCCAACCCGATTGGCCTGGCGCGCACGGCCGCTGATGCCTTCAACCGCATCCGCCAGGGCGAGAGCGAAGCGCAGCGCGTCGCCATCACCAAGTCTCTGCTCGAGCAGGCGCCTGCTGCCATCAAGCAGATGGCCGATCGCATCGCGATCCATGAAGAACGCCGCCGCGGGGTAAACCCCTGGACCGGCACGTACCGTTACCGACCGGGAGAATGAAATGCCGCGCGATGGATCTGGGATCTACACGCTGCCGCCGGGGACCAAAGGTGTTCCCGACACGACGATCGAGAGTAGCAAATACAATGCGTTTGCCGATGACGTGGCGAGCGATGCGAATGCCGTCCGTCCGATCATAGCCGGCGGCACAGGTGCCAGCACCGCGGCAGGAGCTCGAGCCCAGCTAGGCGTGACATCCGGCGCGGCCCAGGTCACCAACTACGACAGCCACGTTTTCGAGACGGGCAGCTTCTGGTCGTCACCGACTGCGACGGCCGCGCCGGTTGCGTCGAACGTCAGCGGCACCGCAGTCGTCCTCAACGCGGATCCGAACTACGTCACGCTCGACGCGGTCGACAACGCGACCGGCCTGCTGTGGACGCGGCACAAGACCGGCGGCGCCTGGAGTGCGTGGACGCTGCACAATGCCGGCGACAAGCTGCCTCTGGCGGGCGGCACCTTGACCGGCGGACTGACCGTGCAGGGCGACATCACGACCTGGCGGCCAGGCTCACCAAACACGGGCGCGCTGTTCTTCACCAACGGCGCGGGCGGCGCCAAGTATTGCTACTACAACGGCACGGCCTTCCAGTTTGAGGGCGGCCCGATAACCGTGTCGAGCGTCAACGGCGCGCTCAATGGCAATGCGTTGACAGCGAGCAATGCGGCCAACGCATACGCATGCAGCGGCAATGCCGCCACGGCCAACTACGCCGCCAACTCAGGCGCCTGCAGCGGCAACGCTGCGACCTCGAGCTCCTGCAGCGGCAACGCCGCCACCGCGAGCTACGCCACCACTGCCGGCAATCTCTCAGGCGGCGGCGGCGTAACCATTGGTGACGGCAGTGCCATCGAAGGCCCGTACTACATCGACTTCAAACACCCTGGTCACGCCGCCCATGATTTCTGCGCGCGGCTGCTGGTCAACAACGATCACACGCTGAACATCCAGACACCCAAGATAAATGCCGATGGGGTGATCGACAGCGCGATGGGCTACAGGACCGGCACAGGCGGCAACGGCGGCTGGGAGACGTTCTCATTCCGGGTGGACCCCCCTGCGGGCGGCTTCCTGCTCTACGTTACCGGCACCTTGGTTGGCCCGGTGTCGGTGTCGATCTCCGACCATCGCATCAAGAAAAAAGTCGTGCCGCTCGACAGCATGTGGAACCGGGTGAAGGCGCTCAAGCCGATCGCCTACATGCACAAGCAGCCGGATGGCTTGCCGGCCAATCCGTTGATTGCCGATGACGGCGTCGAGCGGTGGGGCTTCGCCGCACACGAACTGCAGAAGACGCTGACCAACAGCGCCGCAACCGGCCGCAAGGACGGCGAGCATCTGCAATCGCCCGAACCGTGGACCGTGATCGCCGCGCTGACCAAGTCACTCCAGGAAGCAATGGGCCGCATCGAGGCGCTCGAGGGCACGATGTTGGTACAGAAGGCCGCGAGATGATCCGCGCAGCCCTGATGGCTCTGTTGCTGTCGGGCTGCGCATCCATTGGCGGTGGGTGGTTCGGGCGCGGCGACGAGGTTATTACGCGCCCGCCGCCCTACTACGATCGCGCGGAGATCGACGCAATCAACGCGGAGGCGGAGTGCCGCCGCCTGGCGCGGACGACGCTGCAGGCACAACGCTGCGGAGTGAGGAGATAGCGATGAATATCGGCCTGGTGTTCTGGATCCTCATGTTGTTGTGGCTCGTGTTTGGGCTGTGGACTGCATGGCCTGGTGTCTCGAGCGGCCAGTGGCATCCTCTCGGTGGCAGTCTGCTGCTGTTTATCTTGCTGTTACTACTCGGATGGCATGCCTTCGGGCCACCAATCAGGGGGTAGCGCAGGCCGCATGCGCCGCATTGTGATCGGTACGGTGGCGGGTGCCGTCATCGGCTGACGCTTACTGGCGGTGGCCGGTGGCGCCCAGAAATGCAGTATCGAGGTCTTGCTCTGAGAGGTCGTACCCGGACGATGTAGGACCGGCCCCTTGATCTTGATCGTTCTGACCCAAATTGTCTCGGCCGTGTCGTGATCCTGGGAGTGTTGCGCCCCGGCGCTGCCGATCGCGGCCAGCAGAGCCGCGCAGATGATGAGCGGGTTCATTTCCATCTCCCAGGAATGCCGTACAGGATGAACATCTCGACCAGACGCGCGACGCTCTCGGCAACCTTCGTGTGATCGTGTGCGTAGCGTATGACCGTGTTGCGGCCGACGCCGAGAACGCGGGCGGCGGTGCGGTGGCTCAGTCCGAGCGTCTGCAGCGCGGCCGAGAATTGCTTCGCGGTCATGGCGCATCCTCTTTTTCTGCGGTCAATGCGGCGCGAGCGATACTGATTGCTATTGCCAGTCGAATGACGGGCAGAAAGCCGCTTGGGGCCACCGGGTTATCCAGACATTCGATTTGGCGAAGAGCGGCGCGCAGTTGCTTGTTGTCTGCAAGCAACTCGTCCAGGTCGTCTAAGACAGTAGCGCCCATGCTCAAAACTCCATGATCTTGATGCTGTCGCCCACATCGGGCGACCAGGTGTGCTTGAGCAGCCTGATCAGCGCCGCAGTGATCGAGTACTCGCGCTCTTCGTCGTCCGCGATCGGGATGATTGCGCTGCCGATCTCGTCGTCGAGGCTGTTGAAAAGCTGAATGCGGACTTTCGTCATAGTTAAACCTCCGTGCAATCGCGCAGCATGAACGGCAGTGTCTTGCCCGACTTGTCGAGCTTGACGTGAGCAACCTCGTAGTCGGGATCTTCCGGCCCATTCTTGGCGCGGCCCTTGCGGCGCCGGATCTTGACGACCTCGCCGTAGCGGTCGCCCATCATCCAGCGATCGGTGTAGGGGGGAATTTGAACTCGCATCACGCACCTCCTTTCGAGCGGCTGACCTTGAATGTGCCGGCCTCGACGTCCGCGAGGATCCGGTAGCGATACTTGTTGAAGAACGTCCACCAGCCCTGGCAGATGCGGCGGCCGTCAGCGGCGTAGATGTTTCCGCCGCTGGCACCCTCGTAGCCGTGCAGCGCGCCCCACCGCTTCGCTGTGGCCTTGCGCTCGTCGTTGGACAGGGTGGCGAGCGGGGAGGCGCGGTAGGCCTCCTCCTGCGGGGAGAGGCGCGCGTGATCGAAGGGGGAAAATACCGTGAAGGTGTTCACGATCAGCCCTCCTGCTTGGCGGCGGCGCGGCGGGCGTCGATCTTGGCCTGGCCGATCGCGGCCCACTTGTTCGCGATCACAACGGCTTCGTAGCCTTCGGTGTAGTCGTGCCAGGCGAAGGTGCCCTTGGGCCAGCGGCCGGCGGCGGCCTGAGAGGGACGGCCGCACTGTGCGTCCCAGCGGCCTTGGCGGTACATATCGGACATGGTCGTTCTCCTGGTTAGGGGGTGACCCCCTCCCTCCGGGGAGGGGGGTTGCGCCCTTAGAAACAGTGCTTGGGGTTGACGCCGGCCGCCTTCTTGAAGGCGTTCCACTTCGCGTTGGCGCGGAAGTTCGCGATGCGGTGGATCTTCTGCCATTCGGACTTGAAGCCGGTTTCGTTGCAAAACTCGCGAACCGCGAAGGCCTCGTTGCCGCAGAAATCGCGGGTGTTGACGATCACTTCCACCGCGGCGTCGAGGATGTGGGAGGGGATGAACATGGCGCGTCTCCGTTGTTGATGACCCCTTAGATCACCATCTGGGGCATGTGTCAACTGGCACCAGGGCGTTAATTAGGGGTTAATTAGCGCCCGTCCCAGATGGTGCATTGGCCCTGTGGGCAAATCGGCGCATAGTAGTTTTCCCACTCACCCGGAGGGTTTCCCCTATGCGCAATTGGCTGGTTGCCGCCGCCCTGGCGGCGTCTGTCGCGTCGGCCCAGGCGCTCGAGTTTGACTTCGGCGGCGGCCTCAATCCGCTGCTCGACACCGCGTTCCAGAGCAATGCGAACACGTCCACGCTGACCGTGTCCGGGCCGGTGCCGCTGGGCAACCAGCCGCAGAACATCCAGTGCATCATCTGCGGGACGCATCAGCCGCAGCAGGATCTCACGTTCGGCTACAACAACTACAAACAGGGCGGGTCAATTTCGACCTTCGCCACGTCCTCGACGTCCGCGCTGGGCGGGGTGCAACTCGACAACAACACCTTGGGCGACGGCTATACCAAGCTGTTCCTGCTGGCGTTCCTCGCCGCGACCAACTCCTTCAACGTCAACGTGGGGATCGACGTCAACACGGCGACCGGCGCCGGCCCTGAAATCCTCGAGCGGTTTGTGGTGGTCGACCTGGCGAACCATCTGATCCTGGCCGACACCGGCCAGATCCACATGAGCCTGCCGACGCTGAACAACGGCACCGGCTTTCCCGACTACACGATCAGCGGCTTTGACCTGAACCGGGCTGACATCCTGCCTGGCGCGGAGCTCGCCTTTCTTGCCCGTTGGTCGAACACATCTGACGGCGCCGAGAGCTTCTTTCTCGTTCCGCAAGCTGTGCCGGGGCCGATCGTCGGCGCTGGTCTGCCGGGTCTGATCGCGGCCTGCTTCGGCCTGGTGGGCCTCGCCAGGATGCGCCGTCGCCGGGTTGCGTGACGCACCTATGACGCACTGTCCAGAAAACGCGCGGACAAAGAACAGAATGTGAACCTGGCTGACATCAGGATGTCAGCCAGGATGTCAGCCAGGATGTCAGCCGACACAGAACAGCCGCCACCGGGGTTGGGACCGATGGCGGCTGTAGGGAACTTTCGGCGTGCCGCGAAAGCTGCGCCGGGAGGGCACCCCGGTGCAGCATGGCACACTATCCGCTGTTGCGCATCATTCGGTCCATCTCGCCCAGGATGCTGCGGACGGTGCCAGGGATGGCCTCGATCATGTCATCGCGGGTTTTCTTGGCGGCCGGCCCAAGCAGGACGGCAATCATGCGCGTCAGCGCAATCAGCCCCAGGGCGCGCGGGTGGCCTTCCAGCGCCTTGTGCAGTTTGTCCATCATCCCGACGAGCTCATGCTGGTGCTTGCCGGCAGCGTGATCCTTCTCGAATGTCATAATTTGTCCTCTATCAGCCCGCGCAGCCAGGGATCGATGTCCTGCTCCTCGAGCTCTTTGAGGACATCGAAGTAGGGCTTCATGTTGGCGATGCCCTCGTCGTATTCCTCGCGGGTGATCTCGCCATCCTGGAGCAGATCGGCGCCATTGCTCTTCACCGATTGGATGTAGTCGTGCAGCGCATCGATCAGGTTGATCAGCGCCTCTGGATATTCCTTCGGCATCTCATACTTCCATCCCCAGATGCAGGCCGTGCGGGGCAAGCACGGCCTGGAGGACATCGACTGTTCGACGCCCGATGTTTGGCAACCGCAGCAACTCGACCTCTCTCATGCGTGCCAAATCGCGGATGGTGACTACCTTTGCCTCGTAGCCATTAGCATCATAGAAACGCAGGCCGCGGATGCGTTCGCCAAAGCCGGGGCCAAATAACTTTCTGCTTATCAAACGATTGTCGAGCCGCACGTCCAGAAACTCTTCATCAAGCGGCGCTGTCACCTCAACGTGCTTTACGCCAACGCCGCGAGCCTTGCGCCAGGCAGAAATCTTCTGCTGTGCCGCGTTCCAGTCGGGGTCCGCCAGCATTGCGTACAATGCCTCAAGTTCGTCGGCCGCCTGGCGCATTGCCATGCTGTCGGGAACGCGCAGGCGGTTTATGAGATCGGGTTTCATCGCCGGCACTTCCACTTGTAGCGGCCAACCATCACCTTGCGCATGCCGTGGCGGGTGCAGATGCTGTAGGATGTTGAGACGCGGGAGCGGACGCTTGCAGTCGCCCCGACAGTTTGACGCTCGTTCATTCGAGCGGCTCCCGCGGGAGGATCATGCGTCACCAGCAGCAGCGGCTCAAGCCGCGTTTCGACTGCCGGCGGCATATCCGCAACCGGGCTGTACCGATACCTGAACGTATCAGTGTCGACACGCTGCGCTCGCACGCCCTCCACCTCGATCGCGCGCGCCGGCACACTCGGCCGCAGCGCGTAGCCACTGCCGAGCGTCACCAGCGGGATTGCCGCCAGGATGATCGAGAAGCGGATCATTGCATCCGCCACTTTGGAGCGGGTGCGGCCGGCCCGTTGCGGCCGGCCTGGGCAAGATCGCTGTCGCGCAATTCGGCCGCGATAGCCGGCAGTGCCATCGGATTTTCAATGGCCCTCTGCATCACCACACCCGCGCCGTAGTAGAACATCATGCGCGCGACCTCGATCGCATCGCGCGAGAGATTAGGCCGCTGGAAGAGCTTGACCTCCATTTCCGCCCAGTCTTTCGCGAGCGACATCACTCGTCCCCCTTGGTATTCAACTCGGCATTGATCTGGCTGATCAGCTTTGCGTAGCCCTTTTCGCTGCGCTGCTCGAAAGCCTGCATGCTGTCGGCATTAGCGGTCGTCCAGTCGTTGACCGTGGCGGCATCGGGCGAGCGGCGCACATGCTCCATCAATTCGCTGGCCCAGGCCCCCCAATGCTCGTTCTCGTCGCCGTGGCGCTCGATCGTGAACGGCATCGGCTCGCGCACAATCTGCTCCTGCGCCATTTTGGTCAGGAGCTCGTTCGACAGCTTCGGGATGTCGGGCGTGGAAGAGACATTTGGAGATACATTTGGAGTGACATTTGGCGCAGAAGTGACATTTGGAGTGACATTTGGAGTGACATCGCGCGGCGGCAGGCGCGGCGTGAATGTCTGCGGTGGATTAGCCGGCTGGTCGTTCGGCGTGATGTCGATCGTCTCGCCCTCAAACAGCAGGCCCATCAGCACCTCTGGCGCGTGGCGGCGGCCCCAGGTTCGCGCACCCGCATAGGCGAGTTGCTGTTCGGGCTGCGTCGTCCACATTTTGTTGTTGGTCTTGACCTGGTCGAGGGTGATCCTGATGGTGCGCGGTTCGGCTTCATTGTTGAGGCGCCCGCTGACCGTGACGGCGTAAACGTCTGTTTCGTCTTTATCGTTGTATTCGTATTGGTAGTTCAGGCGGTTAGCCAGGTGGCCGGATGTGTTGAGCAGGGCCGCGGTCAACTTGCCTGAGAAAAACAATCTCCCTTGCACGACGCTGCACTCCCCTACGACCATCATAAAATCGAGATTGCGGCTGCGGCAGAACGACATCACCAGCCAACAGTCGGCCGGCGATTTTTGGAAGTGCGGCGGGATCAGCCGCGCCAGGGCGAGCCGTTCGGCCAGCGCCATCAATTGCATCGGATCGTTGGGCAGCAGCGTGAGTTGCGTGCTGGTGGGAGCAGGAGCAAGAGCATTCATTGGATGGTGTCCTCTGGTTTGTCGTCGCCCTTGTCGTACAGGGCTTTTGCGAAGCCGTAGATGATGGATCGAAGAACGCGCTTGTCTTCATCGCTATCGAGCGCGATGAACCCGTGGGTGATGCACTGCAGCAGGGCGATGATGCAGTCGCCGACGCTGTTGCCGTAGAAGTTTTCTTTCGAGAGCAGTTTGTTGATGCGCCGCGACAGCGCGTCGATGCGCTGACCGTGCTTGATCTCGTCTTCGGTCAATTCACTGGGCATCGTTGCGCCGTAGGTGCCACTTGCAGCGGAACGCATAGAAGGCCTCCTCGTCCTCTTTGGCGTAGTCGATCAGTTCCTCGAGCGAGGCGGATACCCGATCGCTCACGCGGACCACGACCTTGTGCTTGGCCGGCGTGTAAGACTTGACTGGCGTTAGCATGGCTATTTCTCCGAGACAGTGACCGCGCCATTGCGCGAGCGGCGGATCTGGATGCGGTTATAATTGACGCGGCCCACGTCATCGGGCAGCAGCTTTTTTATGTCGGCTTTGGTCTGTTCGTGGGTTTGCGCCGGCCCGCGGGTGGCGGCCCAGGTGAGCAGATTGGCGCGCATCGACGGCACCCAGTTTTCCTGGCTGTGCGCCTCCAGGTCGATCGTTCGCCACAGTTCGGGCCTGACCGGCGCGGGTGGCGGCGGCGAGGGTGGGGTGCGGCGCGCGACGCATTCGGCAAACACCGTGAGGCGCTCGAGAACGTCTTGCTCGTAGGCGGCGTCGCGCTCGATCATGAACATCTGCGGCGGCGAGTTGCCTTGCTGGATGCATAGCCAGCCGCGGTCAGCCGGCCGGCAGAGCATTTGCAGCACGACCTGGGGTGAATAGTAGTCCAAGAACCCCGGCGCACCAGAAGCCGTCCTAGCCTCGAGGAATGGCCCCAGCACCTTGCACTCGACCACCGCGTCATCCTGCGGCCGGTAGCCGTCGATCGTGGCGCCGAACGGGAGCGTCGGGTGCTTGCACCAGCGTTGCCGCTCCGTGATCTCGGCGTGCATGCCTTCCTCCACCCAATCGAGGATGAAGGTTTCGTTGTGTTTGCCCCATTGCACCGCGAAGACGTTCGACAGGTCTTCCGGCTCGCGCTGATCAGTGAGCTCCTCCCACAATTGGTAGCGGTCCTGATCGGACCCGTACACAATCCGTGGAGCGAGCGAGGCGGTGACCATGCCTTTGCGTTCGGGCGAGAGATAGTGGCTCATGATGTGATCCTCTGGCGATCGCGTTCGCGGCGCGTGCCGTGTTCGTCGCATTCAAACCGGCCGCATGTGATGTGCCCATCGAGCGCGAGCTCGCCACACTTCGGGCAGCGGACCCGCTCGCGATCCTTCCTGCGCAGATATTTGTTCACATCGGCAAAGATATCCTGCGCTGCGAGCTCACCCATGCGCCGGTACTGCAGTGCGATGTGCATGCTGCTGCGCGCCATTTTCACGTAGAAAACGATGCGCGGCAGTTCCCAGTCGTAGGCCTGGCCGATCGCGGCGCGGGCCTTGATGTCGCGGGCTGACGCCAGGTCCGCCCAGGCTTGCCGGCGGTATTTGTTGGCGCGGTAGGTGTTGCCGCTGATGAACGACCTCATGCCAGCACCGTGCAGATCGCGATCGTGGCAATGCAGAACACGACGAACGCGATGGCCGCGAACGTCTCGTGAACCCAGTGCATCAGTTCCTCCTGGTTGAAGCGAACATGATCGTTGCACATTACGCAACGAACCGTCAATCGCGGTATTGCGTTTTTCGCAACTCGGCCGCATGATCGCGCTGTCATGAACAACAATCCGTTAAAGCGGTATCGCGATGCAGCCGACCTCAGTCTGGAGGAGCTCGCCGCCAAATTCCGTGTGAACAAGTCGACCGTCATGCGCTGGGAAGCGCGTGTGCCGGCCAATCGTGTTGTAGCAATCGAGCGTGTGACCGGCATCCCGCGGCAACGCCTGCGGCCGGATCTCTATCGTCCTGCGGACTAATCATGGATGAGCGGCAACTGCACCTCTTCAAGGGGAAGCGCCAGCGTGGCGTGACGTTGCCGCCACCGCTTGAGTTCAAGATGCATGTCGCGCTGGTGTCGTTGTTGAACCACGCGCTGCTGCCGGGTTGGTGGTTCACCCACATCCCATCCGGCGAGTTGCGTGACAAGGTGACGGCGTCGCGGCTCAAGGCGATGGGATTAAAGCGCGGCTGTGCTGATTTCATGTTTATCGGGCCGGATACCTTATTCTTCCTGGAACTGAAGCGCAAAGGAGAGAAGCCAAGCGAAGCGCAGCGCGAGTTTGCTGCGATGGTTAAGGCATGCGGGTTTCTGTATCACCTCAGCGACACGCTCGATGACGCGATCTTCACGCTGTCGCAGATGAGCATTATCCGATCAACCAGGTGAAGGGAGGATCCATGACAATCATCGATCATGTGCGGTTAATCTATCGTCGTGCGCTGATGTGGTGGCACGGCGCAACGCGCGAGCGCGAGGTACCTCCTGTTATTGTGGCGGAAGCCCCTGAGCCGCAGCCACTTCCAGCACCTCCCCCGCCACGCAAGAAGCAAGAGCTCGAGCTCGCCGCGGGCAAATATGATCTAGAGAGCGGCGAGTTTTATTTTCGCGAAGCGATCCTCGATAAGCTGGATTATTATTTTTCCTGCCTCAAGCGCGTGCGCAAGCACGATCCAGAGAGCTATGACCTGTACTCGCGCGTCGGCGCGATGCTGATGCCGCAGCGGTTCATGGACGAGAGCTCGTTGCGCATCGTCACGACTGTGGCGTCGGCCTGGTTTCGCCATGCGCTGCCCTCGTTCGGTGCGGTGTTCTACGGCGACGTGGCGCAGCGGCTCGAGCGCGAGCGCCAGGCCAAAGGCGGCGACGACGCGGTGTGGCCGCGGATGTTTTATTTCCGCAAGTACAAGCGCGGGCGCGGGCCGTGGGAGATCGAGCCGGTGCTGACCGGCGACATCTACGTGCTGACGGTCTACTGGGACAAGCCGGAAGACAAAGAGTGGAAGGCGGGTTGGCCGACCGAGTTTGCGGTGGTGGTCGAGCCGGATGGCGCGATCCGGCTGCTGCGCCAGCTTTGCGTCGAACATATCAAGATCCGCCACAAGCACGGCGTCGATCGCGGCAAGGTGACCCATCTGGAGCGTCAGGTATGGCATCGCGGCTCGCGTTTCCTGCGCGGCTGGGCGGCCGAGCATAAGGAGAAAGCGGCCGAGATGGCCCAGTTGCTGTTTTCCCAGGCGACGGTGCTATTCGAGATGGCGCATGGATCGATGATCCAGGTGAGCGCGACCAAGAACGACCTGACCGCGGCGTTCTCGGTCAACATCAAGCGCACGCCGTATTTTTTCAAGGACCGCGAGCTCGAGGTCAACGAGAACGGCAACCGCAAGCGCATTTTCCACATCGTGCGCCCGCATATCCGCATGGATGGCACGGCGGTGAAGATGCATTTCCGCGGTGCGCGCGAGTTTTACTGGAACGGTCATCATGTGTTCGTGACGGTGCCGGGTCTGCATCATGCTGACGTGACGGATTTGAGTGCCGGCCTGATTGACGAGGATGCGCGCGACCTGGCGAAGAAGGGAGTGTCGATGGCCGGCCTGGGCGATCGGATCCGCAAGACGATCAGGGAAGGAGCGGCGCGATGAGGGAAGAGAAGATCAAATATAATCGTGACGAGAAATATGATCTGCAGCTATCGAGCGCGTTGATCGAGGAAAAGAAGCTAGGCCTGATTTTCGAGGAAGGGATTATCGGCTGCATCGAATTGAAGACCGAGAGTTGGTTGTGGGAGCGCAGCGGCAACATTTGCATCGAGTATGGGCGCGTGGACGGGCCGTCAGGCATCGTGGTGACCACCGCGACATGCTGGGTGCATCAACTCAAGCGTGACGACGAGACGCTGGTCTGGCTGATGTTTCCGATCAAGCGGCTGAAGGCGTTGGTGCGCGATGCGATCGCGCGCGGGCGCTGCCGGTGGGGCGGGGATGACGGCAAGCAGAAGCTGGCGCTGATCCCGTTGCGCGAGCTTTTGTGCGAGACGCAAGCGGAGCAGCAACTGCGCATCACGATCGCGCCGAAGGACGAGCAGGATGCCGCGCGCATCGTGGCGCAGATCGGTGGGTTGCTCGAGCGGGGGATCGAGTGATGAGCGACGGAGACGACGAGTTCGAGGCCAAGGTCACCGAAAGGGCGACGCACGATCCGCAGTGGGCGCTGGTGTGGGCGGTGCTGCGAGTGGTTTACCTACTCGACACCATCGATGACAGCTTGAACGACATTGCCGACACAGTGGCGATGATGCGGGAGGAAAAAAAGGAGGATGCATCATGACCGTCGAGGAGATTTTTGCGCAGGCCGAGGAGCGGCGTGCGGCCAAGAGCCGATCGTATGTGCCGGTGAATTTCATACCGCGGACACCGCGGCGCAGTGTGCGGCTGGAGCGGCATTGCGTGTGCGCGCAGTGCGAACAATGGAGGGAGGTTGTCGATGACGAGCAACGTACTGCTTGAGCATGGCACGGAGTTCATGCGGCTCAAGCCGGTGAACATCGTGCAGGCGGCGCTGGCTGATTTGCGGCTGCTGGCGCGCAAGGAGGCGGGCACAGCCGGCGACGACGAGATGTATTCGTTTGCGCGCCAGCATGTGCGCAAGGCGCGCAGTGTGGCGCATCTGGTGGCGCTGGCCTATTTCGAGCCGCACCTGGTGTTGCGCACTGACAAGCATTCGACGCTGGTTGTGTATGGCGATCGTGAGCGGCTGCGCCTGGCGCTGATCGAAGTATTGCAGGGATGAGCGCCATGGCACAGGTGAGCAACGTGATTTCGCTGGCGCGATCGCAATGGCAGAGTGCGGCGCTGAAGACCGAGAAGGGCAAGATCATTGCCAATTACGCCAACCTGATGCTGGCGCTGCGTGAGGATCCTGACGTCAAGGATGTGTTTGCGTTCGACCAGATGCTGCGCGGTGTGGTGCTGCAGGAGGAGATTGGCGGGGGCGGGGCCGATCGGCGGCTCACCGAGCGCGACGTGTGCGACGTGCTGCAGTGGGCGCAGAACAACGGCTTTCCTGGGATGCGGCTCGATGTGGTGCGCTCTGCGGTCAACACGCGGGCGGCGGAGAGCCCGTTTCATCCGGTGATCGATTATCTGGGGAGCCTGGAGTGGGACGGGGTGCAGCGGATTAGCGTGTGGCTGACGAGCTATCTGGGTGCGCCGATGGGTCAGTACACGGCGAGCGTGGGCAAGATGTTCCTGGTTGGCATGGTGGCGCGGGTGCTGCGGCCGGGGTGCCAGTGCGATCATATGATGGTGTTGGAGGGCATGCAGGGCATCCTGAAGAGCTCTGCGTGCCGGGTGCTGGGTGGTGAGTGGTTCTCGGACCATCTGCCTGACATCACCAGCGGGCGCGATGCGTCGGCCCATCTGAACGGGAAGTGGCTGGTCGAGGTGGCCGAGATGCACGCTATGAACCGGGCCGAGGCGGCGCTGCTCAAGTCGTTCGTGTCGAGGACAACAGAGCAGTATCGGCCCTCGTATGGCCGGCTCGAGGTGTACGAGCCGCGGCAGTGCGTGTTCGTGGGGACGACCAACCAGGACGCCTACCTGAAGGATGCCACGGGCGGGCGGCGCTTCTGGCCGGTGAAGACCGGGGTGTCGGGCCGGATCGAGCTATCGTTGCTGGAGGAACATCGCGACCAGCTATTTGCCGAGGCCGTGGACGCCTACGCCAACGGTGATCCCTGGTGGCCCGATGGACAGCTTGAGCGAGAGATATTCAAGCCCGAACAGGCCGCGCGATATACCGGGGACATCTGGGAAACCAAGATCGAAAACTACGTGAGCGGACGATCGCGGGTGACCGTCCAGGAGATTGCCAGGGACTGCCTGATGTTCGCTGACAAGGAATTGCGGCAGGAACATACCTTAAGGATCGGGTCAATATTGCGTGATGCCGGCTGGATCGCAAAGCGGACCAATCGCGATCGCTATTGGGAACCGCTGTAGAGATTGGTTGCCAAAAACCGTCACCAACCGTCACCTCGTCACTGTGTATCAGGAATGTCACGGCGACAGCCGTCACTAACCGTCACCAAGGTGACAGCGGTGACGGCTGGTGACGGTTGTGACGGTTCTTGCTATTCTTGGTTATAGTGTTTGAGTTCTATAGGTAAGGAAGGGAAAAACCGTCACAACCGTCACAACCGTCACTAATGGAACTGGTGGTACCAGGAGGCCTTTGGCCCCGGCCAGCCCCTTTGGACAGTTGCAATTCGGTCACGAATAGCGGCAAGGTTCCGCTTCCCTACCAGAGAGGTTAAATGCCTCAAGCCCCAATGGATATCCGATCGCTGGCGCGATCGTGGACCGGCCAGGCGCTGCAGACGCTCGCCGGCATCGCCCGCGAGGGGAAAAACGAGAGCGCGCGCGTCGCGGCGGCGATCGCGCTGCTCGATCGCGGTTGGGGCCGAGCTCCGCAGGCGCACACGATCGAGGGCGAGGGCGACATCCGCGTGACGATCCGGCACATCGTGTCACAAGTCCCTGCAGCGCAGCCACATCCTGCATCGGACAATAAGGTAGTACCAATATCCAATCGTGTAGTACCAATAATCGAACACGACGATGGATGACATGCGCGCAAACCTGGATGCGACACCAGCGCGACATGAGAGCGAGTTGTCCTACTCTCGCAGCGATAAACAGCGGATTACTAATCCGATGGTCACGTCTAAGCGTGCGCGCAAGCGTGCGTTAGTGGGGGCTGGGCATGCGTGCGATGTAGGTGCCCAGCCTCCCTCCTACCTCGACGTCAGGTTGCATGACGTATGGTCACCCCCACCCCAGATTGATCGGGAAAAGAATGCTTTAGAGCAGGAGGTGATCGGCCCACTATCCATCCGCCCGCCCGTTTCGATCAGCCGTACCGCCCCCAGCGCCGCGGCTGACGGCCGTCGCACCGGAGCCAACACCAAGACACTCTGTGCGGCGGCCACCCATGCCGATTGACATTCAGATCCCGTCGCAGGACTGGAACCCGCGTCCGCACCAGGCGAAGCTGTGGGAGCATTTGCAATCTGGTGGCACGCGCGCGATGGCCGTGTGGCACAGGAGGGCGGGCAAGGACGAAATCTGTCTGCACCATGCTGCGGCGTCGATGATGAAGCGGCGTGCTGGTTACTGGCATTGCCTACCGGAGTACGGACAAGCCCGCAAAGCCATTTGGACGGCCATCAATCCGCACACCGGGCGCCGCCGCATTGACGAAGCATTTCCGCCCGAGCTCCGCGAGACGACCAACGATCATGAGATGTTCATTCGGATGCAAGGCAGCACCTGGCAACTCATCGGCTCCGATCGCTACGACGCCACCGTTGGTGCGGGTGTCGCCGGCATCACCTACAGCGAATGGGCATTGGCGAACCCGTCCGCCTGGGCCTATCACCGGCCGATCATCGAAGAAAATAATGGTTGGGCCGCATTCATTACGACGCCGCGCGGCAGAAATCATGCGTTTGAAATGTTCAAGCACGCCTCGCGCACGCCTGGCTGGTTTTGCGAGCGGCTAACCGCGATCGACACGGGCGCGCTCTCGCTCACGCAACTGGACGAGGCCCTGGCGGAGTACCAGGCCTTGTACGGCGAGGATGTCGGCCGCGCGCAATTTCAGCAGGAGTATCTCTGTGACTGGCACGCCGCAATTCTCGGAGCGTTTTATGCCCTCGAGATGGCAAACCTCCGCAACGAGAACCGTGTGGTCGACATCGATGCTCTACCTGACCAGCCCGTCCACCGCGCATGGGATTTGGGAGTTGGCGACGACACATCGATCTGGTTTTTCCAGCCAGTCGGCGCCCAGCTATTCATCCTCGACCACTACGCCTCGTCCGGTGTTGGACTAGACCATTATGCCGGCGTGATCGAAAAGAAGTACGCCGATTACGGCTGGAAGCACGGTGACGACTATGTCCCGCACGATGCGATCGTCAAGGAGTGGGGATCAGGGCGAACCCGCGTTGAAACCATGCAGTCGGTGGGCCTCCGGCCGATGCTGGTGCCACGCCACACACTTGACGACGGGATTAACGCGGTCAGGAGAACCTTGCCGCTTTGTGTCTTTCACCCCCGCACAGAGGAGGGTGGCCTGGATGCTCTTGAACAGTATCGCAGAGAGTGGGACGATGAAAAAAAGTCGTTCCGCGCCAACGCCGTCCACGACTGGACGAGCCACCCGGCCGACAGCTTCCGATATCTGAGCATGGCCTGGCGCAAAAATCCCGCGCGCAAGGTCAAGCCCGCGCCTAATCCCGAGCTCTCCGGTTGGGTTATTCCGCCGCCGGCCGAGCCGCGCTGGGGGATGCGGCTATGAGGAAGCGCGTCAGCCGACGCCGCTGGAAAGCGCGTTGCCGCGCCGGTCGCGTCATTCCATTCAGCGCGATCGCCAATCACCAGCTTGATCGTTGGTTCTCGTTCAAGCTGGTCAGCGTCGCGGGCGATATGTGGAGAGCCCTGTGACCGACGACCTTACCGACCGGATGCGCACCTGTGCCGCCACCTTGATGCACAACGAGGGCGGCCCGTTCGATGACATCAAGCACCGCGCGCTCGAGCATGCCGCCGATCTCTTGATCGAGGCGAGCAACGCGCTGTCGATGCAGACGGCGGAGGACATCGGAAAACCGACTGATCAAACGACCGCCAATCAGGCTTTGATCAGTCGCCCCGAGGTACTCGGCGAGCCGATGAAGCTGCTCGAGCCGATGCCGCGAACCGGGCCAGATGCCGCCTGGATCGCGCCTGGCGGCCAACTCCCCGGCCTCGCACACAGCGGCACGATCAGCCCACGCGCCTGCCCGCAATGCGACAGCCGCACGATGAAAAAAGTCTATCGCGACGGCAAGCGGCTGATGCTGGCCTGTCCGCAATGCGGCAATGCCTGGCCGTTTCGGAGGGCCGCCTGATGCCCAAGCGCACCGTCAAAGGCAGCGGAAAAAAGATCCCGCTCAACATGCGCACGACGCAGGAATTGCGCGAGAAGATCAATCGCGCCGCGGGCGCATCCGGCCGCAGCCTGGTGCAGGAGGTCGAGTATCGCGTCACCTTGGGCTTCGCCCACGATCGGCAGACCGCGATCGAAAACGAGCTCAAGGCGATCAATCGCAGAATGGGCGACGCCACCGGGTTTCGCACCGCGGTTTACCGCGAAATGCGCGACATCACCGAAATGCTCACGCTGATCGCCATCCTGCTGCACGACAAGGATCTCTCGATCGGTGAACACGATCGGCTGACCAAGATGACCAAACACTTCGCTATGCGCCCTCCGGGCAACGGTACGGAGCGAGCCAATGATTGAACCTCCGCACCATCCCGCGCCGTCCGACGACGACGATCTGCGTCACGACGATCACGAGTACAATCCGCAACTCGAGCCGCGCAAAGCCAACGCCTGGCTCAACCTGTTGCGCGAGAGCGAAACAACATTCGAGAAATGGCACGAACACTGCGATCTGATCGACAAGCAGTATGCCAACCTCGATCGCCTCTCAGGCATGTCGCGCGACAAAGAATTTCAGATGTTCTGGGCCAACGTGGAAGTCATCGGCCCTTCGATCTACGCCAATCCGCCGGCGCCGGCCGTCACACCCAAATGGAATGACCGCCGCCCGGTGCCGCAAGCCGCCTCCGAAGTGCTGGAGCGATGCGTCACCATCACCTTCGACCTGGCGCATATCAACGAGCTCATGCTGCAGATCCGCAACGATGTTGTGCTGATCGGCCGCGGCGTCGCCTGGTGCCGCTACGAGCCGCCCGACATTCACTACGACTACGAACGGGTCTGCGTTGATTTCAAACACCGCCGCGATTTCCTCCACAGCATCTCGCGCAGTTGGGCCGAGGTGACCTGGGTCGCCGCCGCCGCCTATCTCACCCGCACCGAGGCGCGCGAACGCTTCGCTCCATTTTCCGGCTCCTGCTACCAGGACGCCGAATACAAAGTCGATCGCGACGCCAAAGAAGTTGGCGGCATGGACAGCAGGGAACGGGCTAAATTCTGGGAGATCTGGGACAAAACCAATAAGCGCGTCGTGTGGGTGGCGGAGGGCTGTGAAGATATCCTCGATGAGGATGATCCTCACCTCGACTGCCAGGATTTCTTCCCCTGCCCGAAGCCGGCCTACGGCACCTTGCAGCGCGGGAGTTTAGTGCCGGTGCCGGATGTGCTGCAGTACAAGGATCAATTAGACGAAATCAATCTGCTCACCGCTAAAATACACGCACTGAGCAATGTATTAGAGGCCAAGGGGTTTTACCCCGGCGGCGGCACCGAGCTCGCGGATGCGATCAATACCGCGATGTCGATCAACACACCTGGCCGGGTGTTGATCCCGATCGGCAACTGGGCGGCGTTCGGCGGCACCAAAGAAGTCATTGTCTGGATGCCAATCGCGGAAATCGCCCAGACGATCACCCAGTGCCTCGCGCTGCGCAAAGAGATCGTGCAGGACATCTATCAGATCACCGGGTTGGCCGACATCATGCGCGGCTCGACCGATCCGCAAGAAACACTCGGTGCGCAGCAGATCAAGACCCAGTACGGCTCGAGCCGCATTCGCGACAAGCAGCAAGAGATGGTCCGCATCGCACGCGACCTGGTCAACATCGCGGCCGAAATCATCACGGAAAAATTCTCCGAGAAAACCATCATCGCGATGAGCCAGACCGAATTGCCGAGCAAGGCCCAGGTCGAGCAGCAGGCGCGCGCGATGGCACAACAGATCGGCCAGCAGCAGATGCAACTGGCGCAGGCGCAGCAGCAGATGAGCCAGCCGCCGCAGCCTGGCACGCCGCCGCCGCCGTCCGATGACCAGGATCCGAAGAAGCAGATGGGTCCGATGCTGGGCCAGGCCCAGGCGATGATCGACCAGGGCAAGCGCACGCTCGAGAGCCTGCGCACGCAGCCGACCTTCGACCAGGTGATGAAGCTGTTCCGCGACAGCCGCATCAAGGCGTTTACCCTCGACATCGAAACCGACAGCACCATCCAGGTCGATGAGAACACCGAGAAGCAGCGCCGCGCGGAATTTACCGCGGTGCTGGCACAACTGCTGCCGCAACTGACCCAGATGATTACCGCCGAGCCGCAGACCGCCGCCTTCTGCG
>Ga0105340_1000375_pt1 | contig 21904 bp, 19 predicted proteins | sample EasRivMeERMLT700_FD_89676 | JGI IMG/M metagenome (GOLD analysis project Ga0105340, IMG submission 89676) | Soil microbial communities from meander-bound floodplain in the East River, Colorado, USA - East River MetaG ERMLT700 | ecosystem: Environmental > Terrestrial > Soil > Floodplain | place...
AAACCAAAGATGAACGGGGGGCTCGCTGCGCTCGGCGCATTCGAATACGACTCGCAGCAGGTCCGTGGTCGACCGCCTCACGCGGCGTCCCGTCCCTCGACCTTTTTCCCCTCCGCCCTTTCATCACCGTTACAGACCGTCGCGCGACAACCCGAAAACGTCTCCCCGCGGCCTCTTCGAATCGACCTCGCACGACGTCCTGACATCGTTGCTGCGCCACGGGAGAGGTTCGGTGCGCGACTGGGCGTGAGGCGAGTTCACGCGGAGCGGTGAGAGACGGCGAATGCGGTCGTCGTGCGCGTCACGGGACTCGACCGCGCTTCATCGAGTCGGGGCCGTTCGCGTGCCGAGTCGACCAGGTCCCTCGTAGGCCGACATCGCTCGTGTCAGTCCGATGCCCGTCCACGGTGCGTCGGCATTTGAAAGCGAAGAAGGCGAGACGCGCGCCCTTTCGTTCAGGACCGCGCCGTGGCTCCGAGCGTCCGGCTACGACCCGACTGCGATCGTGCGCGCGCCGTCGATCTCCCGTGGCGCAGCAACGATGTCGGACGTCGTTCGAGGACGTGGCAAAGAGGACGCGGGGAGACGGCTTCGTGGCGTCGCGCGACGGTCTCGAACGGTGGTGAAAGGGCGGAGGGGAAAAAGGTCGAGGGACGGGACGCCGCGTGAGGCGGTCGACCACGGAACTGCTGCGAGTCGTGCCCGAATGCGCCGAGCGCAGCGAGCCCTCCGTTCAACTTTTGGTTTGGGGCGAGCGTGTCCCGTCCATCGAGCCTTTTTCTCCTCCGACCCTCGACCCGCCCGCGCCCGTCGCGCGTTCGACCACGACGCCTCGCTCCCCGCGGCCTCTTCACCCCCGCCCTCGACGTCCGCTCCAGTTCCAAGCCGCGGCGCGGATCGGCTCTAGGGTGCGCCCGCCTTCGCCGGCTCGGGGCAGCGGCACGGCGTCGCGCGGCAGCGCGGGCAGCCGGCGCCGTACTTGGCGAGCGCGGCCGCCTCGAGGTCGACGCCCGCGATGCTCGCGAGCGTGGCGAGCCAGGCGAGGACGTCGGCGAACTCCTCCTCGAGCGGGGCGCCCTTCACGCCGCGCCGCAGCCCACGCGACAGCTCGCCCACCTCCTCGGTGAACCACATGAAGGTCCCCTCGAGGCCGCGCCCGCGGTCCTTGGCGCCGTAGAGCGCGTCGATCCGGCGCTGGAACTCGGCGAGCGTCACTTGCCGCTCCAGACGACGGTGAGGAAGGTGATGTCCTCGAGGCTCTCCGCCCTCTCGCGGTAGGTCTCGATGGCCGAGAGCGTCGCGTCGACGAACTCGTCGCCCGGATGGGCCGACTGGCGCGCGAAGAGCCGGTAGACGCGCTCCTCGCCGACCTCGCGCCCCTCCTTGTCCTTCGTCGCGAACATCGCGCGCGTGCAGAGGAGCAGGCGGTCGCCGGCGGCGACCGGGACCTCGCGGTCCTTGATGGTGCGGTCGAAGACGGGGCCCTTGTCGAAGCCGAGCGCGATGCCGTCGCTGTGGAACGCCTCGGCGGACGGCGCGCCCTTCCGGCAGACCACGAGGGGATGGTGGCCCGCGTTGGCGACCGCGAGGCGGCCGCCCGGCTCGGCGCGCACGAGCAGCGCCGAGACGTACATCCCGCGCCGCAGGTCGGGCGCGAGCAGGCGGTTCACCCTGCGCAGCAGCTCGGCCGGCGAAGTCTCGCCCGGCGCGAGCGCCTGGATCAGCGAGCGTGCCATCGTGACGACCATCGCGCCGGGCACGCCGGCGCCCGACGCCGAGACGACGGAGAGCAGCTTCGCGCCGCCCGCCATGTCGGAGATCGCGTAGAAGTCGCCGGCGATCCGCTGCGCGGTGCGCGACGCGGCGGCGGCGACGAAGCCCGGCACGGCCGGGAGCTTCTCCGGGAGCAGCGCCGCCTGGACCTCGCGCGCCACCTCGATCTGGTGCTCCTGCGCGGCCTGCTTGCGCTCGAGCTCCTGCATGCCCTGGAGGTTCTGCGTCATGCGGTCGAAGGTGCGCGCGAGCACGCCGATCTCGTCGGCGCTGCTCGGATGCGTGCGGTGCGTGAGGTCGCCGGCCGCGACCGTCTCGATGTCCTGCACGAGCCGCGAGATCGGCCGCGTCACGCGCTTGGCGACGAGCCACGCGCCCACCGCGCCGATCGCGATGAAGATCACCGTGAACGTGACGATGCGCCGGGTCAGTTCGGAGAGCGTGGCGTCGATCTTCTCGACCGAGATCGCGACCGCCGCGTAGCCGGCCGGCGTCCCGAACGCGTTCGTGATCGGCGCGGTGAACTGGCGCGCGCGCCGGTCGCCGCTGCCGGTGTAGGTGCCCTCCTGCACCTCGACGTCGTCGATGCGGCGGATCGAGCCCTCGGGCCGGAAGCTGATCGTGCCGCTTCCGTTGAGCACGGTCTGCTTCATCACGTCGGTGACGTAGGCGTCGAGGATCTTGGTCCCCTTGCCGTCGGCCATCCGCACCACGCGGCCGCGGTTGGCGGCGCTGCGCTTCTCGAAGGTCTCGCGCTGGTGCGGATCGGAGGGGAGGATCGGGTCCTTCTCGTTCTCCCGGCCCTCGAGCGCGGTGCCGTGGTAGGCGCGCCAGCAGTCGATGTCGACGATCGCCGCGGCGCGCGCCGCCGCGACGCCCTGCGCGTCGATCTCGTCGGAGAGCACGCCGGCCACGTGGCGGTAGACCACGTAGCCGAAGACGATCATCGAGAGGGCGAGCGTGAACGCGGTCGCGAGCCCGAACTGGGTGGCGACGCCGATGCCCGACGCGCGCACGCGCGAGCCCGGCACGCGCATGGCCGACCTCGAATCGTCGCGCGGCGGCGCGGCCCTCCTCGCGGTCGGCTTCGGATTCAAGGGTTCGGGCTCCCGGGACGTCGTGCTGCGCCGCGCTGTCCTCAGCGCCAGTGGAGGTAGTCGCGCAGGACCCAGACGACGGCGAGTGCATAGAGGGCGGCGACGAGGTCGTCGAGCATGATGCCCCAGCCGCGCGGCAGGTACTCGAGCCGCCGCGCCGGCCAGGGCTTCAAGACGTCGAAGACGCGGAACGCGAGGAAGGCGACCACGAGCTCCTGCCAGTTCGGGCCGTCACTCCAGCCGGGCCCCTCGTGCAGCACCCCCGCCGCGTCGCGCCCCGGCATGCGCAGCACGGCGACGAGGTAGCCCATCACCTCGTCGAGGACGAAGGGCCTGGGGTCCTTCACGCGGTACCAGCCCTCGGCCCACGGGCCGAGCGCGACGCCCAGGACCAGGATCGCCGCCACCACGATCGCCGCCGCCAGGCCGAAGCTCCAGCCGAAGCGCGGGCAGAGCCAGAGCTTGAGCGCGAGCGCGACGGCGACGCCGCCGAGCGTCCCGGCCGTGCCCGACGCGAACGGCGAGTAGCCGAGCCCGAGCGAGCTCACGAGGAGCAGGTTCACGCGGTCGATCACGCGCGCGCGCGGACGACCGCCGGACTGGGCTCCGTCGAGAGTCCTCTGCGTCACAGCCCCCCCTCGCGCAGGTGGACCCACGCCTTGCTCACGTAGCCCACGCCGCTCCACACCGTCGTGACGAGCGCGCCCCACGTGCAGACCACCGCGAACCACCAGACGCCGCGCGCTCCGGCCGCCTCGACCGTCGTCGCATCCGAAACGACGCGGTAGAACAGCACGCCGCCGATCGCGAAGCACTGCAGGATCATCTTGAGCTTGCCGGCCGGATCGGCGCCGAACGCGTGGCCGCGCCGCTCCATGTAGCCGCGCAGCGCCGTCACGATGAACTCACGCGCCAGGATCGCGACCACGATCCAGGGCGGCACGATCGCGCGGCCCCAGTGGATCGCGGAGAGGAAGACGAAGCTGCCGCAGATGATCACCTTGTCGGCGGCGGGGTCGGCGATGCGGCCGAAGTCGCTCACCTGCCCGAGCTTGCGCGCGTAGTAGCCGTCGAGCGCGTCGGTCGCGGTGATCAGGATGAACAGGGCGAGGCAGACGGTCGCGAGCTTCCAGCCCGGCAGGGGATCAGCGCGGCCCGCCATCGGGTTGTCGCGGCCGAGCAGGTCGAGCAGGACGAACAGGACGACCGAGAGCAGCAGGCGGCCCGTGGTGATCCGGTTCGCGAGGGTCACGCGCGTTCGCCCTCCGCGATGCCGCGCCGCTCAGCCCGCGCCACCGTCGGCCTGGAGCTCCGTCCACTCTTCCCGGGTGATCCGGACCGCGCGCGCGAGGCTGCCGGTGTAGGGCGCGAGGAAGCCCTCCTTCTCGAGCCGCTCGAAGACGCGCGCCGCGGCGTAGTAGGTGATGCCGAGCTCGCGCTGCAGGCGCGACAGCGACACCGATTCGGCGCCGGCGATCAGGTCGACCGCGCGCACCATGACGACCGCCTCCTCGTCGGGAAGATCGGGGAAGAGGTGCTTCGCCACGTCTGCAGGCGCGGGGGCGGCCTCGGCAGACGGGCCGTCGGCGGCCTCGGCGGACGGGCCGTCGGCGGCGTCGGTGACCGTCGCCTCGGCGGAGTCGCCGGCGAGGAACTCGACCTCTTCCTCGGGCCTCCCGGTGTCGGCCGGGGCCTCCTCGGCGGGAGCGAGCTCGACGGCGGACGACGCGACTGCCTCGGAGGCGGCCTCGGCGGACGGCGGAGGATCGGTGCGGGAAGACGACTCGTCGTCTTCCTCCTCCTTCTCTTCCTCGTCGTCGTCCTCTTTCTCTTCCTCGTCGTCCTCTTCCCAGTCCTCGTCGTCGTCCTCCTCCTCTTCCTCTTCCTCTTCCTCCTCGTCGTCCCAGTCCTCCTCCTCTTCCTCCTCCTCCTCTTCTTCCTTGTCACCCTCCTTCTCGTCGTCCTCTTCCTCGAACTCCTCGTCCTCGTCCTCCTCCTCCTCGGAGTCCTCGTCGTCGAAGTCGTCGTCGTCGCCCTCTTCCTCTTCGCCCTCCTCCTCTTCGTCGTCTTCCTTCTCGGGCTCCTCGGCCGGCTCCTCTTCTTCCTTCTTGCGGCGGGGCGCGAGGGTCTCCGCGAGCGCCGCTTCGGGCGCGTCGGGGAGCGATTCGGCGACGGCCAGCGTGCCGTGCGGCGCGTCCTCCGTCGGGTCTTGATCTCGATCGAGCACGGGTGCGTTCTCTTTCTTCTCTTCCGTCGCGTCATCCTCGACGGCGCGGGTTTCGCCCTCCAGGGCCGTGGAGTTATGCGACGTGGCTGCGCCGTTGTCCACCGCCAACTCGTCCCCGATTTCGTGCGATTCGGCGGACGCGGAATCGGGCTGCGGACGCGCTTTGTCGGCCGTCTTCACTTCGGCCGTTTCCTCTTCGTGCGCTTCGACTTGCGGCGGCTGCAATTCTCGCGCGGCCGCTTCCTGCGCGTCGATTTCCGCGCGCGTGCGCGGACGGAAGCGCGCCCAGTTCGTCGGGGCGTCGTCGTCCTTGGGCTCGGCGTCGTCGCGCTCGCCCGCTTCGGAGTCGTGCGACTCGACCTCGTCGGTCGCAGGCGGCACGAGCGCCGCGCGCGGAGTCGGCGGCGGGACGACGGGCGCAACGGCGGGCAGGGCGAGCGTGGGGATCGGCGGCGTGGGCGTCGCGACCGGCGTGGGCGCGGCGACTGACAATGGCGGCGCCGCGGGCGCGGGCACGGGCGCGCGCACGCGCAGCGCGACCGCCGCGGCGGCGCTGCGCGCGAGGGCGAGCTCTTCGTCGGGGCGGTCGATCTTCGGCGAGACGAACCCGGTCGGCACGCCCGCGAGCCGCGCGCCGTCGCGCCGCTCCTCGTCGCGCGCGAGCATCGGCGCGAAGGGGAGCAGCGGCAGCCAGTCGATCGCGACGAGCAGTCCGATCAGCGAGCAGACCAGCAGCAGCGCCGAGAGGCCGGAGAGCGCGAACGACGACGAGATGCGGCCGGCGAGGCTGTGCTGGACGATCCGGCCGAGGTCGCTGGTGTCGAACTCGATGCCGGGATGGAGGCCGAGCCAGAGCGTCGAGCCGATGACGAAGCTCAGACCGCCGAGGATGCGCCACGGGAAGCGGGCGTTGCGGATCCCCAGCAGGGCGAGGAAGGCCCAGAAGAAGACGAGGATCATCACGCAGCCCTGGATCCAGTGGCAGCGGAACAGGTTCGTCAGGTCGACCGCGAGCCAATTCATGCTTCCGCCTCCCGCTCCGTTTCCTCGTGCGCCCCCACGTCCGTCCCGCCGGCCGGACCCTCCGTCTCGTCCTCGAGCGCCGGCGCCGCGGGCCGCGGCGCCGCGCCGCCGTGCGCCGCGCGCGACTCGGCGCGCCGCTTCTCGAGCTCCTCGAGCGACGCGCAGTTCACCTCGCGCGCCTGGCTGCCCTTGAAGTCGCCGAGGATCCCGTCCGCGGCCATGAGGTCGATCAGCCGCGACGCGCGCGTGTAGCCGATCGCGAAGCGCCGCTGCAGCAGCGACGCGGAGCCGCGCTGCGTCTCGACGATGAACTTCGCCGCCTCCTCGTAGAGCTCGTCCTGCTCGCCCGGATCCTGGGCGTCGGCGGTCGACTTCCTCTGGATCAGCTCGCGCGAGTACTCGGGCGCGCCGTGCTGCGCAAGGAACTCGACGACCGACTTGATCTCCTGGTCGGTCACGAAGCAGCCCTGCACGCGCGAGAGGTCGGCGGAGCCCGGCGGCACGTAGAGCAGGTCGCCCTGGCCGAGCAGCTTGTCGGCGCCGTTCTGGTCGAGGATCACGCGCGAGTCGATCTTGCTCGTGACCCGGAAGCCGATGCGCGTGGGCAGGTTGGCCTTGATGAGGCCGGTGATCACGTTCGTCGACGGGCGCTGCGTCGCCATGATCACGTGGATGCCGACGGCCCTCGACTTCTGAGCAAGGCGCGTAATCGACTGCTCGACGTCCTTGCCGTGCACGAGCATCAGGTCGGCGATCTCGTCCATCACGATCACGATGAACGGCAGCGTCGTCTCGAAGTCGTCGCCGAGCTCGTCGCCGAGCCGCTTCCTGCACTCCTCGTCGCCGAGCTTGTTGTACGCATAGATGTTGCGCACGCCGACCTTGTGCAGGAGGGCGTAGCGCTCCTCCATCTTGTCGGTCGCCCACTCGAGGATGCCGGCCGCGCGCTTCATGTCGGTCACGACCGGGCACATGAGGTGCGGCACGTTCTGGAAGGTCGAGAGCTCGACCATCTTCGGGTCGATCAGGATCAACCGCACCTGCTCGGGCGAGCGGGTGAAGAGGATCGACATGATCAAAGTGTTGAGGCAGACCGACTTGCCAGATCCCGTGGAACCCGCGACGAGGAGGTGGGGCGCGCGCGCGAGGTCCTCGATGCGCGGCACGCCGGCGCTGTCCTTGCCGAGGAAGATCGGGATCGCGAACTTCGACGGGTGGTAGGCCTGCGCCTGCAGCAGCTCCGACATGCGCACGACCTCGCGCGTCTCGTTGGGGATCTCGATGCCGGCGGTCGACTTGCCGGGGATCGGCGCGACGATTCTCACGCTCTGCGCGGCGAGGGCCATCGCGAGGTCGTCCTCGAGCGCGCGCAGCCGCGTCAGCTTGGTGCCGGCGGCGAGCTCGATCTCGAGCATCGTGATCGACGGGCCGCGCTGCACGCCGACGACGTTCGCCTCGACCTTGAACGAGCGCAGCGCCGCGGTGAGCTTGCGCGCGACCTCCTCGGTGAAGCGCAGGAAGTCGCCGCTCGACTCCTTCTTCGGCGCGTCGAGCAGGTCGAGCGGCGGGAACTTGTAGGGCTTGAGCGACTTGAGCGAGGGCGGCTCGGGCTGCTGGAGCTCCTTCGCCGCCATCGCCGGGGGCATCTTCTTGGCCTGGACGATCAGCGGGATCGGGCCCTTGCGGGCGGGCAACGCCGGTTTCTCCGCCTCCGCCTCCGCGGCCGCCTTCTTCGAGTTGCGCGCCGGCTTCCCCTTGCCGAGCAGCCGCGCGAAGAGCGGCGCCGCCGGCTCCGCGCCGTTCTTGCCCGCGGTCTTCGCGTCCTCTTCGTCCGCGTCGTCGTCCTCGTCCGCGGCGGCGCGCTCCGACGCATCCTCGTCGTCGTCGGCGTCGGCGGCCTTTCCGTCCGCGGCCGGCACCTTCTTGCGCGAGCGCCGTCGCGCCCGACGCTCGGAGCCGTCCTCGTCGTCGTCCTCGTCGGGGTCGCGCCTGACCCCGAGCGCGGCGTCGAGCGCGGCGTCGAGCTCCGCCCTGGAGGCGGGCGAGCGCTCGTCGTCCTCGTCGTCGTCGTCCTCGTCGTCGTCGGCGCCCTTCGCGCGGCGCTTCGCCGAGCGGCGCGCCGGCGCGGAGCGGCGCCCCCACCACGGCAGCGCCGCCAGCAATCCGCCGCGTGCGTCGAACCAGCGCAGCGCCGATTCTGCGGAGCCGGCGTAGAGCAGGTCGGCGTAGAGGACGAAGGTCAGCAGGAAGAGCACCGCGAGCACGATGCGGCCGCCCAGGACGCCGAGCCCGCGGTCGTGCTTCAGCAGCGAAGCGAGGGTGACGCCGAAGTCGCCGCCGGGATCGGGGATCCAGACGCTGCGCCCGCCGAAGAGGTCGGCGAGCACCGCTGCCAGCGTCGCGCAGAAGAGCAGGATCCCGACGGTGCGCACCCAGACGGGCCGCCCCTCCGCGGCGCGCAGCTGCCGCCACCCCTCGCCGAGCAGCGCGAGCGGGATCAGGAAGGCGGCGTAGCCGAGGTGCGTGAGGAGGAGGCGCGCCGCGACGAAGCCGACGGTGCCACAGACGTTGTGCCAGCCGGGAGCGCCAGCGTCGCCGCGCACCGCGTGCAGCCCGACGTCCTCGCGGTACGTCGCCATCGCGCCGAGCAGGAAAAGGCCGGCGCCGAACCACGCGATGGAAGTGAATCGACTCGAACGGTCGCTGTTCACGCGCGCCCACCCGGTCCGCGAAAACGCGGGGGCAAGGCACACGCCCTCCCCCTCCCCGACTGCCGCCAGTCGCGGCGGGATACTAGCGCGGCAGGTCGAAAAAAGTCCCGGGCGGTCCCGGGGGACGCGCGCATTGATTCCGCGCGCACCTGCCGGCGGTCACAGTCCGAGCAGGCGCTTCGCTTCGGCGATGGTGGCCGCCAGGTCGACGTTCACGAGCACGTGGTCGTAGAGGTGGCGCTGCTCCATCTCGCGCTCCGCCCAGCGCAGGCGCGCCTCGACGACCTCGGGGCGGTCGGTGGCGCGCGCGCGCCGCCGCTCGCGCAGCGCGTCGAGCGACGGCGGCGCGATGAAGAGGAAGGTGGCGGCGATCTGGCGCTGCCGCAGCTGCGCGGCGCTTTGCACGTCGATGTCGAGCAGCATGAGCCGCTCGGTGCGGCGGCTCGCCTCCTCGAGCGGGCGGCGCGGCGTCCCGTAGAGGTTGTCGTAGACCTTCGCCCATTCGACGAACTCGCCGGCGTCGACCATCCGGCGGAATTGCTCGACGGAATAGAACCAGTAGTCCTCGCCGTCGACCTCGCCGGGGCGCTTCCCGCGGGTCGTCGCGCTGACCGAGAGCACGACGCGCGGATCGTCGCGCAGCGCCTTGCAGATCGACGTCTTGCCGGCGCCCGACGGCCCCGACAGCACCGCGAGCCCGCCGCGGAACGGCGGGCGCGGCGGCGGCGGCGGGAGCGGCGCGGCGGTCATTCGATGTTCTGCACCTGCTCGCGCAGCTTCTCGAGCGCCGCCTTGGCCGCGCGCACGTCGGCCAGCATCGTCACGTCCTGGACCTTCGACCCGACCGTCTGGATCTCGCGGCCGATCTCCTGGACCAGGAACTCGAGCTCGCGGCCGATCGGGCCGCTGCGCGAGAGGAGCCGCGCGAACTCGGTGTCGTGGCTCTTCAGCCGGTCGAGCTCCTCGGTGACGTCGCTCTTGTCGGCGAAGATCGCGACCTCGCGCGCGAGCAGCGTCGGGTCGGGCGCGACTGACTGGTGCTGCAGCAGCGCCTTGAGCCGCTCGTCGAGGCGCTTCTGGAAGGCGGCGACGGTGGCGGGGATGCGCTGCGCGAGGCGCGTCGCGTGGTCGGCGATCACCTTGACCTCGCGGCGGAGCGCCTGGTCGAGCCGCGCGCCCTCGCGCGCGCGCATCGCCGCGAGCTGCTCGAGCGCGGCGTCGACGACCTGCTGCAGCGCCGGCTTGAAGTCGCGCGCGATCTCGTCGGGGTCGGGCGCGGCCATGACTCCGGGCAGCCCGATCAGCAGGCCGGGGTCGACGTCGGGCGCGAGCTTCCGCTTCTTGAGGTATGCGCGTAATGACGTGAGGTAGCGGTCCGCCACCTTCTCGTCGAGCCGCGCGGCGAGCGTCTCGCCCGCGCCGCGCCAGAAGATCGCGACCTCGATCGAGCCGCGCTGGAAGCGCGACTGCACGCGCGAGTCGACCCACGACTCGAGGCGCTGCAGCTGCGCCGGCAGCCGGATCTTCGTGGTGAGGAAGCGGTGGTTGACGGAGCGCGCCTCGCAGTGGAGGCGCGGACCGCGGCCGCGGCTCTCCGCGCGGCCGAATCCGGTCATGCTCTGCGGCATCCCTGCTCCCCCGGCGCGCGCCGCGCGCGGCGTCACTTCCCGGCCTGTGCGACCGATCCGGGCCGCTGCCGGCTGCCGGGCTTCTCGAACGGCTTGCTCGCCTTGCACTGCGGGCAGTCGGCGACGTCTTATGCCTCGGTCGGGATCGTGAGCAGCGGCCGGAACTTGAGCTCGCCGAAGGGGCTCGCGGGGCTCGCGGGGCTTTCGCCGGCCGTCTCGGGCGAGCGCCAGACGATCGAGGAGACGCCGACCACCTCGAGGCCGAGCTCCTTCAGGAGGTCGACGACCTCCTGCGCCGAGCCGCCGGTCGTCACGACGTCCTCGACGACGAGCGCGCGCGCGCCGGGGTCGACGGTGAAGCCGCGGCGCAGCCTCATCTTCCCCTCCTCGCGCTCGGTGTAGTAGGCGGGCGTCCCGAGATAGCGGGCGACCTCGTGCGCGATGACGATGCCGCCGATCGCCGGCCCGAAGACCGCGTCGATCGACTCGTCGGCCCACTTGCCGCCGATGCCGGCGCCGAGCAGCGAGGCGCGCGCCGGCGAGGCGAGCACGCGCGCGCACTGGAAGTACTTGTCGCTGTGCTTCCCCGACGCGAGCAGGAAGTGGCCGTTCAGCAGCGCGTGCGTCTCTTCGAGCAGGCGGCGGACTTCGGCGGACTCCACGAGGTCTCCTTGGGAACGGGGCGGGGGATCGACCGCGTCGTCACTTCGGCGAGTTGCCGTCATCCTTCGGCGGCGGCTTGCCGTTGTCGGGCGGCGGCGACTTGTTGTCTTCGCGCGGCGGCGGGTTGTTGTTGCCGGGCGCCGGCGGATTGTTGTTTCCTGGCGGCGGCGACTGGTTGCCGCCGGGGGGCGCAGGCGGCGGCGACGGCGGCGGCGCGACCGGATCGTTCTGGCCGAAGTCCGGGAACGACCCCGGGTCCTTGAGCGCCGGCGCGTCCGACGGCGCCGGCTTGAAGAGCGTCAGCGAGATGCACAGCGCGAGGAAGATCGCGCCGACGATCGACGTGAACTTGTTGATGCCCGCGGCCTTCACGCCGAACGTCTCGGCGCCGACGCCGCCGAACGCCTCGGCGAGGCCGCCGCCCTTGCCCTCCTGCAGCAGGATGACGCCGATCAGCAGGAAGATGCTCACGATCAGGAGGATCCAGAGGATCACTTGCACGACGATCATCGGAGACGACCTCTCTTGGTTCTTCGAACTCTCGGGGACGCGGCCGCCTTGCGGGCCGCGTGGGAGCAGCGATCGGTCAGGTGCGAGCCGCCGCGGGACAGGCCGCGACGATCGCGAGGAAGCTCGCGGCCGTGAGCGAGGCGCCGCCGACCAGCGCTCCGTCCACGCCCTCGACGGCGAGCAGCTCGGCCGCGTTCTCCGGCTTCACCGAGCCTCCGTACAGGATACGCGCGGCCCGGGCGAAGGCGGCCGAGAAGGCGTGCTCGAGCCCGTCGCGCACGAGCGCGTGGACCTCGCCGACCTGCTTCGGCGTCGCGTTCACGCCGGTGCCGATCGCCCAGACCGGCTCGTAGGCGACGATCAGCGTCCGCGCGTCGGCCTCCGCCACGCCCTTCAGCGCCGTCTCGAGCTGGTCGAGGACGATCGCCATGGTGCGGCCGGCCTTGCGCTCGGCGAGCGTCTCGCCGACGCAGAGGATCGGGACGAGGCCGTTCGCGAGCGCCGCCTTGAGCTTGTCCCCCACGAAGGGGCTGCTCTCGTGGAAGAGGTGGCGCCGCTCCGAATGGCCGAGGATCGCGTGCGTCGCGCCGACGTCGCGCACCATCGCCGCGGAGACCTCGCCGGTGAAGGCGCCGAACTTCTCGGAGTGGAGGTTCTGCGCCGCGACGAAGAGCGGGGAGCCCTGCAAGGCCTCGACGACCCCCGGAATGTAGGGGAACGGGGGCGCGACGCCGACTTCGACGGTGCCGCCCGCGACCTTCGCCCGCAGCTCGCGCACGAGGGCCGCGCCCGCGGCGCGGTCGAGGTTCATCTTCCAGTTGCCGACGATGGCGGGCGTGCGCATGCCTACGGGTCCGGGGGAAACCGGGAGACGTTATCCGGCCCGCGCGCCGGGAGGAAGTCCGCCGAGGCCGCGCCGCCGGCTCAGTACTGGGAGAACTGGTCGAGCTCCTTCGCGAACTCCTCGAGGTTCACGGCGGAGAGACCGAGCTTCTCGAACGGGACGATCGGCACGTTCGCCTTGTCGCCCGAGCCGCGCCGCCAGACGACGCTGCGCGCGGCGTAGTAGCGGCGCGGGTTGTCGCTCGTCCCGATCAGCGCGGTGATGGTGAAGACGTTGCTCTCGACCGTGAGCAGCATCGAGAGCTTCGACCAGGTCTCGGGAGAGATGCCGCTATCCGTCGAGAAGCCCTTGAAGCGGCGCAGGTCGTCGATCGTCTTGAGCGGATAGATCGGCTCGTCGGGCGCCGGCTCATTCTTCGTGTTGATCGTGGTCGTGCTGTTCGAGTCGTCGATCAGCGACTCGCGCTCCTTCTTCTTCTCGTCGAGGATCTTCTTGCGGAAGGAGTCGTAGTCCTCCCACGCGGACGGCGCGATCTCGCTGTCGGGGAAGAGGGCGCGCAGCACGTAGACCGGCGCGGTGTTCACGTTGATGCGGCCGTTGTTGACGCCGGGCGCCTCGTTGCGCTCCTTGGGAGCGGTGGCGGTGTTGGAGTCCTGCGCGTCCTTGTTCGCGTCCTCGGTGTTGCGGTCGACGTACTCGAGGTTCGACCAGACGGTGAGCTCCTGCTCGAGGCCGGGGATCCAGACGCGCTCCTCGCCCTCGCCGTACGGGAAGCCGTAGTAGAGCGAGTCGCTCATCTGCCCGGTCAGCGCGAAGTCGCGCAGCGTGAACGGCGCGTAGGTCGTGCGATCGCCCGCGCTCTTCCACTGGCCCGACGCGAGGTTCGGGTTGGAGAGCTCGTCGCTGCCGCGGTCGCCCTCCATCCACTTCGTGAAGCGGTCGACGTAGTCGGTCGCCTCGCTCGAGCCGAGGTCGCCCGGCTTGCCGTCGCGCAGGTAGTCGAGCGCGCGCTCGAAGCGGTCGCGCCAGAGCTTGCGGTACTCCTCGTCCTCGGCGAGCAGCAGGAGGAGGTTCAGCTTCGAGTCCTCGTCGCTGACGAGGATGCGCGTCTGGAAGCCCGCGTCGGTGCCGAGCGCGAGCGAGATCTGGCCGCTCGCCCACATCTCGTCGAGCGAGTCGACGTGGCCGCCGCTGCTGCCGTCGCCGGCCGCTCCCTCGCCCGCCGCTCCGCCGGTCGATCCGCCGGCGGCGCCGCCCGCGGTCCCGCCCGACGTGCCGCCGCCGCCGATCCCGCCGCCGCCGGCCGCGCCGTCGGCCCCTTCCTCCGCGCTCTTCGCGTCGTCCTCGAGGTCGGTGAGCAGCGCGACCTCGCCGCGCCGTACGGCGGCGCGCGCGAGCTCCTCCATCTGCAGTTCCAGGATGGTGTTCTGCGCGATCTCGCGGTCGACGCGGCTGCTGTAGGAGAGCTCGGCCGTGACGACCATCATCACGACGATGACGAAGAGGACGAAGAGGAGGACGAACCCCTTTTCGCCGCGACGCGGCGCGACGACGTCCGGGGTGCGGCAGGGATTCGGGCCGCGTGTCATGGGATCTCCCGCGAGCGCGTGAGACGCTCGGCGGGCGGCGATCTTCCGCTCGCCGCGAGGCGGAATGAAGGGAGTGTTGTGCCTGTTTGGGCCGGAGTGGGTGCTGTCAGCTTTTTGATGTCATGACGTTGTTTCGATGTGGAGGCGGAAGAGGGCGCGCCGCTCGCCGTCGCGCTCGAGCAGCTCGAGCGCTCCCGTCAGCGGGCGCCACACGAAGTCGAGCGCGCGTCCCGCGGCGCCGCGCGGGTCCCACCGCGGCGGCACGCCGTAGCCGACGCCCCAGTCGATCAGGTCGAGGTCGCCGACGCTCTGGTGGTCGCAGACGTTGAGCTCGACCCAGCGCTGCGGCTGCGGCGCGCGCAGCTCGCCGCGCATCAGCCGCAGCGCGGCGGAGAGCAGCGACTCGGTCGGTCCGACCTCGGTCGGCAGCGGCGTCCAGTCGAACTCGACGGTCGGGCGGCGCCGCTCGAACAGGTATTCGATGCCGCCGGCGCAGCGACGGAACGGGAAGACGAGAAGTCGATGCTCGAGTGCCACATCCGATGAATACTGCGCCTGCGCGGGAGCGCAAATCGAAGCGGAAAAAAGCACGCGCCCGGCGCGCGGTCGCGCGCCGGGCGCGGAGAACTCCTGATGGCGCAGGTCGAAGTACCTGCTCAGCCGCCGGTCACGACCACGAGCTTCTCGCCGTCGACCTCGCGGATCTCGTACTTGAAGCCGGCGACGCCGCTCAGCTCCTTCAGGATCGTCGCGAGGTCGCCGCTGCGCGGCGCGAAGGTGACCTCTTTCTTGCCGAGATCCTCGGGGAAGTCGATCGTCGCGCCGGTCGCCTTCTCGATGCCGGCGAAGAGGTCGGCGAGGGTGCGCGACTTCGACGGGCTCTTCGTGTCGGGGCCGCCGAGCTCGGTCGGCGCCTCCGTCTTCACGGGTGCTGCGGTCTTCGTGCCGGCCGCGCGCGCCTTGCGCGGACCCGCCGGCGCCGGCGTGGCGGCGCCGAACGTCGCGGGAAGCGGCTGGTGGACCTGACCGACCGCGACGCCCGCGCCGCACGCCGCGAGCAACGGCAGGACACCGGTCGGAGTGAACGTGCTGAGCGTCAGCCCCTTCGCGTCGCTCTTGCCCGCGATGACGAGGGCGGAGAAGTGGCGGGAGATCACGTCGGGCTCGGGGAGGTTGGCCGGGTCGAGCTTGCCGTCGGTCGCCTGCTGCATTTGCCCGGCGACCATCGGGACGAAGCCGTAGCTGAGCTCGACCGCGCGCTTGAGGTCGAGGAAGACGAGCAGCGAGAGGCCGTCGGCCGTCTTGGCGCCGGTCGCGCCGGTGAGTCCGCGCTGCAGGCTCTCGTTGTCGGCCGCGCTCTTGCCGGCGCCGGCCTTGAGGCTCTTCAGGGCGGACTTGAGCGCGAGCGGATCCTTGGCGATGCACAGCGTGTCGCCGCTGATCGCCATCGCCGGCTGGATGGGGGCGTCGGGGATCACGACGGTCCACCCCTTCACGCCTTCGGGGAGCGACTTCATCTCGTTGAAGGCGATGCCGCCGTTCTTGCTCGCCTCGGTGAAGCCGCGCTCGAGCACCTTCTCGAACTGCTGGCGATCCCCGATCCGCAGCAGCACCATGCCGTCCGGGAGCATGCTCCCTCTGCCCGGCGGGATGAGGTAGAGGCCGATCTCGTTGCCGAAGGCGGGGAGCAGCTCCTTCCTCAGGTCCATCCCGAGCTCGTGGTTCGCGTGCACGAGCCCCTTGTCGAAGGCGGCGCCGCTGCCCGGGAAGAGCTCCTCGGTCACCTTGGCGAGCTTCTCGACGAACGCGGCCAGGTCGACGCGCGCGCCGATGTAGAGGCCGGTGTCCGCGGGCGCCGTCTTCAGGAACTTGAAACCGCCGTCGCAGCAGTCGAGCAGGCTCAGGAAGCCGGTCGGCGCGCCGTTGTAGGTGAGCGCGAAGGTGTCGCGCACGCCGCCTTCGACGTAGCTCGACGCGTAGCCGAACGACTCGACGCAGGAGAGGCCGAACAGGTCGCACTCCTCCTTCGCGATCGGCGGGACGCAGTTCGCGAAGATGCGCCCCGCGTTGGCGACGTCGAACCAGGCGACGAGCGCGGGGTCGCCCGCCGTCACCTGCGCCTGGAAGGCGCGCCACGCCGGAGCCGAGGCGAGCGTGTCGTGCGTGCCGGCGCCGAGGCACTGCTCGAGCGTCGACTGCGAGCCGCCGAACCACCAGCGCTTGCCGTCCTTGACGAGCAGCACCGTCTGGCCGGGCATTTCCTGGTGCGGGGCGATCACGATCTTCAGCGCGTCGCGGCCGGCCACCTTGCACGGCTCGGAGCTGATGTCGACGCCGAGGTGGTGCGCCTCCTTCAAGTGCTCGTCGAAGAACTGCGGAAAGCCCTCGCCGACGTCGATCGCCGCCACGAAGTCGAGGGAGACCGAGACGTTCGGCTTGCTGCCGTCGGCGTAGCGCGTGCTCGCCCCGATCAGCCGGTTGAGCGTCCGCGCCGAGATCGGGTGCGCGGGCGAGACGTCGAAGCCCTGGCCGTCGAGCTCGATGTGGACGCCGCGCACGGCGAACTCGACCGCGCCGTTCACGAAGCGGCGCCACGGCACCGAGTCGATCACGCGCCGCAGCCCTTCGCCGTCGACCGGGACTGCTTCGCCGAGCGGCTTCAGGAAGTCGCGCACCTGCGGCTCGTCGAGCAGCTTGACGAGGTCGAGGCTCATCGCGCCGTCGACGAGCTTCGTCGTGTCGGCGTGGAAGTAGACGAGCGCGTCGGCCGGGAAGCGGTCGGCGAGCGACTGCGCCGTGATGCCCGGCGCGACGGAGAGAAGGAACAGCAACGCACCCGACGCGACTTTCGACTTCACGGCGACCTCCTTCGCGACTTCCCGATCGGCGCCAGGGGCCGGCGCCCGATCCTGCTCGCGGTCCGTGGGATCCGGACCGGTCACCTTACCGGTCCCCGCGGCGCCGCCGTTCACGGCGGGTCGCGCGCGAAGGGCGGCCGGACATGGGGCCGCCCGCGGACGTTGCAGCGAAAAACCAAATGGGGTCAGCCGTTGAAGCGACCGACCCCTTTGCCCCAAAAGCCGGAAGGGGTCGACCGCCGAGGCGGCCGACCCCTTCCGCGGGGGGGGACTCCCGAGCAGGGTCTCGGGATTTGGATTTGAAAGAACCCCTTGGTGCGAGAGAACCAGCCTCAGTGCCGCAAAGGAAACCGGGCTAGCTTTGAACCTGATCCAACCGAGAGACCGATCCTCACTGGCCGAGGGGTTGGAGTCCGGTGACAACAAGGCACGTGCCGTTCGGTTTTCCGGGCTTCTGCGGCGGACGACGTCCCTAACTCGCTTGCCGGCAACGGATTGAAACGCGGGCTCCGGTCGGGGCTCCCCGCGCGCCGGAGTGGCCGGCTCCGAGCGATCGCACAGCACTCGGGCGTTCGTGGGTGGCCGCGCACGCGCGCGCAGCGGATCCGCGCCTCCGCGCTCAGCCGCCGAAGTACTTCGGAAGCAGGACCTTCAGCCGCGCCCGCGTCCGCGCCGGCTGCAGCTCGCGCGCCGTGATGATCGCGAACTTGCAGGCCTCCCCGCATCCGCATGCACGTCCCGCATTCGCGATCTTCGCGACGAGCGATGGCACGAGGCCGTGCGCGCGCTCCGCGTTCGCGAGGAGGTTGCGGATCACCATCTGGATGTCGACCTCGGCCTCGCCCTCGCGCCAGCAGTCGTAGTCGGTGACCATGCAGACGAGGGCGTAGCAGAGCTCCGCTTCGCAGGCGAGCTTCGCCTCAGGGAGCGCCGACATGTTGATGAGGCCCGCGCCGCACGAGCGGTAGAGGTGGCTCTCCGCGCGGGTCGAGAAGAGCGGCCCCTCCATGCAGACGAGCGCCTCCCCCGACTGCCCGCCGGGAAGCTGGCGCGCCCGCACCTCCTGCACGAGCAGCTGCGCGAGCCGCGGGCAGAACGGGTCGGCGAAGCCGACGTGTCCGACGACGCCCTCCCCGAAGTACGTGTCGGGGCGGTGACGCGTGCGGTCGATCAGCTGGGTCGGCACGACGAAGTCGAAGGGCTTCAGCTCCTCCTTCAGGCTCCCGACCGCGGAGAAGGCGACGACCTGCTCGACGCCCACCGACTTCAGCGCGCAGAGATTCGCGCGCGAGTTCACCTCGGTCGGCAGCAGGCGGTGGCCGCGGCCGTGGCGCGCCAGGAATGCGACCGGCTGCCCGCCGACTTCGACGATCCGGATCGCGTCGGACGGCTCGCCCCAGGGGGTCTTGCGCTTCACCTCGGCGAGGAGGCGCGCGCCGGGCAGCTCGTAGAGGCCGCTCCCCCCGATGATCCCGATCTTCGCGCGCGGCGCCGTGCGCGGGCGCGCCGCCGGCTTCTTCCTGCGCGCCATCTCAGGCACCGAGCTTCTTGCAGAGCTCCGACAGGTCCTTCACGACGAACCTCGGAGCGATCCCTTCCGGCGCCCGCTCGCCGCGGCGGTTGACCCACGCCGTCGCGATGCCGGCCTTCTGCGCCGGCTCGAGGTCGTGGAAGACGGAGGCCGCGACGTGCAGCTGGCCCTCGGCCCGCGGCCCCAGCCGCTTGCGTGCCTCGTTGAAGTGCGGCGCCGCCGGCTTGTAGGCGCGCACGTCCTCGGCGGTGATGAGCTCCGCGAACGGGATCCCGAGGCGCTGGACCACCGCCTGCAGCGGCGCGCGGTCGACGTTGGAGAGGATGTGCATCGGGTACTGGCTGCCGAGGCGGCGCAGCGCGCTCACCGTGTCGGGGAAGGCGGGCCAGCGGCGGATCGAGTCGGCGACGCGCAGCGCGGTCGGCTCGTCGAGGTTCGCGCCGAACGACGCGAAGGTCTCGCGCAGGCTCATCGAGAGGATCTCGCGATAGTGGCGGTAGGGCAGCGCCTCCCACTCCGCCTCCTTCTTCTCTCGCGCGCGCAGGAACTCCGGCCACGGCGGCTTGATCGCGTCGAAGACCCCCTCCTCCTGCAGCGCCTGCTTCAGGCCCGACTCCCAGTCGATGAGGGTGCCGAAGCAGTCGAACGTGAGGGCGAGGACGGTCGGTGAGTCTTTCGCCGTCGTCACGCGCTTCCCCTCCCAACGATCCTCGTTGCACCGGAACGAAGTGCCGCCGCGCCCCGTTTCCGCCCGCCGCTCGGCCCATCGTAGCCGCGTCGGCGCGCCCCCGGAGGGCTCTCCGCGGCTTCTCCGTCAAGCCGATGCGCTCCGATCGACGAAAGCGAACCGGGACCATGGGCGCCGCAGCGAGGATTCCCGACGTTGAGCAGTCCGGCTCGCCGTGAACACGGACGACCTCGGATCCGGCTCGCCGGCCGGACCGACGCGGTCGCCCGCTGGCGCGCGGCGTTCGACGCCGCCGGCCTCGTCGCCGAGCCCGGACTCGCCGCGGCCGACGTCGTCCTGCTCTCGATCGACGACGACGCGACCGATGCGCCGCTCCAGGTGCGCGAGCAGCGGCTGCTCTCGCCCGGCCTGCCGGTGGTGGTGGTCGGCCCGATCGTCGCTCCGGCGCGGGTCTGCGCGCTCTGGCGCGCGGGCGCCCACGACGTGCTGCTCGCCGAGGAGGGGCCGGCGCTGATCGAGGCGCTCGGGCGCGCGCTCGAGCGCCACCGCCTCGACGTCGCGAGCCAGGAGACGCTCGAGCGCTACACGGCGGGCCTCGGCGAGCGCTCGCGCCGCCTCGAGCAGGCGCTGCAGAGCCTCGACCAGAGCTGCGAGGAGACGCTGCGCGCGCTGATCCGCGCCCTCGACGCGCGGGAGCAGGAGACCGCGGGCCACTCCCACCGCGTCGCGCTCTGGACGCTCCACTTCGCGGTCGTCGCCGGCGTGCCGGAGGGCGACCTGCTCGACATCCACCGCGGCGCGCTGCTGCACGACATCGGGAAGATCGGCATCCCCGATCCGGTCCTGCTCAAGCGCGGCGAGCTCACCGCGGAGGAATGGGCGGTGATGCGGACCCATCCGCAGATCGGCTTCGAGATCCTGAAGCAGGCGGAGCACCTGCGCGCCGCGAGCGAGATCCCCTTCGCCCACCACGAGCGCTGGAGCGGCGGCGGCTACCCGCGCGGGCTCAAGGGCGAGGAGATCGCGCTCGGCGCGCGCCTCTTCGCCATCGTCGACGTCTACGACGCGCTGCGCAGCGAGCGCCCCTACAAACGGGCGCTCGACCACGCGCGCACCATCGCGATCCTGCGCCGCGAGGCGGGCGGCCACCTCGACCCGCGGCTGGTCGAGCTCTTCGTCGCGATCCCCAAAGAGACCTGGACGCGCCTCACGTCGCCCGAGCTCGCAACGATGACCTACGCGCAGCTGCGCGAGCTGGCGCGCTCCGTCGCGGCGCGCTCCGGCGACGAGGCGGTCGCGGCGACCGGCCGCGCCGACGTGGAGCACGCGCCGTGACGCTCCTCGCGCCGCGCCAGCGCCTCTCTCCGCCGTCGGCGTTCCTCGAGCTGCACGCGCGGCTGCGCGACGACGCGCTGCCGGCGGGCGCGCTCGCCGAGGCGATGTGCGAGCTGCCCGACCTCGCGGCCGAGGTGCTGCGGCTCGCGAATTCGCCGCTCTACGGCATGGAGCGGCGCGTCGACCGCCTCGACCGCGCCGTCTCCCTGGTCAGCACGAACGTGCTGCGCAACCTCGTGCTGTCGATGGCGATGGGCCGCGCGGCGCGCGCGCTGCCCGACCTCGGCGGGAACCTCTCGCGCGAGCGGCTGCGCGCCCGCCTGGTCGCCGTCGCGCGCGCGGCCGGCGTCGTCGCGCGCGCCGCCAACGTCCCGCTCGAGGAGGAGGCGCGCGCCGCCGGCATCCTGCACGACGTCGGGTTGATCGAGCTCGCGCTGCGCGACGGCGCCGCGCTGCAGCGCGCGCACGACGAGGCGGCGGCGGCCGGCGCGCCCGCGCTCGAATTCGAGCGCGCCTGTTTCGGCGTCGACCACGCCGTGCTCGGCGGCGAGATGGTCGACGCCTGGAAGCTGCCCGATCCGGTCGTGCACGCGGTCGCGTGCCACCACGCGCCGCTGACCGCGCCGCTCGGCCTGCGCAGCCTGCCGAGCCTGCTCGCGTGCGCGGAGACGCTCTGCGTCGAAGGCGCGGCGCGCCCGATGCCGCCGCGCGAGGTGCTCGCGGTGCTCGAGCTCACGCCCGCGGAGTGGCAGGGGCTCGTGCCGTCGCTGCTGCAGGTCAGCGAGGCGCGCTGAACCATCGCGCCGTCACGCGCCCGTGCCGAACGCGGGCGGGTCGCCGTCGCTGCCGCGCGTGCGCGTGAGGTTGATCCCCTTCACGCGCTCGAGCCGCCGCTCGTCGGCGTGCCAGACGTAGAGCTCGACCACCTCGTGGAACTGCCGGGAGAAGGCGTAGGGGCGCGGGTGGCGGACGATCCCGAAGCCGATGCGCGCCGGCGCCTGCGAGAGGTCGAGCAGCTGGACGCGGCCGCGGTGGTCGGGCCGCAGCGACGTGCCCGCCAGCAGGTCGGGGCGAGCAAAGACGTCGTCGAGCGCGCGGTCGGCGTCGCGACGCCGGCGGCGCTCCGGCGCGTTCCACCAGCGCGCGAGCGGACGCAGGAGCCAGCGCAGCGGGTTCACGCGGCGAACCAGTCGCGCGCCGGGTCGAAGTCGGGAAGCGCCGCGCGCACGCGCGCGCGCGCCGGCTCCATGCCGTAGGCGAAGAGGCGCAGCGCGTCGCCGCGCGCGGCCGGGAAGGGCGCGCCCGGCCGCCACATACGCGCCTGCACGTCGCCGGCGCCCGCCGCTCCGAGCTCGGCGCGCCACGCGTCCAGCGTGCGTCCGACCGAGTAGAGGTCGATCGCGCGACCGCGCGCCGGACCGCGCGCG
>Ga0105340_1000376_pt1 | contig 21897 bp, 17 predicted proteins | sample EasRivMeERMLT700_FD_89676 | JGI IMG/M metagenome (GOLD analysis project Ga0105340, IMG submission 89676) | Soil microbial communities from meander-bound floodplain in the East River, Colorado, USA - East River MetaG ERMLT700 | ecosystem: Environmental > Terrestrial > Soil > Floodplain | place...
GCGGCATCGTGGTCGATTCCGCGCGCATTCGGGTCGTACGATGAGCTCCTCGCCGCGGACATCGACGTTCTCTACATCTCGCTGCCGAACGCGCTGCACGCGCCATGGACGCTGCGCGCGATCGAAGCGGGCCTGCATGTCTTGTGCGAGAAGCCGCTGGCGCTCGCTCCTGACGACGTGCGGCGCATCTCAGAGGCGGCGGCTCAGCGCGGGCGCGTCGTGACGGAAGGATTCATGTACCGCCACCACGCACAGACCAAACGGGTTGCGGAGTTGATCGGCAGCGGCGCCATCGGGTCGATACGAACGCTCGTTGGAGGATTCACTTACGTGCAGAGTCGCGCAGACGACGTTCGGCTCGACCCATCGCTCGGCGGTGGCGCGTTGTGGGATGTCGGCTGCTACCCGGTAAGCTTCGGTCAGTGGATCGCCGGCGCGCGCCCGAACGCCGTCATCGCCGCACAACGGGTGGGGCCGACGATGGTCGACGAACATTTCGGGGGTACCGTGACGTACGCGAATGATGTGATGCTGCAGTTCAACGCCGGTTTTCGCGCCGCGTACGACACGCTGATGCGGGTGATCGGGAGCGAAGGCGTCCTCGAGATTCCACGACCGTATCGTCCGGATGCGCGCTGCGAGATCGTCGTCCGTCGAGCCGACACCATTGACCGCATCGACATTGCGGGCAACGCGCCGTTCGTCGACCAGATCATCGATCTGGAGGACGCCGTCCTGGACGGGCGCCCCTCGCGAGTCACGCTCGAAGAGAGCCGGGTGCTGGCGGCCACACTTGTCGCTCTCCATGAAGCCGCGCAGCAGCGGCGGGCGATCGATGTCGCGATCTAGCGGTCCCACTGAACCAACGAGTCCGGCTGAAGCCGGGCGCTACCGGGAGTCGACCGCCGGACGCCCCTGGCGCGCCGAGGTCATCGGCGGCGTCACCACATTCTTCACGATGGCGTACATCGTCATCGTCAACCCAGCGATCCTGGCTGAATCGGGTACCGGCATGCCGTTCGCCGGCGTCCTGAGCGCGACCGTCCTGATCGCGTTCAGTATGACGCTGCTGATGGGCGTCTATGCGCGCCTGCCATTCGCGGTCGCGCCAGGGATGGGGCTCAACGCGTTCTTCGCGTACACCATCGTCCTGCAGGACAAGGTGCCGTGGCAGACCGCGCTCGGCATGGTTTTCTGGGCCGGCGTCCTGTTCCTGGTCGTCTCCGCCACGCCACTTCGCGAGCGCATCGCGCTCGCAATCCCGTCGGGCCTGCGGCTCGCCGCCGCTGCCGGCATCGGCCTGCTGCTCACGTTCATCGGACTGCGCAACGCCGGGCTGATCGAACCAGATCCCGCAACCATGGTCCGGCTCGGAACGCTCGACCATCGCAGCGCTTTCCTGCTCCTGGGCCTTGTCGTTGCCGTCGTCCTGATGCGACGAAACAATCCGCTGGCGTTTCTCAGCTCAATCTTCGTCGTGACGCTGTTGGCCTGGGCGATGGGCTACACGACGCCTCCGGAGCGCCTGGTCAGCAGGCCGGATTTTTCTTCCGTCTTGCTCAAGCTCGATATCGTGGGCGCACTGCAACTGAGCCTGCTCCCCGCAGTCATCTCCATCCTCTTCACCGACCTGTTTGATTCGCTGTCGACATTCATCGGCGTGGCAACCGCCGCGGGTCTGACGGAGCCGGACGGAACGCCGCTGAACCTGCGCCGCGGCCTCATTGTCGACGCCCTGGCAACGTTGGGCGCTGGCCTGGCAGGAACATCGTCCGGTACCGCGTATGTCGAAAGCATCGCCGGCATCCGCATGGGTGGTCGCACGGGCCTGACATCGGTGGTCACCGCCGCCTGCTTCATTCCGTGTTTCTTCGTGGCACCGCTGGCCGCGGCGGTACCCGCATTTGCGACGGCGCCGGTGCTCATTCTGGTGGGCGTGGCGATGTTCCAAATGGTCTCGAAGATCAACTTCGCGACCATCGAGGACTCGCTGCCGCCGTTCATCACGCTCGTGCTGATTCCGCTCACGTTCTCGATCACCCAGGGCATCCTGTGCGGCTTCCTCCTCCACGCGCTGCTCTACGGCTGCGCCGGTCGCGCGCGCGAGGTACCGCTCCCGCTCTGGCTACTTGCCGCCCTCTCGGCGGTGCTCCTGTTTCTTCGATAAACTTCTAAGGATGTCCGATCGCAAAACGCTTGGCTGCGGTTGTGAAGTCGAGACCTACCGCGACTTTCTCGGCCGCGTCGTCGGCAAGATCGTCGCGCGCGACCCGAATTGCTCGGACCAGACGCACGCACTCGAGCGCGTCATCGTTATGCCGGGCCGCGAGAACGCCAGGCCCGAATAATCATGACGAAACCGACCGATCCCACCGTCCTCTGGCGGATGACCCGCGGCAAGAACACGGCGCACGCCACGATCTTTCCAGGCGATACCCAGACTACTATCACGTGGTTTTTCGACGGCGTCATGGATCGTGCCGAAAACTACGACTCGCTCGACTTAGCGATGGCGCGGGCGGACCAGATTCGCGGCGTGCTCCTCACCGACGGCTGGACGGCCGCCGACGCTTGATATGATGGCCTGAGTGGCTACGGCAGCGCGTCTTCACAAGACAGTTGGTGTCACAGTCGGCCGCGTCCTCGTGGGTGGCGGAGCTCCGGTCGTCGTGCAGTCCATGACGATGACGGACACCGCCGACGCGGCAGCGACGGCGCGTCAGTGCATTGAGCTGGCGGAAGCCGGATCCGAGCTGGTGCGAGTCACGGTGAACGTGCCCGAGGCCGCAGCGGCGGTGCCTGAGATCAAGCAGCGGATGCTCGATGCCGGCTGTACCGCCCCGCTCATCGGGGACTTCCACTACAACGGTCACCTGTTGCTGACGCGGTTCCCGGACTGCGCCGCCGCGCTCGACAAGTACCGGATTAACCCGGGCAACGTCGGCACCGGGCGCCGGCGCGACGAGCAGTTCGCCACCATCTGCAAGGTGGCGATCGATCACAACCGGCCGGTGCGCATCGGCGTCAACGGCGGCTCCCTCAATCAGGATCTGGTCGTCTCGAAGATGCAGGAAAACACCGACCGCGCGCTCGGCCGAACCTCCGAGGAGATCCTCAACGAGTGCATGGTGATTTCGGCGGTCCAGTCGACGGAGCTCGCGCTCGAGACCGGTATGCGGAAGGACCAGATCATCATCTCGTGCAAAGTGTCGCGTCCCCGCGATCTCATTGCCATCTATCGCGACCTCGCGCGTCAGACCGATCAGCCGCTGCACCTGGGGCTGACGGAAGCGGGCATGGGAACCAAGGGGTTGGTCTGGTCGGCGTCGGCGATGGGCGTGCTGCTGAATGAAGGTATCGGGGACACGGTCCGCGTATCGCTCACTCCGCGCCCGGGTGGCGATCGTCGCGACGAAGTCTACGCGGCGTGCGAGCTGCTCCAGGCGCTCGGCCTCCGCTCGTTTTCACCGAGTGTCACTGCATGCCCCGGCTGCGGTCGCACAACCAGCTCCACGTTCCAGGAGCTTGCTGAGCGCACGCAGGACTACATCCGCAGCCGCATGCCTGAATGGAAGGTGCGCTACGAGGGCGTGGAAACACTGACCCTCGCGGTCATGGGATGCGTGGTCAACGGACCGGGAGAATCCAAGGCGGCGAACATCGGCATCAGCCTGCCCGGCACCGGCGAGGCGCCGAACTGCCCGGTCTTCATCGACGGCGAGCACTTCACCACGCTCCGCGGCACCTATGACGAGCTCGACGAAGGCTTCCGAGCGCTTGTCGAGAACTACGTCGCGACCCACTATCCCGCTCGATAGCTCTGACTCACACCGGCTCGGAGAGGAGGAAGCGGATCGTGCCCTTCTTGGCCATCGCGAGAAAACAGCGGCTACTCGGGCGCGGGCGGAACGGTCGTCTGATCGCGTACCGGCGCGGTCTTCAGGAACGCAATGATCTGGTCGATCTGAACCGGCTCCAGGCTGTACTCAAAACCGGGCATCGTCATCGATCCCTTCCTGGCTTTCTCGCGGATGAAGGACTCACCTCGCCTCTCGACGGTCTGTTGACCCAGCGGTGGACCAGGCCTTTGGGTGGTGCCGCCATGACAGTTGGCGCAACGCTGGGCGAAGAGCTTTCGGCCCTTCAACTCCGTCTCGTTGAGCGAGAGCGGGGCGATGAACGCCCGCATGTCGTAGTCCGTGCGCATCACGGTGGGAACTGTCGCGCGGGCTTCCCCGTTCTGCTGGGCATGGACCCATGAGGCGACGATGAACGGCGACAACGTCACGAGGACCGCCACACACCGCAAGATCACTCGGTTCATCTCGATCGCTCCTTCAACACCTGAATCTGTTCCACCGTCCTGAACTGCAAGCGAATGACGCGGCTCGTGTTGGCGCAGGGGACCCACACCTCCCCGCGGATGTCGTCAACCGAGATGTTGCGGGATTCGCAGCGACTGGGCAGCGTGTAGTACGTCCACTGTTCCGTGCGCGGATTGAACTTGCCGACCTTCGCGTCGATGAACAGGTTCGTCCAGACGTTGGAATCCTTGTCGACCGTCACGAAATAGGGGTGTCCATCAACGGGGTAGTACTTTGTTTCGAGCGTGTGGATGTTGATCTTCGCCAGGTTACTGGCCGCGTTGTTCGGCACCCAGACCGAATCGCCGCGCTTGTCGGCCCCGAGCCGGCGCGGCTGCTGCCCGTACGGAATCGTGTTGATGTTGCCCCAGGTCATCGCGCCCATGGATTTGAACCACTCGCGATCGGCTGCTGTCGTGACGTCTTCCTTGTCCAGCCAGGGCGGCCGCATCAGGACGTCGTATGTCTTCCCCGTCTTCGGATCGCCCTTGACGACCCGATCCGAGGTGTACTGGGTCCACCAGCCATTGCCCTCGGCGTCCCCGGCCGTCCCATACACGAAGTTCCGGCTGAACGAGGGGCTCTCGAAATGCATCCACGTCTTCGTGACCGGGTCGAAGCGGTTGGCCCCGCCGTTGGTCGCGCCCCAGACCTTGCCTTGCGCATCGACATCGACCGTGGTCAACTGGCCGCCGCCCATGTTGAGCGGAGGCGTGAACATTTCAAACGTCTCTGTTTTGGGATCGAGCCGGCCCAGGCTGCCGTCGCCGCCGTCGAACCAGATGATGCCGTTGCGGTCCTTGGTGATCGAATGCGACCGTCGGATCGCCTGGCCGTTCTTCACGCTGAATCCCGTGACCTGCCCGGTTTTCGTGTCGACTTTGAAGAGGGTCATGTCCGCCGGGCCGCGGTCCCGTGTTCCCCATGCATTCCCTTCGTTATCGGCGAAGACGTCGTGGATCCACCGGGCGCCCATCGAGGCCGTCGGCCACCCTTGCGACCAGTCGCTGCCGTCGTTCCACGCCCGCTCCGTGCGCGCCCCGGCCAGTGGAACGTCGTATTCGGTCATCACCACTCGAGCGGCGTCACCCGTCGGCCGTGGCTGAAGCGTGAACTTCAGCGGCGGAGATGACGGTCCGCGCACGGACGCCAGGTACCGGGCCAACTCGTCCCTGTAGTGCACGATCGTCGTGTGACGGTTGATTCCGCCCGTACCTGAATTTCGTTCCATGAACATGATCACCGCACGCCAACCGGTTTCATCGAACCGGTTCTGCAGCGCATGGGTGGGACCATGACAGGCCGTGCAGTTGGTACGGAAGATCTCTTTCATCCGACGCTGCTCTTTCGTGTCTTGCGGCAGCGCGGACATCCACTCCGACCCTGAGAGCTGCGGTGTGACGTCCTGGATCGTGTTCAAGGTGAACGCCTGGTGGGCCTGTCGCGTCGCCTCGACGGTCACCTCGGCTCGTGCCGTTTCGTATCCGACCGCCTGCGCCCATACCTCGTACCGGCCGCTTTCGAGCGGCGGAAACACGTACTCGCCTTGTTGATCCGTGAACACCGATGTCGTGAAGCTCCTCTCCATCGCGCGTGCCGACACGACGACGCCTTCCAAGCGACTCCCGTCCATCGGTCGCGCGGCACCGGTCAAGCTCGATGTTGCTCTTGGCGAGTCGTCTCGAGCGCTGGCCGCCTGCTCGAGCGCCCGTGATGCAGCGCGGCTCGAAAGTCCGCTCAGGACGATCACCACCACCGCCAGCGTCAGCATTCCAGTCTTTGTCTTTGTCATGGTCGACCCACGTCAAGCTCTCGCCCCGCTTGCAAGGCTAGATTGCCAGGTTGAACACAGTCGTCTTGCCGACGCTTTTTTGGCTGGCGCTTTCGACAATCTCAGGCTAGCCGAGTCTATGGTCCCCTAATCTACGGATATCCTGCCGGGTGTCAAGGTATCAGCGACACAATCCGCGTGTCGGTCACCCAACCCGCTACGCGGCCTTGCGCTTCCGCGAGGCACCGCGCGCCAACTGCTGAAGGATGCACAGCGCGGCAGCTTCGTCCGATCGCAGTTTCGCGAATCGCGTCGTCGGACGCAGTTCCGCCATCGAGCCGTCCATGTAGGCATCGATGACCGCCGGATGGATATACGACTTGCGGCACACAGCGGGCGTGTTTCCCAGCACACCGGCCACGGCGTCGATTGCCTTCACCACGTCCCTCTTCGCCCGGGTCATGGAGGCTTCTCGAACTCGCGCAAGGCGGTGGTCGCCAGAACCGTTCCCGACCACGTCCGAAAATCCTTTGCCGTGAATTCCTCGGCAGTGATCTCCTGCGGGTACGTGTTGACGTCGGCTGAATTCACGTCCTGCCGCCGCCCGTTGTCATCGATGTACTGAAACAGCTCGTACCCAGGAAGATCGCGGCATTGCTTCACGATGCGTGCGAGGCGGCGACTGTTGACGCCGACCGAGTGACGCTTGCCGCTCTTGCCGCGGAACTCGAACCGCAGGGTTGATCCCCTGACATCGACGTGCTGATCGCGCATCGTCGTCAGACCGAACGAGCCGTTGGTCTTCGCGTACTCTTCGTTGCCGACGCGAATCAGGCTCTTCTCCAGCAACTGGACAACGGTGGCGAGTACTTTTTCACGTGGAAGACCCGCCTTGGCGGTGTCGGCGGCGGTGCGAGTACGTATCTTCGGCAGGGCTGCCGCAAACGCCTGCACGCGATCGAACTTGGTCTCATCGCGGCACATACGCCAGTCCGCGTGATAGCGGTACTGTTTGCGGCCACGCGCATCACGGCCGGTCGCCTGCAGGTGTCCTTTGGGGTCGGGACAGATCCAGACGTCGATCCACGCAGGCGGGATCGCCAATGCGGCGATCCGTTTCAGATCGGCGGTGTTCCGCACGAGCCTGCCGTCTGCCCGCTTGTAGCGGAACCCGGGCGATCCCACCTCACGACGAATACCCGGTTTGCAATCGGAGACGTATCGCAGGCCGGCGGATCGCGCCGACGCCACCGGAGCCGGGGCCGCAGCGCGAGGAGACCGCGGCGTCACGGTTCAGATTTGATCTGCAGTCCGTTGGCGACGTCCTTCACGCCCGGCGCGGCCTTGGTCATCTCTCCCACACGGTTCTTCTCGTCGACCGTGCGCACCTCGCCGTTGATTGTGACCATCCCGTTGGCCACCTCGAAGTTGACGTCGCGTTGATTCAACGCGGGGTCGTTGTCGATCATTTTGTCCAGTCCCCTGCGGATCTGGCCGTCGAGATCGTCGGCCGTCGTGTCGTTGAGCCCTTTTACCGTCAGCTCGTTCAGCACCCGTCCGCTCGTCCCGACGACCGCGTCTGCCACTTCCTGGGCGCGCGACCGTACCGCCATCGATCCCACGGTCCCCTTGAGGTGGACGATGCTCGACTCGCCATCAACCTTGACCGCGACTTCCTGCATGTTCGCCTGGTCGAGTGCCTTGCGAACGTTTCCCTCGACGTCCGGCCCGCGGTGACATCCCGTGCCGGCGTACGCCGCCACCGCCAACGCCGCCAGCCATGCATTCATCCTCATAACGCCCTCGTTTCCATCGGCAAACCAGCCAGTCCTATCAGGTGAAAAGCAAACGCCGGTCCGCGCTGATGTGGTGTGCCGCGTCACCGGTCGGGGTGATCCTGGTATGTGATGAGCCGAACGCTGCGCTGCAAGGTGACATAGGCGGCCGCCCATTCGACCATGACGACGATGCGATTGCGGAAACCGATCAGCTCGAAGATGTGGAGGAAGAGCCAGGCGAGCCACGCGATGGGGCCGGAGAATCGCAGGCCCCGGATATCGGCAATGGCCGAGCCGCGTCCGATGATCGCCATGTTCCCCTTGTCGTTGTAGATAAAGGCGCGCGACTGCTCGTCCTTGATGCGCCGCTGAATCATCCGCGCCGCATGAACGCCGCCCTGCATGGCGACCTGCGCGACACCGGGCAGGGGTTGCCCCTTCGCGTCGACGAACGCCGCTGCATCTCCGACGACGAACACTTCAGGATGTCCCGGGATCGACAGATCTCGCTCGACGGTTACCCGCCCGGCTCGGTCGAGCGGCACCCCAAGAGTCGCGAGCAGGGGTGACGCCGCAACGCCGGCCGTCCACAACACGGTGCCCGCCTCCAGCCTCTCCCCGCCAAGCGCGACTCCTCCTGCGTCCACGCCGGTCACCCGCGTCTGTTCCCGAACCTCGACCCGCAGTCGGCGCAGCGACGCGCGTGCCGCGTCGCGCAGTTTCGGCGCAAACGCCGGAAGAATCGTGGGGCCCGCTTCGACGACGACGATGCGTGTGTTCCGTGTGTCGATATTCCGGAACTCACGACGGGTCTGATGGGCAATCTCGGCCAGCGTGCCCGCCAGCTCCACGCCGGTGGGACCGCCGCCGACCATTACGAAGGTCATCAGACGCTGCTGGCGAGCGGGATCGGTCTCGCGCTCGGCGCGCTCGAACGCAACCAGAATGCGGCGGCGAATGGCCAGCGCATCCTCAAGTGTCTTGAGCCCGGGCGCGTCCTTCGCCCAATCGTCGTGGCCGAAATATGTGTGGCTCGCGCCGGTCGCAACGATCAGAAAGTCATAGTCGATCGTCGAGTCATCCTCCAGCCGGACCCGCCGCGTCTGCGTATCGATCGCGCGGACGTCTCCGAGCAGGACGCGCACGTTTCGCGCGCGCCGCAGGATCCACCGAATCGGCGAAGCGATATCGCCAGGGGACAGCGTCGCAGTCGCGACCTGGTACAGCAGCGGCTGGAACAGGTGGTGGTTGTGGCGATCGAGGAGCGTGACGCGCACCGGCGCTCTGGTGAGCGCTTTGGCGGCCATCAGCCCGCCGAACCCGCCACCAATGACGACGACATGTGGAAGTGACACCGTGTGAGAAACCGGGTTTCATTGTGGCCGCAGTTCGAACGAGAATGAAGCCTGGTTTCACAGAAATGAAGACTCCTCCTTCTTTTGCAATCGAACACGACGTGGCGACCGTGTGTCCGCTCGACTGCCCTGATTCGTGCAGCCTGGACGTGACTGTCCAGGATGGGCGCGTGGCGGCGATCGACGGCTCGTCGCTCAACCCCGTGACCGGCGGGTATATCTGCGCGAAGGTGCGGCGGTTCCCGGAACGTCTGTACGGCCCCGATCGATTGTTGTACCCCGCGGTTCGCAAGGGACCGAAGGGCCTTGCCAGCTTCGAGCGCGTCTCGTGGGGCGAAGCGTTGTCGCTCGTTGCCGAACGAATGCTCAAGACACGCCGGCAATGGGGCGGCGAATCGATCCTGCCTTATTCGTACGGCGGCTCGAACGGCCTGCTGACACAGGACACGAGCGACGCCACGCTTTTCCGGAGGCTGGGCGCGTCGCGCCTTGCGCGGACGGTCTGCGCGGCGGCCACGGGCGCCGCGAACATGGCGATGTACGGCAAGATGCCGTCGATCACCTACCAGGACTTTCCTGAAGCGCGACTGATCGTCCTGTGGGGCGTGAATCCGTCCGCTTCAGGTATTCACCTCGTGCCGTACATCCGCGAGGCGCAGCGCCGCGGCGCGGTGCTCATCGTCGTCGACCCCCGCACGACACCCCTGGCCAGGCAGGCTGATATCCATCTGGCTGTGCGACCGGGAACGGACCTCCCGGTTGCGTTGTCATTGCACCGGTTTCTTTTCGAAGAAGGCCACGCGGACGAGGTCTTTCTGAAGGAACACGCGCGCGGCGCCGAGGAGCTTCGCGAGAAAGCGCGCGGGTGGACCTTCGAGCGCGCCGCGGCGGAAGCGGACGTGCCGGTCGATGCGCTTCGCCGCGTGGCGGAGCTGTACGCCACGACGAGGCCTGCGCTGATCAGGTGCGGGTGGGGCCAGGAACGGAATCGCAACGGCGGAAACGCCTCGCTGGCGATCCTCGCGTTGCCTGCCGTGGCCGGGAAGTTCGGCGAGCGTGGCGGCGGCTACACGATGAGCAACACCGCCTCGTGGGGCATCACCAATACGTGGGCCAAGTCCGCCGAACCGCGGACCCGCATCGTCAACATGAATCAGCTGGGCCGCGCGCTGCTCGAATACACCGACCCGCGAATCAACATGCTGTTTGTCTACAACAGCAATCCGGCGGCGACGACGCCTGACCAGGGCCGGGTGCTTCGTGGATTGGAGCGTGACGATCTCTTCACTGTCGTCTTTGAACAGGTGATGACCGACACCGCGCGCTACGCGGACGTGCTGCTGCCGAACACGACGTTCCTCGAAGGCTATGACCTCGTAAGGGCATACGGACCCTGGGCGCTCCAGCTTGCCAGGCCGGTCATCGAGCCCGTCGGCGAGTCGCGCTCCAATGCCGAAGTTTTCGGCGAGCTGATCGACCTTGCCGGGATGCGTGAAGAGATGGATCCACGAGGAGAGCTGGAAGAGATGCTCGACGTCATCGCGCGCCTGCCCGACGACGTGGCAGACGGCGTCCGTGCCACCGGCGCCGCGAGCGTGCCCTTCGATGGCCGGCCGATCCAGTTCCGCGACGTGTGGCCGCGCACGCCGGATCGCAAGGTCCACTTGTATCCGGAGGCGCTGGCACAGGACGCGCCTGCGGGACTGTACGGCTATCAGCCGGACCCGGCGACGAGCGACTTCCCGCTCGCGCTCATCTCGCCGGCCAGCGAGAAGACGATCAGCTCGACACTGGCGGAACTTTCGCGCCCTGAAGTGCGGCTGCTGATCCATCCAGACGACGCAGCCGTGCGCGGCGTGAACGATGGCGACGAGGTGCGCGTGTTCAACGCGCTGGGCGAGGTGCGGTGCAAGGCGGGCGTCGGTGCGTGGATTCGCCGCGGCACGGTCTCGATGCCGAAAGGGATCTGGCGGAAGCACACGGCAAACGGCTTCACCGGCACGTCTCTCGTGCCCGATACGCTGACTGATCTCGGTGGAGGGGCGTGCTTTAATGACGCCCGCGTCCAAGTTGAGCGCGCTTTGTAGCCAGCAGCGGGCAGCGCGCAGCTGGCAGTATTTGTTCGCGCTGCCGGCTGCGCGCTGCTAGTAGCTGAAAAAGAAGATCAGATCCAGCCCTCCGCGCTCGACACGGCGGAACGCGTTGCGCTGCGTCGAGCCCGACACGTCGGCCACCGTTCCCTGCAGCCGCAGGTACTCCCTCAGCTGGTATTCGAGTATGAATTCGGTTGCCTGCTCGGCGCCGAATCCCTGGCGCAGCCTGACGAACGCTCCCCTGCCGATCTGCTGACCGATCGAAATGCTCGGGCCAAGGCCGCGTTCGCCCACTGCCTGGATCTCGAATTCATCGAGGTTCAGCGCGTTGCCAATCGAACGAGACAGGCCGGACGCAAGGTAGCCACCAGCCAGCTCCTGGGCCCGCAACGCAAGCGAGACCTGCTGGTTTTCGCCCAGCTCGTTGATCGGCATGTTGAAAACGATCAGTGACAGGATCTCTGCTTCCTCCAGTGGAGGATTGCTTCTGAACGAGAGCTCCGGCTGCCGCAGCGTCCCGGTCACGCGGACGAACGCCTCGACGGCAGAAATCACGCGTCGTGCCTGCAGATCGATCAGCGGGTCGATGACGTCGCTCCCCTGGAAGCGGATGCGCCCGTCGCGCAGGATCTCGAACCGGCGGCCCTGGAAGTTGTAGTTGCCACGGATCGTGTTGACCTCTCCGCTGATCCTGATCTTCCCCTGCGGCGCCTTGAGGATGTTGACGGCCCCGCCGACATAGGCGTTCATGTCGCCCACATCGATTGGCGCATTGGCCGGCTTGATGTTGTTGCCCTTGAGCAGCAGGTCGCCCGGTATGGCCAGCGCCAGCCTCACCTCGAGCGAATCGAAGATGCCCGGGATCGCCGGCGTCGTCGGCTCGGGCCCCGCCGATTCGGCTGGCGAGATCTCCGTCGCCGTCGTCGAGTACGCTCTCGAGGTCGCGGTTTCCAGAAGGTCGGCGACGTTGATCGTACTCGGCCCGACCTCGATCGCGCCTTCAATCTTCGGCGCGCGGACGGTGCCGGTGACGTGGATGTCGCTGTCGAACTTCACATCGGCGGTCTGGTTCTTGACGACCTTGAAGTTGTCCGACTGCAGCTGGATGTTCACGGCGCCGACGGCGCGCTCATGGACCGCAAGGCTGCCGCCGACAGTCAACGGATTCTTGTCGTCGTCGAGGATCTTGAACTGGCTGATAGTGACCTCATCCGGCTTCAGGTCGATACGCGTATCGAGTCCGGTGTAGGACATGCCGAGATCGGGCGCGGTGAAGGCGCCTCCCTTGATGTCGATGGCGCCATCGAGGTGCGGGTCGTATCCGGATCCCGTGACTTTGAGGTTTGCCTGCATGACGCCGCTGACGTTTGTCACGTACGATGTGAATCCCTGGACCACACCGAGATCGATCTGGCTGCTCGCCACATCGATGTTGATCGCTTCGCCGGCCGGAGGCTCGCGATGGTCGTTGGCCAGATCGGGAGGCGTGGGCTGAAACAGGGTGACCGGCGCGAAACCCTTCGCGGTGATCCATGACTGCGGGTTCTGGTCGAGCCGCACGTCCATGGTGAGGCCCCTCGCGGCGTACTCAACCTTTCCGCCGAACGAGACGAACTTGAAGTTGCGAAAAGAGCCTTGGGAAAGGGTGAAGTCGCCGGCGACGCGGGGCGACGCGGTAGTCCCTGACACGGTCGCATTGGCGTTCAAGCGGCCGCTCAGACGCTGGTCGCCGAGCATCAGCGCGTCGAGCTGCGCGACATCGACATTCCGAGTCTGAACGTGCAGCGTGTCGCTCGGTAACCCGACCGAGCCCTGGGCCTCGATCTGCTGGTCGGCGTTCACGAGCTTGATGTCATCGACGACGACGCGGTTGTCGGCGTACTGAATCGTCGGGTGCGAGGCCGGATCGGTCCGCCACACGATCTGCTCCGCCTGCAGCGCGAGATTGCCGACATGGATTTCACGATGATCCGGGTGCAGCACCACGGAGCCGTCGGCTGCCAGCTGACGAACGCCCTGCTTTGCGACGGCGTTGAAATCGAGCTTCGACTTCGAATACGTCGTGTCCGCGACCAGCTCGTTGACCTGCTGGCCGGCGACCTGCAGGAACGTCGCGTTCGTCTTGGCGTGAATCGTTGCATCCGCCAGCGTGAGTTGCGGCACCGTGACATCGAAGGTGCTGTCGAGGTCGAGGGCGCTGTTTTCGCGGAACGCCATGTTGCTGCCGTCCAGCGTCCCCCGCACCTTGAGTTCCTGCCCATTGCCGGTCACCGCCGCGTCCACGATCGCACCGCCCTTGATCTCCTCGCGACCGACGAGGCGCACGAGCCGATCGAGCGATGGTGCTTCCACGTGGATAATCAGGTCGGAGGAACCGGTGTCGTTCAACGCAATCGGACCACGGCCGTTCGCGTGAAGGTCTGGCCCGTCGATTACGAGTTCATTGAGAGTGCCGGCGCGATTCGTGTACGTGCCGTCGACGACCCCCTTGTCGATATCAAGGCCGCCGATGGTGGAGTGCCCCACATTGACGCGACCGGTCGCGTCGAGTGAGTCCACGGTAACGCCGCTCACGTAGTTGCGAAGCGTGACGTTCACATCGACGTCGCCATCGACCCTGCCGGCGACGCGGTTGTCCTCGGCGATCGCCGCCGGATCGAGCCCGGTGAACTGGCCCATTGCAACGACGCGTGCGTCTCCGCCCCCAAAGTTCGTCGTGAACTCGAAATGCGGAACGGTGGCGCGGAAGATCTCGGAATCCACCAGGGTGCCCGTGGCGTCGAGCGTCAGCGGATACCGCCCGCCCCCGACGCCTTTCACATCGAAGGCGGTCGCATTGACGCGGCTCTGAAACTTGTCGGTGTCGAGCGCGGGAATCTTGAACCCATGACCAATCTTCTGCAGATCGAGGTTCGACACCTGCCCCTTTGCCGAGTACTCCGGGGCACCGCTGCCGATGCTAAAAGAACCGATGGTCCCGGGCGCGATCGTCGCGTCGGCGAGCGTGGACTCCTCCATCTGCACGTCGCCCGACAGCGCTGGACCGCGTCCTGCGAGCGTGTAGCTGAACTGAAGATTGCTCGGCACTCCAGGTGCGTTCAGCTGCGGCGGCAGGTTGCGCAGATCGACGTTCGTGGCGCGTCCCTCGAGGTCGATCGTCAACGGAGCTTCCGCCCTGACCGTGCCGGTCGCGGTCGCGTGACCGCCGTACGCCGCCCCGGCCGCATCCACCGTGACGAGCTGCCCGTCGATACGCCCCTTCGCGTGCAGGTTGCGCGCTTCGTAGCCGGCCACGACCGCCCTGGAGGCGTTCATCGTGTACGTCCCGCGCATCGGCTTTCCCGTCGACGGAAACACGAGGTCCATCGTGCCGCGGCCTGTGACGTCGGTCCTCACAGACGCGCCGCGAACGAGTGCGCCAACGTTGAAATGCTCGGTCTGCGCCTCGCCTGCAATCCGCCGCTCCGGTCCCTGTGCGTCGACGATGAGATTGCCGGCAACGTGTCCAACTTCCTTCTCGCGGACGTTCAGCTGGACGTCGAGGCGATCAGCCGGACCACTGACGTTGATCTCGAACGCCGGCTGCAGATTCTCGTAGCCGCGCAGCGCCGGCACCAGCTTCGCGGCCTCGTTCATCGCAAACTTGTCGGAAGACGCCTTGACGTTGATGACGGGATTGCCGCTGTCGATGTTGCGGATGGATCCACCGACGCGAAGCGAGGTCTCCTCGGTCCGCAGCGACAGGTTTTCAATCGTGATGCTGTCCTCATGCCGCCGGATGATGCCAGAAAGATCGTTGAGACCGACATCCGGATGCTGTCCGCGTAGCGATACGTGTGCGATGGCCACCTTCAGCTCGTTCGCGTCGCTGGACACACCCACGGACGCGTCGATCTTGTCGATGACCTTTGGAAGGTTGACGCCCGACGTCCCCACCGGCTGCCCCTCCAGGTACAGGGTGCCGTCGCTGATGCCGACCTCGGCGATCACGATCGGCCTCCGGTTCTTTGGTGTGTTCGGATTCGGCGTCTGCGCCTTCACCAGCTCGCCGAGGTTCCATCCCTTCGGCGTCTTCTCCACGTGCAGCGTCGGCCTGTTGAGGCGGATGTGATCGAGGACCAGGTGTCCGCGAATGAACGTCAGCAGGTTGTAGTCGAGGCCGACATCCTTGAGCGCAATCACGGGCTTGCCGTTCATCGTGATATCGACATCCTCCATCTCCACGCCGAAGAACAGGTTGCCATCGAGGCGGCCAATCGTCAGGCGGCCGTTCACGTAGTCGTCGGCCTGGCGAACGATGAAACCTCGCAGCCATTCCTTGAACCAGGTGGTTTGCGTGACGATGACTGCCATCGACGCGGCGCCGACGATCAGGGTGCAGATGAACGCGAAGACCTGAAGCGATCTGCGGGTTAGCGACATGGACAGGCTGAACTCACCATTTCAAAATGCTTGGCCGATGCTGAAGTGGATGCGCCAGTGACGCGATTCAGGCTTCCCATTGACCAGCAGGTTCGGAATCCGATTCAGCTGGTAGCCGAAGTCGACGCGAGCGGGGCCGACCGGGGTCAGGTACCGCAGTCCTGGACCGGCCGCAAATCGCAGGTTGCCCCCGCTGAACTTCAACGAGTCCGCCCAGACATTGCCGTAATCGAAGAACGCCACGCCCCCGAGCTTTCCCCGCAGGGGCATTCGGACCTCCGACGATCCTTCGAGCATCGTGAAGCCGCCGATCGGCAGGCCGAAGCCGCTCAAGGGGCTGACCTCGTACCTCCCCCATCCGCGGATGCTCGTGGCACCGCCGAGAAAATAACGCTTGAAGAACGGCACGGTCGCCGCGTTGCCGAGCGCGTCAATCGTGCCCAAATTGATCCGGTTGGCGTACACGAACCGACGCGCGACCGTTACATAGTGGCGCGCTTCACCCCTCACCTCCCAGTAGTTGTAGGTGCCCCACAGCCACTTGCCCGCCTCCTCGACATGAGCGGCCAGGACGTACCCGCGGTTGGCGTCGAGGATGTTGTTGGTCGTGTTGTGATTGATGTCGAAGGCGATCGCTCCGGTCGTCCCGCGCGTCGTACCGTCGCGCGGATCGAGGCCCAGGGCGATGAGGTTGTTGCGGATCTTGAAGTCCTCCAGGCCGGCGTCGCTGATGCTGCTGCGCTGGAACTCGTTGATGAGGGAGACAGCCCAGTAGTTCACCGAGTTGGCCTGATGGCGCAATGTCACGCGCCCGCCGAGCGAGTCCAACGAGTAGACCGGCTCGACCGCGTTCCACGCGCGCCCTTCGACGTTCATCGAAAAGTGCGAGGCGAAGAAATAGGGCTCGGTGTAGTCGATCCGGACGCCGCGGTCGAGCGACGACCACTTGCCCTCGAAACCTGCGTGGCGCGCGCCGCCGAAGAAGTTCACGTGGTCCCACCGGAGGGTCGCGCGCGCCTTTTCCTCCGATCCATAGCCCAGGCCGGTCGTCAAGCGGCGGTGTTTGCCCTCCGCCACCGTGACGCGCGTCGGAACTTCCGGAGACTGCGTGGCCTTGTCCTCCTTCGACTCGGCGTTCGCAAACTCGAACAGCTCGAGGCGGTACAGCTTCCGCTGCGACTCGCGCAGCTCGCGGCGCGTGAACAGGTCTCCGGGCTTGTATGTGAGCTGTCGCCGGATGATGTTGTCGCCCACGCTCTTCTCGCCGACGATTTCGACAGGACCGAAATACGCCAGCGTGCCGGGCGTCGCCGAAAACGTGACCGTGATCTGATTCTGCTCGCCGCCTTGCTGCGCGATCGTCACCTCTGCGTACGGATAGCCGTAGTCACGGAGCACGTTCAGCGCGCGCTCGCGCGACGCAACGGCGAGCTGTCGATCGAGGGGCTTCTTCGGCTGCAACGGCAGCGAATCACGCAGGTTGCGCAGTTCCTTCGGCGGCACTACGTCGAAACCGGTCAGTTCGATCCCGGCCACGAGCGTCGGCTGCCCTTCCGAGATGTTGAGAACGACGTCGACCTGGTCCTGCGTGTCATTCAGCGTGATGTCGAAGGAACTGACGCGCGCGTCAGGGAATCCGCGATCGCGGTAGAACGCAACGATCCGTTCGAGGTCGGCGTCGAACGCGCGACGATCGAAATAGGTCTTCTGGCCCCACGGCAGCCGTGAACCCGTTTTCGTTTGCAGGGCGGCCGCAAGCGCCTTTTTGTCGACTTGCTTGACGCCTTGAAAATCGAGTTTGTGAATCGTGATATCGCCCTGCTCACGGCATCCGGCCGCCAGGAGGGCAACGAGGAGGAGCAAAACGGAAAAAAAGGAGCGTGCTCCCGGCATGGCGAGGTGTGCAGTAACACACCTCATGCCAAGGCACGCTCGGGCTAGCGCCTACTCGCGTGTCGTAACCGCCGGCCGTCCCGACGCGACTGCCAGCATGATCCCGAAGCCGACGGCGATGATCGCGCCGATGGCCAGCCAGATCCCGGGGATCTGCCGGAGGATTCCGGACTGCCATAACGCCAGGCCGGCGCCAAGCAGCAGGATGAAATAACCGACGAGGTACAGTTTCAGGAATCTCATGACCGTGTCTAGAGCATGAAGGGTGCCGACTCGGCGGGAGGCCTGCAGCAGGCAGCCCGCAACGGGCAACAGATCGCAGTATTGCGAAATGTCTGCTGCCCGTCACTGCCTGCTGCCCGCTGCCGGCTGTCCTACTGGATCGTCATCGTCACAAACGAGGCCCGGCGATTCATGGCGCGTCCCTCGGCCGTGCTGTTGTCAGCCTTCGGGCGCTCCTCGCCGTAGCTCACGGTCCTCAGGCGCGCCGCCGCGATGCCGCGATTGAGGAGGTAGTCGCGGACCGCGTTCGCGCGACGCTCACCAAGCGACAGGTTGTATTCGGCGGTGCCGACGCTGTCGGTATGCCCTTCAATCGTCACGTTGAGACGCGGGTTCGCCTGCAGGCTCATCACCGCAGCGTCCAGAATCCTGATCGCCTCGGGTTTGAGGCTCGACATGTCGAAGTCGAAGTACACGTCGTCGAACACCAGCGGCGCGCGCCGCATCACCGGGATCGTGGTCGAATTGGTCGCGGTGCCACCACGGCCATCCGACGCGACCACGGTCAATGGGTAGTTGCCCTCCGCGTTCGGCGCCGTCCAGATCGTATTCATCCCGTTCTGCGAGCTGAACGACCCTGCCGGTGCGCTCCACGTATAGGTGATCGTGTCGCCATCGGGATCCGTGGCGGGGGCGCTCAGATTCGTCGTTTGCCCCGGCTCGAGCACCGGCGGGTTCGCCTGGATTGGGCCGTTGAACACCGGCGGACGGTTTGGCGCCGGCGGCGCGGGCGCTGCCGCGGCCGGAACCTCGCGGATCACCTCGCGGATCTCAGGCGCCGGCGGCGGCGGCGGCACGTACACCTTCACGCCGGGATGCCAGCCGACGCGAATGTCGAAACCCCACGGGTTGTTGGTCTGATCCCTGCCGTTGATCATGTGCGTGCCGGTGTTTTGGCTGAAGTTGACGCCCGCGTGGACGAACGCGCCGTTCCTCGCCTGAAACACGCCGCCGACCTTGATGTGCGCGTCGTCGCGAATGCCACTCAGAAGCGGCGCGATGCTGCCATCGTCGCCGCGGTACGGGGGCTGAAGTGTGACGGCGTTTTCGTCGAACGACCATTCGCCGACGTACTCGATCAGGCCGCGAAAACGAGAACGCGTGCCGAGGATGGCACCGACGCCCCACGCCATGCCATCCGAGAGCGAGAACGGCTCGGGATCCCCGCGAAGCACTCCACCGATCGTGCCGGTGAGCTCGACGCTGTTATTCAGCTCGCGGCTCGCAACCAGATCAATGTGACCGATCAGCTCGTTTGTGCCTGACCAATCGGCGCCGCCGGGAAATTCAACCACGGGACGAAGCGCGAGGCTCATCGCATCGCCACGCGACTGCGAGATGACGGCGAATTTGGCTCCTACGGTGGGCGGGCCGCCCAGCGTTTTCGACCAACCGCGCCTCATGTACGGGTACTGTGAATCGATGCCGCCAAACGCGACGTCGGAGGGGATGAATACCGGGTTTCGCACTCCGCGACGCAGACGAACGACTTTCCACGAGCCAAACAGTTCTACGTAGTCGTTGAGTCCAATTGCCGCAGTGATTCCGATATCGCTGACGTCGGTGAGACCTTGCCGACGATCGAAGTTCGCACGGAACAGGCTGACGGACGCCCGGTGCGACGGAAGGGTATCCGCCGTCGGAACGAACCACAGACCCGTGTCGCCGAAGAAGGTCGGCAACGCGGGCCTGGTTTCCGTGCTGGTGTTCTGGGTACTAGCGGGCTGATTGGTCGACGTCTGCGCCGCGGCGGGGGCTACTCCTGCCGCGGCGAGCAGCAGGCCGCAACACAAAATGCGCACGTGCACACCTCAAACCGGTCGAGTCGGGTCGAGTCGAGCCGCGTGCGACAGTCGTTAGTCCGCGCGGCGGGACTCTGCGCCGGAAGCAGGAGTCCCGCCGAGATTGTTATTCACATCTCCTGCCGTGGTCGGCATGAGACGTCCGCGCCCCCCGCGACTGATCTGTCCACCCTTGCGTCCCGCGTTACGGGCCTCGTCGGGTGTCCACTCGTGCGCGGTGCCCTTTTCGTGAGCGGCACGGCCGCCCTTGCTAGCGATCTCGCGCTGCTTTTCAGGGGACATTGAAGCAAATCCGCGGCGTTCCTTGCGTACTCCGTCCACAGCATTCCTCCTCGTTACATCAGCAACCAATGGGTCGGTCACCGGTTGCGAATCGCGTCCGCGATTCAGCGTTGGCAGCCGGGGTTACAAGGCGGATGCCAGCCCGTCAGGAAAAGTAAGTGCTTGAGCCCTCATGGTTTACAGGAGTAGCTCGATCGAACCACCCGAGAATGCTGACGTGGATCCCGACAGTTGAGGTAGAAATGCGTGGGGTTTCCATACGGACCAATGTCTCAACTCCCGACTCCGGTTGGGAGTTGGGCTTTGGGAGGTGGAGTTATACGATGGCTCGCATGGCTGATTGCGATCCCGCTCCCCAGAATCAACCCGTCGTGGGTAACAAGACGGGTCGTATGGTGATGTGTACGAAGTTTCAGAAAGAGTTACCTGGCCTCGACTCTCCTCCCTGGCCCGGCGAGCTGGGACAGCGGATTTACGAGAACGTCTCGGCACAGGCCTGGAAGCTGTGGGAAGAGCGGATGAAGATGATCCTCAACGAGTACCGATTGATGCCGTGGCAAAAGGAAGCGCAGGAACTGATCGGCAAGCACATGGAGGACTTCTTCTTTGGCGAAGGCGCGGCGCTGCCTCCCGGGTACGTGCCCCAGCAGACAAAGTAACCGCCCTCAGGCCCGGTCGGTTACCAGGAAGTCTTTGTTGATCACGAACCGCAGCTGTGTATGAGCGACACGCAGCGCCCGTTCCACTTCGAATGGGTTGGCAGCACGCGCGAAAATGAATCCCAGATAGCTTCTCCCTTCCGGCAGAGGGACGAGTCTTGCGTCCAACTTGGCGGTGATGCGAACGTCTGTCACATGTGCGACGCGGCCCGCCGCATCCTCCCCTTCGACGCCCTTGTAGATCCCGCGATGCGGAATGGGAATCATCATCACGCCCGACGCCTCTGGTTCCCGCGAATAGCGGGCGACGTCTTCGCCGATGGCGTGACGGAGCAGCACCTCTTCGAGTGACGTGCGGGCGCCGCCCTCAGACACGAAAGCGAGCGCGCGCGAGCAAAGCCCGCCGATTGGTCGCGCCGCGACCTCGAGCACGAAGACCCCGCGATCATTGAGGCGACATTCCGCGTGCACTGGTCCGTGACACAGGCCGAGCGCGGACGCTGAGGACGCCACCGCCGCGGCTATCTCGTGCTGGACATCCGCATGCTCGCGAGATGGCGTGACGTAGATCGTCTCCTCGAAGAAGGGGCCATCGAGCGGATCCGGCTTGTCGAAAATCGCGAACACGCGAAGCGTGCCCGCCGTCATCACACCCTCAACCGCAAACTCGCGTCCTGGAATGAACGACTCGACAAGAAGGGTGTCGTGTGCGGCATCGCGCTCAACCCGCACGTCAGGCTGCGCCAGCAGGGCGCGCAGCCGCTCGAACGCTGAAACAAACTCGTCCGGCGTATTGACGCGGATCACGCCCCGGCTGCCAGACATCGCGAGCGGTTTGATGACCGCTGGATAAGCAACCGTGAACAACGGGTTCAGCGGATCGGCGTCGAGCGACAGCGGGTGAAACCACGGCACCGCCAGATGCGCCGCCTTGAGCGCCAGGCGGCTCTCGAGCTTGTTTCGACTCGCCAGCGCCGCGGAAACCGGGTTGCCCGGAAGCCTGAACGCATCGTTCAATCGCGCGGCGAGGATGACCGGCCGATCGCCTACTGCAAGAATCCCGTCGGGAGGATTCGCTCCGAAAGCCTCCACGATCGCCCGGACGGATGCCGCCTCATCGTGGAAACGGATCGGAATCGCCTGGTCCCACCACGGGTCCTCGAGTTGATCGCAACGATCGCTCGCGAACACAAGAC
>Ga0105340_1000377_pt1 | contig 21857 bp, 29 predicted proteins | sample EasRivMeERMLT700_FD_89676 | JGI IMG/M metagenome (GOLD analysis project Ga0105340, IMG submission 89676) | Soil microbial communities from meander-bound floodplain in the East River, Colorado, USA - East River MetaG ERMLT700 | ecosystem: Environmental > Terrestrial > Soil > Floodplain | place...
GCACGGCCCGATGAAAGAGTTTGTTTTTCAAGCGGTTTTTTCAAATGGCTAGGAAGCTCATCAAGAAAAAAAAAGTCGCAGCAAAAAAACGGAAGGCCGCGCGACCCAAACCCATCCCGCCGGCGAAAGTCAATTACGATCAGCACCGCGAATCGATGGCCGCGAAGTCGCGGCAGAAGTCGGAGGCCGGCCGCGAGATCGGGCCTCTGCCCGAGGTGCAGAATCCCGCGCGTCGCGCCCGCGGCCTGGCTTCGCTCGCCGCATTCGAGCGAGAGTATTTCCCGCACCGGTTCTTTCTGCCCGATGGCCCGCCGCACGCGCGGGCCACCGAGCGTCTGGAAAAATGCACCGACGCCGGCGGCCTCTTCGCCGTCACCATCATGCGGGGCAGCGGCAAGACCACGAAGGCGGAAGTCGCCGCGATCCGGGCCGTGCTGAGCGGCAAGCGGCGCTTCGTGGTCATCGTCCAGGCGACGGAAAAACTCGCGGCGAAGAGCCTCAAGAAAGTCCAGCGCGAACTGGAAGACAACGAGGCGCTGCTGGCCGATTTCCCGGAAGCCGTCTTCCCCATCCGCGCGTTGAAGCGAATTCACCACCGCGCCAACGGGCAGACCCTCAACGGCGAGCCGACGCGGATCGAGTGGACCAAAGAGGGCGTCACGTTTCCGACCATCGCCGGGTCGCCGTCGTCGGGCGCCATGATTTACGTGGTTGGCATAACCGGGAGCATCAAGGGCCTGTCCGCACCTGACCCGATCACCGGCGGCATCATGCGGCCGGACTTTATCATCATCGACGATTGCCAGACGCGCAAGTCGGCGAAGTCGCCGGTGATGACGGCCGAGCTTGAAGCCACGGTCATGGACGATCTGCTCAACCTCGCTGGGCCGACCGTGAAAATTGCCGGCGTGTTCCTCTGCACGCCGATGTACCCAAACGATCTGACCGAACGCTTCCTCGACCACGAACGGCACCCAGAATGGGGCGGCGTCCGCAGCGCGATGCTCGAAGCCTTCCCGCAGCGAATGGATCTGTGGGACCAATACTTTGAAATCCGGAAGGACTCTCTGCGCGTCGGCGGCGACGGCGCCCAGGCGACGGCGTTCTACCGCGCGAAGCGGGAAGCGATGGACGCCGGAGCGGTGCTGGCCTGGCCCGACCGCAAATTTGAAGATGAACTGAGCGGTCTGCAGCACGCGATGAATCTGTATTATCGCAGCCCCCGCAGTTTCATGGCCGAATACAACTGCCGGCCGGACGAGGGAGTTGCGGCGGCCGACGGCAAGGCGATGATTCCCGCGGAACTCGCGAAGCGCTTGAACGGCACGGAGCGGTTGAAAGTTCCGCCCGATTGCTCGTTGCTCACGATCGGAATTGATCCCGGGGTTTGGGCCGTGTGGTACACGGTCGCCGCCTGGAACGAGCACTTCGGCGGCGCCGTCGTCGACGTCGGGTGCTGGCCGCCACAATCGCGATCGCAGTTCGCGGCGGACGATTGCAGGCCATCGTTGCGCGAGACGTACCCTGACCACACCGACGCACAACTGGCTTTCAAATCGCTACAGGCTCTAACGGCGGAAGTGCTCCCGCGCATCTATTACCACGCGCAGACCGGCGGCCCGATGAAAATCGAGCGTTGCCTGATCGACGCCGGTTGGCAGACGGACGCCGTTTTCCAGTTCGCGCGGCAGTCGCCGTTCTCGACGATCATCACACCGTCGAAGGGGATCGGCCGGACACCGACGACGCGCGGGGTTGTCGAATGGCAGCCGCGGCCCGGCGAGCGGAAAGGCCCGGCCTGGCGACTCACGAAAGCCGAAGGCGGCCGCGGGCAACAATGCCAATTCGACCCCGACTTTTGGAAATCGGAATTGCACTCGAAGCTCACCGTGCCGCAGGGCGGCATGAATGCGCTGACGCTCTGGGGCAAATCGTCGGGGGCGCTCGAAATGCTCGCGGATCATCTCTCGAGCGAAACCTCCCGGCCAAAAAACATTCGGGGCATGACGTTCGACGCCTGGACGAAGACGCCGGGGACCGACAATCACTGGCTCGACACCACCGTGCTGGCGGCGGTGGGGGCCAGCGTGAACGGGCTCCGGGCGAATTTCGATCCGACCACGTCGCCGGCGAGGCCGAAGAAGCGCAAAGCGATTTCGCTGTCCGAACTCGCGGCCCAAAACCGAAAGCGTGTGGCGTGAACCAGCCGGCCACTAGATACGATCATGGCCGAGCCCACGCTCGAAGAGATTGACGAGACGATCGCCACCTCGGCGACGGAGCCCGCGGAGCATTCGGCGGACGGTCAAACCACGAAGTCCCGTCCCCTCGGGGAACTGCTCGACGCCCGGGATCGGATCGCCAGCCGCAAGGCGGCTCAGCGCCGGCGCTCCGGCTGGGCGGGCGTCATTGTCAGCCGCGGCCGCACCCAAGGCGGTGGCGCGTGCTGAGTGGCTTGAAGCGATTCCTGCGCGACACATTCACCACTCCGAAGGTTGTGCGCCAGGTCGTGATTCGGAACCCGTTGCAAGCGAGACACGAAGCGCTCGACGACGAAAACCCGGACCACTGGAAGAATGCCTATTCGACGTCGCCGAACGGCGTCTCCACAAGTCAACGCGCGAAGCTCCGCAACAAATTCCGCCACGAGCGGGACAACAACGCCACGCTCGACGCGATGCTGGAACAGTACGCCGGCGATTTCATCGGGAGCGGCCCGCGGCTTCAGTTCAACGAAGACGTCGCGGGCATCGACACTTGGGCGCCTCAAGTCGAGCGGTCCTTTGCAAAGTGGTCCGAAGCCATCAATCTCGCCGACAAGCTGACTCTGTTCGTTGAGAGCGCGCCGGGTGACGGGGCTTCGTTCCTTCAAGCCCTGGTCAATCCCGTCGTCGATCATCCGGTGAAGCTCGACTTCCGCGGCCTCGAAGATGAACAGGTTGCGACTCCGGATTTGAAAGCGTGGCTCGACCCGAAAATTATTGATGGCGTCGTGCAGGACGAATTCGGAAACGTCGAAGCCTATCACGTTCTCCGCGAGCACCCCGGCGACTTCCTGCGCTGGGGGGCGAAATACGACACCATCCCGGAATCGCAAATCGGCCACTGGTATCGGCCGACCCGCGCGGGCCAACTGCGCGGTCATTCGAGGTTCGCCAGTACGCTGGAAGACCTGGCGATGATCCGCCGTTTCCAGAAAGCCACGCTCGCAAAGCAGGAGGCGCAGGCGTGCATCGTGGCGACGATGGAAGTCGACGCGCCCGCGGCGGACGTTCCGGAATCGGATGAAGACCCGGCAGCCTCGTTCAAGCTCGCGGACGAAGTGCCGATGCCGCGGCAGGGTTTCTTCACCGTGCCGAAGGATTCGAATGTCAAGCAAGTCGAGCCGTCGGACACGACCACGGATTACAGCGAATACGTCGACAAACTCCAGACCCAGGGCGGCCGCCCGCTGCTCGCGAGCCGCGCCGCCGTGACGGGCGACAGCAGCGGCTACAACTTCGCGTCCGGGAAGTTGGACAAGCTGCCCGCGCAAGACTCGATCCTGCGCCTTCGCGAGAAGCTCCGCCGCCTGGTCCTCAAAAAGATCGTCAAGCTCTGGGCCGCGTTCGCGCTGCACGCCGGCGAGATTCCGGCTCACGCCCCGCCGTTCAAGGACTGGGTTTTCGACTTCGCCTACGACGGCTTTTCGTCGATCGACACGCTCAAGGATTTGGACGCCGCGGCGAAGCGGATCACCACCGGCCTGTCGAATCTGTCTCTCGAATGCGCCGCGCTCGGGTACGACTGGAAACAAATTGCCCTGCAGCGCAAGAAGGAAATCGCGTTCTACAAGTTGCACGGCTTGGACCCGACGCTCGGGCTCGGCAAAGTACCCGCGGCACAGCCGGCCAAACCGCCTGAACCCGAACCCGAGGACGAAGCGGAGACGGACACGACGTTGGAGCGGCGGTCCGCGGAGGGCGCGTATGTCTAGCGCCCGCGCAAAACTTCTCGAAATTCCCGACCTCTTGGCCGAGAAGCTGAAGGCCCTGATCGATCTGGGTTGCGTTCAACCCGCTGATCGCTCGGCGCTGTGCACCGACATCAAAACCATCAGTGAAGCCATCGGCGCGCTGGGGCACGAGCCAGTCAAAACGCCGGGCTTCGGTGTTTTCGAGGCGGTGTCGAAATGAGTGTGATCCTCAACGCTGCCGCTTTTCCGTCCACGCTGCGACTGACCAGCGGCGAGCCCGTCGTCCTGGAAGCGGCCGAAGGCGAAGCCGGTGCCAGCGGCCCGGCGAAGTTTTCGGCGAATGCCTACACCGGCGGAGCGATGAGCGTCGAAGGCTTCGGGTTACCCGTCGTCGTCGACCTGGCAGGACTGTCAGTCCCGCGCGAGAAATCGCCGGTGCTGCGCGAACACGACCGGGGCCGACCGATTGGTCACTCCGCGAAGATCGACGTCGGCGTGAAGGGCATCAAAGTTAACGGCCTCTTCTCGTATCCCGGCAAAGACGCCGACGAAGTGAAGGCCTCGGCGGCCAACGGTTACGAGTGGCAGACATCGATTGGCACCACCGTTGACCAAATCGAGCACGTGGACCGCGGCCAGTCGGTCAAAGTCAACGGCCGCAATCATCCCGGGCCTCTTTACGTCATCCGCAAATCACGCTGGCGCGAGCTCAGCTTTGTGACGTTAGGCGCAGATTCCAACACCTCCGCGAAGATCGCGGCCAGTTCCTACGAGGGCGATGCAATGACTTTTTCGGAATGGCTGAAAGCCAAGAAGATCGACGAAGCCGCTACGCCGGCGGAAACGCTCGAAGTGCTCCGCGCCACCTACAAGGCCGAGCAGACGCCGCCGCCGCCCAATCCGAACCCGACCACCAAAGGCGGCAACGGCGACGACGAATCGGACCCCATCAAGGTGGCCCGCGTCGAAAAGGCCCGACGCGATGAAATCAACTCGCTGATCACCGCGGCGGTCAAGCGCAATCCCGACAACCTCGACGAACTCGAAGCGATCTCGAAGCAGGCCGTCGAGCAGAACTGGACGATCGAGAAAACCGAAAGCCGCCTGCTCATCGCCAGCGTTCCGACGGCGGCCCCGTTGGTGTTCAGCCGCACTCGCGGCGACGTCACGGCCAAAGTCCTTGAAGCCAGCATCTCCCGCAGCATCGGCCTGAAGGACGTGGAGAAACATTACGACGAGCAGGTCCTCGAAGCGGCCGACCATAACTTCGGCGGCGGCAACGTGGGACTGCTGGAACTGATCGGCCTTTGTGCGCGAGCCGGCGGTTTCAACGACACCGTCCGAAGCGCAAACCTGGACCGAGCGCTCAAAGCCTGCCGGCGTGCGGAACTCCTCGCCAGCGCGGGGCCGAGCACGTACAACCTGGGCAGCATCCTCAGTGACTCTGCCAACAAGATCGTCCGCGAGCAGTTCTTATTCGTCGAGCAGCTCTGGAAGAAGCTCTGCGCGACCCGCCCGGTGAAGGACTTCCGCCAGGTGGAAAGCTGGTCGCTCACCGGTGACCTCGTTTACCAGCGAATCGCCAAGGGCGGCGAGATCAAGACGGGCACGTTCGCCGACACCGGGTACACGAACAAAGCCGAGCCCTACGGCCTCGGCTTGTTCATGGACCGTCAGCACATCGTGAACGACGACGCCGGCATTTTGCTGTCGATCTACAAGCGGCTCGGCCGCGGCGGCGGTCTGATCCTGAGCAAGATTTTCTGGACCGTGGTCATGGGCGGCCAGACCGCGGGCTTCTTCTCGGCGGCCCACGCCGACGGCCCGGCGGGCACGACCGGTGTCAATTACGACGACGGCGTCGACACCGCGCTGACGCTCGATGGCCTGGTCGCCGCGGACCTGATCTGGTCCGCGATCACCGATCCGGACGGGCAGCCGATGGATCATCGGGCCGCGTTCCTGGTCGTTCCGCCGGCGGGCCGGATTCCCGCGAAGCGGTTGATGACGTCGGAAGAACTCGGAGCCTCAGACGAGGAGGGGACGTCAAACCCGCTGGCCGGCGAATGGGAAGTGATCTGTTCGAAGTACCTCAACAACCCGAATTACACCGGCAATTCCTCGAAGGCCTACTACCTCTTCGCCGATCCGAACGAAGTCGCCGCCGTCGAAGGCTGCTTCCTCGACGGCAAGGAAGAGCCGGTCGTCGAAACTGTCGAGCCGCCGCCGGACCGGGTGGGCCTGCTGGTCCGCGCCACGCACGACTTCGGCTTCTCGCTTCAGGAATGGCGCGGCGCCGCGAAATTCAAAGGCGAAGCGTAATCCACAGAACGCCTGTCTGAGTTCGCCGGCCAATTCGGACAGGCATACACCATGCGGCGTTTTTCGATCGCACGGTCCGACACATACTGAGGTTTCCGAACATGAAGAGCATCTACGACTGCGAAGGCGACACCATCAACATCACCGCCGATCAGGCATACACCGCCGGCGACATCATCCAATTGCCGGACGGCCGGGCCGGTCAAGTCATCCCCAGTTGCATCAGCGGCGAACTCGTCGGCGTCCGCGTCTTCGGCGTCCTTCGCGACGTGGCCAAGTCCGCGAACCTGGTCTGGATCAAGGGCGACCCGATCTGGTTCGACAAGGCGGCCCAGGCCGCGACGCCGCTGGAGCCGCTGGGCGACAGCACCGCGTTCTACTTGGGCACCGCGGCAGACGATGCCACGGCCGCGGCCGTGCTCGGCAACGTCATCCTGAACGTGGAGCCGCATTACGTCATCGACAGCGCCCGCGACAACGGCGACACGGTCATCGTGAAAACCGTCGTCGGCTCCACGACCGTCGAAGTGCCTCAGGTCCAACAGCGCGGCGGCATGACCTACATGCAGTTCGGCACCACGGCCGAAGCGCAAAAAACGGACTGGCTCTCGGCCCGCGGCTTTCAGGTCGGTTCGAACTGGATCGTGGACATTCTCTTCGAACTCATCACGGCGGCGGACGCGGCCGCGGTGGACATCGACCTGGGTGTGGCCAGTGGCACGGACGCGACGAACTTCGAATCCGTCGTCACGTTCGCCGCGTTCCACCTGGACGGCGACGACCTCAACCTCGACGCGCATTCCGACGACGGCACCACGGACAAAGCGCCGACCGACACGACCGTTGACGTGGTGGCCGGCACGCCGATCCACCTCAAGCTTGACGGCCGCGATCCGACCGACGTGAAGTATTACGTCAACGCCGTCGAGAAGCTGGCCGCCGAGGCGGACCTCGGCAACCTGGCCGCGGCGAGCCTCACGTCCTATCTGCGTGCGATCCTCCACGCCGAGAAAACCGCCGACGATTCGCCGCTGGCGTTCCGCGCCCGCATCCGCGTGCGGACGCAGCAGTAAACGTTTCGCCGACCATCGCCATTTGTGGCGAGGTCGGCCGACCACGCCGCCGGTTTTCAGAGGACTAGTCGATGTCCGTTCAAACTCAGGTCAATCTCGGCGGCACGCTCGGCGGGCGACGGTACGAAGGCATCGTCCTCTCGCCGGCGTTCGGTGTTGAAACCAACGTCCCGGAAATCACGCTGCCGGCGGCGAAGCCCGGAGCGCTCACCACGCGCACCGACAACAACACCGGCGTGCTGACGATGGACGCGGGCCACGGGCTTGCCACCGGCCGCATCGACGTCTACTGGGACGTCGCCGGCGTCAGAGGCTGTCGCCGCCAGATGGACGGCGTGGTCACTGTGGATTCCATCGCCATCGACGGCGGTTATGGCGACAATCTTCCGCCCGACGAATCGCCGATCACGGCCGTTGCGCCGGTGTCCGAAGTCGTCGCGCTCGACGCCGACGCGCTGAAAATCTTCGCGGCCAGCGTCAACAAGGATTCGCACTGCTCGATCAGCTTCGGCACCCAAGGCACGGCCTACGCCGAGGGCGGCGCGATCGAGCTCAATGACGGGCTGTTCGGTCAGGGGCGTTTCTGGGTGGACGGCGCCTTTGGCACCAACCCGCTCGCCGACGCCAATAACTTCGATCGCATTTACGCGTCGCAGGGCGGCACGTCCGCCGCGCTGCTGAACATCAGCCTGGGCGGGCAATAACGGACAATGAGTATTTCGCTGCGACTCCGGGCGGAAGTGACAGTCAGCGAGGCGCTGAGCCTGGCTGCCCTGGCCACGGCCACGCCCGCGGCGGAATACAGCGCTTACGCCACGCAACTGAACCTCGCCGGCACGACCACGCCGCCCGTCGAAAAACACGCCTCGCTGTCGAAAGCCTTAACGGCCGGTGCCGCCACCATCGACCTGACGGCGATTGCCGGTCAATTCGGCAACGTGAATTTCACCGGGCTGAAGCTGCAAGCGATGCTGCTCAAGAACAGTTCTTCCAACGGCACCATCACCGTCAGCAAGGGCGCGTCCAACGGCTACGGCCTGGACTCCGGCGGCGCCACGTTCACGATTCCCGTCGCGCCCGGCGCCACCGTGGTTTTCTTCTTCGACGACGAACCGCCCGACGTCGCCGGCGGCGCAAAGAATCTCGACCTGGCAGGCACCGGAACGCAGTCGCTTCAAATGACTCTGGTTGCGGGGTGAACCATGCTCACCCTTCAAGAGCGCGGAGTCAAAATGCACAACCGCCATGCCCCGAAGGCGGCGGGCATCCGCGGCGTTTATGCGACCAAAGCCAGCAACTACACCGCGTCCGTCACGCTCTTGGACTTCATTGCCGGCAACTCCGATTTCGTCAGTCAGCCCGCGCCCGGGGACGTCCGCGCCCGCCACGACTTCCAGACGCGGACGATCATCGGGCCACGGGCTTCGCTGGTCATCGACGGCACGCCGTTCACACCGGCCGTCGGGGACCGCTGGACGGAAACGATTTTCGGCGAGGTCTGCCGCTTCGAAGTGACGGACGATCAAACGTCCGATGCCGCGACGTTCTCTGACACGGGCCGCACCCGCATCCGCATCCGCCTCAAGAGGGTCAACTGATGACCCTCTATGAGCGAGCCTTGCAGGTGGGCGAGGACCTGGTGGACAAGATTCGCATGGCGCTGAAGCCGTGGAAGTCCGCCACGGTGGCGCGCGAGTACGCTCCGAAGATTGACGACGCGCAGTTCGACGCCTGGATTGCGACTCAAAAATCCTTGGGCGTTTTCGTCATTCCGCTGGGCCTGCGATCAGAACTGGCAACCCGCGGCCACGACAACGTCACTTACCGGTACGGCGTCATCTTCGCGGAGAAGTGCGACGAAGGCGGACTGCCGTCGCTGGCCTGGATGGACAAGCGCGTCACGGCGCTGCTCCAGGTTGAGGAAATGCTCGGCGATATCCGGTCCTGGGAAGAGAGCCCGCTGAAGCCGGAGGAATCCGAAATCACATTGATGTTCGACCCCGACGCCTACCGGCTCAACCACGCCTTCTGGGGCTTGTGGGAGATCAGCCTCAACGAGACCTGCCGGCGAACCCACCCCATCCGATATGAGGTGGACCCGTGAACATTGCCATGACCGCTTCGCAGCGACTGTTCTTCGACAGCGACGCCATCCTGAAAGAACTCAGCGCCGCCGAACGGAAGGTGAATTCCCGCTTCGGTAGCTTCGTCATGACGGGCGCCCGCCGGTCGATGCGGGAAGTCGGCAAGGACGGGAAGCCTTCGCCACCCGGCAAACCGCCGAAGGCCCGCAAAGGCAAACGCGGCGGGCTCTTGAAGCGTGGCCCGTTCGCGGTCCAGTTCGCCTGGGACACCGCCCGCCGCACGACCGTTGTCGGGCCGCTGGTGATTCCGGGAGGGAAGGATCGCAACCCCGGCGGCACGATGCCCGAAGCCCTGGAGCATCCCGGCGGCAAGGTCATCGTCAAAGAGGCGCAAAAAAAGGACGGTACCTACAGCGTTCGGGCCGCGGCCTGGGCGCACATCAACGGCGGCAAGATTCGCGAGCGCGTCGCCAGCGTGAAAGCCCGGCCGTTCATGCAGCCGTCGCTCGACAAGGAAGCGCCGAAGTTCCCCGGACTCTGGCGCAACGCAATTACCAAGTGAGGTATTCGAAATGAAGCGAGGCATTCTCTGCGATTTGTACGTCAACACGGCGGCCCACTCTGGCTCTTACAACTCCGGCACTTGGGATGAAATCGACATCGCCCAGGACGTGAACCTGGGCAAGTCGAAGGAAACCCACGACACGACGAAGCGCCGCGGCAAGGGCATCAAGACCATCAAGACGACGCTGACTGACATCGTCATCACCGGGAAGATTCCGGTGCCCGACGATGTTGCCGTCGGCAACCCCGACTACGATCAGTGGCTGCTCTTCAACGATGCCTGGGACGCGGACGAAGCGCTCGACGTCATGGCCCTGACTGGGCCGATCACGACGAACGGGAATAGCGGGGTCCGCGGTTATTTCGAAATCACGAAATGGGACCTGGATCAGGCGAACGGCGTGGCGCTCTTCCACGACTTTGAACTCCGAGTGACGGACGTGCCGTTCGCCGTGCTCACCGCCGTAGCGGGGGCGAAGCCACTGCGGAAAGTCAAAATCTCCGGAGGCTCGCCGGTCTACGCGGCGATGGGCTCCAAGGTCTACGCGTAAAGGGGATGCATGCAATCGTTCAAAGACGTTAAGGGCGACGCCTGGATCTTCCCGGCGTTCACGTTCGGCCTCGTCCTGGACATCAGAGACAAGACCGGCGTCGATTTTCTCGGCGACGATTCGCCCGAAGCGAAGGGCGCCGGCAAGTGGTTCGGCATGCTCTTCAACCCGCGCTATCTCGGGCGCGTGCTGTACGTGATTTTCGAAGACGTGATTCACGAGCGCGGCCTGGATGAACGGTCCTTCGCCAAACGCTTCGACGCCGACGCCTGCGAATCCGCACGCATGTGCATCATCGAGAGCCTTGTGCTTTTTATCCACGGCCGGCAGCAGGGGGCGGCGATGAACAGAGAACTGTCGGCCGTCGTCGCAAAGCTGAACAGCGCTCTGCTCACTCGCTGGAAGAGTACGGTTGGCGCTGCGCTGGCATCGCTGGACTCGACCCCCGACCCTTCAGCCTGAGGCACTTGTCCTGGATGGCTCGTGGCGCCGACGAGGCGGCCTGGAATCGGGCGCGGTCGCTCGCGGAGGTGACGTGGGCCGTCTGGGCCAAAGACCCGCTGCCGCGGGGAATCTGCGAACCGTACTTCGTGCAACCCGCCATGAACAGCCGGGGCAACAAACTGGCGATGGCCGGGCTTCTTTCGGACCTCGACAAGTCGGAGCGTAGCAATGGCGGCGGGCGGCGGCGGTAGCGGCAAGAGCGGGGCCATCCGTACGGGTGCCGCCTTCGTTGAGATATTTGCCAAGGACAAGGGACTCCGCGCCTGGCTCAACACCGTCCCGAAACAATTCCAGGCCTTCGGTAAAAAGCTCAGTGCGATCGGCCTGGCCGGCGCAGGCATCGGCGCCGCCGTCGCCGCACCGCTGGTCGGGCTCATCAATCATTTCGTCGAAGCGGGCAGCGCGGCCACGGACATGGCGGCCCGTTTGAACACGAGCACCGAAACCGTCACCGGGCTGTCTTACGCCGCGGATCTGGCCGGCACGTCGGCCGAAGACATGGAAGGCTCGCTGGCGAAACTGCAAAAGCAAATCGCAGCCGGCGAGAAAGTCGCGGGCATCGACTTAAGCGCGTTGAAGGACGCGGACCTGGAAACCCAAGTCTACGCCGTGGCCGACGCCATCGCGGCGATTGAGAATCCAACGGAGCAGGCGGCCGCGGCCACGGAAGCGTTCGGTAAGTCCGGCCGCAAGATGCTGCCGTTTTTGAAGGAAGGCGCGGCCGGCCTGGCGAAGCTCAAAGCGCAGGCCGCGGCCGATGGCGCGATCATCACCACTGCGGAAGCCGAAAAGGCGGACCGCATCGGCGACGCGATCAGTCGTATTTGGACCATCATCAAAAGCATCGGCCGCAAGGTCGGCGACGCGCTCCTGCCCGACGCCGCCGCGGTCGAACATTTCGTATCGCTCATCAGTTCCTACGGGCAGCAGATTCGCCAGTTCATCAGCGATAACGCCGGACTCTTCAAGATCATCGGCATGGTGGCCGGCGGCCTGATTGCCGGCGGGCTCGCCGTCGCGGCCTTCGGCGCGGCGTTCACGGCGCTGGGCGTCGTGCTGGGCGGTGTCTTGACGGGGCTCGGCGCTATCGCCGCCGTCATTGGCGCCCTGCTCTCACCGCTGGGCTTATTCGTGGCGGGGCTCGCGGGCATTGCCGCGCTCATCATTGCATCCGATTTCGACACGTACAGCGAAAGCGTTGAACGATTGGGACTCATCTTCGGCCAGACCTTCGGCGGCATCCGCGACGCGCTGGCGGGCGGTGACTTGAAGCTCGCCGGCGAGATTGCGATGATCGGTTTGGAAATGGCGTTTCAGGAAGGCGTCGGCCTCCTCGAAAAAATCTGGATCGGCTTCAAATTCTTTTTCTTCGGATTGTGGCTGGCCATCGAACACGCGGCCCGGCTGACCGCCGCGGCGATCGGCAGCGTAATGTTCGAAGTGATCCAGGCCACAATCGACGGGCTGAATCTGCTGATCGACGGGATCAACAAAGTCATCGAAGCGTCGAACGAACTCAACCCGTTCGGCGACATCGGCGCGCTGGGGCACGTCAACAAATTGAAGGACCGTTCCGTGCTGGGCCGCGAAGTCGCGCAGCAGAATCGGGAAATCCGCGAGCTTGAAGAGGATAAGCGCCGGCAAATGGAAGAGGCCGGCAAGGTCGATCCCGCACTACAAGCTCGCCTGGATCAATTGACTGCGCAGGCACGCGACTTGAAGCGGCCGGAAGCGGCGAAGGCGGAGGAGGTTGCGCGGGCCGCGAAGGAAATGGTCGAGGGCACCGGCCCTGTCCAAGGCGCCTTTGGCAGTTCGGCCAGCAGCGGGGCCCTCGGCCTCGGCGACGGCAGCGGCATCGAAAAGAACACGGAGCGGACGGCCAAAGCCTGCGAGGGCACGGAGAAAGCGATCAAAGGGCTCAAGCCCGTGTTGATGGAAGAATAAGCATGCACGTTCTGCAGTTGGATTTGCAGGAAGACATCACCGCGGACGCGAAGAATTCGTCCGGGGAACTGCTCTACCACGCCTTCGACATCGGCGAAGACGAAGCGGACCTGGACAAAGTCGTTCAGGCGGTGCTGGATCAGAGCTACGAGTTCCTCACCTTCCGCGTGCCGAACACGCCGGGGCAGCCGTCGAACTCGCGACTGGACCGCATCTTCCGCAAGTCGGTCAAGCCGGCCTGGCTGACTCACAATCAGGCGCTGGCCGTCGTCACCTACGGGATGCTCGACGCGCTGCCGTGGCCGGATCTCGGCACGGGCGGGACGCCGGGGCCCGGCGGGCAGACGAACCCGAGCGAGAAGCCGGCGGCGGAAGAGTTCGGGCCGGAGCTTTCGTTCGACACCCAGGGCGGCAACTCGCGGATTTTGATTTCGAAGAAAACGCGCTGGCGCAACAAGTCCGAAGACTTCCTGATCAACAACGCGCCGGACCTGCACGGGGCCATCGGCTATTCGGACGGCAAGATTGAAGGCTGCGACATTTACACCGGCTCGTTGCGGTGGTCGATCACGTTCAAAGGCGTGCCGGTCACGGGGGAGTATCTCGACAAGCTGGAATTCATGACCGCGAAAATCGGCAGCGATGGCGACGGCGGCATTCACAAGTTCTTCGGCCGTGATCCGTACTCGCAACTCTTCCTCGGCGCGTCCGGCAATTACCGGCCCGCGGATAAATGGGTGGTGACTTACAACTTCCTCGGCGGCAAGAACCGCTCCAATCTCTACATCCCGGCGACGGGCGGGTTCCGCGTCTACTTCGACGACGTCCGGGCGCACGACTACGTCTGGATGATGTACAAGGAAATCACGGAAGACAGTTTCGTCTTTCAAGTGCCCAAGGCGGGTTACGTCGAAGAGGTCTACGATCCCGTTCAGTTGCGCCAACTCTTCTGGCCGGGGGGCTACGTCGGATGATCGACCCCGGCAAACGCCAGGTCGCGGGCACACGGCCGAAGCTCTCCGCAGGCGCCTGGAACTCATTCATCGCGATGTCGAATGAATTCCAGATGCAACAGACGGGCGACCCGTCCGCCAATCCGCCGGTTGTCGAAGTCAACCCGTCGCTCACGGTCATGGTGCTGAACAGCACTGGTGTGGCCCGCGAGCCCGGTCACATCGTCGCTATGCCGAAGAGCACGACGGCATTAGGCCGATTCCCCGATGACATGCTCGACGCCGGACGCCGCCCCTACCTGACGGGCAGCACACCTGCCGCTGGCGGCGGGGTTCCAATTGCGGTCTACGTCGATGCGGTCGATGTCGATGAAGCCGGCAAGGCCGTTATTCTCGGCGTCGCATCGACCATCGTGAACATGACCGACGCCGCTCACAATTTCGCCAAACCGACGCCGTCGGACTGCACCAAGTTCACCAGCGATCCGGGCGGACCGTACCCGATTCTGAAAGTCGAGACCGGCACCGGCAACAAAAAAGCGCAAGTGCTGATCGGCCTGCCGCTGAAAATGCTTGAAGTCGTCACCGACGTCCAATGCGACGGCGGCGAGCTCGATGTGACGTATACGGAAATCTGGACCCTCTACGAAGAGGAGTCCTAACTGGGCACGCGCACTGAGACCATTGATGGCTGCGAGTGCTGCACGCCGGTCTGCAACCTGCTGTGTAATGAATGCGCGTCCACCGATATGAACATGGAACTATTACGGTGGCGCGACGTTGTCTGGAGCGGCTGCACGCCGACCTTCGACGCCTGGAGCACTGATATCACATCGGCGAACCGGAATTTTTCTGAGTTCATGAGTGGCGGCGAATGCACCTACCTGGGCGACGTCGGGCCTGGGCCTGGCTTTGAAGAAGACCCTTCAATCCCGACCTCGCCGCTTCGAAGGATGATCGTCGCGCAACTGATCTGTTCCAATGAATTCCTCGCCAAAACACCCTGCGAGGATAACCCGGCCGGCGACCGCTTCGTGCTCTCGTGCAACGTCCAACGCGCACTTCCTCCGACCTACGTCACCCCGTTCTACGTCTCGGTTTACTGGCAAGTGATCTCCTTCGACCCCTCGCCGTTCGATCTGGTGATGCGAGTCGGATTGTATCACGCCGCTAACGCCGACCTCGGCGATCATTGGATGGAACTCGAAGTCCGTTTTACGTGTGTGCCATGATCCTCGAGCCCTACGTTGCCTGGCTCGAATCGAATTTCGATTCGCACCTGAAGCCCGACGCCGTCGCGGCCCACGCCGCCTTCATTGCCGATTACCGCGAAGGCCTGGAGCTTCCGCTCGTCGGCGCACTGGCGTCGCCCGCGACGGAGAGTTGTGTCGATCGCGATCGCGAACTGACGGCCGGCGAGATCGCCGCCCTGGGCCTCGACACCCGTTGCCGGTGGTTCGCCTGCAAAACCGGCGAGCACAAAGCGCACCGGCAATGCCAGAGGAAACGAAGCTAGATACTGATGCCAAAATTTCCGGAGGTCAGACCCCGATGCAGACTCCGCTGATCGACTTCCGTGGCGGGCGGCTGAATCTCGCGTTTCGCCGAGGCTCGACCGTCGGCCTGACCTATCAGGACATCCGCGACGCCGCCGGAACGCTGATTCAAAACATCGCGTCCGCGGAAATCACGTTCCGCGAAGGCACGACCGCCGATGAGGTCCTCGGCGCGGCGGTCGTTGGTCTCACGGTGACGCCGACGAACACCTTGACGGCCGTCGTCTGGGAAATGTCGGTCGCCGACACGCGGCTTTTCGATCCGACGAAAACTTACTGGTATCAACTCGACCTCATCACGCTCGCCGGCAAAACGTGGACGATTGTGTTTGGCGACGTTGAAGTCGATCCGGAGGGCACCTCGTGAATAACATCGTCGGGCACGTGACGGTCATTGCCGGCGGGCCGCGGGTCGTGGCCGTCGGACCATCGACGGACCCCGTAACGACTCTGGGAGATCCCGGCGCGGACCGGCTCTACTTCTGGGACGACTCCGCAAATAAAGTCGGACTCCTGGAACCGGAAAGCACGATCACGATCACCGGCACGAAATTCGGCGTCACGCCGAACACGTTTCAGCCGGTTGATGCGACGCTGACGGCGCTGGCCGGTCAAGCCGTGGCGGCCGACAAACTCATCTATGCGACCGGGGACGACACGTTCGCCATCACCGGGTTCACCGCGGCGGCGCGGAGCGTGCTAGACGACGCCACCGTCGGTGATATGGTGAACACCCTTTTTGGGGCCGCGTCGGTCGGCACCGGCGGGGCGGCCCGCGCCACGTCGCCGATTTTTGGAACGGGCGTGGGCATCGACAATATTTTCGTCATCAACGGTGACAACAGTAATCCGGCGTCAACAACGAACGGCGGTCAGGTTTGCATCGTGACGGCGGCCGGCACGAACGGCGCCGGCGCCACTGCGGGCAAGGACGGGCGCAATTACATTATCCGTACCGGGGCCGGCGGCACGTCCGGGAGCGGGGTTGGCGGCAACGGCGGCAACTTCTTGATCGGCCTGGGCGTCGGCGGGGCCGGCGGCGGCGGCAACGGCAGCGCGGGCGGCTTCAGCGTTTCCGTGAACGGCGTGCCACTATTCACAATTCTTGGCTCAACCACCGACGTCTTCGTCGGAGAAAACTCACAGAACGTCTATATCGGCGGGTCGAACAGCGGCGGCGGCACGAACGCAAGCATCAACATCGGGCAAGCGGGGTGCGATGCCATCAACCTTGGCAACGCCGGCGGCAATTGCTTCGTGAACGTACTCGGCCACTTCCAGATGGGCGACGATTACAACAACGGCGTCGAACTCATTGATCCCGGCGCGATCATGCCCAGCGCGACGGCACGCGGCGGATTCGCTGTTTATCAGGGTGGCAACCTCATCGGCTACGTGCCGATCTTCGCCGTGGCCTGACATCGAGGCCGGCAAAGTTTCCGCAAGCGGCCGGGTTTGCCGGCCGCCTGCGAAATCCTCCACGGGCACGCCCCGGCCAGCGGGTGCACAACTGTTTCCGTCCTAGATACGTTCATGCTTTACGCCCCGCCCGCGGAACTCCGCCGAAACGTGCGACGCTGCAAACGAACGGGACAGATCGACCACGCGCTGGCGCTCATGCTGATGAAGATCGCGCTGGAAGTGAACAAACGATGGCGATACATCCCCTGGCGCGAGAACGATGAATTCGTTCAGTGCGCCATGCTCTACCTGCTGGAAACCCGCGTACTCGACAACGCCGACCCCGACAAGAATCTCTTCGCCTACTTCACCGAGGTGCTGCGGAACTTCGGCAAAGCGCTCAAAGACCGGGCCATCAAAGAAGCCCAGGCCCGTTGGGATTACCTGGAACTCGTGAAGCAGATCGTGGTCGCGTCCCTCGACCGACGGAAAAACCTGAACGACACCACAATGGAGGATTTGCATGCGATCGTTTCTTACGAAGCCGAACCTGGAGAAAATGACCCTGTTCCTCTCGATCGCGCTGACGATCACCATCATGCTGTTGCTGGTCACTGTCGCGAGCTACAACGCCGGGCGACGCAACGAAGCGGCGCAGGCGCGGACGTCGCCCGCGGCCGAATCGGAGGAGAGCTACGCCGCGGCCGTGGGCAACTCGATCAACGACACCGCGGCGATCGAAGACGTGCCGGCCTGGTTCGACGCCAACGCCGAACACGCGGTCCAAGGAATCGGCTACAAGAAGCGCGCGCTTGAACGCCGGACTCGCATCATCGTCAACGCCGGCGTCCGCGAAGCCGGCCAGCAGTTCCTGGCTGCGATCGTCATTCAGCCCGGCGCTGTCAACGAAGTCGGCGCGCCGGTCTACACCCTCGACCGCTCGAAGCTCATCAACATCGACCAGGAGAAGCTGAAGCGTTGGGCCGCCATCGCGCTGGTCGTACTGCAGTTCGTCGAGCCCTTCGTTCCGCCGCCCTACAACTTCGCCGTCCACGCCGCGGTCATGCTGCTGAAGCTGTACCTGGCCGAAGACGAGCCGATCCTCCGCACCTTCTTCGTCGCCGGCGGCCCGCCAGACGGCCGCATCCAGCCCTCCTATTGCGTCCGCGTGTGTGATTGTCCGGCTCGATGGCGACTTGAACGCTGTAATGGCTTCGGGTTTGCGACCGCGGCCTGAAATCCGGGCGGCTAAATACGAGTGTCTCCTTTCGAGCACGTCATGACCCGCCTGTACTCCACCCTGCTGATCGCGGCGATCGGCTTTAGCTGCACTTCTTGGTCGATCGCCGCGATCGGCGCCGCCGAGGCCTTCTCGCCGGCGAAGGGACCGATCTCCGCCAGCGGCAAGCCGGCGACGATCGACGTGCCGGCGAACCTGCACATCAAAAACCTCTCCGGCTCCGACGGCCTCGGTCTCTGCGTGTTCACGAGCGTCGAGCTTTCCGCACGCTGGCAGAACGTCACTGAGTTCGACGGCTTTCAAAAGTGGATGACGCGCCGGCCCGGCGGCGGCTCCCCGAATAAGCTCGACAAGATGATTGCCCTTTTCGCCCAGGAGAAGGGTCTGCCCGCTCCACTCTACATTCAGCACACCGGCGGCGACGAGACCCTGCTCGAGCTGGCGCTCATCACCGGCCGCATGCCCTCCGTCACCTACGCCGGCCGCGACGACTTTTACCGTCCTTCGCCGCGGAATCCCAGCGGACGAATCGCGCACATGGTCAACCTCGCCCACCTCGACGCAACCGAAGCCGCCATCATCGACAACAACCGACCCGGCGTCTGGGTTTGGATGACGCGCGCCGAGTTCCTGCAGCGCTGGCGCGACATGGACGGTGGTTGGGCCGTGGTGCTGCTGGCGCCGCCCCCGCCGCCACCGGCGACGTCGCCGCAGCGGATGTTCGGGCAAACCGCCGGACCGAGCGCAGGAAATTATTTTTGGTACGGTCCCTATGGTGAGGGCGACGGCCGTTCTTGGCAGCTGAGAGAAGTTTTCTGCAACAGCAACGGCTGCAGCTACCGCTCCATCGGCTTGCTCGACTTCACGGGCTGGTATCCCCGGGGCGGCGAATGCCTCCCCGTCCGTGATTGCCCGAAACTTCCACCGGCTGCCTACCTCGCGATCAAACCCCTCGACCCGCCGGCCGCGGCCGACGTCGCGCCGCCGGCGATCGAGAATTACGGCATCGAACTCGACAAGGTCCACCAGGGCAAACGCTATTCGATCTCCGGATTCGAAGTCGATCGCGATTCAGCCATGGCCGCCATGACGTCGCTTGCCAACGACAGCGGCCGTTACCACCTCTCGATCGTCAGCGACGACGACGCGGCCCGCCGCGCCGCCCTGCAGGCGATCGCCATGGAACCGGCCCTGGCCGCGTTCCGCGACAAGGTCCACGTGCAGAGCTACCGGTCGACCGATTGGCCCGTGCAATTGCGTTCGCTCAAGTCCGGTCTCACCGTGCAGAAGCCGCGGATCGCCGGCGGCGCCGTCGTGTGGCAGTCGCCCGACTTCACGCCGGCGATGATCGCTGAAGGCCTGAAGTACACCGACCCGAACTTCTCGCCGCCGAAGCCGATGCCGGCGCCGCCCTCCCCTGCCCCGTCGCCGCCGGGACCGGCGAACCCGAACACCCCGTCGCCGGCGACGCCTCCGATCAACGGCAAGGTGCTGCTGATCCTGATTGGCGTCGCCCTTCTTTACTTTCAACTCCGCAACACCCGGACCTGACGATGAACCTCGACGAAATTCTCCTGCAGCTTCAAGCGCACGGCACCTGGGGCTGGGTGCTGGCCGTCGCGATCGTCGCCCTCTCCGCACTGCGGAAGTCGCGGTCGCCGGCGACGCCGGTTTCGCCGCCGCCGAGCCCAACACCCGCGGTTCAGGTCGCGAGTGCCGGCGGCGGCATTGAAGTCAGCTACGCCCAGGCCCTCCTGGAGCAGCACGCGGCTCTAGTCACTGCCGCCGCTGCAGAGCGTAAGCGCCTCAAGACTGAACTGGGCACGCTCGTCTCCATCACCGGCATCGCACCGCTCGATTAGTCAGTCCCAATTTTAGAACCCCAAGGAGACCTGCCATCGAAACGATTCTCAGCCTGGTGAAGTTCGACTTCCTGAAAGGCTATCGCACAATGGCTGCGGCCGCGGCCGCGATCGCCGGCGGCGTCGTCTTTCTCGTCGACGGCAACACCGCCGGCGGCATCCAGTCCATCGCCCTGGGCCTCGGCCTCCTCGGCGTCCGCTTCAAGTGACCGACCTCGCCATGCTCAGGGTCGGCCTCTGCGTCGGTTTCTTCATCGGCGTGGCCTTCACCATCGGCGTGACCGAGCTGTTCAACAACGACTGCGATTGAAGATGACCACCACCGACCCGGACAACGCCATGCCAAAGAGCAAAGCCGAAGCGATCACCTCGTACATCTGCTCCATGATCGTCAAGCTGGCCTTCCTGGGCCTGCTCGCTGTTGTCGCAATTTACGGTTGCAATCGCCATTAACTGGAGATCCGGATGAAAGCGCGTACTCTGCTGAGGGACTTTTTAATTTCGTTGACCGCGACGCTCCTCGTGGGAATGATCTGCAGCACGATCTACCTTTGCCACGAGAAGTGTCCGTGTGACAGGGGCGGCGACGGCGTCAGCGGCTGTCCCTGCAGCAAGCTGTGCGAGTGCAAGAGACGGTGATTTGCTTTCGACGGTGACCCGTTCTAACTGTTGTGGGAAGGCTCCGTTGGTTGCCCGCCGGCGTCCCCGAACGCCGGCGGGCGTTTTTGTTCATGGCCACACTCGGCATTTCTGGCGATGGCGGATCCTCTCGGCATTTCTGGCGATGATCGATCGACACTTGACGGCCACGGCATTTCTGGCGATGCTACCAGGTATGAACTTCCCCGGCAGCAAACAATCGGCGGGCGTCTGGCAGCGGCTCATCAACTTGATGCCGCCCCATTCCGTCTACATCGAGGCGTTCCTTGGCAGCGGCACTCTGATGCGTATGAAGCGGCCGGCGCGACTTAACATCGGGCTCGATTTAGATCCGGCCTCGTTGAAACTGGCGGTGTCAGCTGAGCCGTTCCGCGGGCCCCACACGGTGAAAACAGCGATGGTGGACGCCGTTGCTGCAGCCACGGCAATTATGCCGAGGTCGGCCGCTCTCGCCGGGAAAGGCGATGCTCGAGCACACTTCGCGTTCTTCCGCGGCGACGGCATCGAGTTCCTCGAACGTTACCCTTTCACCGGCGACGAACTCGTCTATTGCGATCCGCCGTACCTGCTGAGCACCCGGTCGCGTAAGCGCATTTACCGCTACGAAATGTCCGACGTCGCCCACGCCAGATTCGTCGAGGCCGCCGGCAAGTGCCCGGCCCACGTGATGATCTCCGGCTATTGGTCAAAACTGTACGCGGAGCGATTGGCCGGCTGGCGCTCGATCAAGTATCAGGTGATGACGCGCGGGGGCCTGCGGACGGAATGGCTCTGGTTCAATTTCCCGCGGCCACGGCGCTTGCACGATTACGACCAGGTCGGCCAAGACTTCCGATCCCGCGAGTGCATTCGGCGCAAGGCCGGGCGCTGGGTCGCGAAGCTCGGGAGACTGCCGTCCCTGGAACGGAATGCGATGCTCGCGCTGATCGAGGTCCTATGGCAGCCGCGCCTGGGTTTCCGGCGTCGCGAAATGATCCGCCGCAAGATCGAGCGATTGACGGGGGGCCTTGGCCGGCTCGAAGAGTTGGAACGCAACGCGATCATCAACGCGTTGCGCGGATAAAAACCCTTCAGAGCGATTTGTTTGCGCTAGTCGTCGAAAAAAAACTGTAAACATTGAACCTCGACGTCCTCGATCACCACCCGCCGGCGGGCTGCAGCCTCGACGGCTCGCCGGAGAAAAATCGC
>Ga0105340_1000378_pt1 | contig 21837 bp, 24 predicted proteins | sample EasRivMeERMLT700_FD_89676 | JGI IMG/M metagenome (GOLD analysis project Ga0105340, IMG submission 89676) | Soil microbial communities from meander-bound floodplain in the East River, Colorado, USA - East River MetaG ERMLT700 | ecosystem: Environmental > Terrestrial > Soil > Floodplain | place...
AAGCTGCCGAGTGCGGCGAACCACCCTTGCACTTGTGTAGCGAAGCCTTGAATGATTGGGGTGACGAATGTTATAACGCTGTCCCAGCCAGCTTTAATGAACTCCCACGCTGCCGAAAAAATGGCTCTAAGGATATTCCATCCTTGACGCACCATAGGCACTACGTCAGATAGCATTCTGCCTATCCAACTGCCGATGCTGTTTACGGCATCGTCAAACCAGTCAAGAGCCGGTTGCACGAAGCCCATTACTTCATCAATAACAGTCTGTACTATTTCCCAAAAGGTTTCGACGTGCGGGAGTGCGGCCCGCACCCACTGGCTTATCTTGCCGAAAAACGCACCAAGCACTTTGCCAGCAAATTCCCATGCGGGAGCAAGTATAACGGCTACGCTTCGTCCGATGCCTTGAAGACCTAATGACCAATCTGCCCACGCACGATTGGAGCGGGCTACCATCTCGGCTTGGCTGTCGCTGATGACTAGGCCAAACCGCCTAGCACGGGCTTCGGCTTCGTCCAGCCCTTGTGTACCTCTGCCAAGCAAACGAGCGAAATCGAAACCTCTCTCTTCGCCGAATAGCTGGCGTGCAAGGCGAAGCCGTTCGGCTTGGTTGCTTATGTTCCCCATCGCACCGGCAATAGCCCGTAGCTGTTGATCGGGAGCCATGTCTACAAGCTGGCGAGCATTAAGCCCCACCCGGCCTAGTGCCGCCGCTGTCTCACCACCGTTGCGGGCCGCATCGACTAATTGTGCTTGAAGTTTGCCGGTAGCTTGTCCGAATTGTTCTACTTCCATGCCGCTTGTGGATGCCAGAGCGGAAAAGCGTTCCGTAGTGAAGCCGAGAGTTTGGGCCGTCTTGTGTAAATTGGCTATCACGTCCGCTTGTTTGCTGCCGAGATAGACGAGAGAACCGGCCAGTGCAAAGACAGAGCCAGCAGCAGCTACGGCAGCTATCACTATCGCACCGATACCAGTGGATGCCACACCCGCAAGCATCGGGCCAAGAGAGGAAAAGACACTCCCTACTGATGACGTAACGGCACCTAATGCACTGCCAAGCCGCCCACCAAGTGAGTTGCCAACCGTGCCAAGACGTGCATTAGCTTCACTTGTGCTTTTGGAAACCTTGTCCTTGAACTTCGATACACCGGCACCCGCTTTGTCTAACGCTCCATCTAGGTTTTTCGTGTTGCCACGAAGCAAAATATCTAGCTCTGCAATTTTTGCCATACGTCCTATTTAGACGTGAAACCTAGCTTTCTCTTGAGTTCATCGGGAGTAAGTTCCGGTTGCTCTCGCCACGGAATGAAATCGAGCGGAGTAAGTGCCTTATGATCCTCTGGCTTGTGCGTGTTAAAGAACATCGCCAGTAGTTGCGAGTGGAACGTATCGGCACGGTCAAAATGAATGTTGTGCGTCTTGTGGAAATCTAGCCAGTCATTGACTTGTGAGCTAGAAAGATATGGATACAAGTAATCGGGGTGTGGGAAGCCGAGTTGTAGACAGAGCGAGTAGATAACTCGCTCTGTCTCTGTCAGTTTTTTCTGTCGTCTAGTCCACTGAGGGAGAGAATTGATTTCTGAATTTCAATGAGCTTGGATAGGCCCACGTCGAAATTGTCCCGTACATCATCCGGGCCGTCAAAGATCGGCTTTCCATCGTCGGCCACGGCACAAGACGCAATGAGCTTGTAGACAAACTCAAGATTGCTTGTGTCCTTATCACCCATTGCCTTTTGGAACTCAATAAGCTCTTTGGATGAAAGCTCCCGCAAGTTGATATAGCAGTCATCGCCTAGCTTGAACTTGATACGCTTCAACGCTAGGGGTGTGCCTTTCTGAAACAACGCCATTAGATTTCACCCGTCAGTTTGAGGGTGATTTCCGTCATAAGGAAGTTGTCTTTCTTCACTTCCCTTGACAAGCCGACGATATGTGCGTCGAACGTTTCCGTGGTTGATCCACTGCCAATACCAGTACAATCTTGATCGGGGAATGTAATCTCCCACGATGGAGCGGGACAGTTTACATCCTTGAAACTAGCCTCTAGTGCTTGGTAGCCGCTATCGTCTGGATCATATACAACGGTAAACTTGAACTCACCGGGGTCATAGGACGTTTTGACAAAGGTATCTGCCGAGTCTGCCAGCAAAGATGTTTTCGCTGTAGCCCATTTCGCCTCTGTTTTGTCGCCGTCTACCACTATGCCAATGAGTGTGTAGCTAGTTCCGCCGTCTACGTCCCATCCTATCGTAACACCCGTACCACTTCTCTTTACTACCATTAGTCCTCACAATGAAATAGAGTTACATTATATATCATCCTCTGTGTAGAAATGTGATAAACAACGCCGCAATATGCAACCCCTCATCTGTGTCTAGCACGGTGCGGGAAACATAATCGTCTTGATGATCTTCCACACTAACAGAGAATACTTTCGTCTCACCCATCACAAGGTACACGATGGATTGCAAACCGGCTTTAATGAAGTCCGTCGTGGCTTGTACTTCATCAATGTCCGTCGAAACGATTTCAACATCGAATTGACTGGTGAAGTTGTCTAACGGCGTGCCGTCTAGTAGCCGTTCTTGAATTGTGCTTGAACGCCGGAACCATACCCACGGTGCGGTTTTCGTGAAGTCTATCTTCCCCTCTTGGATGCTCCATTGCGGGCCGCTGCCAGAGTTTAGAAGAGTATCAAGGTATTGGTATAAGGATGAATCAATCACGTCATTTCTCGATTTCTTGTTTGATTACATTCAGTGCCGTACTCATCGCTGCGTTCTCGTTTTGTTTCGCCGCTCGCTCTAGGAAATGCACGGCTTCCATTTTCTTTGTGCCGAGTTCCACGAAGGGAGCGTAAAACGTATCAATGTCCTTGCCTATGTCTTTGGCTTTTAGCTCTATCGCAACACCAGTCCAAACACGGCTACGCTTCAACGCCTTGACTTTGATGCCTCTGGCAAGATTGCCCGTGCGTCGTGGTGCAAGTCGCTTTGCTGCCGTGGCGATGATCTTCGCACCGGCTCTTGCACCCTTGCGGAGTGCTGCCTTGCTCTTTGTCTTTTTCAGCGTTTGCAGCTTGGCAATCAGAGCCTCTACACCCGTAATCATTGCACTTCCGTTGCGAGCATTTGCAGCGTGATATTCCTCTCGTCTTTGTTGATGACGTAGCCAATCTGAAACATTCTTTGACCAAACAACACCCGTGCTTCCGGCACTACGCCGGGTAGGTGTCGAGTGGTAATCTGGTGCGTTGCGGTGGCTACAAGCTGGCGTGAAATCTCCAGCTTCTTTCCTTGTAGCGGTTCAATGTCGGCCCATACGCTGCCGAGTTCCGTGTAAGCCAGTTGATCTTGCCCACGGATGCCCGTGCTTACCACGGTCGGAACTTCAATAGTGACAAAGTGCCTTAGCTGCCCAGCGTTCATAGCTCAAATACTCCGATCTTGTACAAGTTCGCAATGGCCGTGAACGTGAAAGGCAACGCCTCTAGCTTCTCCGTCGTGAACGCTTCCCGATGCTCATTGAAGTGAGCCGCCAGCGTCATAATCGCAAACTTAATCGTGTCCTCTATCGCACCGCTTCCACTCCCAAATTGCCCGCTGGTGTACTCAATCGCAATCTTCGGAGACGAGTAGTAATCGAGTGCGGGAGTATCGAGCGTGAGCAACGTAGCGGGCCGTTCGGTGTCGTTGAAAACGTAGGCCGTGTACGGATGCCATTCGTCGTCGTGGTAATACTCAAAACGATCAATCGAGATGACGGGGTTTCTCGGTAGTTGCAACTTGTCAAACCAGTCATCAAGCGTTATCCGCCATTGCTGTTCACGCAACGCTAAGCCGGTATAGCTTTCAAAAATGCTGGTTGCCGTCTGGATATAGAGAGCGTGCAAGGTGTCTTCGTAGTCCGTAGTTACTCGGATATGTTCCTTGTACTCAGCTAGAGATACGACTTGCTCTGTCGGCGGATTAAGTAGCGTTAGTGCCATACACGATATGTAGTCTCCATCAAAACAAAAACGCCAGCATACGCTGGCGTCTTTGTAAATTAGAAAGGTACAGTTAGGTACACTTTTGTTTTGTTGTTGTGAATGTGTACCCTAATGTTTGTTAGGCGAGTTGCCAACCAACTAGCGGGCTACCGGCAGATACAATCTTTCCATCGAGTCTGTAGTCTACCAAGAAATCCACCAAGCCTTTTTTGGCGTTGAGTTCCGAAAGCCTCTGGAAATAGATGCTATTCACGGTGCGTACCCAATAGTTCGAGAAATTCCCGAACACAATAGGCACGGCAGAGCCAGAGCCGGAAGCCGCTGCAATGCTCTCAAAATCGGGATGAATGTAAATCGGGTAGCCAAGTAGCGTACCCATCACGCCGGATTTCAAGCTGTCGTTGCTGGTCCAAACTAAAGGCCGCATGTTCTCGTCAGTCAATTTGAGAACAGCACCGAACGTGGACATATTCATCATCCACCCGATATTGCCGCCGCTCAAGTAGAGCGGGTCAATGCTGGTGTAAATGTCCACAAGCAAATCGTAGGTCAGTGTGGTTTCGCTTGTCGTAGCCGCTGCCGCACCCACGGTGATGCCTTGCGGCTCGCCCGTGCCGTCGCCTACGGCAAGATGTTCTTCAATGCCTCTGGAAAGGCGAGTGCCGAGAGCCGATACGATGTAGCTCTCAAGCGGGAAGCTGTTGTCTTCAAGCATTTCACGGCTTACTTGTACGCTGGTTGTGTACTTGTAGGCATTCAATGCAATCTTGTCGGGTGTCGGGTCTGCTTCGTCGTAGTCGTTTGCTTCACTGGTAATGACGGCTTTATTAGTGCTATCATCGGAAAGAGGCACGGTAATGACGTTGCCGTTATTGGTCGGAATCTTGTTTGCAAGGGAGAACATGCTACCCATTGACAAGAGCTTGTCATTGACTTGGTTGTAGAACTCTTCCGGCACCCAATCAGCACCCGTCGTCTTGGTAATGTCTCTGGTTTGCTGACAGATATGCAAATCTCTGGAATGCAGATCAACACCGCACAATGCGGCATTCTCACGGGCATCATCGGAGATACGAGTAAACCCGGCCCGGAACCAGTCCAGATAGGCACGGTTCAAGTTCCCCGATTGCTCGGAAGTGCGAACCACAAGCGGCTTGATCTTTCGTTCAATCCGCTTGTTTTCAACTTCGGCATTTTCCACCCACTCACGCCGCTCGGCTTTCGTTACTTCATCCCGCAAGTGTTCGGCTTTGTGCGTGATGGAGTTGTAGGTATTCTCTTCGTCGTCCGTGAATGCACGGTTTTCCTTTTCGACTAGATCAAGCATTCTCTTTGCATCGGCAATAAGTGTTGCTCTTTCTTGTTTCAACTCTACTGATTTGACCATAGTTCCTCTTTGCAAAACCTTTTCTCTATCTATTATCTCGGCAACAGAATTTTGTAGAGTTGCCGTTTTTTGTCGCTCAAATTCACAAGCGGCACGCATCGCACACTAACCGTACTGGTGTGTGCTGGTATTGGAGTCAGTGAAATTTCTTTTAGCTCGGCTTTCAAAATGTCAACGCTGGGTTGTCCTTTGAAATCCCATCTATCCTCTACGACATTGAAGCCCACGCTTGCACCCTTGTAGTTCTTCGCTCGCACGTTTGATAGGGTGTCTCTGCCAAGTGTCGTGTCTGGCAGTGTGATTTCAAAACGCAATCCGTGTTGATCTTGCTCAACCGTCATCAGTCCCGCCGATCTTGTCGCAAGGATGTTGCGTATATCGTGGTTGACTAGGCCGAACACTTCGTCAAACGTGAATGAGTTTGGCTTGAACGTCTCTCGGAACTTGCGGCCCGTGGTGTCCGTGATGACGGCGGGTTTGTTCCAATACACGGCATAGCCCGCTACACTACTCGCTTGGTTCGCTTGCTCCCGTATCGCCAGTTCCGTTGTCTGTAGTCTCGTTTCCATCTTCCGTATCTATGTTGTTGTCTTGGTTTTCTTCCGCTGGTTTTTCTTCCTCTGGCAGCGGGCTTCGATTTTCCATAGCTCGTACTTCGTCAATCGTGAGAATGCCCGCTGACGTTGCAATCTGGTAGACTTGGTAACGCTCCAATGTCTTTGGCTTTAGCAAGTCATCGAAAAGGAACTCTGCGAAATACTCGTCACGCTCCGCACCTATCAACAGCTTGCTTGAAATCTCGCTCTCGATTTTCTTGGTGATGGGCATTAGCGTTGTCTGGATGAAATCGGAGTTCAATTCGACAAGGTTTCCCCACGTCGCACGTCCTAAAGAAAACAACTTGGTTTGGTTGATGCCGAATGCTCTGCCGATTTCTTCCACACACCAGTCTTTGATTTCTCGTAGCTGGGATTTCTCGTTATCGCTGCCAAACTCGGCTAACTCCATTCCCTCTTGCAACACGCCAACATCACCCACGTTGTCATTGCCGTACAAATGTTTGAAGCTGTTCTTGATGTTGGTGACGGCTTGCTCTGACAACTTGCCGGGATGCTTGATTGCAATAGACGGTCTGGCGTAGTTGCCGAACCATGCACCAGTAAAGATTTCAAGTCGCTTGGCGAGTGCGATAGCTTCCTTAGCAAGATGCACTGGCGAGAGAGGCGTAAGCCCATCCATGCTCATGTACACCACGGTAAACAAGTCTTCGCTGTTGATCGGTGTGCCGTTCACCCGATATACAACGCTCTGGTTTGGGTTGACTTGAACTTGTACGGAGCGGCTTGGAATGAGGTAAAGCCCTTGCACCCGGCCCGCTCCATCACGCACGATTTCGGCGAAGCCCGCTCCGTACAAAAGCAAGTTGAGAAGAAAACTTTGCCAGAAAGTTTCCTTCGTGGTGTCCGTGTTCGGTTGCGATTTAAGTAGGTTGTAGAGCGGGTGTGCGGTCGCACGTTCTCTACTGTCGTCTGCTTGACGCTGGTAGAGGATCAACGGCAAGGAAGCGATAGAACTTGAGACGCAATAAACGGCTTGCTTAACGGCAGTACATTGTAGTGCGTTCTCTGGCGTGACGGTTATGCGGGCCGCTGTATTGCGGAATGGCATACCCATCCAATTTGTAATGGTTCGCTCTTGCGGCTTCCGTGTTGTTTTCTTCTTTGGCATCAACCGTATTTAGAGGGTGACGCCAGCTTTTTCGTAAACGCTTTCTGTGTATATGTCTTTCACAAGGTATCTGCTAATGCCCATCAACGCCGCTAACACGCCGTCAATACGTTGTGTCTCTCCCGCACCCTTGTACGGATACGGCCCGTCTGCCGTCTCTTTGATTGCGACGTTCTCAAGATTCCAGTTGAGTGCCGGGTTGTTTGGGTGTCGCAGGGTATTGCTCAATACGGCCCGCTCTAACCACGCACAAGACGCACCGATGTACTTGGCACGTTGCGGCACTGCTATCATCGTCCATCCGTAATCACGCTCGCATATCTGACGGAATTCGTCGTAGCCTCTAGTGGGGTCATACGCCACTTCGATGAAGTTAAATCTTTGGCTATCTTCAAGCAACGCTTCACGGACGATAACCGGGTCGATGACTTCGCCGGGTGTTAGCGTGAAGTTGTATTTCGGCGTCTTGCTCCATTGCTGGTACGGCACTTTGTCTTGACGTTCTTTCCGCTCCGCACCTAGTTCCGGGCAAAAGAAACGTGGCACAAGATATACTTTGTCATTGTTCGGAACGCATAGGACGTAGGCGGATAAGTCACCCTTGAAGCCAATGTCATAGCCCACCCACGCATCAAGGCCGTGTAGGTCTGCCTCATTGAAGGGAGTGCCGCAATCGCTCCATAGCTGCGAGTTGATCCACCCGGTAGCCACGCCGCAAAACTGGTTGAGCCGTAGGGTACGGTAGGCCGCTTCCTTCCGTGGCTCGCAAATGGCTTGGCTTAATTCCTCTTGTACTTTGTCTGGAAAGACCGTGATACCCCACGCCGGATTTACCCGCTTGGCAACGTCAAGAGATTTCCAGTCTTCATCACCACGGGCCGCATACACCACTGGCAGTGTGGACGTGTCCACGATTTCGTTGCTGATGATCCGCTCGGCTCTTTGGAACTCTTCATACCCGATACTCTCACGCCGAAAACCCGCCGTGCTTATGTTGATGCAAAGCGAGTTCCGTCGTTTGTTGACGTTGTAACGTAGGGCTTCAAATAGCTGCCGGTTGTCTTGCTCGGCTAGTTCGTCAAAGAGTAGTAGGCTAATTGGATGCCCGTGCTTACCGCCCTTTTCTCCGCTCATTACTTTGTAAGTTGATCGGGTGTTCTCATACTCGATTGTGTTGATGTTGTCTCTTGTCCATAGAGCATCGTTTAGGCACTCGTCTTGAGCTACCATGTCCGTCGTGTACTTGTAGATGATCTTGGCTTGGCTTATCGTGGTTGCTACTACGACGATATTTGCGGACGGGGTTTGACTGCCGATCAATTCGTAGAGCGAGAGTGCCGAACACAGACAGCTTTTGCCATTATTCTTCGGCATCCAGATTGAGGCTTGTGTGAAGCGGCGTGTATGGTCGGGCCGTCGCCAAGAGTAGAGCGGGACTACGATTTCTTCCCACTGGAACGGAAGGAACTGGAACGGCTTACCGGCCCATTCGTCAATGGACAGCTTGCAGAATGTGCCGATGAATTCCCGCACCCGTTCGGCGTAGGCAATATCGAAGTAGCAACCGGCATCTAAGGCCGCTTCATCGCTCTTTGTTTTAACCCACTTGGCGGGTACTTGTGAGGAACGCATCTAGTTTGCTTGTCTTAGTAGTCTCCATCTTGGCAAGTTGCTTGCAAATCTGAACGTACAGCTTTGCGAGTTTCTCCCACCGGGCTACGTTGCGGCTATCTGCCGAGTCTAGGTTGTAGTCCTTCAACGCTCGCCACGTTTCTGCCTTGATATGGTTGAGTTCAATAGGGGTCATATCGTTATGTAGTAACAAAGTGGCTAGAATCGCTTCCTAGAGCGTGCTATGGGCATCGCCGTGGAATTGATAGAGCGAGAAAGCGGCATAAAAAACGGGCGAAAAATCTACACGGCTGGGAGCCGGTTCGCTGGCCATAGGTTAAAAGTTTCTTTGCTTGTGGGTATCACTATGACACACCCGGCATTGCGATTGTAGGTTGCTCCATTCAAGCCGCTTGGTAGGGTCGGTACTCACGGGTACTATATGGTGGACAATCTCGGCAGAGTGCTTTCTACATCGCTCGCAAATCGGGTGAGCTAACTTGTACAGAGCCGAGAGCAAATCCCATCGGGCATCATACCCACGCTCTCGGCTTGATTGTCTCGTTTGCACTCGGCAACACACACCACGAGTAGCCCTACCACAAACCGGACAAGGTTTCATTGAACGTAACATCTTGTGATATGTATGGAAACAGTGTCAATAACAGAAACGGCCTACTCGCAAGAGTAGGCCGTTTCCTTCTTAGGAGAATTCGAGAGCGAGTAACGCTCGCTCTCTGCCTTTAAGGGAGTAAAAGCTATTCTATAGTAGTGCCTCACTCGCTTTTCTTTCGTTGTCTTTGTCAAGAAAATCCAACAGCGTGATAAATTCGAGTTCCTTTTTCACTGCCTCAATAATCAAATCTTTATGATGCTGGACAAGTTCCGTTGCTAGACGGTCTGCCAGTATGTCCCGTTGCTTTGCCTCTAGCTCGCCCTTAGCTAACCAGAAATTCTTGTGTCCCATATCCTATTTACCCTTTGGTGATGAATTATTTCCACTCTCCTATATACAGTATGGGAGTAACACAAGATCAAGACATTCCAATACATCGTCCCGATAAACTAAAAAAATCATTTCTCTTGCACGCTCGGCAGTGGCAATACAATGGTGTGCTTTTCGCCAGAGCGAGAGGGTATTTCAACGGCCCGTTTCTCATGCCGCTTCTCTGGCAGAGGGTGTTTTCTGATGACGCTATCCCCGCCGTGGATGACGTTGTAGCCGATCTGGGCGAAAGCTCCCGCCCGTGGGTCTACCAAGCTCATTGCGGGCTAATCCGTGAAATCCACGTTGCACTTTATCTTTCTTATTTCGGCACGACCACCAAGAATCATCACCGGGACGTTTACTACGGAGAAGATTTACATTTCAAGGGAAAGCCCGTTGCGATACGGCACGCTGGTAGTTTTTCTGATTTCGTATGGTCGGAACGCAAGGCAGCAAAGAGCAAGGATTGCGTGGTATTGTCGGCTAGATCAAGAGGCAGTGGCATCCACCTAGTACCGCTTGACGATATAAACTCCGCTCTCGCCTTGCCAATCTTGTCTGCCAGTGTATAGTTCCACTGACGTACACACTCACTTGCAAAAGAGGTAGACCAATGGCAAAACAGAAAGTGAACAAAAGCCAGCTTGTGCGAGAGTTGCTACTGTGCCTCTTGCCGTTTGTTCCTCTTTGGCGTTCTAGTCTCTGTCATTCCAGTGGTACGGGCAGCAGCACACACTTCACCCCAGCTAATGAAATACTTGTCATACATCCAAGACGGAAAGCTACTAAACTTTTCTAGCTCGTCACGAGTAGGCATCCGTTGCAACTCTGCCGCAATCCGCCTCACTTCTAGCTGGAGTGTCTTCTTAGGCACTTTGTACTTGATACCGCCAATCCTCTTTACTCGGCTGTTCTTGGCTTTAGGCACGTTTGATCCTTTGGCAAACGGATCAACACCATTTTCTAGCTGTTGGTGCCGCTCCGTGGCCATATCAAAATACTTCTCAGATAGCTCTAGCCCGATGTACTTTCTGTGAATGATGTCGGCACATAGCGAAGTTGTCCCGGCACCGTTGAAAGCGTCTAATGTACTCTCGTTTGGGGTAGTGAATGTGGCGATAAGACGATACATCAAAGCTGGCGGTAACTGGCACGGATGATCTACCCTTCGTGAATTGTGCTTGAGCCGGTGAATGTCCCACCAAAGATCGGAAATCAGTTCCTTGTCATTCTCTTGTGCGTGCTTGCGAGCTTGTACACAGCTTTGACGAATGCAGTAGCATTCCTTCATAGTCTGTAGAGCCTCTTTGTCACTCGCTCCATTCGTAAGGCCCGGTAGTGGCCGTGCGGCACCCTTCGTAAAGCAAACGATAGAATAATGGGCGGGCATTATCATTCGCACTGGTAGGCTTAGCCCTTCCCACACAATCCAATTCTGGAAAGTGAGGCCCGCCGCTTTCATCTGGTGAAAGTGCTTCACGGCGATACTTGGAATGTTCAAGACGGCACACGTACCGCCCGGTCGAACTACCCTTGCCATTTCGTGTATCCACTCGCCACACCAATCGAGGTAGTTGTTTACATCAAGGGCATCATCCCAAATATCGTATCGTTTGTCCAAATTATATGGCGGGTCTGCGAAGCAAAAATCTACAGAGTCCTCCGGTAGCTTGCGGAGTTCGGAAATTGAATCGCCCTTGATTAGTTGTGAAGCCAATGAGACGCCAGTAGCCTTCTTTTGCCTTGCTTTCTTGATTTGTACTTCGATGGGCCGAAGCGAGTCATTGTTGCGTAGGTCTACTATCTGTAGTCGCTTGTACGGATCAAGGCCGAACAATGTCGCAAGCCGATCAATTACGGATTCTGGGAATGCGTTAGGCTCAAGTTGAATGTCCCGCCAAACGTCCGACATCAGTGTACCATATCCGTGGTATGTGTGCTTTTTCCCGCCGTAGTCCTTTGTAGTCTTATCACAGAAAGGGCAATAGGTATACGCAATGCGTGTTTTCGTGTGACGAAGCGAGCTAGTGTAACGTGATAGGATTAGTAGTGCAGCGTGGTTTTCTTTCAGCCGGGTTGCGTCGTCAGTAGCGGACGGTTGCAACTTCACTGCAACCCACAACTGAAAAGTGAGTACGTCTGTGAGTGATGGTAGAGTTTCCGCCGCATCTTGAGCCGATGTAAGGATGCCAACAATCGAGGTTGTAGGCAAGGATGCTGCAAATGGCTTTAGCTGATTTCGCCACTCATCAGAATGGACTGAATCCGCTATGGTGCGTCCAGAGGGCAGTACAAACAACCACACGCTCTTGCCGTCGTCTTTCAGACGATGTAGTGCGTCCAGTGTATTGGCCGTGATAGTTGTAGTTCGCAATCGTTTTGCATCGTCGCTGACGTGTGCCATGATAAATCCTTTTATGCAATGCTCTCAAGAAACTTAACGAGTGCATCTAGTTCGCTGTCACTGAAAGAAACCGTACAATCGCTGAAATTACAGATTGTACGGAGGGCATTTACACGCTGAAAATTACCGGCACCATCAATCACGTATGCTATCTTGTGGCCGTGCGTATGCAAAAGGTCGAAGCGTGGTTGAGCTTGACCCGCCTTACGCTCGATAGTCGAATTGGTTGTAACTTGAAAACTCACTTCGATTGCACAAGAAATGCCAGATGGAGACGTGGCCACGAGGTCAAAGGCTGTATCGGTCTGCCCTTCGTTGTGGCTGATGCCGGGTATGGTGTGCCTTGAGAAATCCCAAGTTGTTAGCCGCTTCATCAAATAGGTACGAACGTAGGTCTGGCACAGTTGGCCCATCGTATTCGCTGTGGCACCACCAGTGATACGGCTGACGTGGATATACCTCTGGCGAACAAAGGTATCTAGCTCTGCATTTCGACCGATCAACGTCCCGATGATGCACTTTTCAATGAGGTCATCGGGCAAGCCCGGTTCGATTGCGGAACCGCCGTGAAGCAACAACATGGCCACATCTTCCATTGCAAGCGAGAGCGAGGCCGGTTGTAGCATGTCTTCGCCAGCGATTTGCAACGCACCATTCGTCCACGCTTTGACAAATCCTAGACTCTTGAATTGGTACTTATGCTCTTTATCCTTCCATCGAAACGTCATGTAGCCGTGTGGAAACCATGTCGGCAGTTCCTTTCGATATCGCTGTAGCTTTTCGCCGCCAACATCCGATAGGACAACAAGATGCTTGAGAAACAAATTCGGTGGTAGACCCGTAGTGGTGTGTAGCGTGTTCTGCCAAGCGATTGGCGAAGCATCGGAGACATAAAGGACGGCGATGAATTTCTCTTGAGATTCGATTAGGCGTGGAATCACGCTTGACGATTGCTCTTGCTGGGATAGCTTGGCAGGCCAGAATTTGATTGCACTCTTTTCAAGGTCTACGATATTCCGTGGCATGGGCAGTATCCTTCGCTTCGCAATGGCATCTAGTGCGGCACCGAATCATGAGCATGGCGTCATTCTATTTCGCCAGCGTTTTTCGGCACTCGTCTAGTTCGATTTCGGGTAGATCAACGAGGCAGGAATTTTTCTGGAATTGCTTGCTACCGTCCGAATTTCCAATAGTATTACCCTCACGACGGTGATCGAGACGCCCAATGGCCGAGTCCTTGTCTATGACGCCGGCGCGACGACCGGGCCCGACGTGACGCGCCGCCTCATCGCGCCATTCCTTTGGTCGCGCGGCATCCGGCACATCGACGTCTTGATCCTCTCGCACGGCGATCTCGATCATTTCAACGGCGTGCCGCAGCTCGTGGACCGTTTTTCGATTGGCCGCGTGCTTTCGACGCCGACGTTTGCGGAGCGCGAATTGGCGGCGATGAAGAAGGCTCTGTCCGCTCTGGACGCGAAGGGCCTGGCAATCGAAGTCGTCAAGCGTGGCCAGCGCTGGGAGGTGGATGGCGTTTCGTTCGAGGCGCTGCATCCGCCGGCCGTGGGTCCGACCAAGAACGAAAACGCGCGCAGCCTCGTGCTGTACGTTTCGCATGCCGCCGGGTCGATTCTCTTGACCGGCGATCTTGAGGAGGAAGGACTGACGCAGGTATTGGCACAGAGACCGCCGCGCATCGACGTATTGATGGCGCCGCACCACGGCAGCGACACATCGAATATCCCGGCGCTCGCACAATGGGCGAAGCCGAGGCTTGTTGTCAGCAGTCAAAAGCCGCCGACGAGCCAACGGAAAAGTGTCACGATGTACCAGCAGTCGGGCGCGAAGTTTTTCGGCACCTGGCCTCATGGAGCGATCACGATTCGGCCCGGCGTCAACGTCACGACGTTTCGGTCGAAGTTGACGATGCCCTGGAATGAGGTCGGTCGTCCTCACTTCGATTGAATGATTGGGCCATACAATTCCGGCCGGCGATCCCGGAGCCGGTGCAGCTCGTACTTGCCCTGCATGAATACGCGATGCTTGTCGCGCGCCTTGGCGGGGTCGATGTCGGCGTAAAGAATCGTCGGCTGATCGTCCTCGCTGACTGCGAGAAATTCGCCCGTGCAGTTGAGGATGCGGCTCATGCCGATGAAGCGAAAGCCGCGTTCCGTGCCGACGCGATTGACGGCGGCGTAATAGAGATGATTTTCGAGAGCCCGCGCGGGAATCAACATTTTCGCGGTGCTGATGGCGCCGGTCGGCCAATTCGTCGGCAACACGATCAGGTCGGCGCCGAGCAGCATCAAGCTCCGCGCCGCTTCGGGAAAGCTGCCGTCGTAGCAGATATTCATGCCGACGCGCAATCCCTCGGGCGGGTTAGCCGGACGCGCAAGCGACGGTGAACCCGGCCCACCGTCGCTTGCGCGTCCGGCTAACGTGTGCACCGCGAACGGCTGGTCCCCCGGCGTCGTGAAGCGATCGACGCCGAGGAACGGCAAATGCACTTTTCGATAATTGGCGATCACGCCGGACGGTCCGATCAACGTGCACACGTTGAAAAGCCGATCGCCATCCCTTTCCAGCAAACCGACCACCATGGAGACGCCGAGCCTGGCACAATCCTCGGCCAACACGCGAGTGCTGGGCCCGGGAATCGGCTCAGCGTGCGGCCACGCTTCGGCTTTGCTTTCGAAGCAATAGCCCGTGAGCGCGCATTCGGGAAAGACGACGAGCTGCGCTGCGTTGGTTGCCGCTTCGCGAAGGCGTGCGCGGATCGTCGCCAGGTTCCTTGCGTTGTCCGCAAAAACGCAATCCATCTGCACCGCGGCGATTTTCCAGGTTGTCATCGAATGTTTCCGGCGGACGGCGGCAATGGAGGCATCACTCCGAATGTTCTTATCTTGGCAACTTCAACAATCGCCGCCAACCCTCCGACGTCGTTTCCTCCGGAGCCCGGCCGACCAGCTCGCGCAGGGCGTACTGAGCAGCCGCATGGTTCGGCGGCGTCACCTTGGCGAGCTGCTTCGCATATACCGCTGCTTCGGTCGCCGTGACGTTGCGCGTGCGGACGAAGAAATCGAACCGCTGCATTTCCGGCCACGGCTTGGCGTCTTCCACTTTCATCATCATCGAAAAGTCCTGACGCAAGTACGTCATGTCCACGCGCACAAAGATGTCCGGCGATTGCTGGCTGCCATAGCCCAAGAAGGGCGGCGGCAATGCTTGCCCCGGCTGCGGCACGGGCGCCGTCGAGATCTCCTTCGGCACGTCCGGCGTATTCGCGGGAGCGTGGCACAACAGGCAATTGTGATGATGATTGACGCGCACGACCTCGCGAATGAACGAAACTTCCTTGCCGTCAAGTTGTTTTTTTGCAGGGGAACGCGGATCGGGTTGTTCAAGGACCTTGATTAATTCGACCGCCGCGTCCTTCGCCTTCGTTTTCACCAGCGCTTCCGCGGCCCGTTTCGACACGGCCGGAAGCGGATATCGGAAGCCCGCCAACAACGTGTCCGCGTATTCGCTCGCCGTGCGCGATTTCAATTCCTCGACCGCGGCGATGCGGATCGAATCCTCGGGTGTGAAGATCGCCAGTTTCGCCAGAGCCCGCGTGGCATCCGCATGCTGCATCGTCGCCAGGTGCTTGACCAGGCCGGCACGATACGGCTCCGACATCGGCGTGATCATTTGCATGAGCGCGGCGACGAGAGCGGCGTCGAAGGCAACGTCCGGGGCCTCGGTCGATTTTCGGAATCCAGGAATTGCCTCAGCCAGACCCTGCCAAAAGATTGGCGCCCCTTTCGCGTCGTCGATTGGCGGCGCGTCGCTGCGAATTCGCACGGGTACGCCTGCGCGAAGCTGATTTCGCACCATGAGCGTGACGAGTTCAAAATACGCCGCCTTTTTTTCGTCGCTTCGACAGTCCTTGCCCAACAGGAACGGCAGCCCGCGCAGATCGTCACGCCGGGCAAGGAACGCGTGCAGGAAGCCGTCCTCTTTGGCTTGATTGAGATGATTGATCTTTGCCATTCGGTGCGCCGTCGCTTCCTGCGACTTGAAAAACTCCAGCTCCTTGCCGAGCGGCTTCGCGAACATCAACTCCGGCACGAGGATTAGGTCATCGTTCAGAACGCCGGGCAACGTGGTCGTCATCAGCGGCGCCGGCGGCAGCAAATCCGCCAGCGGCGTTTTGGGATCAATTTTGAACGAGAAGCGCGGCGGCGGGGGTGCGTCCCGTTTGGCCGCCTCGCTCGCTTCGCACGAGATGGCAACGCCCAACAGTGCGATCAACATTTGCAAGAGATGTCGCGACGCCATGGTTGGCCTCCGTTTGCGAAATGCATCGTGGAATCGACTCCATCGTACCAACGCGCCGAATGGCGACGCCAGCGGAATTCGTTCGCGGGGAGAAGTCTCATTTCGCATTAATAAGACGAATAGGAGATGCGTTTCGATCGAGCAACCCGCACAAGCGCAGGTCTAATTCACGAAGTCGTCGCCCCTTCCGACGCCGAGCTCACCGTCTTCGCGTACTTCGCCAGCACGCCGCGTTTCTCCTTCGGCGGCGGCTGCTTCCAGTCGGCTTTGCGTTTCGCCAACTCTTGTTCACTCAATGCAACGGATACTTCCTTCTTGTCCGCGTCGATCGTGATCACATCGCCTTTCTTCAGCAAGCCAAGCGGGCCGCCGACGTGCGCTTCCGGGCAAACGTGGCCCACGACCAGGCCGCGCGAGCCGCCGGAGAATCGGCCGTCGGTGATCAGGCCGACGTGTTCGCCGAGTCCCTGTCCGGAGAGCGCGGCCGTGACGGACAGCATCTCGCGCATGCCGGGGCCGCCGACGGGGCCTTCGCCGCGAACGACGACGATGTCGCCCGCTTTGATGTCGCGCGCTTGCAGGGCGGCGAAGCACGCTTCCTCGCCGTCGAAGACTTTCGCGGGGCCGGTGATCTTGCGAACCTTCAGACCCGCCATCTTCGCGACCGCCCCTTCCGGCGCCAGGTTGCCCTTGAGGATGATGATGTGCCCCGTCGGATGCATCGGCGCGTTGATCGGCTTGATGACCTTCTGTTCGCGCGCGTAAATGCTCGGCACGTTCTTCAAGTTCTCCTTGAGCGTCTTGCCGGTGACGGTCATGCAGTCGCCATGCAGGAAGCCGGCGTCGAGGAGGGCACGCATCACCGCGGGGGTGCCGCCGACCTTGTGCAGGTCGAACATCACGTGTTTGCCGGCCGGCTTGAGGTCGGCGAGATCGGGCACCGTGTCGCCCAGGCGATCGAAGTCGGCCAGCGTCCATGGCACCTCCGCTTCGCGCGCGATCGCCATCAGATGCAAGACGGCGTTGGTCGAGCCGCCGAGCGCGAGAACGAACGTGTAGGCGTTCTCCAGCGATTTGCGCGTGATGATGTCGCGAGGCTTCAAGCCCTGCTGAATGATGCTGACCAGTTGCTTGCCCGCCAGGAACGTCTCCCGATCCTTGGCGGCGGTGACGGCGGGGTAGCTCGCGTCGTACGGAAGCGACATGCCCATCGCCTCGATCGCCGAACTCATGGTGTTCGCGGTGTACATGCCGCCGCACGAGCCGGCGCCGGGGCATGCTTCGCATTCGACCTTGTGCACACCGTCGGCGCTGAGCTTGTCCGCTTGATACTGCCCGACGGCTTCGAAGATCGACACGATGTCGATGTCGTTGCCGGTCTCGCCCGTCCCCGGCAAGATCGATCCGCCGTAGACGAAGATGCTCGGTACATTGAGGCGGGCGATCGCCATCAGGCAGCCGGGCATGTTCTTGTCGCAGCCGCCGATCGCCAGGACGCCGTCATGATTCATGCCGCCGGCGACGACTTCGATCGAGTCCGCGATGACTTCGCGCGACACCAATGAATAGCGCATGCCTTGATGGCCCATCATGATGCCGTCGGACGCGGTCGGCGCGCCGAAGACTTGCCCAACGCCGCCGCCGGCGCGGATGCCTTCGATCGCCTTGGTCGCGAGCCGATTGAGATGCGCGTTGCAGGGCGTGATGTCGGAGTGCAAATTGGCGACCCCGATCATGGGGCGGTCGAAATCGTCGTCGAGAAAACCGACGGCACGCAACATGGCGCGATTGGGCGCCCGGCCCATGCCCTCGGTGGTGGTCAAGCTTTTGCGTTTTTCGGACATCCCGGCAACTCCTCGGCGAAACGGGTCTTTACACGGTTGACGCTGTCAAGTTATGGTGCGGCGCGCGGCCAGTCCAGCGAAGCGCCGGATTTTCCCCGTCCGCTCAAGTTCTCCGCTTTGCGTTGCCGATGAAGGTAAACAAGGATTCTCGTCAAGATGGAGGGAGCCATGCTCGAGCGCATTCTCGCGACCTGCCGCCGTTTCGCCCATTCCACCACCAAAAGCTCGCGTCGAAAACGCACGGCGATCCTCGACATCGGCGCCTTGGAGAAACGCGCCACGCCCGCGGTGGATATGGGATATTCCGTTGAGCCAGCGGAGATGGTGGCCGTCGCGGAAGTCGATGCGGCGTCGCCGATTGTGCGACTCGATCTGATGCCCGCGGGCAGCTCGACGTCGGCAGCGGAACTTTTCGCGGTTGACGAAATTCTCGCCGACAGCGAACGGAGCGACGACGCCATTGCCGGGACCGATCAACAACCAGAAACCAATCCGGCCGAGGGAGAAGTGTTGGTGACGGAAGCGGATTTGCAGTACGCGAAGCTTACCGAAGAGTATCGCAGATACGAAGCATAACGATCGCCGTGGTGCAGGCGGCTCGCCTGCACGGATGATGTGCACGCGAGCCGCCTGCACCACGGGTCAATCACTTCTTCTTTTCGACTTTCGCCTTCTCCACCTTGGGCTCGTGATTCAACTGCACAATCAACGGCCGCGGGCGCTGCGGATCCTTGTTGAGCAACAGCACGTTGTCGTCGGAAATGGCGATGCGGCGTTTGTCCACGTCATCATAAAACTCGTCCGGCGGCAGGATGTCTTCGAAGAACTTGGTGCCGTAGTGCATCGGGAAGATGTATTCCTTCGGCTTGAGCTGTTCGACGACTTTCTTGGCTTCGTTGCCGTTGAGCGTGTAGATGCCGCCGACGGGGATCATGATCACATCGACCGGGCCGATTTTCTTGAGCTGAGCGGGCGACAAGAGATGCCCCAGATCGCCGAGGTGGGCGACCTTCCAGCCATCGACCTCGATGACGAAGACGTTGTTCTTGCCGCGTTCGAGGCCCTCGGTGTTGTCGTGATAGGTATGGACGTTGCGAATCTTGACGTCCTTGATTTCCTCGTTGATGGTGGCCCAATCGGATTTGAGGCTCATCGTTTTCAGGCCGCGGATGATTTTCGCCTTCTTGATGTTGTCGCCGAACGCTTCGATGCGCGTGTGATCGTTGTGGTTGTGGGTGATGCAAACGATATCGGCCTTGTGCCATTCCTCGGGGCGTGGATAGTTCGGAATCGTGTGCGGATCGATGGCGACGCGCGTCCCCTTGCTTGTCGTGATGATGTAAAACGATTGGCCGTGGTATTCGATCGAAATCGGCGCGGCCTTGTCCTGGGAACGCACGCTGGCAGCGCCAAGAATCAATGCCGCAATTACGCCGAAGATTGCAATGGGCCAACGTCGCATAGAACGCTCCTGATGAGTCTTGAATTCGCTTCATGGATGCAAGGATGACGGTTCAGCAGACGAACCATAACACCGGACCATCCCTTAACCGCTTTTGCGCACCTTGGCATGAATTCGAGGCAACTTGCCCTGCTTTCGCATGCGCAGAAGTTCGGAAAGGAGCCGTTCTCCGGAAACGGCCTTTCCTTTGCCGGCGCGATAACCCTTGACCAGTTCTTCCAGATGAATGGGATCCAGCGCGAGCTTGTCGGCCGAAACGCCGATTGCGGTGTAAACGTCCGCCAAACGCGATCGATCGCCGTCGGAGAAGTCATCGCCGAGTTGCTTGATTGCACGAATCGCGTCGCCGATTCGGTTCGAGGGGAAAAACTCGATTCCACGCACATTCGGACGGGATCGCGATGCGTCCGGCAGCACGCCAAAAATCGGTTTGTTCCACGCCCGCGCCGCGCCGAATTCAAAATTCATCATCGGCGTCGGTCCAGTCGCCGGGATCAACGCAAGCATGCCGCGGCTTTCCGCAAGGGCTTCCCACAACGCGTCGTCGAGATTCTCTCCAACATCCAATTCGTCGTGCGTAACCGCTTCCAGTCCACCAGCGCGACAATCGTCGGCGATCTTGGCCGCCAAGTTCGCATCCGCCGGTGAGTGCGTGATAAAGACATCGTATGTTTTTGCAAGGCTACCCATGATAACTCCGCACACGATGCTTGAGTTCGACAAAGTACTGATCGATTTCGTTCAGGGAAATCGCCTTCTTATTCTTCAGCATGACCGGAATCGAATCCGCAGCAATGTGGCAAAGGACAAGGACAATTCGGATTCGTTTACTCCATCCCCAAGCCGCGCCGATTTCAAGCGTGAGCCAGGTGCGCCCGCTCGATTCGGGTGTCAAAAGCACCACTAATTCCTTGGACTTCTTGATCTGACGGCGGATTTCGTCGGGGATGTCGTCGCCGCCATGGATGTCGCGATCATCGCGAAAACTCGTTGCGCCAGCTTCCTCGATTTTCTCGCACAGGGCCTTCGCCAGCCATTTGTCCGCGGTGGCATGGCTGATAAACACCTGGTACGGTTTATCAATCGGACGTTTCGCTGAGGTTCGTCGTTTGGGCATGGCGAAATAATCCTACCATGCCGGTCGCGAGGAATCCATCAGAACCGATTCCTGCGGTCATCTTATCACAAGTTCGACGCCGCGCCGAGAAACCACTTCATCAACTCGTGCCCCTTCGCGAAAACCTGGCTCGCCTTCTCCGCGACCATCTCATCATAGGATGCTTGCCCTTGCGGCGATATTCCCGATCCCGCGACCGCGAACGGGACCATGCCGTACGCATGGGCCCGGGTTCGCAATGGCGTGCGATGGTCCGGCGACACCAGGATGCGCCAGTCGCCGTGGCCCGGCAACGCGGCGAGCAGCGGGCCGACGACGTGCTCGTCGATGCGTTCGAGCGCCTTCACCTTCTCGTCCGCCTTGCCTTCGTGCGACGCTTCATCCGGCGCTTCGACGTGGACGCACACCAGATCGTGCGACTTCAATGCTTCGATGGCGTAACGGCCTTTGGCCGCATAGTCCGTGTCGAGATAGCCGGTCGTGCCCGGCACGTCGATGCGCGTCCAGCCGAGCAGGATGCCGACGCCGCGCACGAGATCGACGGCGCTGATGATCGCGCCTTTCTTGCCGTAAAGCTCGGCGAACGGCGTCAGTGCCGGCGCGATGCCTTGTCCCCAGAGCCAGATTTGCGTCGCGTCGCGCTTCTTGGCGGCGCGGCGAGCCAGATTGGTCGGATGATCCTTCAGCACCGCCCGGCTGCGCTGCATCAGATCGCGCAGAATCTCCGATCCCGGGCCTTGCGGCAAGTACTTTGCGATGAGTTGATCGGGCACATCGTGCGGCGGTTGCGTCTTGGTGTCCTTGGCGAACGGCGCCCGCGGCCCGCGATAAATCAAGATATTGCGATAACTGACGCCAGCGTGGAATTCGAGCGCGCTGTCTCCGAACTTTCCCTGGATGTCCTTCATCATCTCCTTGCCTTCTTCGGCGAGGTTTTTGCTCGTGTTGAAGTGACGCATCTCCTCTTTCTCGACATTTACG
>Ga0105340_1000383_pt1 | contig 21769 bp, 21 predicted proteins | sample EasRivMeERMLT700_FD_89676 | JGI IMG/M metagenome (GOLD analysis project Ga0105340, IMG submission 89676) | Soil microbial communities from meander-bound floodplain in the East River, Colorado, USA - East River MetaG ERMLT700 | ecosystem: Environmental > Terrestrial > Soil > Floodplain | place...
GAAGCCGAAGTCCACCGCCTTTTTGACTTTGTAGACGAACGGCGGAACGATGAAAACAAACGATGCATGGGTCTGGATCAATCGCACCGACTTTGGGCGATGGGGGTACGAATTTGCATTGAGCAAAAATGGCAAAAGCTCTTCCTGTTTGATCCCATCTGCGAGAACTGGTGAGAGCACAGGTGCATTCATAACCGTGTTTGCTGCCTTTCGCATTGTCGCTCCATTCCAATTCGGCGGCCGCCGCAGACCGAGAATAACGTTTTGCACAAACCCTGCGCCTGCTTCCATACCCTCCGGAACAGTCGGTGAGTTGATTTGCCAATCTGCCCTACACAATCGCGACGCACGTGACGCGCCTTGCGTAACTGCGGGCCATCGGGAGAGAGGTCGGGCGCGCAGAGGTCTTGCGAGTGAGGAGTGAAGGGTCGTGCAACGTGCCAAGGCTCCACCGCCCTATCTGTGCGTGCTATGACGGTCATGCACATGTGACGCGGGTCTTAGTTCGACTCCCTCTGGCTTTACAATCAGCGTCGCGCACCGGGAGTCGCTGGTGTAGTGACTTTCTGCGTCGGAACAGACCGACTCAGGCAGTTCATGTGGATGCGAGCCCATTACGATTAGATTGGCGTGCAGTTGATCGGCAGCCTTTAGGATTTGCTCCCATGGATTGCCGCTTCTGACGACGACTTTCGGTCGCGTTGAATTACCTTTAGCCCGTAGCATCCTGTTCAGATGCAGTCTGGTTGCCGTCTCAGCCTCGACGTTGTCGAGAACGCGAGTAACCGGACCGTACCCGTAATCGGCCTGGCAAGTAATTGGCGGCACAACCTGGACAACGGCCAAACGGGCGCGATACCGCCGTGCCAGGCGCCGTGCTTCCTTCAAAGCGCGCTTCGAATCCGCCGAGCCATCGAACGCAGCGACAATGGAGCGAATGCGGCCCAGATGAAGGTTATCCTCGTCGCATCCTGGGTTTTTCAAAGCTGCCTTCATAACTCATCCGTATGGTAATGTTTTCGCCGGACGACCAAAACCGGGCATGATGCATGTCGGACCACTCGTTCTGCCGTGCTCCCGATGAAGGCATGCTTCAGCCCGGTGTAGCCGTGTGTCGCGATCACGATCAGGTCGGCTCCCGCCTCTTTTGCCGCGGCGACGATTTCGCGATGCGGTGTTCCGATGCGGACCTCACTTTGCACAGGGATGGCCTCGTCGATCTCGTCCCGAGCAAAGGTTCTGAGTCGCTCTGTTACCTGCTTGACCATCTGCTCGTTGGAACGGACCACTGCATATGCTTCGAAACCCTCGACGATCATCAACGGCTCATAGACAAACACCAGGCAGAGTCGCGCTCCGTAATTTGTCGCGAGCGCACTGGCATAGCGCACGGCTTCTTTCGAGTGTGCTGAGAAATCCGTCGGCACCACGATCGTTTCAATGCGTGCGCGCTTCGGTAACTTCGCTTGCGCAAGACTTGAACGGACCACCGCGGATTTCCCTGGAGGTGCTGCCGCTTGCCTGCTGCGTAGCCGGTTTCGCACTTTCGTTTTCATCCCAATGAACTTTCTCCCTTGTTCCACGACTGAACCACACATCCTTTGCCAATTCGATGCCGTGTTTTGGCGTGCCGTTTGCGCATCAATCGTCATCCCGCAAAGCACCCACGAACTCAAAAACGGCCTAAGATTTGCCAATCAGTGGAGAGCGAGCCTTATGGGAGTGAGCCAATTTCAGATTGGGCGCAGCAGTGGGCTGCGTTCCACGGCGCGAGATCCGGGCACGGGGTTGGCGGCTCGGGTCTCGCCAGAACACGAAAAGGAAACAATGAAAGGAAACTGATGAATACATTAACACGCTGGGAACCCTTCACCCGTTGGGAGCCCTTCAAGGAAATGGAGGACTTGCAGAGACAGATGACCAGGCTGTTCGGTCTGCCTCCGCTGCGCGGCAACGGCGAGAAGGAGCTTATGACCGTCAGCCAGTGGTCGCCTTCGGTGGACGTCATCGAAGATGACAAGGAATGGCTCGTCAAAGCCGATCTTCCCGAAGTCAAAAAGGAAGACGTCAAAGTGACCGTCGAAAATAGCGTGCTCACTATTACCGGCGAACGCAAGTTCGAAAAGGAAGAGAAGGACAAGAAGTATCATCGCATCGAGCGTTCTTACGGCACCTTCCTGCGCAGCTTCACGCTGCCGGATACTGCCGACGGCTCGAAGGTGAATGCTGAGTTCAAAGACGGCCTGCTCAAAGTGCATATTGCTAAAACCGAGAAGGCCAAACCCAAGGCGATCGACGTTAAAGTCGCCTGACGGGCTATGCGTTGGGAAAAGACCGGGCGGAAGGGGCAACTCCGCCCTCTATCGAATTGAACATTTATTCATATGGCTGACATTCCTAAAAAGGCATCTCACAAATACGGCGCGAATCGAAAAGAGATCGCACGACGTTTCCGAAAGCGCGACCGCAATTTCTCTCAATCGCGCGACATCCGCGAAGATCGCGGAGAAAGACAACTAAAAACAGCGCATTCAGGAACACCGCGCGGTTAGAGATCTCGGCTCATGCCCAGGCCCAACCCTGCATCTACAAGAAACGATTTATTCCTGACAAGCCCAGTGTAGTCGCCAACAGCACGGTGGGCGAGGCTAATAGCAGAAAGAGAAGGTTATGAAAGGAAAGCTATGACAGACACACAAGAGACCATGATGCCGCCACGCAGGATAGGCTCGGACGCCGAAAAGCTGGCACTGTTCGACTTTCCGCGAAAATCATTGGGTAACAGATATGTTTATGCCGTTATCTCCCCGCGAGCGCGCGGCTTGTCAGTCGGCGTAAACCTCAACCCGAGCCGCCGCTGCAACTTCGATTGCATCTATTGTGAAGTGGACCGCTCTCACGCGACACTGATCGACGAGCCTGTTGATGTCGCGGTTATGGCGGAGGAGCTGGAACAAACGTTAAACTATATCCAGGCTGGCCATCTGTGTGCGGACTTCCCCCACGTCCCGCCAGAGTTACTCAACCTTCGGCATGTTGCATTGAGTGGCGATGGTGAACCGACGCTCTGTCCGAATTTCGCCGAGGTGGTTGAAACTGTGGTGCACCTGCGCGCGAGCACACGTGTGCCCTATTTCAAAATCGTTCTCATCACGAATGCCTCCGCCCTCGACCGCGTACGAGTCGCATATGGCATCAGTCTGCTGACGCGGCGCGACGAAATCTGGGCTAAACTCGACGGCGGCACCCAGGCGTACATAGATCGAATTAATCGAGCGCAGGTGCCGTTGACCAAAATCCTGGAGAACATTCACAATCTTGGACAACAGCGCCCGATCGTCATCCAGACTATGGTGCCAGAGGTCCACCGTCAGAACCCGTTCTTGGCCGAAATCGGGGGGTATACCGCCCGGCTGCGGGAACTCAAAAATGCGGGCGCGCAAATATCTCTGGTGCAGATCTATTCTGCGAACCGTCCAACAGCCCATTCCGAATGCGGTCATCTCCCACTGAAGACTCTATCTGAAATTGCCAAAAGGGTGCGCGCGGCAACGGGCTTGCGAACGGAGGTGTACTAAAGCGCCGCTCGCCAAAGCACGGTTATCGAATGCCAATCCTGGGGGAGCGCAAACCCGCTGCCAAGACCGAGATTAATACATGAAAACGAAGGATTCACTGAACGAACCGGCGCCGTTCCCCGTGCCAAACGGGAAGATGGCTGCCCTCCTTGCATCGCATCCGTTTGTGAAAGACTTAGATCCGCATCAGCGGAGGATGCTGGCCGATTGCGCCATGGAGAAGACCTTTGAGGCCGGCGAATTGATCTTTCGCGAGGGTGATCCCGCGAATCGGTTTTATCTGATCCTCAACGGCAAAATCGTGCTTGAGTCGTACGTGCTGGACCGTGGCCGGGTCGAGATACAAACGATTGGCGCGGGAGATGTTCTCGGATGGTCATGGCTGTTCCCGCCCTATTATTGGCAGTTCGACGCGCGGGCGATCGAGCCGACCAAAGTGATCTTCTTCTACGCCACCCCTTTGCGCGAAGAAGCCAAGAACGATCACGAGCTCGGATACGAGTTGTACAAACGCTTTGCAGAAGTCATGCTCAAGCGCCTCCAGGCTACGCGTCGGCGATTGCTTGAGTGCGGCGCTCACAAAACTGGCTGAAACCTGAAGCAATCTGACGACGACCTATGAATGATCTCTTGTGTAACGTGAAGCGAAGGCATAACCCAGATCAGCTCACTTTGAATTTAGGGCGCCTGCCCGGCGAATCCTCGCCCTGCCTCTGGCGACATCGCCGTCAGCAGGCTCTGCGCGCACGGGCCCAATGGTGGTTCGGCCAAATGCGCCGCAAGGTCGAGGAAGCAAGAACTGATCGAACATAAGCAAAAGACGTGTAGTCGGCCCAACCTTACTTTCGCTCCGCCGCAGGATTGCGCGCTTTTGGCCGAGCGCGTCTCCACACCGGGGCTGGTGTCGGTCACGGCGCTCTTCGACGGCGATTCAGCACACAACGAGATTCAGCGATTCACCGACTTTCTCGGTGAGCAACTCGGTGCGCATATCAAGGTGCGGGTTCGCCATTGGACCTACCATGAACTACAGCACCTCCGGCCCGGGAAGGTCGCCGACGAGTTGGCCGAGCAGACCGATATTCTCCTGTTGGTGACGCATGTTGACGAAGTGTTGCCCGCGGCCGTTGGTCGCTGGGTGGCTGCATGGTTGCAACAGGCGGGCCGGTCATCCGCCGCGGTTTGTCTCGTCGGTTCGAGTGATGGCGTGGCAACCCACGCGCCCGTCGCGCGCAACCTGCAAAACGCCTGTCAGCACGCGCAGGTCGAGTTCTTTGTGAGCGCCTTTAGAGCGCAGCGCCCGAAGGTAGTAGGGACGGCATCGTCTCCCAATTCACGGCCGCCCCGGCTTTGCGTGTGCGGCATCCTGCACTGGGGCCTCAACGATTAATCCGAGCGTAACATTTTTTGTTGTCTTTTTTAGCAATAAATGTTGAGCCAACCTCCGTACTTTCTGATGTCATGGCTTCGTCAAGCCAGCTTCTTGCAAGCTTGACGTGCGGTGCTGACGCGTGGTATTAGCCGTCGCACAGCCGGTTGTAGCAGAAATCAGAAGGACACTTTGCATGACGAATAATTCTGCGCACACGCCATCGGCGCGATCAAAACGATCTGCGCGCTGGGTAACTATCACTGGCACGGCAATCATCGCGGCAGTCGTCCTGATCTCCTGCGCAACCCTCACCCGGACGGTCATCGCGCCACCCGAGATCCCCGGCGCCGCGTTCGTCGGCTCGCAAAGCTGTGCGCAATGCCACGAGAACATCACGCGCGATTTCCCAACCGCCACGCACGCCAAGCTCATGGCGAAAGGCACGAACGCCTTCAACATGGGTTGTGAAGCCTGTCACGGCCCAGGCAGCATCCACAACGAATCCGGCGGCGCGCGGGCCACGATCATTAATCCGAAAAAATCGCCGGAAGCTTGCTTCAACTGCCATCTGGACAAGCGAGGCGAGTTCAACTTGCCACACCATCATCCCGTGCTCGAAGGCAAAATGAGTTGTGCGGATTGCCACAACCCGCACAAGAGTCACGCCATCATTGCCGGCGGCACTTCGCTCATGGGAGAGAATGAGACCTGCTTTCAATGTCACACTGTCCAGCGAGGCCCTTACGTTTACGAACACGAAGCGTCGCGCGAGGGCTGTCTCATTTGCCACAAGCCGCATGGCTCCGTGAATCAACGCATGCTCACGGAGCGCAATGCAACTCTCTGCCTCAAGTGCCATTTCCAGCAGCAGGTCGCCAATCAGATTCTTATCGGCGGGCAGGACCACTCAACCCGTCTTTCCCGCGGCACCTGCTGGTCAGCCGGCTGTCATGAAGCGGTGCATGGTTCGCACGTGAACTCGTCGCTGCGTTTCTAGGAGGAAGCATGAACACGATCTTTATTCTGGCCCGGCAGGCGAACCTGCCGGCGGCGCTCCTCCTCGCCTGCTCGGCCGTCGCGCAGCAGACCAACTCAACTCCGGCGTCCACTAACGCGGTCGAAGCAACCGAACCGCCCAAAAGCGAGGCCGATTATCGCAACTGGGTTGAGTTCGGTTTCGGTAGCACCTTCATTGATGGCGACAAGGCAGCGTTCATGCAGCGCACGGGAATCCGGCGTGACGCGTTCGGAGGCGTTGAGGACCTGCACTTCGAACAGGACGTCGGAAAACGGGGGCTTTTTACTCTTGATGGCCGCGCCATTTACGACAACCACGATTACTCCATTCGACTGGATCTCTCGTACCCAGACGTTGGCTATGTGCGCGGCGGATACCGTGAATTCCGAACCTGGTACGATGGCAGCGGCGGCTTCTTTCCCCCCACGGATCTGTGGTTTTCCATTTTTGACGAGCAGCTTGCCATCGACCGCAAGGAGCTATTCTTCGAAGCCGGCCTCCAATTGCCGGATATTCCTCAAATAACGTTCCGTTATGCATACCAAATCCGGGACGGCGACAAGGACTCTACCGTTTGGGGCGATTCGAATCTGACCGGATTAACCGGCGCCACTGCTGCCCGAGCAGTAGTCCCCTCATTCTGGAAGATCGACGAGAAGCGTCACATTTTTGATCTCGACGCGCTGCACTCCTTTGGCCGGACGGACGTGGGGATCGGCCTGCGGTATGAACTCGCGGATAACGACAACTCTCGCAACATGCGGCGACGTCCCACTGAGCCCCAGGACCGCTTTTTGACTCAGCGCGAGGAACTGGAGGTGGATCTCTTCAATGTCCACGCTTCCACCGAGACGCGTTTGAGCGAAAGGCTGCGGTTCACCACCGGCGCCGCGTTCACCACCATGGACACCGATATCGGCGGCAGCCGAATCTACGGATCGGGATATGATCCCATCTATGATCCGCTCTTTGCCCGCCGCCAGCAACGCGATGAAGGCTTCTTTGGACTGCACGGAGGGTCTAACCTCAAGCAATACCTCGCCAATCTGAACCTCATGTGGACGCCTTTCGACAGTTTCACCATCGTCCCCGGCCTGCGCATTGAGAAACAGGATGTTGATAGTGAATCAGAATTTATCGAAACCAACGTCGGCGGAGGGGCCGCACTCCCTTCCACCCAGGACGAACTCGCCGCCGAGAGCGAGAAGGGTATTCTCGATGTGGCCGAAAGCATTGAAATGCGTTACACCGGCCTCCGGAATTGGGTTCTCTATGCTCGTGGCAATTGGATGCAAGGACAGGGCGACTTGCGCGAAGTCGAAACACTCGTCGAAACCAATCGCGTCGATCTGTTGCGTGATACCGATTTCGAACGCAGCATTCAGAAGTACACTGTCGGCGCCAATTGGTATCCACTGCGCAACCTCAACATGGCGGCGCAGTACTACCACAAGATTCGCAACGAGGATTACGACCACACCGAAGACACGACCACCAACCGTACCGGCAACACCTATCCAGCTTTCATCCGCGCGCATGACTTCACGACCGACGACGCCAACTTCCGTATCACCTGGCGTCCGCGGCCAAACATCACGCTGATCAGCCGCTATGACTTCCAGTTCTCGACCATCGACATGCAAGGCGAACGCACCAATCTCCTCGATAAGATTCAGAGCGCGAAAATCACCTCCCACATCTTCAGTCAAAGTATCAGTTGGACGCCCTGGCACCGCCTTTACCTCCAGGCCAGCGCCAATTACGCGCTCGATGACACGGACACCCCGGCTGACCAGGCCCTTGGTGGTGTCACCAACGTGGCGCCGGATCTGAAAAATAACTATTGGAACTTCGGCGGCAGTGTGGGTCTGGCCCTCGATAACAAGTCCGATATCCAGGCCAATTATACGTATTACCGCGCCGACAATTACGTGGACAACTCGCTCTACAGCCAACCCTACGGCGCCGATGCCGAAGAACATGGAGCGACGATCACCTACATTCGCCGGTTCACCAACCGGATCCGCTGGTCATTGAGATACGGTTTCTTTACCCATGACGATTACACGTCGCGCGGACGGAACAATTACGAGGCGCATCTTGTGTATTCGACCCTCCGTGTCATGTTTTAAGTACCGTAAGTGCGATGGACGATATGAAAAAAGCGAAAGCCCTGGTTGTTGTTACAGTTTTCGCCCTTGCGACTGGCTTTTCGTCCTTTGGGGCGGACCTGGCCGAAAACTGGACGAAGCATTGTGCCTCCTGTCATGGCAAAGATGGCAAAGGCGATACGAAGGCGGGCAAGAAGGCTGACGTGAAAGACCTGACCGATCCCAAGTACCAGGCGGCGTTCAGCGACGAACAAATGTTCAAGCAGATCAAAGAAGGAATGAAGGACGCCAAGGGTAAAGAAAAAATGAAGCCTTTTGGCGGCGTTCTGTCCGACGATGAAATCAAGGCGCTGGTCGCCCATGTTCGGACATTGAAGAAGTGATTCAAGCTGCGGCGGCGTGAACCCATCGGTTCGGTGCCACGTTGCATCGTCATCCTTTGCGTGGAGAACTCGATAATGCGTGACAAAACCCGGAAACCTACACGCCGAAGCTTCCTGGATCTGCTTCTCGGTGTGAGCGCGATCGCGTGGCTGGCCAGTGTCTTTTACCCCATTGTTCGCTATCTTAAGCCCCTTCCCCGCGCGGGCCCCGGGGGGCCTACCCGCTTGAGTCCCTCCGAGTTGACCAAGCTAAACAAGGATGCCTTTGTTATCGTCCCCGTCAGCGGCAAACGGGTTCTTGTTTTCCAGAATGCCGCTCAGCAACTTTCGGCTGTCGATGCCAAATGCACTCACGAAGGCTGTACGGTGAAATACCTGGCTAGTGAGTCCGTGATTTGGTGTGCCTGCCACAATGCACGCTTTGACCTTGATGGCCGGGTGCTGTCCGGCCCGCCGCCGCGCCCTCTGCCGAAGTACGCTGTTGAGCGTCAGGAGGATGGCGGAGTTTTGATTGTCGCCGAAAGGACCTCGGCTTGAACGATCACGGCCACGAGCGCAGCAGGTTGCGGGGCTGGCTCGACAGCCGTTACCAGATTACTCCCTTGATTGAATTCCTCCGTCACAAGGAGGTACCGAAGGGACCGCACTCAATGGTCTGGTACTACCTCGGTGGAACGACTACTTTCTTTTTTATGGTTCAGGTGGTCACCGGCGTGCTCCTGTTGATGTACTACCAGCCGGGCGAAGCGACCGCTTACGAGAGTATGCGCTATCTCACCACCAAAGTCCCCTTTGGGTGGCTGATGCGCTCAGTTCACTGTTGGAGCGCACACCTGATGATCGTTTCGTTGGTAGCGCACATGTTCAGCACGATGATGCTGAAAGCCTATCGCCCGCCCCGCGAACTGACATGGGTTAGCGGCTACATCATGTTTGCGCTCACGCTCGGTTTCGGCTTTTCCGGATATCTTCTGCCCTGGAACAAGCTCGCTTATTTTGCCACGTCGGTCGGCACCGACCTTGTCAAATCCGTGCCTCTGGCTGGCGACTGGCTGCTGCATGTGTTGCGTGGCGGGCCGGACGTGACTGCGAACACTTTGTTTCGTTTCTTTGCTTTGCACGTCGTCATTTTGCCGCTGCTGTTCGTTGGTTTGATTGCCATTCATCTGCTGTTTGTTCAGCGACAAGGCATGGCACCGCCGCTCGGTCAAAAGGTCGCCGGTCGCGGCATGAAGTTCTTCCCCAGTTTCGCCCTGCGCGATCTGTTGCTCTGGCTGCTCTGCTTGATGATCCTCCTGGTTCTCTCGGTTTTTCTCCCCTACGGACCTGGTATTCCGGGAATGGAGTGGGAATTGGGCGAAAAGGCCGATCCCTTCGAGCCTGCTTTTCCGGGCATCAAGCCCGAGTGGTACTTTTTATGGGAGTATCAATTGCTCAAGGAGTTTCCACCTCACCTGTTTGGCCTCGAGGGACCGCAGGTCTGTTTGTTCGTTGTTACCCTTCTTCTCGCTGTCTGGGCGATCATTCCATGGCTGGATCGACAGGCGGCGCGCAACGAGCCGTCTCCCGGTTTCAGTGACTTTGGCTGGGGTGCCATCCTGTTCTTGACGTTCCTCACACTGAAAGCATGGGACATCGGCGCACTGCAACCTGTCGATTCTCCCGCTTCGCTTAAAGTGATTTCTCGCACCTGTGCCTGGTGGACCCTCGGCTTGGGAGCGATCATCATCATCGTTCGTTTTCTCTTTTATCACGATCGTTGGTTCATCTTTACTGGCGCAGCGCTCCTTCACGTGGCCTTGCACGGGTTGTTTGGTCTCTCCTATTTGACTGCAGGCGCTATCGCTGCCTCGCTCGCTGCAGCGGCTGTCGCTCGGCGTGTTCTTGCCGCGCGCAAAACGAGGGCAAGCCCGGGAGGCGTTGGATGAAACGCACTTTAGCGTCCACGCTGATCTGCCTACTTGCCGTCGCGGGCTCTGCTGCGGAAAAGCCCGCCGTCCCCGAGAAATTGGCGGCATTGCTCACGGCCACGAACGACGCCGGCAAGCCTGTCATTACCCCGGAACAGCGCACTTATTTTGATGGTCTCAATGATCACATCACTGCGCTTCTCAGTAACGCGACTGAAACAGAGATTATTACTCGCCCCGATCATCTCGGGTCCATCCTCGCGCTCGGTTTGCGTCCGCAAAAGATGGAGGTCCTTTTGCAAGACAACTGCGTTCTCTGTCACACCGATCCTGAGGTCCAGAAGCCGGAAACCCTCTTTTCACTCGCGCCACCCGGCGGATCCAACTCCCACCTGAACCTTCGCCACCTCGTCGATGACGTTCATTTCGCCCGGGGATTGTCATGTTCCGGGTGTCATGGCGGTGATCCCGCCAGCGACAAACTTGAGCATTCCCACGTCAAGGAGTGGCCTGGAACTGCCCGCGACAAAGATCGCGCCTGGATTCTGTCTTTCTGCGCACGCTGCCATTCCGATCCAGCGCTGATGAATCGCTTCAATCCCACGTTGCCGACGGATCAGCTCGCGAAATTCAGGGAAAGCCCCCACGGCAAGTTGCTGATCGAAGCGAAAGACTCGAGAGCGCCCGATTGTCTGAGTTGTCATGGCGTTCACGGAATGCGCAATGCCAAAAACCCGCTTTCGACCGTGAATCCGAAGCGCGTCCATGAGACTTGCGGCGCATGTCACGCCAATCCGGCGAAAATGGCGGGCTTCAAATTACCCGACGGTTCCCCGCTGCCGACCAACCAGGTTGCCCAGTACCGGGCGAGCGTGCACGGTCGCGCCTTGCTCGAACGCGGGGATCTCGGCGCTCCGACTTGTAATAGTTGTCATGGCAATCACGCCGCGATGCCCGTCGGATTGTCGAGCGTCAGCCAGAGCTGCGGACTATGTCATGCTGGCGCTGCCAGCCTTTTCGACGGCAGCAAACACAAGAAAGCTTTCGAGGAGCATAAATGGGCGCAGTGCGCCAAATGCCACGGGAATCACGGCATACTCAAAACCCACGACGCCATGTTAAGCAGCGGCCCCCGCTCCTTGTGTGTTGAATGCCATGCGCAGTACGCCAAAGAGAACCCCGAGTGCAGCGCCAGCGCCGAGCATTTTTATGCCACCATCACACGCCTTGACCAGGACTGGAATCGGTACAATGCCTCCGCCGAACAACTCGCCGCCAAAGGCCTTGATGTCGATCCTATTCACGACCAACTAGGTGAACTGGCCGACACCATCAAACAGGCTCGCGCCCACGTCCATGCCTTCAGCAGAAACAGCTTTGACCAGGTCGCCGATCCAGGCAACAAAGCGGCGGATACAATCTCCACCCTGGTTAGTGAGGCCCGATCTGAGTATCGAGTGCGTCAAATGGGGCTCGCGGCCAGCATTGGGCTCATCGGACTTGTAATGATCACTGTTTATCTCAAGCTGCGCCGCCTTGAACGGCAGGCAGACGAACCCAATAGGTGACCCTGTCTTGACTTTCAACGATAAGCAACTTACGCAATACGAAAATAGGCCGTCCCCATTGCCAAAAGCGGCCGAGGCTGAAGGTAAAATCATGAATTCAAAATCGATGATAAAAGGAGCAGGGATTCTCGTTGTTTTTGTCGCCGCCGCGGCTTGTGTCTCTGCCGCTGACGTGAAACAGAATTGGGAAAAGCACTGTCTCAAATGCCATGGCGCTGACGGCAAAGGGAACACCAAAATGGGCAAGCAAAGTGGCGTGAAAGACTACACTGATCCCAAAGTCCAGGCCGAAATGAAAGAGGAGAACGCCCTGAAAATCATCAAGGAAGGCATTGTCGAGAAGGGCAGAAAGAAAATGGACCCCTATGCCGACAAGTTGACCGAACAGGAAATGAAGGAATTGATCGCCTACATCAGGGCTTTCAATAAGTAAACGTGGCCGAACCGGTCTCCAGGGGAATAAATAAGCTCGTGCGCGGGCCAACATCTGCCCGGACATGCAGCATCGAAAGTGCGGTTGAGCCACTCCTATCCCCGCAGCTCAGATGATTTATGGCAAAAGGCGCCTCTGAACCTACCAAAGCGCATCGCCCATACTCGCGGAACTGGCTGAGTCTCGCAGGACTGGTGCTCATCGTCTCGAGCGTCTTTGCTTTCCTGTTTCTGCTCACGCTCGATCTGTTCGCGCCTGGCGCAAGCCCTTACATTGGCATCCTGACGTATGTGGTCGCGCCGGGCTTTTTCCTGCTCGGCGCTGTTTTGGGGCTCCTCGGTTGGCTCATACAGCGTTTTCGCACCGCGCGGGCCCTGGCTGGGGCGCCCCCGACACGCTTCACGATTGACCTCTCGCGTCAGCGCGACCGCAGGATATTGAGCGGGTTCGGAATTGCCGCTGGCATCTTCCTTCTCATTACGACAGTGGGAAGCTACGAAACCTACCACGCCACCAAATCGGTTCAGTTCTGCGGTCAGGCATGTCATGAACCCATGAAGCCGGAGTACGTTGCATATCTGAACTCGCCGCATGCGCGCGTCAGTTGCGTCGAGTGCCATGTCGGCTCGGGCGCGTCCGCTTACGTCGCTTCGAAAGTGAACGGAGTCAATCAGCTCTATTGCACCATCACGGGCAACATCGATCGTCCAATCAAAACCCCCATCAAAAACCTGCGCCCGGCGCAGGAGACTTGCGAACAGTGCCATTGGCCGCAGAGGTACGTCGGGAATCTTGACCGCACTTACACGCACTTCCTGGCGGATGATACGAACACGACCTTCGCCGTGCGCCTGTCGCTGAAAGTCGGTGGAGGCAACCCTAAGCATGGGCCCGTTGGCGGAATTCACTGGCATATGAACCTCGCCAATAAAGTTGAATACATTTCCACTGACGAAAGGCACCAGGTCATCCCATGGGTCCGCTTTACTGACTCGAAAGGAGCAGTCACAGAGTACCGCACCGCTGACTTCAAGGACGACCCGGCAAAGCACGCGATCCGCAGAATGGATTGCATGGACTGCCACAATCGCCCAGCCCACCATTTTCTTGCCCCCAACGATGCCGTGGACCAGGCAATTGCCGCAGGGCGAATTGATCGGTCGCTGCCGTGGGTGAAATCAAACGTGGTCGCCGTGCTGGTGCAACCGTACGCGACTGAGCAACAGGCGCTGCAAAGGATCGAGCAGACTCTCAGTTCCATCTACTCCAGCAAGCCGCAACTCGTCGGTTTAGTTCGCGAAGCGAAAAGCATTTTCAGGCGCAACTTTTTTCCCGAGATGAAAGCCGACTGGCGCGCTTATCCCGACAACATCGGCCACAAAGACTGGGCAGGATGTTTCCGCTGCCACGACGGCCTGCACAGAACCTCGGATGGCAAACGTTCGATCGCAGCGAGTGACTGCAATTCATGTCACACCATTCTGGCGCAAGGGAGCGGAACTCAACTCGAGAGTCTGAACGCCAAAGGCCACGCCTTCTTCCATATCGACGCGCCCAACGAAGACTTCTCCTGCAATAACTGCCACACTGGCGCGTTCCCGAAGGAGTAATTACTTCGACTTGCTGCTCTCCTGCAACTTTGCAATCTTCTCGAGTCGCACCTGAATCTCGCGTGCAGCCAACCACCGTCCGCGTACCATCACACCCGAGCGCTTCGCTACATTGGCAGCGTCTTCGAGAGGATTGGCCTCCAGCAACAGAAGGTCGGCGCGATGGCCGGGAGCAATGACGCCGAATCGGTCTTTGTCCTTGAAGTAATCGCCCACGTTCGCCGTCGCGGATTTGAGGATATCAAACGGGCGCATGCCCGCGTCGGCCATGGCGCGAATCTCGCGGTGAATCGAAAATCCGGGAACGCTGAACTGCTGCGGCGCGTCGGTTCCGAAAAGGATTTTCACTCCGCCGTCGCTTAACGCTTTCAAAAGCACCTTGCGATTCGCGGCCGTCTGTTGCGCCGGCATGCGATTATCCTTTCGGTTCAACAATGCCTGATAACCCTTCTTCCATTGCTCGACCTGATCCGGTGGCATGTACTTCGACTCGGGATAGTTCGACATCTTCTCCAAATCAGCCGCGCCAATTATCGTTTCCCACAAGCACATCGTTGGAATGACCCATGTGCCACTATCGCGCGTGAGCTTCACGACTGCTGCCAGTTTGGTCGGATCAACGGGCCTGTCCGTCGCGCCCAAATGCTCAATATATCCATCCAGATGATCGACCGTCTCCTGCCCTTGCTCGATGGCGTGAACCAGTCCGACATCCGCGGGAATGTGGCCGGCAAATCGAATCCCAACCTCCTTCGCGGTGCGGGCCATTGCATCGTAATGATCGCGCTTCAATCCAGGATGGACCTTCAGCAGGTCCCAGCCCTGCGCCTTTTGCTCACGCACGCGTGCTTCCGCTTGCGCTGCCGATTGGATTGAAGCCCCGCTGAAACTCGGCCCCGCCAGATAGAGAGTCGGACCCAGCAACTCACCACGCTTCACTTTCTCGCGCAGTTCGAGTTGTCCGGGCCAGCCCAGCATGCTGCGCACGGTCGTCACGCCATTGGCCAAAAACAGAAAATAGACGCTCTCCACGAATTCATCTGAGGAACCCAAAGGTGGATTATGCCCGTGCATTTCGCCCAGGCCCGGCAGCAGGAACTTTCCCTTGCCATCAATCCGCACCGCATTCGCAGGCACGGTCACCTTATCGGCGGGACCAATGCTCACGATCCGGTCGCCTCGAACCACCACGGTTTGATGAGGAACGACTTCCGCGGAGGTCATTGGCGCCACTGAGACATCAACAAATGCCGTCACGGTGGCCTGCGTTTGCGCTTGGACCGTTGCGCCACTGAAAATCGCCAGGAAACCCGAGAGAAGAACGGAAGTGGTCTTCATACCTGTTAATTAGAGTGTGCGCGCGTTCGCGAAATTCACTGAGCAATGAAGTTTCGCGCCGACGCCCATAGCCCGAAGGCAATTTCGGTGCAGCAAGTCGCAACTTCCGGGGAGCGTCAGATTCCGTATTGAGCGTCCCTTATAACGAAAGGAAGGACTCATATGAAAATGATCGATAGCTTCAATGGCGGCCCTTCAGGTGCGGTGCTTCGCGATGTTCTCTCAGGGACTTCACCGGGTCCGGCTGCGCCGCGGCGCTGGCAGTGGCATTACCAGGCATTGCTGAAACTGCGCGAACGCCTCTTGAACCATCGCCTCCAACTCACCGCAGAGGCGGCCATTTGCGTGGAACCCTTCGACAGTGCCGATGCGGCGGACGACGACTTCGAACACGATCTGGCGCTCGGCCAATTATCGGGGGAGCAGGATGTCCTTTACGAAATCCAGACCGCGCTCCATCGGATCCGTGCCGGCACTTACGGCCTGTGTGAAGTCTCCGGCGAGCCGATCTCCAAAGCGCGGTTGCGCGCGATCCCGTGGACCCGGTTCTGCCAGGAGGTCGAAGAGCGGTTTGAAAACGATGGGACGCTCCGCACACCCCATCTCGGCGAACTGCGTTCCCTCAATCATGTGGTCACACGCTCTGCCGATGCCGACATCCCCGACGAGGAGGAGGACGCCTTATGAACTGCCCAAAATGCTTCTCTTCGATGGTCAAGGTGCTCTTTGAAGGCGTTGAGGTCGATCGCTGCGTTGATTGCCACGGCCTTTGGTTCGACGTGTCCGAGCGCGAGGACCTCGTGAAGCGCCGCGCTTCCGAGGCCATCGACAATGGCGACGCGCAACTTGGCTCCGAGTTCAATCGCGTCAACTTCATCTTTTGCCCGCGTTGTGGCAGCCAAATGATGCCTATGGTGGCCCGGGGACGACCGCGCATTGAGTTCGAGCAATGCACGATTTGCGCAGGCTCATTCTTCGATGCCAGCGAGTTCCGATTCCTCAAGCAGCATCCGTCAATCCGCCTCCCCGGTGTCTACATAAAGATGCCCGGTTGGATCCATCACCGGGCATCCTCGCTGTCTCGTGCGGCAACCTAATCCGGCAGTATTTCCCTCTCCTTCTCACGGACCACGAGCACCGGGCAAGTCGCCGTTTGGACGACGCGTTCCGCGACGCTCCCCATGAGCGCGTGCTTCAGTCCCGTTCGTCCATGGGTCGAGATCACAATCAGGTCCGCCGGCAGTGTCTTTGCCATCGACACGATCTCGCCTGCCGGGGAACCCGTGCGCACCACCGTGTCGCTCGGAACAACTCCGCGGATTTCATCAACCGCTACCGTGGCCAGCTCGCGGTCCGCGCTCTCCCGCATCTCTTTGGTCAGGCTGGCGTAATCGATCCCGCCGTACTCGCCCAGCATCGAAATGCTCGGCACCACATACGCCAGCGTGATGGCCGCTTTGTGTTCTCGCGCCAGCGCAATCGCATAGCGCAATCCTTTCTTCGAGCACTCCGAAAAGTCGATCGGCACCAGCATCTGCCTGATCTTGAGAGTCGGTGCGGGTTGCGCTCTTTCCGGAGCGAGCAGCAGCTCATCGCCAGGTTTTACTTCGAGGATTATCTCACCGGCATGTTTGGTTGGTCTTGCTTTCATAAGTGTCCTTTCCTGGTGCCACCATCGCTCCGCGCGCGATCGCCGGCTACACGCCGTTTGCTCGAAAGTGACCGCCACTTGCTTCGCGTCATTCTCAGTGACAAAGCGGTATGTCAAAAAATGAGCGGCATCGGTCAAATTCCGTGGAGTCAGTTCCCGGCACGCCGACGATGCTACTCCTGTAAGAAATCAATTTATGAAAACGCTAGCCAAAACATTACTCATCAGCTCAGTGGTGCTCTTTGCGGTTTCGCTCACCGGCCCCGGAGGTGAATTCCTTTGGGGTTTCCTCAAACCGCTGAGCGCCCTGCTGTTCGTCAACTTCTTCATCATGAATTCGCTCGCGAAGGAATACTCGAAATATGACGAAGAGTATGAGCTCCGGATGCAGTTGGCGGGCGCCAAATCCGCCAGGGCGCCAGTCCCTGCGACGCCCCGCCCCATGATCCGTCGCCCCCAGCTTGCCCACTAAACGCCGGACGCGATTCAAAGACAGAAATCGATTGCATTGTTAGGAAAACTTGTTTTGCTCCTTTCGACCACTTGGCCATCGCTGGATGAAGCGCAATGCTGTATTATTACTCGCCTTCGCTCTTCTCCTCCTCTGCGTTGCTTGGTTCACCGGTCGCGTTCCTTATCACAAATGGCGTTTGCAGGCGTGTGTTCAGAAGGCGGAGCGTTTGCGTGCTGGTGAGTACACCCGAATCGATGCTTTCGTCGGAATTTTTGGTGGCGATGCCAAAACCTACCAGGATTACGAAGCCGCAGCCGTCAAACACGAGACCACTCTCATCCGCCTTGGTTATTTTGTGCGAAAAGAGTTCCGGTTGTCCAATCCTCTCCGAACCAACGCGGCGATCGGTCGCTTCCTCAAAGACGCTGCGCGGCGCTTCCCCGACCGCCGGCAATGGTCAGCACTTTTCTCGAGGACAGGCGATTCCGTTATTATCACCACCACAAAAGAAAAAATGCCCGATTGGGAAAAGTTCATTGCCGACTTCGACACCGCAAAGAGATCCGAAAGAACGTCGAAGTGCAAACGGCGCTGGCGGTCTTTTAATGCGATCAACGTCCGTTTGTTTTGAAACCGCTCTAACCATCGCTTCCTCCTCGGCACAGCCTTTCCGTTTACGGTCTTGCCTCTATGCAGATACTAACCGTTCCCTGAAAATGCGAGGCCAGCAAGTCTTTCGGACCTGCGCTCGCTCTCACCAGCTCATCCGCGTGGCGTCACCAGCGACTATATCGATCTCGCTCTTCATACGGTTCTTTTCCGTTACATTCGTGCCGTCGCCGCAGCGGACGTTCGCGCCACGTGCGGCGTCGTTCCCAACGCGTTTTCCGCTCGTCGGAGACCTCTCCGTGCCCCCAATTGTTTTCCACGATCCCTGTCGCGTTGAGCGGATCGTTGTCCACCTCTTCGAACCATCCTTGTCTGATCGTTTTCATTCTCTGTCTTCAGGTTTTGGCGGGCAGGCCCCCACTGGCCGGCCCGCCTCCATTACTCCTGCTCCCGTTCCATCCACTCACACGTTCCTAGAACGCACTGAAAGCCGCTCCCCGTGATTTGCCAGGCTTCGGCACTTTTTTGCTCCTGCGAAGTGCGATTGATTGCCGGCAATCGGTTGTAGGTGAGTAAGCGCATCATTGACGGAGAGAGCGATGGACTGTTTTTTAGACGAAGAGAAAAGATTACGCATGGAGCACAAATCAGCCGAGCAAGCTCACGACGTGCTGCGGACGGGAACGCACCCGCTGGCCCCCCTGTTTGCACCGCGGACGGTCGCAGTGATTGGCGCAACCGAAAAGGAAGGCAGCGTCGGGCGAGCCGTGCTCGAAAACCTGGGGACCTTTAGCGGCCGCGTCTTTCCCGTCAATCCGAAGCGACCGGCGGTTCTCGGGAAGCCCGCCTTTGCCAGCGTTACGGCAATTCCCGAACAGGTTGATCTGGCAGTAATCGTAACCCCGGCAACGACAGTCCCCGACATCATTCGTCAGTGTGTCGCGGCCCGGATTCGGGCCGCGATAATTATCTCGGCCGGCTTCAAGGAGATCGGCGCGGAGGGAGCGGAACTCGAGGGGCAGATTTTTGTGGAGGCCCGCCGGGGGAACATGCGGATCATCGGTCCTAACTGCCTGGGCGTGATGTCACCGTACCTGAACTTCAATGCAACGTTTGCTGCGGCAATCGCTCGGCCCGGCCCCGTCGCGTTCATCAGCCAGAGTGGCGCGCTCTGCACTGCGATTCTCGATTGGAGTTTTCGGCAAAACGTTGGCTTTAGCGCTTTCGTTTCCATCGGTTCGATGCTCGACGTAGGCTGGGGTGATCTCATTTATTATTTGGGGGACGATCCGCACACGAAGAGCATCGTCTGCTACATGGAGTCAGTTGGCGATGCGCGCAAATTCCTGTCGGCTGCACGCGAAGTCGCGCTCGCCAAGCCCATCATCGTTATCAAAGTCGGTCGCACCGGAGCCGCAGCCAAGGCCGCGGCCTCTCACACAGGCTCACTCACGGGCAGCGACGAGGTGCTCGACGCCGCCTTCCGCCGTGTTGGCGTTTTGCGGGTAAACCGCATCCATGAACTGTTCAACATGGCCGACGTGCTGGCTAAGCAACCGCGCCCTCGCGGTCCACGATTGGCAATCATTACCAACGCTGGCGGACCTGGTGCCCTTAGTACTGACGAATTGATTAACAGCGGCGCCCAGCTTGCCGAGCTCTCTCCGCACGCCCGGTCGGTACTTGATGCGTTGCTTCCTGCCCATTGGAGCCACGGCAATCCAATCGATATTCTCGGTGACGCTGACTCCGAGCGTTACGCGCGCGCGGTCGATATCGTGAGCAACGATTCGGAGAACGACGGGTTGCTGGTAATTCTCACTCCGCAAAAAATGACTGAGTCAACGAAAACGGCAGAGCGGTTGAGAGCCTTCGCGACGCTCCCAGGGAAACCGATCCTGGCCAGTTGGATGGGAGGCCCGGAAATCGAGGCCGGCGAGCAGGTGCTCAATGACGCTGCAATCCCTGCGTTTCGTTATCCCGACACTGCCGCCCGAGCGTTCCAGCACATGTGGCGCTACAGCGAGAATCTACGTGCTCTCTACGAGACACCGGCGCTCATTTCTGAGGCCTCAACGCGTGTGAACGCAAAGGAAGCGGTGAAAGTATTGCGCCAGGCACAGCATCAAGGACGCAGCATCCTCACCGAAGTTGAATCCAAACGAATTCTCGCCGCTTATGGCATTCCCATCGTGCCCACGCGTTTCGCAAAGAACGTGAACGACGCCACACAAATCGCGCGCGAGATTGGTTTTCCAGTCGTTCTCAAGCTTTACTCGGAAACGGTCACGCACAAGACCGATGTTGGCGGGGTGCAATTGAACATTCGCACGGTCGCAGGAGTTCGGAAGGCATGGGCCGCAATTGAAAGGTCGTGCAGTCTGAAGGCTGGCTCACAGCATTTTCTCGGTTGTACAGTTCAACCCATGGTGCCGGTCGACGGCTACGAACTGATCATCGGAAGCAGCATCGACCCGCAGTTCGGTCCCGTCTTATTATTTGGCGCCGGCGGTCAATTGGTGGAGGTACTCAGGGACCGCGCACTCGGTTTGCCGCCGCTTAATGCAACGCTGGCCCGTCGATTAATTGAGCGCACACATATTTTTACTGCCCTCCAGAGTGTACGCGGCCGCAAGGCTATCGATCTTCTAGCTCTGGAACAGTTGCTCGTCAGATTTGGCCAGCTTGTCATTGAACAAGCTCGCATCGCGGAAATCGACATCAATCCACTGCTCGCGTCTCCTGACCGCCTGATAGCGTTGGACGCACGCGTAGTTTTGCACCCCCAGGATGTAAAGGACCACCAACTGCCTCGCCCCGCCATTCGCCCATACCCCGCGCAATATGTTACGCACCTGAAGCTCAAAGATGGCACAGCCGTCACGATTCGCCCGATTCGGCCGGAAGATGAGCCATTGATGCAAAAATTCCATCAGACCTTGAGCGAACAGACCGTGTATCACCGGTACTTCTCGCAAATGCGTCTGGAGCAACGCACCGCCCATGAACGGCTCCTTCGCATCTGCTTTATCGATTATGATCGTGAGATGGCTTTGGTTGTCGAACATAAGGATCGCCCAACAGGTCAGCCCGAGATCATTGCCGTGGGCAGGTTGAGCAAACTTCACTTTGGCAATGAAGCCGAGTTCGCTCTCGTCGTCAGCGATCGCTGGCAGCGCCATGGCATAGGTCACCAACTGCTTAATATGCTCGTGCAGGTGGGCCGCGATGAACAACTCGATCGAATCACTGCGGTGATTCTGGCGGACAATATCGGCATGCAGCGTGTCGCCAGAGGGGCACGGTTCCACCTCCGGCAATCCAAAGACGCTTCCGAGATGACAGCGGAGCTGACCTTGAAATGATTTGGAATTAGTGATGGGAGCGTAAGCGCCTGCTTCTCGAACTTTGCCCGAATAGCCTCGCGATCTCGTCCCGTTTCGGTTTCACAACCGGTTTGCATCCGCCAGGAACCGTGCGCCAAACCGCCGGAGGTCCGTTATCCACGTGGCCGATATCGGCTGAGGTGATGCCCGATTTCTTCAACGCTCTACGAATGTGAACCGCATCTTGCTGCGGTGCCGTGATAAGCAAAGCGCCCGATGCAATCGCTGCCAACGGATCCAGATCGAATAGCCGGCAAATTTCTGCCGCCACCAATGGCACCGGCACCGCCGTCGGGTCAAACACGATCGCACAATCGCTGGCTTCGGCCAGTTCCCACAGCGCCATCA
>Ga0105340_1000384_pt1 | contig 21663 bp, 18 predicted proteins | sample EasRivMeERMLT700_FD_89676 | JGI IMG/M metagenome (GOLD analysis project Ga0105340, IMG submission 89676) | Soil microbial communities from meander-bound floodplain in the East River, Colorado, USA - East River MetaG ERMLT700 | ecosystem: Environmental > Terrestrial > Soil > Floodplain | place...
TGATTCTTGTCGGCGGCCAGCAGCATCCGTACGATGGGAGATCCTTCGTCCGGCACCTGGCTGAGCGGATAGCTGGCCAAGTCGGCTCCCGGATCTTCCGCGCGCGATCCTTTTGCCGAGGTGGCCCAACCCCCGAGGTAGATCGCCTCGATCCCGAGCCGTTTCATGGTCACGGCCTGGCCCGGCGAGTAGGGACCGAACGTGGTGATCTGGCTTCGTTGCGCGAAGAGCTCTCGGAGCCGCGCGTAGAACGCCTCGGCCGCGGCCCCGGCGACCACGTAGCCAGTCGGGATGCTCCCGCGCTGCTCGACGACCTCGCGAGGGGAATGGAGCCTCACGATCCCCTGGAATCGCGGGCTGTCGAACCACTCTCGGACCTCCGCGACCTGTTGCTCGAACGAATTCATCCGGAATGCCTGCCTCTCTCCTCGTCCCGCCCGGCGACGAAGTCCAGGTTCTCAGTCATCCGCGTGCCGTCCCCGGCGTACGCGTTCATGTACAGGTCGATCCGCCGTCTCGCCTCGTCGAGATCGTGGTTGTTCAGATTGATGTTGAGGAGATCGATGTACCACGGAGCCTTGATGTCGGCCCGTACGTAGCTGTCGACGATCTCGCGGGCGATCGGGAGCGTTGTAACCTTCGAGTCGTCGTGGACGTCCCGGTTCGTCGCGGCGCGGAGCTTCGCGTACTCGGAGCCGAGCAGCTTCTCGAAGAGCTCCGCGGTGAACGGATCGCCGGCTCTCGTCCCCGTCTCGGGATCGGCCTCGGTCAGGCGGGCGCGCTTGTGCAGCCACTCCCAGAGGATGCTCAGGCGGATCTCGCCCGTCGCCATGTCCTCCATCAGGTAGAGCACGTCGTCGTTCCCGAAGAAGTCGGCGGGTTTGAGCGCCGCGGCCTGAAGCCCCTGTCCGAAGGCATTGCCGTACTGCAGGGCGACGCTTAGGAGGTCACGCGCCCCTCGGACGGTGCGGGGCGCGGGGTCGAGCGCCGTGAGGCCACGCGCATCGGCCCCGGTGTAGGTAAGGCGGGGGAACGGGCGGCCGAGCTGGTTGTTTTTTCCGACTCTCTCCCACACGGGGCGCACGATGTGCACCATCTTCCAGTGGGCGACCCATTTCCCGCTCGCGCCCTCACGCTGTTCCCGCGCGGCACCTGCGACCGCCTTCTCCATCCCGCTCTCCACCCCGTCCCGCGAGCCGACGGGGATGTTGGGTTCCATCCCGCCCTGCCATAACGCGAAGCGTCCCTGCCGGTCGGGCGTGCCGACGGCACACCGGACGCGATACTCGTAATCCCTCATGTACCCGTAGGTCATCGTGATGGCGTCGATGTTGGGGTTGTGGAAATCAGGATCCCACGCCATGGCGTCGGAAACGCTGTTGATGTAGTCCCAGCGTCCGGTATTGAAGCCGACGAAGTGCGGGCCGAGGGCGGCGCGGATTTCCATGAGTTGGAAACTGGCCTCGAGCTGCTCGACGAGCACGTACACCTTGACGGTTCCTCGAGCCATGCCGAGGTGCGCTTCGAGCGCGGAGAGGATGTCGCTCCACAGCGCGGCTTCCTCGGCCGTCTGAATCTTGGGAAGGTACAGGACCACGGAGGCACCGCGGCCGCGAAGCAACTCGTGGTTGTGGACTATGTACAGTGCGGCATCGACGATGGATGCGGAGAACCCCCTGCCATCTCTCCACCGCACGTGCCGATCGTCCAGGTGGAGCCCCCGGGGGCGGAAGATCCTCGTCGTGAAGGAAAGCTGCTCCTTCCAGTCGGCGATGATCGGGCGTCCGAAAAAGCCCCGCGCCCAGTCGTTCATCTCCTCGGCCACCTGGGCCGCGACCTGCAGAAAGACCGGGCTCACTTCGACGGCCAGCTTCAGGTTCCGCTGGTTGTCGAGCGACATGGCGGAGATCTGGCCTAGGGCGTCCTCACCATCGAACATCCACCCGTCGGCGCCCGAGAGCAGGGCATAGGCGACGTTCCGGATGCTCCTCTCAAGGGGCTCGTTCGGCTTGGCCGCGGGACCCGTCCCCTGGATCCACTGACACTGCAGATCGGGAGGTATCTCGCCACCCGAGAAGTTCCCCTCCCTGGCGTCACGGACCGTGATCCCCGTCCGCGGAATCACGGAGGCCGGGTCGAGAAATCCGATCCTCTCTCTCGTTCGCGCCCGTTCCGCTCTCCGCCGGGTGCGAGCGCCCATGAGCGCTCTTCGATCGGCTTCGAAGGTTGCCAGAGCGGCGAGAGCCGACATCGCCTCGGGAGTGAAGATGTCCCCGTACTCTCGCTCGACGCCGGCACGAAGCTCAAGCTCGCGGGGGCCGCCGGACGCGCCGGCATCCCCAGGTTTCGCGCCCACGCCAGAATCCAAAAGGTGCCCCCGCTTCCGCGCCCGGTCCGGCCGGGACCGCGCCCTCGGCTTCGATCTACACGGTGAAACCCCGTGAGGACGAAAGCCGCAATTCGATCTTACGATGTCGGGCCCGTCGTCGAAGTATCGTTCAAGAAGCGGGCAGCGCGACGGATCCCGACCGCCACGGTGCCGCCCGACCTGTGACCCGCGCGTCGGGTGCTCGGGGACCACCCCAGGCTGGGGCGATGGATCTGTCTGTCCTTTCTAACTTCCCGGCGCCATGAGAAACGGACGGATCAGATCGATGGGCAGCGGGAAGACTATCGTCGAGTTCTGCTCGGCCGCGACCTCGACCAGCGTCTGGAGGTAGCGCAGCTGAAGGGTGACCGGGTTCTGGCCGAAGATATCGGCGGCCTGGCCTAACGCCGTCGCCGCCAGACGCTCGCCCTCGGCATGGATGATCTTGGCGCGCTTCTCGCGCTCGGCCTCGGCCTGCTTCGCCATCGCGCGCTGCATCTCGACCGGCAGATCGACGTGCTTTACCTCCACCGCGGAGACCTTGATCCCCCACGGATCGGTGTGCTTATCGAGGATCGTTTGCAGCTGCAGGTTGAGCTTATCGCGCTCCGAGAGCAACGTGTCCAGGTCCACCTGCCCGAGCACCGAGCGCAGCGTCGTCTGCGAGAGCTGGCTGGTCGCGTAGTGGAAGTTCTCGACGTCGATGACCGCCCGGCGCGGGTTCATCACTCGGTAATAGACGACCGCGTTCACCTTCACCGAGACGTTGTCGCGCGTGATGATGTCCTGGGGCGGCACGTCGTGGACGACCGTGCGTAGGGAGATGCGCACCATCCGATCTGCGATCGGAATCAACACGAATATGCCGGGTCCGTAATCCATCGGCCGCAGGCGGCCCAGACGGAAGACGACGCCGCGCTCGTACTCGGGGAGGATCTTGATCGAGTTGGCCAGGACCACGGCGACGATGACCAACGCCACCAGAAGGCCGGCGGAAAGCTGGAAGCCGAACATAAGATCCTCCCGTCGAAGCCCTCCGCTCGAGTCGCCATCCTACAGCGGTCTCACCGGTTCGCTTCGCAGCGGGGGGAGAACCTATGACGCCGCTACATCATCCAGCGTTGCACCACGGCGACGAGGATCCGACCGCCGTGGGCGTAGGCGATGTCGTTGAGGCCGAGAAACTGCCCCGGATGCCAGCGGACCTGCGCGCCTCGGCCGTCGTCGGGCATGGCCTCCGCGACCCAGTCGCCGTCTTGTTTGCTTGCGACTGAGCGAAGGAACTGATCGCGCGCGTCCTGAGTTTGAAACCGCGCTGCGGTCAACGGGCCCCAGTCATTCGACGTGTCAACCCTGTGGGGCTTCCTCGCGTAGACCATTTGGTCCCAAGGTACCACTCACATCAGCGCACCGCCGTCAAGCACGGATAAGGGGCCACAAGGAACCTCTTCTCGGCGCAAGGGCTCGCGAGGCAGGCTCGCGGCCTGCCCTGCTGAGTAATCCGACCGATTCGGTCCCCATTCCTGCGGCGGCGCCCGCCGCGATCATGGCGCATACGTAGCGCAACCGTTTCCCTCCCGGGGGGCATGATGCGTCACGCTGTCCTCGCCCCACTGATGTTGCTCGCCATCGGAACCGCCGTCGCACGCGACCCGGGGCAGCGCACGCTGACGTTTGAGGATCCCCTACTACGCTGACGATCGACGAACAGCGCGTCATTCTTTGCGCGACCGCCGGCAACGTCCGCGACCACCTCATCGTCTAGCTTGCGCTCGGCACCGGCCTGCCACCGTGGGAGTACGCAACGTCGTTGAGGCGTGACGACAATCGGCCGGGACCCCGCCGTGTCGTAACAAGCTCTTGAATGTGCCGGGACACCCATTCTCCGCACCGCGGAAAAGACGTGACCCGTGTCAGCCAAGTCAAGCGTGTCCGGTCAGCCGTCGTCTACCCGTCTCGATGTTCAATGTCTTCGTCGACGACGCGAGGCCTTGACAAGACCAACCCGAGGTCCGATAGGCCGATCGTCAGAAGTGTGTGCTCGGATGTACCGCAGTAGTCGTGCCATCGCCTCCGTAATCCTTGTGCGGTCGATTCGGAATTCGAGCTGCGACGCTCCTTCTACAAGGGAAAAAGGGAAAACACCATGCATTACGCTCGCAACGTCAACTTCTCCGTCAAGCCCGGCAAGGTCGACGAGTTCAACCGACTGATGACCACCGAAATCCTGCCGCTCATGAAGGGCCAGAAGGGATTCTGCCAGGACCTGACACTCCTGCACAGCAACACCGGCATCAGCATCACCGTGTGGGACGACCGTGCCTGCGCCGAGACGTACAACACGAAGACCTATCCCGAGGTCCTCAAGAAGCTCAACCCCGTGCTCGAGGGAACGCCCCGCGTCGAGACCTACGACACCATCCATGAGCTGGTCCACTGACCTCTCGTGTGGCGGCTCGCTTCCGGAATGGCCGGAAGCGAGCCTGTTTTCTGCTCGATCGTCCCAGACGGAGGTAGCCATGGCCATGAGATCGGATCTGAGGACCCCTGTGAGAGGGGTCGGCGCTCTCAATGAAGAAGCTGATGCTTCGACGGCGCCGCACCGCAACCCAACGAACGCTCCCGCGGCCGAAGGCGCACGCTCCGGACGGGTCACGACGCCTGAGGAGCGCCGCACGCTAATCGCGCAGTCGGCCTATCTGAAGGCGGAGCGACGCAGGTTCCAGAGCAACCCCGAGCAGGACTGGCTCGAGAGCGAGGCCGAGTTCGACGCTCTCCCGGTCGGAGCCGGTTCACCTGATGAACGGCCGAAGCAGGTCAATCGGTAGGGGGAACACGCGAGTCGAATCGTTCTCGGCGGCGACCTGCGTGAGGGTCTGCAGGTAGCGGAGCTGCGGCGAGACCGTGCTCGGCCAACGCTGCGGGCCCGGACTCACTTGGCGAGTTCGGTGAGGAACTCCTCAAACGACATCACCGCGCCTTCGAACCCCTGGATGTCTCGGTTCGCCTTGACTTCCTCCCCCACCGAGGGAACCTGTGCGGCCAGGAGGTCCCGGTGCCGCACCTATCCCCTACCACGCTGACGACCGACGAGCAGCGCCTGATTCTCCACGCGACCGCAGGAAACGTCCGGGACCACACAATCATCAGCCTGGCGCTCGGCACCGGCGTACGTCTCGGCGAGATCGTCGGCCTCAACGTCGGCGACGTGTTCGCGCCGGACGGCACTCCCCGTGTCCGGGTGCGCATCCGTGCCGCGATCGCGAAGGGTGGCCGAGCCGCGGACGTGTTCCTTCCCGACCGGCTCGTCGTGAAGTTGAAGCGGTTCTGGCGGTGCAAACGAGAGCGCGGCGAGGACCTCTCCGCCGACGCCCCGCTGTTCGCGAACCAGTCCGGCCGGCGCATCTCGAAGCGTCGCGTCCAATTCGCGTGGGCGACGTGGCAACGACGCGCGCGGTTCGATCGGAGGTACGGGTTTCATAAGGACGGCTCGAAGATCAAGACCTTGTACTACGCGTGCGGCGGCTGGGTGATGAAGGGCGCGTCAGCGTGCGAGAAGTTCCTGATCCGGAAGGAGCCACTGGAAGACCTCCTCCTGGAGACGATCCAGCGCCGGCTCCAATCGCTCCTGGCCGGCGAGGGCGAGACGATCCTCCGGGGCTACATCGAGGACGAGACTCGCTGCCCAAGGCCAGGACCCCCTTCGCGAGCTGGCGACGATACGAGCCCGGATCGCCGAGATCGACTTGAAAGCCAGCGTGCTCCTGGAGGGCCTGTCGGCCGACACGAAGGGGTTCGTGGACGCCAAGCTCCGAGGTCTTGGGGGCGAGCGACGCAGGCTCCAGAATCGGCATGACGAACTTGAGATGGCCCCCTACGATCCGATCGATGCCGAAGCCGTCCTTGAGAGCGGCCTGGCGTCGCTCAGCCGCTTGCCGAGTCTTCTGGAGTCAGGAAGCCTCGAGGATCGGAAGGAGTTCGTGAGGGCCTTCGTCGGCAGCGTCAGCGTCGTCCCCGGCGAGGCGCGGGTCGACGTTCAGATGCACACGCTCCCCGCCGTCGGGGCGCTGCGACCTGCCAATTCCACCTGTGGGCTGGTAGCGGGGGCCCGCTATGTACCAGTACAGTTGAAATTGACCCCCCTAAACCGCTACCTGGCGGGGCTACGGAGGGCGGCGTAGGGCTTGGACGACCGGCTCACCCGGTCCGCCTCGGGGGCCCACCGAGCCCAGCCGCATCACGCGACCCTCACATGGTAGGGAAGCGATGCCGTGCGGCTGCCTCGAGCAGCGTCTGATGCTTCAGGCAGTAGGGCACCCAGGGCGACGACTCCAGCCGCTTGGCCTCGATGGGCTGGCCATCGATGAGGCACAGTCCGAAGGTGCCGGCCTCGATCCGTCGCAATGCGTCACGCACCAGGCTCAAGACGGTCGAGTCGAGCTCGGCTTCGTTGAAATCCGCGCTCGCGTCTTCCTCGGCGACACCGGCGTCCCCCACGTCGGCCACACCCTGATTGCTCTGCTCGCGGCCCAGTTTCGTTTCACGCGCGGTTCGCGCCGCGAGGTCCCGCTCGAGATCGAGGAGTGTCTGTTTGTATTGCAGCTGGTTCACGAGTATCTCCTTCGCCGCCTACATCATAGCGACGACCCGTTCCCAGGCGGTACTGATCGAACTGAGGCACCTGAATCTGTTCCTGGCGGGGCTCCGGTGGGCGGCGTAAGGGCTCGGTCTCATCGACCGGAAAGACTCCTCCGGGGGCAGGCGGCGAGTTGAAGATCACGTTCTCTGCCACAGGAGCGCGGTTGTTGGTCGCGGACGTCACGCCCGCTGAGGTCGAGGCGTGACCAAGCCAACCACGGCGAAGGCGACGATAACCGTGGCGTGGCCGGGCCCCGCGCCGAAAGCCCCACGGACCTCCCCGGGGCGAGTACCGCGCGTCGCCCGGCTACTTGCGCTCGGTCACGAGATCGAGAGGCGGATTCGCGTGGGTGAGCTCGATGGTCTTGCGCACGCCGCGAGGGTGCTCGGGCTGACGCGGGCGAGGGTGACGCAGATTGCCAACCTCGCCTTGCTCGCCCCCGCGATCCAGGAAGAGATCCTGGCGATCCCGCCCGTGACGCGCGGTCGCGAAGCGGAGACCAAGCGCCGCCTGCGCCCTATCGTGGCGGAGGCGAACTGGGAGACGCAGCGGGCACTCTGGAGTCGCTGTCAGCGACGGAGCGGAGCCCAGCGGTGCGATGTCGGCGGATCCGCCTCGTACCAGTTGTCGCCTCGGGCAGGCTTCTGCGACGGGGGCAGGCCGACCAACTCGAACCCGCTGAAACTCACCCAGCCGAGCGTCGCGTCGTACGACGCACTCTCAACCTCAACCGAGCAGCAGATCGACGGGGGGCCTCCGTCCAACCCGCACCGATGCACATAAACCCTCTCGCCCGAGCGATGTGCCTGCTCGCATCGGGCTGCGATTTCCGCCGTCGTTGTGATCATCTGAAGCCGATCGTCGTCACCCCAATGGTTGCTCCAGGGCTGATCGCTGTCGCGCCGATGATGGACGACCACAAAACCCGCCATACGCACTCTCCAAGAGAGCGGTAATTATGCCCCATCTCTCCCCCACGACTCTGACGACCGACGAGCAGCGCCTGATCCTGCGCGCGACCACCGGCAACGTGCGCGACCACCTGATCTTCTCAATGGCCCTCGGCACCGGCCTTCGCCTGGCGGAGATCGTCGGCCTCGATGTCGGCGACGTGTTCGCGCCGGATGGGACGCCGCGAGTCCGGGTACGCGTCCGGAAAGAGATCGCCAAGGGCGGCCGGGCGGCGGACGTGTTCCTACCAGACCGGCTCGTCGTGAAGCTGAAGCGGTTCTGGCGATGGAAGCGGGAGCGCGGCGAGGAACTCTCGCCCCATGCGCCACTGTTCGCGAACCAGTCTCGCCGCCGGATCTCCAAGCGACGCGTCCAGCATGCCTGGACCGCATGGCAGCGACGAGCGGGGTTCGACCTTACGTACGGGTTCCACGCACTGCGGCACACCGCGGTGACGAACGTGTACCGGGTGTCGAGGGACCTGTTCCTCGCGCAGAGATTTGCGAGGCACCTCAGCCCGTTGACGACCACGTTCTATACACACCCCTCGGATCAGGAGATGGCCGGGCGGGTGCGGGGGTTGGCCTGCTGACACCGCGTCCGCGCCCATCGGCCGGCCGGCGGGCACTCGCGAGCTACTTTGCGGGCTTTCTCTTCGCAGTAGATCGAGCGGCTCGCCCCGGACCCTGCGCCGCTATTGACTTCTCGGCGGGATGAGTCTTGGTATACCGCGGTTCTTTCCCCGCCGGCGACATGATCTTCATAGACGTCTTCTCGCTCTTTGCCACTGCTCGACCTCCTCAAGCTTTCTTATCCATGAGAAACGGACGGATCAGATCGATGGGCAGCGGGAAGACGATCGTCGAGTTCTTCTCGGCCGCCACCTCGACCAGCGTCTGAAGGTAGCGCAGTTGAAGGGTGACCGGGTTCTGGCCGAATATGTCGGCGGCTTGGCCTAACGCCGTCGCCGCCAGCCGCTCGCCCTCCGCGTGGATGATCTTCGCGCGCTTCTCGCGCTCGGCCTCGGCCTGCTTGGCCATTGCGCGTTGCATCTCGACCGGCAGGTCGACGTGCTTCACCTCCACCGCCGACACCTTGATCCCCCACGGGTCGGTGTGCTTGTCGAGGATCGTCTGCAGCTGCAGGTTCAGCTTGTCCCGCTCGGAGAGCAGAGTGTCCAGATCCACCTGTCCAAGCACCGAGCGGAGCGTCGTCTGGGACAGTTGGCTGGTCGCGTAGTGGAAGTTCTCGACGTCGATGACCGCCCGGCGCGGGTTCATCACCCTGTAGTAGACGACGGCGTTGACCTTCACCGACACGTTGTCGCGCGTGATGATGTCTTGGGGCGGCACGTCGTGGACGACCGTGCGCAAGGAGATGCGCATCATCCGGTCCGCGATCGGGATCAAGACGAAGATTCCGGGTCCGTAATCCATAGGTCGCAGGCGACCCAGGCGGAAGACGACGCCGCGCTCGTACTCGGGGAGGATCTTGATCGAGTTGGCCAGGATCAAGACGACGATGACCAACGCGACCAGAAGGCCAGCCCAAAGCTGGAAGCTGAACATGAGACTCTCCCTTCGAGCACCTGTCAGATCGAGGCATCGACGGGCTCGACGTCGACGATGAGGTCCCTGACGCGCACGCCGCACACGTGAACTCCGGCCGAGACCGAAGCCGTCACCATCGGTCGGCATCCTACAGCGGGGTTACTTGTTCGCGCCGCTGCGCGATGAACTCTCATGGCGAGGCTGCACCACGCGACGCTGCAGCACGCTGACGAGCCCCCCGCGACCGTGAGCGTGGGAGATGTCGTTGAGGCCGGGAAACTGGCGCAAACGCCACCGAACCCACGCCCACCTGTCATCGGCATCGGCTCGGCCCCGCGTCCACTCTCTTTGCTGGGCGCGACAAAGCACAGGAATCGATCGCGGGCTTTCGGGGTTGGGAAGTGGGCGGCCGCTCGCGCGTCACCCTTGCATCGCTTACCTACCGAAGGTGATACTTTCGGACGCAGTCGAACTTCTCGTTACTCACTCGAACCTCAGGCGGTGCTCGATGGGCGACAAGTCTCCGAAGTCCAAAGAACGACAGAAGAAGCAGGACGCGACGCACAACATTCAGAAGAAGGCCGCCGCCATCGCTAAGGCGAATCCCCCTCCGGCCAAGCCGCTCAAAGCAGGCAAGTAGCCGCCGTCCTTCGTCTGGAGGGCAAGCGAGCGAAGCTGGCGCGCCGCCCAACAGGACGTTGCGGCTTCCGGTCGTGTCGCTCGCAGGCGCCGCGTACCCTCACGTTGGCACTCGCGCGTCGTGCCGCATTGCATCGTGGACGTGTGCCGCACGCGAGGTCCGACCGGCAACAACGCAAGGGCGACCCACTCTGAGGCTTCTCATGCTGCGATCTGCGAAGAACGACAGCATTCCCCTGCCCAAGGGTTGACCCCGAAGCGTTCGCTCCGCGGTTGTTCACGCGGTCTCGATTGCGAACATTGCGTTGACCGTCACGCGCGGCCACGCTTCGAACCCCGACCGCGCTAGCCTCGACGATCGCCGGATGCGCCGCAATCGGAGGACGTCGACGCGAAATCCGAGAGCTCGATAACCTGGAGCGCCAGCTTCGTCGCGTCGAAGACGGTCAATTCACGGCCTCGAATCTCCTTGTTTTTCGCACGATAGTTTCGATGGAGCACTGCACTGGACCCCTATAGCCCTTCGCGGCATGCTCTCGCTGGCGCAGTACGATCAGATCAGAACGTCAGCAGGTCCCGGCCGGCCGAACAGATAACCCTGGAAGGCGCGGCAGCCTTGATGGGCAAGAAAATCCCGCTGCTCCACGGTTTCCACCCCCTCGGCGATGACCGCCAGACCCAAGTCTTGACCCAGGGCAATGATCGTCCGGGCAACGGCGGCATCGTTGGGATCGATGAATACATCGCGCACGAAGGATTGATCGATCTTAAGCTGGTCGAGGGGCAGATGTTTCAAGTAGGAGAGCGAGGAGTATCCGGTGCCGAAGTCGTCCAGGGAGAACCTTTCGCCGTGGGCTTTCATGGCGGTCATCTTGGCGATGGTTTCCTCCAAGTCGTCCGGCAGCGGGCTCTCGGTGAATTCGAGCATGAGTTTCTGCGGATCGACACCGGTGCGATCGATTACCTCCAGCGCCCGTGCCACGAAGTCTGGGTGACGGAACTCGCGAGCGCTGACGTTCATCGACAGGGTGAGGAGCGCCGTCTCCGGCCGCGCACTCCAAGCCAAGAGCTGAGCGCATGCGGATTCCAGCACCCATTGGCCAAGGGGCTCGATTAGCCCCGTTTCCTCCGCCAGGGGAATGAACTCTGCGGGAGAGACCAAGCCGCGGCGAGGATGTTGCCAACGTACGAGCGCCTCGGCGCCAGTAACGCGGCCCTCGCCATCCACCTGCGGCTGGTAGTGAAGAACGAGCTGGCCTTCCCGCACGCCTCGGCGCAGCTCGGCCTCCAGGACGGCGCGGGCGGTGACCTCGACCTGCATCCTCGGATCGAAGAAGCGCAGAGTGTTGCGGCCCGCAGCCTTGGCCCGATACATGGCGAGATCCGCCCGTTTCAGCAAATCATCGACGGTCTCCCGATGATCGCCGAACAGCGTGCCGCCGACGCTCCCGGTGTTGTGATGTTCGTGGCCGGCGAGGAGGTAGGACGGTGCTAAGGCGGTGAGGATCTTCTCGCCGACGATCTGGGCCTGGGTTGCGGCTTCCTGCGAACTTCCGCTCAGCTCCTCCAGCATCACGACGAACTCGTCGCCACCCAGCCGGGCCACGGTGTCACCCGCGCGCACGCACGTAAGGAGCCGACGGGCCACCTGCTGCAGCAGTTGGTCGCCCACGTCGTGGCCCTGGGTGTCGTTCAAGGTCTTGAAATCGTCCAGATCGATGAAGAGGATCGCCCCCCGTTGCTGGTTCCGAGAGCATGCCACCAATGCCTGTTGCAGCCGGTCCACGAGGAGCCGTCGGTTGGGCAATTGCGTCAACGGATCGTAGAAGGCCAGATTCTCGATCTCCGCCTCGTCCGCCTTGCGTTGGGTGATGTCGACAAGGGTGCCCACGTAGTGGGTGATGCCTCCGTCGCTCCCCTGCACCGCGGTGATGGTGAGCCATCTGGGAGCCACCTCGCCGCTCTTTTGCCGGTTCCAAATCTCTCCGCGCCAGGCCCCGGTGCGATCAAGGTTCTCCCACATCGTCGTGGAAAAGACCTCGTCGTGGCGGTCCGACTTGAGCAGACGCGTCGTCTGTCCCACAGCCTCCTCGGCCGTGTAGCCGGTGATGGCGCAGAAGGCCCGGTTGATCCGCAGGATCACTCTCTTGGCATCGGCGACGAACATACCTTCCTGAGACTCGAACGCGGCGGCGGCGATGCGAAGCTCTGCTTCCACCCGCTTGCGCTCGGTGACGTCCGTGAGCGTGATACGCGCCACGGGTGGCTTCTCGCCGGCCGCCCCGCGCAGGCAGTCCAGCTGAGCGTGAAACGTGGAACCGTCGCCGCGCTGGAGCGCCAGCTCGCAGGCCTGCTGCTCGTCGTGCTGCATCAGGCTCACGAACAGACGATGATATCGGTCCCTGTCTTCGCGGGTGACGAATCGATCGAAGCGGCGGCGGAGCATCTTCTTGCGCTCCTCCCCCAGCAAGACGGCGCCCGTCAGGTTGACTTCCGAAATCAGGCCCTCGCCGGTCAGGGTCAGGTAGCCGACGGGGGCGAACTCGTAAAGGTCCACGTAGCGGTCGCGGGATTCCTCCAACGCGAGCTGGGCGCGCCGCAGCTCCTCGTTCTGCATCTCCAGCTCGATCTGGTGCACCTCGAGTTCGTGCAGGACTTCCTCTGCGGGCCTTGCCCTTGCACCCGTCTTGGGGGCGCGGGCGAGCCGCGCCTCCGCCTCCGTCCGCAACTGTGATCCGCGCCTTTTCATCCCGGCACGCTTCTGGGTCACGCGCTCTCCTCACTCACCGGGCGACGTCATCTCGATCGCCAGAAGGATCAATTGGGTCTCCCCCGTGGCGCCGACGATGCGGCGTGCGCTGACGAGCATTCTGCATCGACCGATGACGGGGAACTCGTGTTCTACCGCGAAGGCATCGAAGCTCCGGTGGCGCGGCAGGACGGTCTCCAGGAGTTCCCGCAACGCGGGGATGTCCCACTGGCGGTTCCCCAGCTCGTAGAGCAGGCGGCCCACGGTCTCTTCCGGCACGACGTGGAAGCGCTGGTAAAACGACCGGCTGGCGGAGACGACCCGCAAGGCGGCATCCACCACGATGAGCGGCTCGCGTACCGTATCGACGATGCCCTCCGCCAGTTCTCGCGCCGCGAGGAGCTCCTCCTGCATCTGCTTGATATCCGTGAGGGGGACAAAGGTCAGCACCACACCCTCGATCACGTTTTCCAACGTGCGGTACGGCTGGATGCGTGCGAGATACCAGGCGCCGCCTGTGGTGCGCACCTCGCGCTCGAAGGGCATGAGGGTCTCGAGCACGGCCTGGGCCTCGGCGAACAGGTCCGCGCTCTCCAGGTCGGACTTGATGTCGCTCAGCGACCGGCCTACGTCCGAGGAGACCACGTGATAGACCCGAGCCGCCTCGCGCGTGAAGTTCCGGATGGCCAGGTGTTCGTCGAGGAATACGGTGCCGACGTTGATGTTGTCGAGCAGGTTCTTCATGTCATTCTGCATGCCGGTCAGTTGCTCGATGCTGGTCTCCAGTTCGGCATTGACCGTCACCAGTTCTTCATTGACGGATTGCAGCTCCTCCTGGGAGGTCTCCAGTTCCTCGACGGTCGATTGCAGTTCTTCGTTGGTGGACTTCAGTTCTTCATTGGAGGCTTGCTGCTCCTCGATCGTGGCATGGAGGTTTTCTTTCGTGTAGACCAGATCGCGCTCCAGCTCGTCGGCGCGCCGGGTGTCGAACGCGCCGGCCGCGCGATTGCCGCGAGCGGACTTACCGGGTGCGCCGCGCACCACGTCCTGGAAGCTCAGGAGCAGCAAGCCCTCACCGGCGTCCGGGTCGGCGAGCGGGCGCACGCTGAAGCTCACGGTCCGGCGGTCGCCTTCGGTCTCGACCGACAGCTCTCGGCTCAACGTCGGCGCGCTTGTGCTGGCGGCTCTGTGGACTGCGGTGCTCAGTTCCGGTTGCAAGGAGTCGCGCGCCATCTCGACCACGTTGAGCGTGGCCTGGCCGGGGGCCGGGCGTAGGTATTTGCCGGTGTCGCCGTGCACGTAGAGGATGTTTCCCTTCAGGTCGGTCACGACCGAGGCGGGGGCGTACGATTCGAGCAACACCCGTTTGGTCAGTTCGGCGAGGTGGGTCTCCTTCGTGGTCTTCACCGGCTCGTCCGCCGGCTTGCCGTCGGCCGCCGCGGACCAGGATGGGCCGACGTGCGTCACGCCGCGGGTTGCTGCGACGGAGGGGGTGGCCCGATAGAGCTTCCACTTCCGGCTGAGCGGCGTGAACAGGTCGTTGTGGTGCCCGATGCTCTCCGAGGGCGAGAGGAAGAGCACCCCACCCGGCTTGAGGGCGTAGTGGAACGCGCGGATGAGGCGATCTTGCAGTTCCGGCTCCAGGTAGATCATGAGATTGCGGCAGCTGACCAGGTCCAACTTGGTGAAAGGCGGGTCCTTGATGACGTTCTGGATGGCGAACACCACCATCTCCCGGATTTCCTTCTTCACCCGGTAGCCGGCCTCTTCCTTGACGAAGAAGCGGGGCAGCCGCTCGGGCAAAATGTCCTGGACGATATTGGGCGGATAAGTGGCGGCGCGCGCCACTCCGATGGCGTCCTCGTCGAGATCGGTGCTGTAGAACTGGACCTTGAAATCCTGCCCGGTCTCATCCATGAACTCGTGCATCAGGATGGCGATGGAGTAGGTCTCCTCTCCGGTCGCGCAGCCCGCGACCCAGACCCGGAACACGTAGCCTTCCGGCTTGCCCGCGAACACGTGTGGCAGGACGTCTTTCTTCAGTGCGGCGAAGGCCTCAGGGTCGCGGAAGAAGCTGGTGACGTTGATCAGCAACTCCTTGAACAGCGATTGCACCTCAGATGGATGCTCCTTGAGATAGCGGGCATAGACCTCCGTGCTCTCGATGTCGTGCTGCGACATCCGCCGCACGATACGACGACTGATGGTGGTCTTCTTGTATTGCGAGAAGTCGTTGCCGGTGCCGGAGCGCAATAGCATCAGGATACGATTCAGGCTGCTCCCGTCGGTCGGGGGCGATTCCTGGCCGACGGCCAGGGGGCGTGCGCCGGTGAGCATCACTTCCGGCATTTTTTCCACCGGGAGCACATACGTGGCATAACCGGCCTGAATGGCGCTCGCCGGCATGCCGTCGTACTTCGCCGTGGCCGGGTCCTGCACGAACGAGATCCCGCCCGCGCCGAGGATCGCGCGAAGCCCCAGGGTGCCGTCGGTGCCGGTGCCGGAGAGTATGACGCCGATGGCCTCTTCACCCTGATCCTCGGCCAGGGAACGTAGGAAGGCGTCGATCGGCATGCGATGTCCGCGCGGTTGTTCCGGCACGCTCAGTTGGATGGCGCCGTGGAAGATCGCCATGTCTCGGTTGGGCGGGATGACGTAGACGCCGTTGGGCGCCACAGGCATGCTGTTCTGCGCCTCCACGACCGGGATGGCGGTGGTGCGCTGCAGGATCTCGGTGAGGATGCTTGCGTGGCCCGGATCGAGGTGCGGAACCAACACGAAGGCCATGCCGCTATCGCGCGGGACCTTGCGGAAAAACTGCTCGAAGGCCTCGAGACCACCGGCCGATGCACCCAGACCGACGATGGGGAAGCCGGCGCCGGCCTCTGCCTTTCCCGCGACATTTCTGGTGACCATGAAGTTCGCCCTCACGCCCGGGGTGTAGTGCGCCAGCGATTCCTGAGGTCCTCCCCGCCGCGCCTGAATCCTTCATCCGCGGCGACTTATCCTACTTCGAGACGGGCATCGGCACGGGCCCCTCGCAATCAGCTACTGTTGATCATCGTTTCTCCGCCGCAACCCAACTTCGCCGATCGAGTGGCCGCGGGGCTCGCCGCAAGGTAAGAGAGCGGCCAGGTTGGGCGCTCAGTTCCAGGCGATCGCTTCCCTTGCAGACGATCAGGCCTCTCAAGCTGCGCCGCGCGGCCCACCTCGGCGGCTCTACTCGCGTCGTGGTTGGAATCGCGGCGATGTGTGCTCATGGCGTGATTCGCGTCTCGAGCTGGCGGTGTCGAAGCGAAGATCGAGGGCAGGCCGCGTCGACATCGCGCTTCGTCCACATGACGATCCTGACTTCAGGGCCTCGAAGCCACGATCGTCGCGCGCGATGCTTTCGCTGGCGCGCTACAGGCCCTTTGGGTCGCGGCTTCCAGCAGCTCCACCTGTTCCGAGTTCTCGGGGTTGCGGGTCAGGCGGACGGCGTCGAGAGTTTCGCCGTGGTCGAACGCGGTGGCGATACGGGCGTTTTCGAGGGCTGTAACGACTCGGCGGGCCGAGACCCTCCCCAACAATCGGCCAGCGATCACGCGTTGGGCAAGCGGGGGGGCTTCTCGCGCGTGCCCTTCCAGTCGTCGAGCAGGGCCTTCAGCCCCTCGACGGTCACACCGCCGTGGTCGTCCCCGGAGTCCCAGCGCTCCATGACGGCGTTGTAGCGGTCGCGGAGGACACCCTGGGGCAGGAACTTGCCTTGGAACTTTTTCAGGAGCTCGAGCCGGGGATCGGCGGGCGGACGGCGCGGAGGCGGCGGTGCCTTCGGCGCCGCTGCGGCGGGCGCCTCGGTCGATGCCTTGGCCTTCTTCTCTTTTCCTTCGGCCTTCTGCTTCGCTTCGGCTGCCATCGCGATGACCCAACCTCTCTGCGGACCCATCGGGTGCGTCTCGGCGTCCCAATGCAGGGCCATCACCTTAACCGACCCGTCGGCGCCTTGGCAAGAAGACGTCATGGTTTCCTCGCTTTCAAGGTCGAACCCATCCCGGTTCGTCGAACGACCGCTCCCAGTAATGCGACGGCCCTGCGGTCAAGATCTCGCTGAGGTGTCCCAGGGGCAGGTAGCCCTCCTTCGCCCTATCCCGCTTCGCCTAGAGAGCGTCGGGAGGGAAAGTCCCTGCGCGCGCCTCGGCCCGCAAGAGAGCGGCAGCAGCGCGTAGGCCGCTCGGATCACCGAGGCTTGCCGCCCACTGGGAACCGTGCTCGCCCTGGTGCTCAAGCACCATCCGGACCGACCGCTCCCGAACCTCTGGTGAATACCTGCTTCGTCGTCCCATGACCCCATCCTCTCAAGAAAAGGGGTCTCCGGAAAACCCGGGGCGATTCACATCCGCGTCAGGTTCGTGGCGCGGGTGATCACCCCATAGACTTGCCCGCCGTCGCCCGCCCACGATCGAGACCAACACGGCAAAGGCCAACAGCCCAAAAGGAGAACTCCATGACGCTAACCAGTACTCCGGAGCAACGCAGCGAGCGGGCCGCTGACAAGAATGCGATTCGGCCGTTTCAGGTGAAGAATGTTGCGGAAGCGGAACTCACCGATTTGCGCAACCGCATAAACGCGACAAGGTGGCCTGAACGGGAAACCGTCACGGATGCATCGCAAGGCGTGCAGCTCGCAACGACTCAGAAGCTCGCGCGCTATTGGGCGACTGAATACGATTGGCGAAAGGTGGAGGCACAGCTCAGTGCCCTGCCGCAGTTCATGACCGAGATCGATGGACTGGACATTCATTTCATTCACGTCCGCTCAAAACACGAAAATGCGTTGCCGCTGATCGTTACGCACGGATGGCCCGGCTCGGTCACCGAACAGATGAAGATCATCGATCCGCTGACCAATCCCACCGCACACGGCGGAAATGCATCCGATGCGTTTCACCTGGTGATCCCGTCAATTCCGGGCTACGGATACTCAGGAAAACCGACCACCACCGGCTGGGACCCCGCCCACATCGCACGTGCATGGATCGTGCTGATGAAGCGCCTTGGGTACACGAAATTCGTGGCGCAAGGCGGCGATTGGGGTGCGGTCATCACGGAGCTAATGGGCGTGCAGGCACCTCCGGAGTTGCTCGGCATTCACACCAACATGCCCGGCATCTTTCCAGCGGACATTGATGGGGCGGCTTTTTCCGGCGCGCCGGCGCCATCGGGTCTCTCAGCCGATGAGAAGGTCGCTTACGAACGTTTACAGTTCGTCTATCAAAAGGGTATCGGATACGGTTACCAGCTGGGATTGCACCCGCAGACGATGTACGGCATCGCGGATTCGCCGGTCGGCCTGGCGGCGTATTTCCTCGATCACGACGCGCGCAGCTATGCGCTCATCGCGCGCGTCTTCGACGGACAGTCCGAGGGCCTCACGCGCGACGACATCCTCGACAACATCACGTTCACCTGGTTCACGAACACGGCGGTTTCAGGCGCCCGTCTCTATTGGGAGTATTGGGGCAAAGGGTATTTCAATGCCAAAGGCGTCTCCATCCCGGTTGCCGTGAGCGTCTTTCCTGACGAGCTCTATCCAGCCCCGCGGAGCTGGGCAGAGCGGGCGTTTCCCAAACTGATCCATTACAACAAGGTGGAGAAGGGCGGCCACTTTGCGGCCTGGGAACAGCCGAGAATCTTTTCGGAAGAGGTTCGCGCGGGCTTCAGATCGCTGCGCAAGTAGTGGAGGCTGGTGATCGACGCTCTTGAGGATGGAGCGGCGTGGCAGCACGTCGTCTCCATCCACAAGCGCGATCGAGCCGCGGCGCTCGTTCACAGCTGCTCGGTCGCGTGAACCACTGCTAGCTCGTCGATGCAGGCGAACCTTGACCGACGGTCGTGGCGTCGCGCGAAGTTCAAGAGCATCGCACTCGTCCTTGCTTCATCACACGCACGGTTTTCGTTACCGATGACACGCGTTCCCGGAAGCGAATCCAGGGGATTATCGGACGGTTGGTGCCGGAGGCAGGGCTCGAACCTGCACTCCCTTGCGGGAAGGGGGGTTTAAGTCCCTGGAGATCACGCAGCCATGGAGACATCCCCCCGAGATCGTCGCCTTGACTTCCTCCCCCACCGAGGGAACCTGTGCGGCCAGGAGGCAAACGTGCCGCACCTCTCCCCCACTACCCTTACCACCGACGAGCAACGCCTGATCCTCCGGGCGACGACGGGAAACGTCCGCGACCACACGATCATCTCCCTCGCCCTGGGAACCGGCCTCCGGCTTGCCGAGATCGTCGGGCGCGATGTCGGCGGTGGAAGGCGGCTCCTCCGGTTTGCGGAGGTGGCGTCGCGTCTAGTTGCACCCCGACGGCTGCTGAGGGACGCAGGCGCTCGCCGCCGCCGGCCGCTCCGTGCCCCCGCTTCTCCGGCCGTACGAGCCTTCCTTCGATGCGGTCCTCGGTACGACGAGGTAGTACCCGTCTCCCGGAGAGGGCGCGATCGTCGCCGACGTCGCGCCGCCCGTGCTGCAGACGACGCTCTGGTGGGTCGTGAAGCTGCCAAGCGTACCCTCGTACACGGCGTAGTCGGTATCGCTTGCCGAACAGGAAGGTGACCACGAGAGCGAGAGATTCGCTCCCGAGCTCGCCATCGCGAGACCTGCGACACGCCCTCCCGCCGGGAACGGAACCCCCGTCTCCAGCACGTCGCAGGCGCACCGCGCGCCCGAGCCCGGGGTGGCGCCGGAGATGTTCGGGCACGTCGATGCGGGGCCGTTGAGCCACGACGCGCAGGCGGAGATATCGACTATGCCGTCACCGTTCGTATCCACACAGGCGAAGCGGAAGGTCAGCGTCTTGAGATCGTCGGTGCCGGCCGCGATGTCGCCGCACTCGTCGGCGGGATCCAAAGGCTCGGCGTCCAACCACGGACCGCCCGAAAGATCCGGCTTCCCGTTTCCGTCGGAGTCGGTGTACGTGGGGGAGGTGGTGAGCGGGGGCTCAAGATAGTCGTGGAGGCACTGCGTTCCGCTGAGCGCGCTGTTTCCGTTCAAGCTCAGGAACACGCCGATGTCGTAACGGCTCTGGGGGCCATTGTCGATGCGAAGCTTCAGCGACGCTTCCGCGGTCGAGGGGTCGCCGGCTGGACAATCTTCGAGGATCGCGACGACTGTGACGTCCGCGATCCGCACGTCGTTTCCCGAGCACGTGATGCCGGGGGAAAAATCGCGCACGCACACGGCACCGGTCTCGTAGGCGAACGCTGCCGGAATCGACAGCACGCCGATCAAAGCCGCGACCGGGATGCGGTGTCTCATCGTGCCCCTTGTGCACCTGAAGCTACGCAGGATGCGAGTGGTGCGTCAACCCCTTTCTCGACTTGTGATCGCGGCCCACGCCCGTCCGACGTCTCGGCTATATGCATGGGATGGACCCACAGGCTACCGAGACGTTCGAGCACGCAATTCAGCTCGCCGAAGCCCACCGAAAGGAAAACCCGCGGGGCGCGGTGGTTCACAGCGACCTCGCCTTTTATTACCCAAGACGAAACAGCCGCAACTGGCAGCCGACCGATCGCACTCCCCATTCGCCTTGACTTCTTCCCCCACCGAGGAAACCTGTGCAGCCAGGAGCACGCCGTGCCGCATCTCTCCCCCACCACGTTGACGATCGACGAGCAACGGGCCGTCCTGCACACCACGCAGGCTCGTCTGCGGGACCACACGATCATCTCGCTCGCCCTCGGGACCGGCCTGCGGCTTGCCGAGATCCGTTGCCTCTGACGAGTGGGGGCGTCGCTCGCGACCATAAAATCCAAGAGCGTGTCCACGTCCTTAATCAGCCTCGCGCGCATATAAGTCGCGACCTGTGACGCGAGTCTTCCGTCGTCGATCGAAGCGCTCGGCGTCAGGAAGCCACTCGCCAAGTCCCGCTCGAGGCTCTGGCGCGCTCCACTCCACCTAGTCTTGTCATGGCATCCGGCTGCATCCACTGACGAACTTCGGCCGCGTGTGCCGGTCGACGTTTCAGCGAGGCCGGCCGCGACAGAAAGGACGCTGAGCAGCACCAGCGCAGGCTGGCGCGAGTTCACTTGCCACCCGCCGTTGCGAGCTGCTTCACCTTTTCGAATGCCTGCGGCGTGATCGGGCCAGCGGTGTTCTTGGTTACGCCGTCTGGTCCCTGCTTGATTGTCACGCCCCAGTAGAGCGTCGGGCCGCTCTGCTGCCCAGTACCCTTGTCTACGGCGGTGGTCTTAAAGGCGCTGGAGAACTCGATCGTGTTTCCGAGTCTCGTCGTGCCCGCCATCTTTACACCGGGCGCGTCGTACATGACGGCCTTGTTGCCCGTCGTCGTGGTGTTCGCTGCGGCCGGGGAGTCGTTGGGCTTGGCCGAGGCGCTGGGCGAACCGTTGACCGTCTGGACGGCGTAGGACTGTTGATTGAACTGATAGTTCCCCGGGCTATCGCCAGCGCTGACGGTAGCCTCCACGTTCACGGAATAAAGGACGCTCGTTGCGGTTTCCTCCGGGCCAAGCGTCGCCGCGGCCTCCGAAGAGAGTGCGGTTCCTTCGGTCGTACTTGGATTCGCGACCGCGTTCTGCCCTTCTGTTTTGAGCTTCACGTCCTCGACGACACTGCCACTCGGGTCGATGAACTTGAGCGGATTGTTATGTAACATGTAGTCCATCTCGCTTTCAGCGTCCCTCTCATGCCCCGTGAACTTGTGCGAGTTGTACGGCGCGGGTGGCTCGCTGGTGGTCGATTCGCCGAATGGGAAGTACTTGTGCTCGGACA